>OFGG01000791.1_pt1 | contig 24299 bp, 28 predicted proteins | sample 1521701 | NCBI WGS metagenome assembly OFGG01 (sample SAMEA3504081, study PRJEB24116) | mouse gut metagenome | biome: mouse gut; feature: mouse-associated habitat; material: faeces | place: Denmark | collected 2011
TGTTAACGAAAATGACGAACTTCCTCAAGTAGATAAGGAGACACTTGAAAAAGCCATAGAAAAAGCTGTTGAGCCTGAATCAACTGTAGAAGTAACAGAAACAGAGGAAGACAGTGATGAGTTACCAATAGTAGAATGGAATAATAATTTTACTGTAAGCCATTCAAAAGGTCAGCTAGTTGGATACGATATTGAGTTGGGAGATGAATGGAAATTAATTACTGAGGATTCTGGTAAAGAACCTTCAAACGTAAAAAAATATATTAATGGTGCATTAATGGATTCACAAACAGCATGGAAGTATGTTTTTGTATGTTCATTTGCACCAGAAAATTTGGCAGAACCTCTTGAGGTATCGTATGAAATTGATAAATTAGAGCATTATAGCAATGGTAAAGCGGATGGTATTGCGAAAAATGTGCGTATTTCTTACAAAACAGAGGTTGAAGAAAATGGAGGGAAACCATATATTCTGCCTACTGTTCTTGATTATGATGGTACTCAGGATTTAGTATTCAAGTTTAAGAATGGAACTGGAGACCATGCCATTAAGGATATTCAAAAAGTTGTTTTTTGTCCTGATGACGGTTTGTCTTTTTGGGGTGATTTCACATATGATGTGGATGCAGGGACAGTCACGGTGAATCATTCACTAGTGAATAACATGATGAATAGCCCGAACTTTATAAATTTGAGGGATAAGATTGAATCATTCCAAGTATATATGGAATATACTGATAAAAGCGGTATACAGTATCAAGGAAACCCAGATACGGCATTGTGGAAGGTTAATTATGTTGCCAATAAGTGGACATCAAATGGAGAAAAACCAGAGATTATAGATACTTCGTATGAATTCGATGGTACTCAGGATATGGTGTTTAACTTTAAGAATGGTACTGGTGATAATGCTATCGTATCTGTGGAACAGGTCCTTTTTAATATTAAAGAGCGGAACAATGCTGATGAAAATGGCCAATATTTAGGAAATTTTTACATTGGTAATTACGGAACAAGTTTCAACTACGATATTGAAAAAGGACAGGTGACTTTATTCAAACATGCAGTATCTGCACTTGTACATAGTGACCGCAGTGACTGGGAGGCAGTAGAAAACGTATATGGTAATATTTGGATGACTGTTAAACTGGCAAACGGTGCAACAGGGACGGTATACAGTAATGAAGAAGCTGACTGGACAGTCAAGGTACTTGAAAAATCACCAGAAGCATCTTCACAGCATGTAATCAATTTAACAGAGAGCTTAAATGAGTTTGACGCTGACCAGATGCAGAATTTGATAGATATCAATAAAAATGCTGATGTTGTACTCCGTACACCAGAAGGAGTCACATTTACATTCGCAAAAGGTACAATGCGTATGATAGATGGCAAAGACGGCTATCCTTTTGGTGTGGAAATCATTGCTGATTTCAGCAAGAGCGGTATTAAGAATACGAAAGTAGAATCAAACGTATTTGCGTGCCGTATTAACTTTGAATATAGCGGAGAACTGCCGGGGACAGCTAAGATTAGTATTCCTGTAGACAACAAATGGAATGGGCAGACCTTATATTACTATCAGGTGATGGAAGACGGAACGTTGAAAGATACTGGAAAGAGCGGTAAAGTAGAGAATGGTATCTTCGATGTATTACAGTCCCACTGCTCTGACTACGTCCTTCTTGCCAAGTCTCCAAAGGAACTCGGAGTTACTGAAAATACAGATAATGACAACAATAACAATAATACAGGAAACGGCAATAACCAGACAGGAAACGGCAATACACAAGGTTCAGGGAACAATTCAACCACACAGGTGAAACCTGTCGATACAACCAAAACATCACCAAAGACAGGCGACAATAACATGATATTATTATTTGCCGTACTCTGTGCAGGTTCCTGCGTAGTGGGGGTATCAACCTTAAAAGCAAGACGTAAAATCAGATAAAGAAAGAACATTTTTCATAAGTTTACAAAAAGCCTTTACCACCAAGAAAGTGGTGAAGGCTTTCTTTCTGTTCTTCAAACCCTTCAAAACCTTCAGACGATTTCAAAATTTTCAAGATTTCCATAGATATCAAAAATACATATAAAGAAAGGTTGTGATTCAGTTATGTTAAAAACAGGTGATGTTGCCAGAGATATTGGAGTTTCCCCGAACACCATACGAGAGTATGTCAGACGTGGATGGCTGACCTGTATGGTAACCCCGACAGGTATGCGTTTATTCAGCGAGGAGGCTGTAAATATCTTTAAGACGAACTACATGGAAATGGGGGTATGTGGAGATGAAGAATAAACATGTGATTGCGCTGTTAGCGACGGCAAGTCTGATAGTCTCCGTCCCAGTTACCTCTATGGCAGGCGATACGCTTGGAGTTTCCTTCCAGACTGCTGTATCAGATTCAGAGGGAGGAGAACAGAACTCCGAAGATACTGCAAGTACTGGATCAGTCAGTAAATCATTGTCTGGCAGTGACACAGATGCAGTCATATCAGATATGGATTCCAAAGTATCAGACAATCCATGCACCACACCAGATACGGATGCAGGAACGTCAGACCTGCCATACGCAACACCAGATACAAGTAACTCCGGCAATAAAAGTTCTGTAGAGATAAGTCCCGATGATACATCTATCCTGCAAAGTCCGTCTACAGACAGTACCGAGACGAACTCAGAGCCGTCAGAACCACTCGGCAGTGAGCTGGTTTCCCCATATGCAGGAGAAGAAGATTTCATCCTCAGCGGAACAACCCTTACAAGTTACACTGGAACCGATGAAGAGGTCATAGTCCCGGAGGGAGTGACACGTATTGGCAGAGACGCATTTAAAGATAACACTGCCATACGCCGGGTAGTCCTGCCAGAGTCCTGCGATTACCTCCAGTACGCCATATTCGCCACCTGCACCAGTCTGGAAGAAGTAGTGATAAACTGCAAGACTGTCACATTCAGCACTACAAATATCTTCGGCTCTAACAATGTGACGGTATACGGCTATCCATACAGCGAGGTTCCTGCGTACTGTGCGAAGTATGGGGGTATCACGTTCATAGCAATGGAACAGCCGGAGTCAGAGAAGTTTACGATTGACGCAGGCGGTAAATTAACAAGGTATTGGGGGACAGATGAAGCTGTCACTGTGCCGGAGGGCGTGACGGCAGTTTCGGCAAAGGCTTTCCTTGACAACACGTCCACAAAGAAGGTTATCCTGCCGAGTACCTGTACGACAGTGAGCGCAGGAGCATTTACAAGATGCTCTGCATTAGAAGAAATAGAACTGCTGTCAAGAAGTACGTCATTTGCCAGTGGCGCAATCATCACGCCCACACCGTCAGGCACGATTGAGGTCACCGGCTATCTCTACAGTCAGCCGTCCTATTACTGCGACAGCTATGCATACCTTACCTTTACGGCAAAAGACACACAGTCAGGAAACCTGACAGAGATTACCGCCGAGCCAGAGAAGCTCATGGACGGGGAAAAGGAGCTTAAGTTGTACAGGGTAACGGTGAAGGACATCATACATGGGTATAAAGACGACCTGACCGTCATAAGAAATATCTACGTGCCGGATTTGGACAGATACTGCACACAGATGGCGGTAGACGGGAGTGCGTTCAGCTTCAGCGCAAACGAAGAGATTCTCAATGATTCGCGGGGGTATGTGCTTGTCTCCGACAAAACGGTAGAAGGTATCGTAAACGGCAGGGATGTAGAAGTGTCGTTCCACTACACATTCAAAGGAGACACAATCAGGTATCAGCAGGAGGAAGAAGACGTCACAAAGCAGTGCTATACCTACTGCGATATCTCTGTAGACAAGGGATTGAACAGCCTGTTTAACAGTAATTATTATCTGGTGTACAATCAGTCCAGTGTTTCCTCTGCACATAAGGGAAGGGTGAATGCACTGCGTTACACATACGGCTCAGACGGCACATTGAAAAGCCAGACCACAATGACCAGTACCCAGAGCGGTAACATTTACATCCAGAATGGTCATGCGAAGGTGCAGACAGTGACAGGCGCATCCACCATTTACCAGAACATCCCGATACTGTTTGGAAAGGCAGGACTGCAGGAGAGTCTGGTGCTTGATGAAGGCGGAGAGATTGTAGATGTATATGGAAATCATTATCGTGTTGCGTACAATGTAGATGAAAACAGCGGAGAGGATAAATTTACCCTGAAAGGCTCCAGTTCCACTACGGCAAAGACTGGGAATTTCACCATCCGGTTAAAGCCGGTTGACGGATATACTGCAAGACCTGAGCCTGAGTTTGAAATCAAAGCGGAAGGCTCGCTTGCTTCATGGGGGTATCAGTTTGAAATGAAAAATGTAGACAGCTTCGTCGAGAATCCTGTAACCGGAGAGCCTGTGGAAACACCCGGCGGTGTTCTTCTGTCTATCACCATCAGTCAGCCGATGCTGTGGGAAGAGGTAGTGGACGACATACGGAGTAAGGGAAGTACGATGATTGACGCAGGATTCTACAGAAAGGAAGGCGGGGGTATCGTGTTCGTGCCTTTGGATACGCCCCTTGAGAACCGCAGATATCCGATGGAATATCGTATGCTCCAGTTGAGGGGTATCGCAAAAGGGCAGTCATTTATGGCGAACAACAATGAATCTGTCGTGATAGGAATAAAAAATGAACGGAGTTATTGCACTTATGATAAGGCTTCCTATCAGTGGAGCAATGACCATGAACCAGAAACGGGAGAATTATGCAAAGGCTCTGACGGCAGAGTATATGTCTGCCAGTATCCTGTAGGAACAGAGCCGGGGACATGGGGTTACATAGAAGTTACGGCGGATATGCTCTCTGTATTGGAGAAGCTGTTGCAAGACCAATCATAACTGTCCCCTTGTGTGGAGTATCAATCAAGATGGTATTGCTTGAACATGAATCTGGGGGTATCAGACCAAGGCAGGGTTTCCTGCCTTATTTTTTGCGGTTTTATAAGGTTATTCTCTGAATCTGGCAGACGCGGTTAATATAGCGGACCACTTAAAAGTGGCAGAACGCACAGACTGCTATGGTGTCTCAAGGCGACGGTGAACCGCCCTTGCCAGATGAATCAGCGAGACGCACATGAACGGAAAGGAGGTATTTTTATGATGACAACAGGCGACGTTGCAAAGTATCTGGATGTGTCAATCAGCACAGTAAGGCATTGGGTGAAACAGGGCTATCTGCCTGTCGCATGGAAGACGCCGACAGGTTATCTCAAGTTTGACGAGGATGCTGTCCTGCAAGTGAAGAAAGACTGTATCGAGAATGGACGTGGCGTTTACGGTATGAGATGCAGCAGCAGGAATTGAATCATGTATGAAATAGGAGGAAGAACATCTATGAAGAACAAGAAAAGAATCATTACATTAGGCGCAGCAGCAGTTGCAACAATCGCAGTATTGGGCGGTACATTCGCCTACTTTACAGGTTACGATTCCAAGGACTTAACAGCGAAGGCAGGCACGCTGACCGTAGAGCTTACGGACGCTACAGAAGACCTGACAAACGGCTTGACCGTCATTAACCCCGGAGACGCCAATCCGCTTACCTTCACCGTCTCCAACACCGGCGAGAAGTCTATGGATGTAAAGGCGGTCATGAAGGTCTCTGCACCGCAGGCTTTTACGGAGTCTGCACATGAGTTCAAGATTACGGATGATAAGGGTACAGAGCTTACGGGGGTATTGAGTGACGACAAGCAGTCCATTACCTATACTGTGACAGACCTTACCCTTGCAGGTTCTGTTGAGAATGACAGTACACTGGACGGGACGACGGATACGTCGCATAAGTTTGATTACAAGTTTGCTATGGACTCCGGAGCGAAAAATGCGTGGCAGGACGTTACTGGGACTGTAAAGATAGAGGTGTATGCAAAACAGCACAGGAACACGTCAAGCCTTGGAAGTGACTGGGTATCTATTGTAGAAAAGAACTAAGCCGGGGGTATCTGGCATAATTAGCAAAGAAAGGGTGGGTAAACATGAAGAAAACGATTCTGGCGGTATTCGGGGTTCTTGCCGTACTGGTAACAATCTTCCTTGTATGGGAGTTGTTCTTTGCCGATACTGGTATTCTCCATACAGTGTACAACGGTCTGGTAAACGGTGTGAATCAGCAGTGGGCGAAGGTTTCCGGCGAGAAGGACAAAGGTCTGATTCCATTATGGGACGGCGGACATACCGCAGACGAAGGTCAGGAAAATAAGAATGACGATTCTAACGGCGGTTTCAATATTGACATTGAGAAATAATTTCACGTTTCGGTGGTTGTATTTAAACGGCGAGCCGGGGTGCTTTTATCCCGGCTCATAAACAAATGATACGAGGAGGTAATGAGAATGATGAAACCTGATATCACGATGCAGACGGGTGCAGTATATAAACCAGAGGACATTGAGGATAAAATATATGATGCTGAACAGTATAAGGTTTCCCCGCACATGGAGTTTATCATAAGGAGTGCGCTGACTGCGGTTGTTATCCTTACGCTTCTGGCATTTATATGGAAAAGCTTATCAACAGGCAGTGTGAACACATCTGGAGATTATATTAAAATGGAGAACGTTGAGGTAGATCTGGAAGAATAGAAGACCACTGGATCAGGCAGATATCATGAAGGCAGAGGAGGCGGTTAAGATTAAAAAGAGATTGATTCTGTTTGTTACGTTGCTTGTATTTGCGGTAATGATAAGTACGCAGAGTGCCTTTGCCTGGTTTACGGCGTATACAGAAACGGAGTTGAGCGTTACATCAGGAAGTTTTGCAAGACCTTATCTGATGGCAGGCGAAGATTTCAACAGGACGACCAGTCCTGTAAAATACGGCATAGAGACGGCGGTGTTTGTGGATTATATACCAGAACTGGACGGATATACCTACGGCGTGGATAAATTTGACGTGTCAAAACAGCAGGATTTTACCGTTATCGCATGGGTTGACGGGACGAAGATGTACATTGGCGGTGAAGGCGGTATCATTGCCGACGCAAGCTTAAATGATATGTTCAGTTATTACACCAGTTTAAAAAGCGTCACGTTCGACAGGGTATTGGATACAACCCCGTCTACCTCTGCAAGGCGCATGTTTCTCAGCTGTACAAGCCTTACAACGGTTGATTTGAACCATATCACAACCGGGGGTATCACGAATTTCCAACTGATGTTTGGGAACTGCACCGCTATAAGGAATGTGGACATCACCAGTTGGGATGTGGGAAAGGCGGAGGATATGTCGGGTATGTTCTTAAACTGCAATTATCTGATGAGGGCAGATATGGGGGTAAAGGATGCACAGAGCGTAATTACGTTTGAAGGCATGTTCAAAGACTGTAACCGCCTGAATAACGTAGATTTATCCAGTGTACGCACAAGGGACGCAGTCAGCTATGCGAACATGTTCTCTGGCTGTTCCTTCTTAAGGGAACTGGACTTATCTGGATTTCAAATGCGGGAGGATACAACGCTCTCCCAGATGTTTGCCTACAGCGGTCTTGGCACAGTATATGCTTCGAGTAACTGGTCGGAAGTGGTGAAAGTAGATTCCCTGCCGTTCTGGTACTGTGCAAACCTGACAAACAGCACGGTATCTGATTACGAAGGCGTTGATATGGCAGACTTTGACGGCGGATATTTCACATATAAAGCATACACAGGAGAATAGGAGGCGTTGATATGAAAAGAATACTGTTGAGTCTTATGCTCCTTGCACTGACGCTGAATCCTGTGTCTGTGTATGCTGACGATAAAGACAAGACCTTTCATTTTGAGTTGGGCGGAGAAGACTGGAATCACGATACGATTGCGCCGGGGGAGCTTTTGGAGGACAAGGTGATTGTTGAAAATGCGACAGGGTATCCCCTGAAGTTCCGCCTTATCAGGACGGAGAACCTGCATGATTCTGAACTGTATGGAGTAATGAAATACAGTATGGGAGGCTCAGGCTTCGTGGATTTGGCGGATATTACCTCCGGATGGTTTCAGGTTGCGGACGGAGAAAGGGCAGAGGTTCCTGTTGTCGGCTATATGCCGGAGACATTAGGGAACGAATGGCAGGGAAAGGAACTGAACGCAAGGTTTTACTTCGAGGGACGTCTAGTGGAAGAGTCGGATATGTCGAATGCGTCCTATCAGGAAAGTAACTATGGTCTGCAGGACAACAACCTGAAAGATACAACCGGAGAACTGCATTTTGCAGATGGTTTTCTGTTTGATAACGGAGTGGATTTGTCAGATGTGCTTGCTTTGGAGAGCATTGGGTTATACTCGGCAGACGGTACGTTGATAAAAGAGTTCATGGGGGTATCGCAGGAAGAAGGCGGAACGGGCGTAGACGGTTATTTTTATAATTTCCCGATAACGGCGGAAGAACTGAGGGATATCATTGACGGTAATGATTCTCTTGAAAAGACAGAAGATTTTTATATCCAGAAGACGTACCGGGTGATAAGAGATTACGAGATTGTCTGGACGGCCCTGAGCAATGAACTGGCAGAGTGGACGGAAAGCGGAGGCATTATCAGATATCCGTTTACATATACAAGAGATTCAAAACCAGAGACGCCAGACGTGCCGGATAAGCCGGATGAACCAGAGAAACCCGAAGAACCAGATAAGCCGGATGAGCCAGAGAAACCCGAAGAACCCGGCAAACCAGATAAACCGGATGCGCCTGAACTGCCGGACAGACCAGATGTTCCCGAAGTTCCCGATAATCCTGAAGTACCCAAAGAGCCGGAAGCCCCTTCTGCACCAGATGTACAAAAGGTATCCGGTAAAAAGGAGATATCTGACGGCTCTGCCGACCATGATACACCGAGGGTAAAAGTCATAGTGGAAAGAACAGGGGACGGCGTGGTTGTGAAAGCGGTGAAAACAGGAGATACGTCAAATGTATATGGGTTAAGTATCCTGCTGTTTGTATCAATGGGGGTATTGGTTTATTGTGGGAGGTGTAAATATGAAGACGCTAAAAAAGGCAGGAACACAGATAAATAAAGTGTTTGAATGGTTCTTAACAATCGCTGTAGTAAGTATGGCAGTCTATTGTGTCTGGGGTGCAGTAAGCACCGATAAGGGTGATTTCTATGTATTTGGATATAAGCCTGTGGTTGTCCTTACAGGCTCAATGGAGCCGTTTATGAGAACCAATTCTCTGGTGATAATAAAATCAACGAAAGACATTAAAGAAAATGATGTGATTATGTTTTCTGTTGATGAAACGATGGTATGCCACCGAGTTGCAGGGATTGATAAGGAAGGAAAAATTACAACGAAGGGCGATAATAATGAAACTGCTGATTTCAGAAAAATCAGTCTGGATGATGTAAAAGGAAAGGTTGTTGTCAGAATGAATTTTCTGTCGGTTGTGATTGAAAGATTCAGGCAGAATGGCTAATGGGGGTATCAGGCAGAAGCCAGCCCTCTTTTTATTGGGATTTAACACAAAGGAGGTATCGTTGATATGCTGAGATTTCACTTTGCAAGGCTCTGTATACCAAAACTGGAAAATGAGTATGATTACGGCTGTATCTGGTTTAGAAAGGATGGGTGCAAAGGCATGGATACGGGAGTTGATATCTGTAACCAGTACACTTTAAGATATACCTGTCAGGACTGTATGCATGAGCCTGATATCAGTAACATTACTATGAAAGAAATCAATGCATTTAAAGAGAAGATTAAGAAACAATACGGAGTAACACAGAAGAAAGAAGAATACCTGCTGAATCTTTCACTGGATTATGAGACGGGCAGTCTTCATTTTGATTTTGTGATAAATGATTCTAAAATTACCCTGCAAAATGAAAGATATATCCATCTTCCTGTAAAGAACAGCGCAGTTCTGGAGATAGATATAAAAGAGCCTGAATCTCTGGATGATATGATTGCAGATGCGGGCAGGTTACTGGAAAGGCGGTATGGTATCAGCTTCCTGAAAAATAATGGGGGTATGAGTCAGGGTTCTTCCTGCTGAAGATAGATAAAACAGGGTATTTCCCGTGAAAAGGGCTGTCCTTCTGGACGGCTCTTTTTTCGGGCAATCTCCTGTGGCGTGCGTATTTGCCTTTTTAAGCCGTTTTTCCCCTCTTATGGGCATTTCCTCGACTGAAACGGGGAAATCGCTAGAATCGGCGGACACGCACGTTACAGCGGTATTGCGGGGGTATCTGAACCCTCCGGCAGGAAAATGTCCTCTGTCATTTTTTCCATGGATACAAAACGACTAATTTTTCTCTGTATTTTTTGTGACATAGCGACAAACATTTCCAGAACCCTCAAGTATGACTTGACTTTTTATTATGACAGAGCGAACCTATGGACACAAAAAATACTGCTGAAAGCAGAATAGGAGGAACATATGAAGAAGGTTGAATTACTGGCGGAACGGGCGAAAATCACGAACCAAATCTTAAAGTCAGAATATTTCACGATTAAGTTAAAGGGATGTCTTGGAGAGCCGGCGAACAGAGTCAACATTACAGAGGCAGAGCTTAAGGAAAACTACGAGAACAGTGAAAGACTGCTGAAAAAACTGGACGCTATAAATAACGTCCTCTTTGAGACGGATGCTCGTGCGTATATTGACGTCATGGGAAACCGCCTGAGCGTTGCCACTGCAAGAAAGTATCTGGAGGAATTTTATGAGGATGCATTTTTAGATTTCAGATTTGACGACGGCATATGTGCATTGAAAAAAGATGAAGAGGTTGATACGGGCGGGAATTTGAGAGCAGCCATGTACAGAAATTGCATCATCCATGAGTTAGATATCGTTGACAAAGATCCATTGAACCTGAATGACCGCAGGAAGGAGTTCAGGAAGAAGATAATCGACTGGTATTATGCTCTGAAGACTGCCGTTGCTGTCTCCGATGCAACAACTGAAGTGGAATTGATTTATTAGTGGTATTGGAGGTGTGATTTTCTATGAGTATGATGGGTACAAGCGAGTATATTCAAATGAAAAAAGATGAACTGTCTTTTCTGGTCAGGGTTATGGAAGATGTTTACGGCGATAAAGAGAAGCTCAGCAAATCCCTTATGAAAGGTGCTCTTCTTGGTGATGATATATCTGAACTAAGAAAACATCCTGCTAAAGTAATGGATGTTTTTCTGCCGATTATTTGTTCATATAGCCAAAAACGTACAGGTCTTGTCGTATTACATAATGGAGAGTATGTTTATTTTAAGGATGCGATAGATGCATTATTGAATTACGGAGTAGACAAGTTTTATCAGGAGCTTCAGAAAGTCAGATAGGGAATCCGGGGGTATCAGATGAGCCTTGGTGATGAAACGAGAAGAGATGTATAGAAATGGTTGAGGCATATGTCAACTATAATATTTGGGATGCCTTTAAAAAGGCAGATGGTTATTTTGAAGACCTGAACAGGATATATGGGAAAAGTAAATTTTTTCAAAGCGTGAGCTTAGTCTGGCAGGATTTCAATATAATTTTAAAAGATAAAATGTGACAGCCAGTTCTTGTCGGTGTGACGGCAGGGACGGGCTGTTTTATTTTGTTTTATAAGGAGATTGAAAATAAAAGCTTCGTCAGATGCAGTATATCTCATGAAGTATCTATGTGAAATATGGGAGCAGGTTATGCTGAGTCATGTGAAATTCAGGATAGAGGCTGTCTCTCATTTTCTGGCATCGGGGGTATCAGTTTCTCTTGGTAAACCTTGTATGATTTGCGTATTTTTCCTGATTATGGGTGTAAAATAATAAGTTCTTTTAACGAGTTCCAAGGCAGTACTGTCAAATCTGTATTGGATGCTTTTCAAGCTTTTTTGTACAAATGAAAAGTGGACAGGCAAAGGATTAAGTGAGCAGGAAACCATGTATATTCCCTTGATTCTTAGCATTGCCCGCTTAACGATTGATACTGCATACTGGATGTTCTGCCTGCTCACTTAAATCTTAGTATTGCTCCTTTGATTCTTATAACTGCTTACTGGAAGTCTTGTCTGCTCACTTAAATCTTAGTATTGCTCCCTTGATTCTTATGACTGCTTACTGGAAGCCTTGTCTGTTCACTTAAATCTCGGCGTTGTTCACTTGAGTATTGATACTGCACACTGGATGCTCTGCCTGTTCACTTGAATCCTATTACCGCTCACTTGATTCTTAGAATTACTCGCTTGATATGTTTTCTTAATCACAGATGTCCGTCTAATATAGATAAATGAAAGTAGTAAATCTTAATTTCAGAGGAGGCAAATGATGATGAAAGATACAAAAGACCTTTACACTACGCAAGAAACTGCCGAGGCAGCAAATTTCTCAAAGCAGACTGTCCTGAACTATGTGAAAGACGGCATTATCACACCGGCTTTGCAGATGGCGAACGGGCAGTGCTATTTTGATGAAAAGACGGTTGTGACGCTGATGACGTTATCTTGTGCAAAAGACTACAGGGATAATACGCTTGCTGTCTGCTTCGGCAATAAGGAGGAGTGTACAACCTTTGAAGATGCGTACAATGCCTATCTAAGTGAGCATGGGATTCCAAGAGTGGATAATCTTACAAAGTGTCTGATGAAATGGCGGGAGATTCCAAAATCAAATAAGTTGTATAAACGTCTGTGCGTGATTGAATCTATCGAAAAGACGATACGTGCCTGTGACAACGAGATGAAAGAGCTGTCAGTTGAATTACAGAAAAGACTGCTGACCAACCCTGCCATTGAAGATATGGCAGTAGTCTTGGAGAATAGAAATGAACTGATAGAAAAGAAGGAGGAAATCATGGAGTTGCTTCATGACCATGACCGCAAAATCTTTAAGGATGAGTTACGGTGGTTTGCATTGAAACAGTTTAAAATCGAAGAAAGGTATTCCGTTGCGGATATGAGACAGTTATTAAAGGAGTTAGAAGTCCTGCCGGAAGACGGGGTGATAGAGTATGAGCCAAAAAAGCCTGCGGTCAGGGCTGTATGGAGGAAAACAGAACAACGGCATCTGAGGGATTGTACAAAAGTTCATATGAGGGAACAGCTTGCAAAAGGTTATGTTACTGTCCTTTGTATGGATGGTCAGGATAACGGGGGTATCTGCCAGTTGCTCAAAAAAGCTATGAATCCCTGTATCCGCAGGATTGAGATATATTGTATGGGAGATATCACAGATGAGATACAGCAGGTAATTGATTTCCTGCAGGAACAAAAGGACGTTATTTTTAAATCAGAAATCTAAAGGAGAGAGCAGTTATGGGTGGATTTGGAGTAAAGTATCGTGCAGTTATCTGTTATGAGTTTGGAGGCGGAGAGAGGATTGTGTTTGCACAGATTACAACGATTGACCCGGCAAACACAGCATGGAAGTGTAACGAACGTTGTCCTGTGGCAAGTTCTTATTATTGTATCTGCGATAATAAGAAGCCTGTCCGTCCGTTTCCTATGAAAGACAGTATTTTTAATGATACAGCGGTATCATATATGATAGGGCATACGGCAGGGAAGATGGGGTATCAGATTGAGGATGTACCAGAATGTTTCACGCAGATAAAGCTTTACATTGACAAGATGCCGTGTGTTGTCCTTGCAAATAAATATGGGATTGGGTTTGCGGATTTAGAAACAAAAGAACCCATGCACGTTAAACAACCCTGCCTGTGGCATGGGAGAGAAGAAAAGTCTCTTTACAGAGTCCTGATAAAGATGTTGTCCAGAATCAGGGAAATATATGGTACTGATTACGACGTCAGTAATTTTATCTGAAACTGTCTTTTCTCTGTATTATTTATGGCTTGGTCATGAAGTGCAGAGACGGCTGTGAGTTGCCGAGTAAGTTATCTGGACGAGTCATGGGACGGCGGTTTTTCTGAAAAAATAAAATTTATATCCGGCAGACGGAAACAGGCTTAATTTTTCGTCAAAAAAGTATAACTGATTTTTTCTTTTTTGGAAAAATCCCTGAAAAACCGCCACTGTAGAAAATTTATGAAAAATGTTCAAAAAATAGGTAATTGACGGCGTGGCACTGGAAAATGAAATGGGGGTATCAGGCGTGGGTTGGTTCAAAGGTTCATATAGGGAAGGAGAGGTTAATGGCAGTCAGCAGTTTTATACTTTGCCATCAGTTCATTTTCGAGAAGCTATTTATAATCATTTTTTCTCTCTGAAAGGATTCCAGTAAGAGAATCCGTAAGATAAGAGACGGCAGTATCTTTGGGAATCAATCTGCCGATTTCTTCGCCATTCTTTGTAACTACGACTTCATTCCCGGCTAAGACGATATCTAAATATTGAGAAAAATTATTCTGCATTTCCGTTACAGTTGCGATAGCTTTTACCATGTGAGATTCCTCCTTTTTGTGTCCTGCTTTTATTATGCTGTTTATCAGCGGATTTGCAGGCGGTATCCTCAAAATTTCATTATTATTTTATTCTGCTGAAGAAGGGGCACTTACAAGCTCCTTTTTTAATGGATACAAACCCGACAAATTTCCAACTGAAATTTTGGTCATTCTAGCCCCTTTCTTTTTTCTCCTGCCAGAGCTAGGATATCAGACAAGTTCGTAAAAGTGTCGGGATTGTGCGGAAACATAGGAGCTATAGCGCAAAATTCTGGATTCGGCTGTATATGCCCCATACAGCCCGTTCTCTTGCTCAGTGGGGAAATGTCCGGCTCATGCTCTGAAAAGCCGATACAGGGGCAGATATGGCGGTGTGTTTCTGAAACCGTCCAGAATAGCCGTATTCGTTCTGGTTCTGGTCGTTCGGAAAACCATACATTTTCGGAATCACAAATCCCCTGCCAGAACATAGTGAAAAAGCGTCCGTTATCGTGGTGAATGGAATTAACGGACGTTCACATCCAGGCAGGACTTTTACGAACGGTCTTATCTCTGTAAAAACAGGAAGGTGGTGAGATTGTGGATAAGAAGGTATTTGGATACGCCAGAGTATCTACGAAAAAACAGGCGGAGGACAGACAGATTGAGGCACTGCTCGAATACGGCATAGAGGAGCGCAATATCATCATAGACAAGGAGTCTGGAAGGGATATGGAAAGGAACGGCTATCAGTCCTTGAAGAATGCACTCCTGCGCCGGGGCGACACTCTGGTTATCAAGGAGCTTGACCGTCTGTCAAGAAACAAAGCGGATATCAAAGCGGAATTGGAATCGTTAAAGAGTATGGGGGTATCAGTCAGGATTCTCAATATCCCGACTACACTGGCGGAATTTTCAGAAGACCAGTCGTGGATTATGGATATGGTGAATAACATACTGATTGAGGTTCTCGGCAGTATCGCAGAGGATGAACGCAGGCGGATACATCAGCGTCAGCGCGAAGGCATTGACTGTGCATTGGATAAAGGCATTGTCTTTGGCAGACCTCAGATTCAGTTTCCGGAGAACTGGCAGTGCGTGATGGAACAGGTGAAAAACAAGGAGATAACTTCTGTGACGGCAATGGAACTTTTGAACTTAAAGAAAACGACCTATTATAAACTGCGTAAAATGAGTGCATGATGATGGAGCGTGAGACTGGGAAACCGCTTGATTTATATGGAGGAAAAGATGAGCGTATTTGGAAGAGAACGACTGACGGAGATATTTAACGATACGTGTTATCTCTGCAGAAATGACAGTCTGCTGAAAGAAATGGTGGATAGTGCAAATAAAAAGCAGATGGTGATTCTGGAGGGCGATAAGGTCATCCGTTCGGAGAAGAAATTTGAAGAGCCTGCAAAGATTGTTGTTTCTAAGAAGAGGACTTTGGAGGCTTCAAGGGCATACAGTACCAAAGAGGTATGCGTCCATAACTTTGCTTCTGTCACAAATCCAGGAGGAGGGGTGGAGCGTGGCGCAGTTGCACAGGAAGAATGTATCTGCAGGAGCAGTACGTTGTTTTTTAATCTGACCGCCCCGGAAGCAATGGAAGGTTTTTATTATCCTCACAGGAAGGTACGCAGACCGCTTGGCAGTGATGATTGTATTTATACACCGAATGTCATGGTATTTAAGACGGATGTTTCCTTTCCGGAGATACTGCCAGTGGAAGAATGGTACAGTATAAATGTGATTACCTGCTCAGCCCCTAATCTCAGGGCATATCAGGGGCGTATCTCCCAAAAGGAGTTAATGGAACTGCATAGAAAGCGGATGAGGCGTATTCTGGATATAGCGAAGGAACGGGGAAACACTGTAGTCATACTTGGAGCCTTCGGATGCGGTGTATTCCAGAATCAGCCGGAGGTTGTGGCTGAAGCTTATGCTTCAATCGTGGAAGAATACCGTTACGACTTTGAGGTTATTGAATTTGCTGTGTATTGTACGCCGAAGGATACAAGGAATTATGACGTATTTAAGAGAAGGCTGAACGTATATCAAAAATAACTATGGGGGTATCAAGAAATGAATTTTTATATAGCGGATATGCACTTGGGGCATGAGAATGTCATTCCGTATGATAACAGACCGTTTCGGAGCGTGAATGAGATGAATCGGGCATTGATTGATAACTGGAATCGAAAGGTAGGGAAGGATGATGATGTGTATATCATAGGAGATTTCAGCTATCGTTCAGAGACAGATCCGGCGTGGTATCTGGAACAACTTAAGGGAAAGAAACATCTGATACAGGGGAATCATGACGGGGAACTGCTTAAGAACAGTAAAGCTATGGAGTATCTGGTTTCTGTAGATAAGATGCTTTTTGTAAAAGACGGGAGAGAGCGTATCGTTCTGTGTCATTTCCCTGTTGCGGAGTGGAATGGATTTCGTCATGGAGCGTGGCATATCTACGGACATATCCATGGGTGGAGGAGCAGGACTGCTGAGTTCATGGATGCACAGGGGAAGGCATTAAATGCAGGCTGTATGCTGAATGGGTATGAGCCTGTGACCTTTAAGGAATTGGTAAAGAATCATAAAAGGAAAAATGGTCTGTATTTATGAGCAGGCATGAAGCAGTGCCTATTGGATGTCTGAAAGTCATAAAACATTGGGGGTATGGGAGAGGTGTTCCGTATTTCCCGATATCGTTTAAGGTTGTCCTAAGTTGTTATGGTGTATGTTCAAACGTTTATGGTAAGTGAGTAATGTTTATGGTAAGTGAGTAATGTTCATGGTAAGTGAAATTTGTTATAGGTTATGAAGAAGTGTTCTGGCTTTTCTTAAATTGTTTCTGTTTCAAGAGTCTGTCCTCTCTGGGACTGTTGTAAACCCCAAAACACAGGGCTTAAATATATGATGCAAGGTATGTTTCTGGTATTTCATTTTGTACCGCTGATATCAATGTACTTCTTTCAAAAGATTTTGGAAGGAGTGCGTTGTTATGCAGAATTGTAGAGGTTGGTTTATTGATTTTCTTGCTGAGATGGTGGGGAAATATGCCAGTGCAGAAAATGCAGGCTGCGAGTTAGGCGATGTAGAGGATGAGGCAGAGAGAAGTGTGGATGAGGGCGAGAAAGGCGGTGTTGCGTTATGATGAAAACGTGCGTGTTTTATACAAGAGTTTCTACTGAGATGCAAGTGGACGGGTATAGTTTGTCCGCCCAGATAACGGTATTGGAAAACTATGCAAAGAGTAATGGTCTCGAAGTCGTAGAACGTTATCAAGACGCAGGGAAATCTGGTAAAGACATCGAGGGCAGACCAGAGTTTATGCGTATGTTGGCGGATATCTCCAACCATGTGATAGATGTGGACTATGTGTTGGTATTTAAACTGTCACGTTTTGGTCGGAGTTCACTGGATACGCTGACTTCGCTTAAAACTCTGCAGGAAAATAATACGGAGCTTATCTGTGTACATGATGGTATGAATACGTCAGATGCAATGGGAAAACTGTTACTTACTATATTATCCTGCATTAGTGAAATGGAACGGGAGAACATATTGATACAGTCAATGGAGGGGAAAAAGGAAAAAGCAAGGCAGGGAAAATGGAATGGAGGACATGCGCCGTATGGATACAGGATAGGGGAAGATGATATTTTGTATGTGGTTAAGGAGGAACGACCTGTTATTGAAATGATTTTTGATATGTATGTAAATAAAGGTTGGGGGTGTCAGAAGATTGCCGGTTATTTGAACGACATAGGAATCGCAAAAAACACACATGGCTATAAAAACAAACTGGAAATATGGACAACAAATACCATCAGAAACATTGTTGGCAGCGAGGTTTATTATGGGATGATAACCTATGGGAAACACGTTAAGAAACGGAGTGAAGATGGTTCAGATATAATAGGGCTTGCAGATGAATATATGTTGGAGAAAGGATTGCATGAAGGAATCATTTCAGAGGAAATGTGGCAAAAAGCGAAAGAGATACGGGAGTTTAGACGAGAGAGGCACGAAATGAGCTTAAGGTCAACCGGACGGGCAAGCCTTTTGTCGGGTATTTTAAAATGCCCTGCCTGTGGGACATCTATGCATATGAGTGTATATAGGAATAAAAAGGGAGACGAATATTTCTACTATAGATGTGAACACAGCAAAAAGCTGACGGGGCAAAAATGTAACTATACGAGACATCTTAGGCAGGATGAGTTGGACAGCCAAGTGTTTCAGGCTGTTTCAATGATGGTGGATTATGGGCAGTTTGCCAAAGAAGTCCATAATAAACTGGTGCAGGAAGTTGATGTGAAGCAGTTGGAATTACAAATCCAAACGGCTAAGAAGGCGTTGAAAAGCACCAGACTCAATAAGAGGCAACTGGAAGTAGATATGGATAATCTATCTTATGATACTCCGCATTACGAAAAAAAGCGGAAGGATTTGGAACGGAGACTGGAAGATTTGTATGACAGGGAAGAAGAACAGGAAGATACCTTAGTAAGCCTTGAAGCCAGATATGCCAATGTCAAAGAAAATAAAATTAAAGAAGATACGGTGTATGATATGCTGAGAAATTTTACGACGCTCTATGATAAATTTTCTGACAAGGAGAAGAAGCGGTTTTACAATCTGCTGATAGAAAGAATAGATTTGTACGAGGAGCCGTTGGATAATGGTCAGAGAGTAAAGAGTATCCGTTTTAAATTTCCGTTAACCGGTGAGAATGATGGAGTCGTGAAAACATATGATGCAGGCAATCTGTTGGATATTAAGGTAGAAGTTCCTAAGCTGGATATGCAACCTGCAAAACCTGCCACTTACAATCAGATAATACAATATGTGAAAGAGAAATATGGAGCAACCATATACAAAACTTATATAACAGATGTAAAAAGTATGTATGGCTTGAAAACACGCCAAGACCCTGCGCACCCTAAGAAGCGGAGACACTGTACGAAAGAGGCTGAGAAATACATAGTTGATGCGTTAAAACATTTTGGAATGTTGTAATTGGGGGTATCAGGTCAATGTATGCTTTTATTGGGAATGGGGGTTGAGTGTTAAAACTCTTGTATATCAAGGCTTTTGATGTTAAAATAATAATGATATTTATTATTAAATGCAGCAAAATATTTTAACAAGAGGGGGATAGAGATGTACTGTAAACAATGTGGGAGCAAAATAAAGGAAGGATGTGTTTTTTGCTCTCAATGTGGCATGGAAGTAGATAAAATACCTCTAAAGAAAAAACACAAATCGAAAAAATGGCTGTATATTCCTATAATAGCAGTAATTTTTTTGATTATAGCTGCAGGAGCATTGATTCTTAAAGGAAAGACATCTTTTTCTTCTGATAAAGAATACGAGTATGCGGCTAAATTTGAGAAAATAAGCATGGATGAGGAGCAACAAGCAGAATATCAGTTGTTGATGGAAGAATTAAGAGATGGGATCACAAAAGGCAGCCCAAGAAAAATCGAAGTATCATGTGATAAACTGGACATTTTGTTTCTGGAATATGAACAAAATAATATTGAGCTAATAGAAGCGAGTAACCGAGAACTTGATAGCTATATTTCAACAGGATTATTCGATGTAGAAACGCAGTTAATTGAACAATACAGGAATAACGCAGATACATATCAGAATGAAAAAAACTACCGTGGTGCGTTAGAGGAATACCGCAAATGTAAATCTTTATATGAAAACGCAGAGAATTCTCAAGAATTTCAGTTTAGGGTAGAACAAATAGATGCCCTCTCTTTTCCTAATATAAAATTGTACGTTAGCGCCTATGAAAAACAAACTGATATTTGCGTATCCATTGATAGAACGCATCTGACAATAAAAGAATTAGCGTCGGATATTTATCAAGACGTAGAAATTAGAAAAGTCAGCAAATTAAATGAAAAAGAAAGATTGAATACTTGCTTGGTTGCAGATGTCAGCGGAAGCATGTATAACCAGATGAATATGGTCAAAGATGTAATGACTCGTTTTGTAAATTGCATGCAGTATGATGTGGGAGATCAGGGTGCTCTTATTACTTTTAATAATTATATAAAAGTGGTTAATGATTTTACAGATAATGAGCAAGAACTGACAAATAAAATTCAGGATCTCTGCGTGGGAAACAGCACGGCTTTATACGATGCTCTTTATGTCGCAGTGTGTAAGGCGGCTGAAGCTGAGGGCGCTAAATGTGTCATTGCGTTTACAGACGGATATGACAATGTCAGTACAAAGACGGAAAGCGATGTTATATCAATTGCCAGTACTTATGGCATACCAGTATATCTGATTGGAATTGGTGATTCTGTGGATACAAATGTTCTTCAACGACTTAGTGAGGCTACAGGTGGATATTACCAAAATGTTCACGATAGCAGTACGATGCAGGAAATCTATAATTCCATTTATCAGAGGAATAAAGAGTTATATTTAATTGAATATACAACCCAGGTTTCGGAAAAGGATACCATGCAGAACCTTTATCTTGCATACAATGACGGCGATACTTATATGAGGTGTGAATCAAATTTTCTGCCTTCACAACTACTAGAAAAGGAAGAGGAATACAAAACTATAATCCAAAAATCAGGAATAGACGCTTCTGATATTGAAAATGAAGTTGATCGTATTCGGGAGGTCTATAATGACATCGTTGCAAGCAGAGACAGTAAAAGCTACGTCGAAGAAAATCCTGCTAACGGAGTGACGACCTATAAGGAAAATGGTAATGTAAGATGTGCTATTTTTAGAGGAGGCACAAATAACAGTCCTTACACGAGATATTACTACTATGAGGGTGGTAAATTAATTTTTGCATATTTGGAGTCCAATGATTCGCATAGATTATACTTTAAGGATGATCAAATGTTCAGGTGGCGTTACGCGTCTGATGCGGTGGCATTTTCTGAAGCAGATAACCATGACAAAGAGGATTCGGCAGAGTTCCGTAAGTGGGAAACATTTGCATTAGGAGAGGCGTATTTGTATAAATAAGTATTGTTGCAATTATCGTCGAAAACTGTGTTAATTATAAATCCAGAGAGAAACGTACTAAAATTCTGCTGCAATAATTGAATACGTTTATCAAATATAGCTGATTTTAAACGGTCAGCTATATTTTGTGTATAATTATTGAAGATATTTTATAAAGTCGATGATGATAAGAGGATAGTAATAATATATGCAATTGTGGACGGAAGACGGGAATATAGGAATTTAATATAGAATGGATGATATCCAAAACACTAAGACAGCAGTAGGAGATTTTATGAGCAAATATTATGGTGGAAATAAAAAGACAAATGAAAAGAAAACGGAAATACTGAACAGTATTCCCGAATTTCAAATCAATATGCAGAATAATCGAACGTGTGTCTGATTACCTTTTGATTACCGACATGCCACAAAGCCAGTAAAATCAATGGTTTCAGAATGGAGTATACGGGACTCGAACCCGTGGCCTCCACACTGCCAGTGTGGCGCGCTCCCAACTGCGCTAATACCCCGTAAATATATTATAACACAGATGGGAGCAGGAAGAAAGAAAAAATTAGCAGATAACAATTATTTTTCTTGGCGTAGTCTGCGCAGGAATACTTCTGGTAGAAGTAGTATAATATACAATCAGGGACTGACCGCCAAGAGGACAACGGAATGGCTGACCATTGGAGGTTACTATCTCAGTAGAACGACCGATGGTCAGCTTTAATGTTCCGTCAAGAGATTCCAGGTTATCATCGAATTCCCCGGCATAGAGAATCTCCTGCGGATTCCTGCGTCCAATGATTATCGCCTGATATTGCGGCGGATAAATCAGAGGAATAGGAAGGTCTGCGTCATAGAACGCCGTAATATTCATTCCCACCCGAAGACGTACTTCGTTAATCACATAAGTATCCGGGCTGATGATGAAGTTCTGGATTCCATCAGAATTGCGGACGGTGACCTGCTGCATACAACAATTGTTATCCAAAGTAGTGATACTTTGTATTACACCATTTACAGGAACCAAAGAGGGCATAATTAAAACTCCATTTTTCATTAGTATATGCAAGTTTATTTATGGTGTTCGCCGGGTTTGATTGATTCGGCTCTTCCGTTCGGAGGAAGGAAATGATACAGTTCTTCATATGCTTCGATTTCCTCCGAAGAGATCGGTTCAGACGGAATTAGTCCGGTACAGTCCTGAGAGGACGCGGCATTGGAGAGGTAATCATATTCGTCAATTATTTTCTGGTTTTCTTTGTCTTCCTTTTTCATTGGGAACCTCCTTATATAAATATTTTAGGGAAATTTTTAGATATAGAATGTGTAGAAAAATACAGATATATGCTGTATAATGTTTCCATATAAAAAATAATATTTGATTATATTTAGAAGAAAAGGAGAACAGCTATGAATATAGAGATTGACACACATTCACATACACTTGCCAGCGGACATGCGTATAATACGATCCGGGAGATGGCGGCGTCGGCGTCGGGAAAGGGGTTGAAAGGTCTGGCTATAACAGATCATGCGATGCGTATGCCCGGAACTTGCCATAGCTATTATTTTCAGAATCTGAGGATTGTGCCGAGGCAGATGTATGGTATCGAGCTTTTGCTGGGGACGGAGTTGAATATTCTGAACGAATCCGGCGAGGTGGATATGCCGCAGGATCTGCTGGCGGAGATGGACATAACTATTGCCAGTATGCATTTACCTTGCTATAAAGGAGAGTGCAGTAAGGAAGCGGTTACGCAAGCGTACTTGAATGCCATGGAGAATGAATATGTGGACATTATCGGTCATCCGGACGACGGCAGATTTCCGGTAGATTTTGAAGTGGTGGTCAGGGAGGCGAAGAGGACGGGGACATTGCTGGAAGTAAATAACTCGTCTTTACGTCCGGGAAGTTTTCGGATTAATTCGATGGAAAATTGCCGAAATATGTTGGAGGAATGTAAAAAGCAAGGAACGATGGTGGTTCTCGGAACAGACTCACATGTGGATGTGGATATTGCAGAATATCCGTATGCGTTCCAGGTTCTGGAGGAAGTAGATTTTCCGGAAAAATTGGTTGCGAATACGTCGCTTGAAAAATTAAAATCTTCTTTAAAGCATACACCTTTACTAAAGCTCTAAAAGAGCTTAAAAGACAAGAAAAAGGTATAGACTTTATAAATTTAGTGTGTTAAAATGTAACAGTAATGAAATCTGTTACGAAGGAGATAATGTTATGAGTAAGAAAATCAGGACAGACGCAGTAGACTATCTGTTTCGCGCGATATTGAGTCTGAAAGATAAAGAAGAGTGCTATACTTTTTTTGAAGACATTTGTACGATCAATGAACTGCTTTCCTTATCGCAACGGTTTGAAGTAGCGAAGATGTTAAGAGAGCATAAGACTTATCTTGAGATTGCAGAGAAGACAGGAGCTTCTACGGCAACCATCAGCAGGGTAAACCGTTCTTTGAATTATGGTAACGATGGATATGATATGGTATTTGAAAGAATTGACAAGAAAGAATAGCAGGCTATAGGATAATCTATTATTTGCAATGGGAATATATATCTTGCAGTAAGAGATTTTGAGGCAGTATGACGGATAGAAAAATTGTCATAGATAGAAGAAATAAGACCTTAAGGTCTTATTTCTTCTTTTTTCCATCTTCCTTTTTGGGGAGCTGATCTATTAGTTTTTCAATGATCTGCTTCTTAATATACACATCAAAACTCAGGCTGCAGATAAAAGAGAAAAATTGGAGATAATCCCGTTCGTTTGGCGGAACATCGGGAAAACAGTCCATTGCATGACAGTAGGATCTTGCTACATCTTTCTGAAGGGCGTCGATTCGAGATTTTTCCAGCTGGCAGATCTCTTCATAAATGGATGTTATATTGAAATCTTCACGGGTGTCAAAATATTTTTCCGTAATAGGATTCAGCATTGTCTCGATGTCCTTGATCGAAAGG
>OFGG01000792.1_pt1 | contig 24232 bp, 22 predicted proteins | sample 1521701 | NCBI WGS metagenome assembly OFGG01 (sample SAMEA3504081, study PRJEB24116) | mouse gut metagenome | biome: mouse gut; feature: mouse-associated habitat; material: faeces | place: Denmark | collected 2011
CCGCTTCCGCTTACTCTATTCTCCCCAGCATAGCTGGGGGATTAGGGTTTTCATTCAACTTCCTCCATGGGGCAATAATGATGTATTCTTACATTTACTGTACGTGCCACCTCATCAATCTGCCTCGTACCATCTAACGGGCATCCACTCGTACATCGATATGCCTTATAGATAGTTTTTACTCCATTCCTCCAAGTACAGCCAGCCTGCCTTGGACAATCATATGAATCTCCACTTTCCACTACTATATATTTGCCTTCTCCTACATAATACCTGGCACCACACTTCGTACATACCGCAGACCTAGTTTCCAACGCCTTAACTGGCAGTGCATATTGCACGAACATCATCATGCATAATACTGTGATAACAATAAATTTTCCTTTCTTCATCCTTAATCTCCTTTTTGAAATGTAAAAATTTTCGTTGCTAAACTATTCTTCAGATTTAGTGATATATACTACGCATTTCGATAAACCCACTATCACTTTTAAACGCCTACTTCTCTGTATCCAATCATTTCATACATCAATACCTCCTCATCAGCCAATCTCTCGCCATAGTTCGGACATGGTACATACTGCTTCAACAATCTCCACAGACATCACAAACTTGCCACGAGCAACATGCCGCTTAACACAGCAGTTAAAGTGATTTTACACCTCTTCGTTTTACCCTCCTCTCTTTTTCACAACAATGGCTAAACTTGCTTTTATCACGAATCTATGATAATAGTAATTTAATTGAGATTTTTTGTCAAATGAGTCCTACGCAACCCTTTATTTTTGTGCAAATATACAATGTTTTCCAATATGATTTCAAATCATTTGCATATTCGTATCACTCATGTTATAATAGACTACAAGACAGCCTTAAATATAGTAGTCAAAAATCAACAGGGAGATCCGACAAAATGGATACAGCAAAAATAGGTATTTTTATACAGGAGCAACGCAAGAAAAATCAATTGAGCCAAAAACAATTAGCAGAATATATGCATGTGTCGCCCACCACAGTCTGCAAATGGGAAAAGGGAATACATATGCCCGACATCTCCAATCTTGAACAATTAGCCAATCTGTTTCAGATATCCGTCCAGGAACTAATAGAGGGTGAGACTGCTCATGCTACTGTTGCGGAAACTGTCCCTCCCACCCCTGATACAGTTTCGCTCATTCAAGCATTGCTGAAAAAACATTGGAAGAGAGCCTCTGTTTTTCTGGCTACTACTTTACTACTGGCCATGATAGCAATAATATACATCTATTTTGTGTCAGAGCCCAGGTTTGAAATAATAAAATGTTTTTACCCTACCTCTGATGATTTGGCCTTTTATTCGGAAGCCTATGAATCTGATGATGTATTTTGTATCATTGTAGAATACAGCGGACATGTCATAGATGAGGATTTTGCAGAATATGACTCTACATTATTGGAGGAATACAATCATTACTTAGATGAACTCGATATTCTCGCCATAGCCTATTTCCCAGAATATAATCCGGAAAGCGATACTCTCGATTCAAGCAGCTATATTTCTTTCTACTATAGCTAATATTTATACTATTAAGGAGGTTCCTATGAAGAAAATCTGTATTATCACTTTATCTTTTTGTTTGATACTCTTTTTCCCTCTCTCTGTCCATGCCAGCGAACAGCCCCCTCACCTAAGCACAAATGGATATACAAAAGAAAATGTTCACTATGAAGTGCAGGGTGCTTTTTACATCCGGCTTGCCGCAAATAGCATCTTTGTCAGTAGAGAAGTGACCTATAACGGCAAGGTGATTCCCTCCCGCCAAATTGACTGGCAGGAAAAAGTAGGCGATGTCAGTTATTCCGGCACCTTGACCTTGAAAAAGAGCACCTATTCTGTTGCTACCCAAAAAACCATTGCCTCCTACGAAGGCATACTCACCGCAAAATGAAGAGTCACCCAAGTTTCTTATTTTTGCAGGGAAACCTTCCACATACAGCCAGTTCCCCTCCTCGCTGTCTTGAACCGCCCCAAAAACTGCTACACTTCCCTGAAACCTATCAAGGGGGATTATGCTCCGTACAGCATAATCCCCCAATATCATAATATGCATTTTCTTGTTACTTAACTACACTTCAACCGTTCTAGTGATGTGCTGTTGTATGTAACTGACAAATATCTTGATTTTTTAAATATCTGTGAAGTTCACCACATCTGTCTTTACACACCTTTACAGTATATGTTTTCATATATACACGACGATATGTACAGCCCTGGACTATAGGACATTTTTGATCGACAGCATCAATCGATTCATATACTACCTCCTCCTCATACACTATTCTCCCACCGCAGTTCAGGCATGCCTCATATCTGGCTTCCGCAGCCTCCACAGGCATCACAGGCACTGCCAACAACAACATCCCGCTCAGCATAGCGGTTAAAACAATTTTACATTTCTTCATCCTTTCTCCTCCGTTTCTTCACAATAATGGATAAACTTATTTGTACCACAAGTTCATGATAATCATAATCAAAATGCAGCTTTTTGTCAAATGAGTCCTACGCAATACATATTTTTATGCAAATACAGAGAAAATACCTTGACATGACTTTAAATCAATTGTATATCTATACGTCAATCGATTACATTTTGCCAGACACCCGACTCCGCGAAATGCTCTGCCTGGGCGGTAGCCCTCTCTATGACATCCCTGTCATATCCCATCAGTTCCAGCAGCTTGATGGCGTTGCGGGTGGTGGCCTTCCCCTCCTTCAGCCTGTAGTTGAACACCACGTCCCCCTCCGCCACGTCCTCCTCGAAGTGGTAATTGTCGAAATCGTCCTGGAGGAGCTCCGTGAGCTCGATGTCATGGGTGGCGGCAAAGCAGAGGATGCCCGTGCGCCCCAGGGATTTCAGTATCTGGGTGGATGCCGCGATGCGCTCTATGGTATTGGTGCCCCGCAGCACCTCGTCCACGAAGCAGAGAATGGGGACATCCCCTGCGGCGGCATCCAGGATACGTTTCAGCGCCTTTATCTCTACGATATAATAGCTCTCCCCGGATTCCATATCGTCCCGAAGGGCCATGGAGGAATATACATGGTAAAAGGGCGCGCGGTAGCTGTCCGCCGCGCAGGTGTGGATGGTCTGGGCCAGGATCGCGTTGAGGGCCACCATCTTGAGAAAAGTGGACTTGCCTGAGGCATTGGAGCCGGTGAGCAGCACGCCTTTCCGGGCGGCGATTCCGTTCTTCACAGGCGCTTTGAGCATGGGATGGTAGCCCTCTTCCAGGCTTAAGCCTCCCTCCGCCGGGAAATCCGGCGTGCACCATCCCCTGTTCCCATCTGCGCCCTCCTCCCCCAGGGACTCCCGGAAGATCCAGATGGCGATGACGGTCTCCACATACCCCACCGTCTCGATCATGGCATCCACATCCCCGATATGCCCCCGCACGGTGTTCAGCATGCTGTCGAACTTGATCAGGTCCGCGTGGAATACCATGCGCACGTAGTCCAGCACCAGCGCCAGAATGTCCCCGGAGGAATTCCCCCGGAAGGGCGATATGACCCAGTAGGAATTCCGTGCCATGCCCTGCATCTGCTTCCTGGCCTGCCGCATCCGCGCCCACTCCTCCCGGCACACCGGCAGATCCAGCTTCCCCAGCTCCTCACAGCAGCGCATCAGCCGCATGATATAGGAAAAGCTGGCGATATAAGGGTCAATCTCCCCCTTTTCCTTAAAATAGGACAGGATATTGTAGATGATCAGCCCCACGATTCCCATAATCGCCAGGGAGAAGTTCACCCACAACAGCCCGATCAGCGGAAGGAACAGCAGATCCATGAGAAGGTGCTTCCGGCTGGAGCGCTCCCCCAGGAGATCCAGATTGTCCAGATAGTCATAGAGGGAGAACTTCCCGGTATGTCCCAGGCGGTTTGCGGCAAGCTGCACCCGCACCCTCGTCTCCGGATGCTCCCCGAAGAACCGAACCGCCTCCTCCAGACGGGCCAGCTCCCCCTCCTCCTGCTTCAGGGTGCGCAACGTATAGTACAGATACTCCTCCCCTGACGCGGAGAGGGTATAGTTCATCCTCTTGAATAATTCGTCCATCCCAAGGTCATTCCATGTGATGTCGTCCAACTGCCCTTTTCTTTGATGTCTGTCGAAAAAACTCCCCATCCTCGCGAACCGTTCCAGGGCATATTCCTTCTCGGAGAGCTTGCCGTAATCATGATATAAAGTATCGATGAATCTCTTTTCTTCCCTTTTCGTCCGCACGCTCTCCGACACGAAGATGACCAGCACGAACGCAGCCATAGCCAATATAAAAAACAGATATTCCATATTTATTTTCGCCCTTCTTATCTTTACCCGACTCTGTCCGCTGCTTTCCGCCTACAGGCCGGGTCACCTGGAAGAACAGCATTCCAACGGCAGGTTCCAGCCGCCGCGGGTATATACTGCATAACGCTGAATGCTGCCTAATGTAATCATGTGAATGAACCTGTCAGCGTTATGCAGTCCGGTTTCACGGCAAGTGAAATCGTTAAGCAGTATAAATTCAGCAACGAGCAGCCCGAAGGCTGCCCGCCGTACTGCAAAGCATTACAGTATCGTCTTACAGGAAGATATATTTCAGAATAAACAGCACTGTAAGGACATACATCAGAACGCTTACCTTCCCTTTCGCCTTGCCTGCGCAGAGATGCAGAATCGTCCAGGAAATCACGCCCATCGCGATTCCCTCGGATATGCTGTACATCAAAGGCATGGAGAGGATGCACAGGAACGCGGGAATGGCTTCCAGCATGTTCTCCCAGTCAATCTTTGCCACGGATGCTATCATATAAAATCCGACTATGATAAGCGCGGGAGCGGTGGCGAAAGAAGGAATCGTGAGGAACAGCGGCGAGAAGATCACGGAAAGCAGGAACAGCAGACCGGTCACCACCGCTGTCAGGCCTGTCCTTCCGCCCTCGGTCACACCGGAGGCGCTCTCCACAAAAGTGGTGGTGGTGGAAGTTCCAAGAACCGCGCCTGCGCTTGTGGCAATGGCATCTGCCAGGAGCGCTCCCTTGATCCTGGGAAGCTTGCCGTCCTTGTCCAGCATATTCGCCTTGGAGGAAACGCCGATCAGGGTTCCCAAAGTATCAAAGATATCCACAAACAGGAACGCAAAGATGACCACAAAGAATTCCGTAATGCTCTTCAGCGCCCCGAAGTCAGCCTTGAAGACCTGGCCGAAAGTATTCCCAAGGGCTGAAAAGTCAAAGGAAACAAACGCCGTAGGAATCACGGAATACATTCCCAGCTCGGGATTTGGCTTATATATTCCTATCAGTTCGCACAGAATCCCCAAAACCCACGTAATCAGGATACCGAACAGAATACCGCCCTTCACCTTTTTGATCAGAAGATAGCCGGTAATCAGGACTCCGATCAGGGCCAGGAGCGCCCCCATGCCTACAGAACTGAAATCCGTCTTGAAATTCTGATAGGAAACCAGCGTGGAATCATTGTTCACCACAATCTTGGCGTTCTGAAGGCCAATGAAGGCAATGAACAGACCGATGCCGGCGCTCACCGCGGACTTCAGCGTCATGGGAATGGCATTGAAGATGGCTTCCCTGACATTTGTCACGGAAAGCACGATGAAGATCAATCCCTCCGCGAACACTGCCATCAATGCGATCTGCCAGGAATACCCGTAATTCAGGACCACGGTATAGGCAAAATACGCGTTGAGCCCCATTCCGGGGGCCAGTGCAAACGGATAGTTGGCTAAAAGGGCCATCAATACGGTTCCCAGGAATGATGCCAGCGCCGTTGCAAGAAGAACTGCATTCGCATCCATTCCCGATGCGGAAAGGATGTTCGGATTCACGGCCAGGATGTACGCCATGGTCATAAAGGTGGTGATACCGGCCATGACCTCGACTTTCACACTGGTGCCGTTTTCCTTGAGCTTAAATAGTTTCTCTAACATTTTTTCTCCCTCCTATGTAGATTTGAATTAGAGAATGATTCAGAACCGCAACGCGGCTCTTCTATTTGTGAAGCGTATGCATTTGGTACAATACGCTCTACAAACCAGGGATTACCGGATAGAGCTCCCTCCGAATCCATGGGGAAGCAGCTCCTCCAGCGTATACATCCTGTAATCCGTGGCGCTTTTCGCCACGATGATCCGGAAATCCTCTCCCGCGAACTCCTTCATGACCTGCCTGCAGATGCCGCATGGATAGGCGTAGTCCACAGGCTCCTGCCCTTCCATGCCCCCGGCGATGGCGATGGCCCGGAACCACCGCCTGCCCTCGCTGACCGCCTTGAAGATGGCAGTCCGCTCCGCGCAGTTGGTGGCGCCGTAGGAGGCGTTCTCGATGTTGCCGCCCTGATAGATGTCGCCCTCCGCCGTCAGCAGCGCCGCGCCTACCGTATAATGGGAGTAGGGCGTATAGGCCCTGTCCCTTGCATCCAATGCCGCCCTCGCCAGGCCTGCAATGTCAAATTCCGCTTCCATATACCAAATCTCCTGTCCCAAATCCTGCGCGGCTTCCTGTATCCGTCTCCCCAGGCCGCACATCCCGCCCATTCTCCGGTCATCCGCACCCTGTTCCTGTGCCGCGTTCCTTTTTCCGCTATTTTCCTCTGTCCTCCTGCCCGCCGGAGCCTATGCCGTCAGAAAAGCAGCCATGCCCTTCACGGCTTCCGTCACCAGCCTCTTGAATGCCGGCGCGGCCATGTCCGCCGCCTCCTGCACCTCCTTATGGCTGAGCGGATTCTCCGACATACCGGCGGCCAGGTTGCTGATGCAGGATACGCCGCATATCTTCATGCCCATGTGGTTGGCGGCGATGGCCTCCACCACCGTGCTCATCCCCACCGCGTCGCAGCCCAGCATCCGCAGCATCCGAATCTCCGCAGGGGATTCATAAGACGGCCCTGTCATCTGGGCGTACACGCCCTCCTGCAGATAGATATGGTTCTCCTTCGCTTTTCCGGCAATCAGCTTCTGCAGCTCTCTGTCATATACCTTGCTCATGTCCGGGAAGCGGGGACCCAGCTCGTCTATATTCGGACCGATCAGAGGGTTGGGCGCGAATGCGGAGATATGATCTCTGATCAGCATCAAATCCCCCGCATGGAAGGAAGTGTTCACGCCCCCCGCCGCGTTCGTCAGGAACAGGATCTCCGCCCCCATCAGCTTCAGCAGCCTGACGGGCAGCACCACATCGCTGACAGGATAGCCCTCATAATAATGCACCCGTCCCTTCATGCAGGCCACGGGAACCTGGTCGATATATCCGAAGATGAACTTTCCTGCATGCCCCGGCACCGTAGATACCGGGAATCCCTCTATCTCGCTGTAGGGAAGCTCATATTCCACCCGGATGTCCTCCGCGTAGTCCCCCAACCCGGATCCCAGCACCACAGCCACCTTCGGGACAAAGACCGTCCGCTTCCTGACATCCTCATAGCACCGCATCAGCTTCTCGTATACCTGCCCCATGGCTGTCCTCCTTTTTCACTGTCCGTATGAGTATTTCCGTTTTTTTAGTAAAAAATCACGGCCGCCGGCTCAACCACCAGCTCTGCTGGTGGTCTGGATTGCCCCCTCCAGGGGCATGTTGCGTTTCCGCCTAAAGGCGGTCTGACAAACCATGTTCATTATGTTACTGGTGGCCGCTTAAAAGCGGCTTAGTTTGTACTTACTCTTAGGACTCTCCTTCCAATCGGTCACTCTCATACTGCTCATCAATATACTTCTTTATTGTTGCTTCGTTTACATTACCGACAGTCTCGCAGTAATATCCCCTCGCCCAAAAGTGGCGGCCATACCGGTCTCTATACTCCGGATGTCTGTCGAAAAGCATCAGACTGCTCTTCCCCTTGATACGACCAACTACTTTTGCCACGCTTTCTTTGGGTGGTATCGATACATACATGTGTACATGATCCGGCAGCGTGGCTGCCTTTATGATTGTGACCCCTTCCATCTTACATACTTTACTGATGGCTTCGCCTACTTCACGCCTCAAGTCCCCAAACATCACTTTACGCCGATATTTCGGGATAAATACAATATGGTACGTGCAATTATAACGACTATGTGCTAAACTTTGATTGTCCATGGATATACCTCCGTTGTGTTTTGTGCGGTTTGCCAGACCTGCACCAATTATATAACGGGGGTTTATATCCTGGTACTCCGTTTATCGCCACTTGCGTCTGCCAGTCTCCCCAGCTCTGCTGGGGGATTTATATCTGTTTCATTAATAAAATCATTATACTAAAGAATGCACAAAAAAGCAATTAGTTTCTGATTTATATATTTTTTAGCATTTATAGCCATATATTAAGTTCTTTCCGGCAATGCAGAAAACGGCAGAGTCTGCATTTCTCTGCCGTTCCCTGGTCCTATCCCTATTTCTCATCCGCAGTCGAATCTGCCGCTGCAATTCTTAATCACATAAAATCTCGCATACCTTCTCAAGATGCTCCCTGATCGCCAGATGCTGGGGGCATTTCTTCTCGCAGATGCCGCACTTTTTGCAGTCCGCAAAGGTCTTGCCCTCCTTCTCAAGGTAATTCTTCATCATGTTCCTGGCATGGTCTTTCAGGCCGTATACATTATAGTAGGTATACATCTCGAAGATGCGCGGGATGTCGATCCCCACCGGGCAGGGCTGGCAGTATTTGCAGCCTGTGCAGTACAGCTCCGAGAACTTCTTGATCTCCTCCATGGCGACGCCCAGCTGCTCCCACTCCTGCGCCGAGAATGCCGTATCATCCGAGGCCACCTTTACATTCTTCTGCACCATGTCCAGGTTCTGCATGCCGGAGAGGGCGCAGTTCAGGTTCGGGTTGCCCAGGCAGAACTTGAAAGCCAGCTCGTAGGTAGCGATGGAGGCCTTGCCGGTGAGCTTCGCGTAGAGGTCTGTGGGAGCCGCCAGCCTGCCGCCACCCACAGGTCCCATGGCCACGGTGCCAAGGCCCTTTTCATTCACATATTTGATCATCTCCTCATTGGAGCGGTCAAGGAGATTGTACTGACAGAGCATGGACTCCATCTTCACGCCCCGTTCCTCAGAGGTGTCCACGATGTGCCTGATGACTTCCGGCGCGTCATGGAACGAGAAGGAAATGTGGCGGATAAGCCCTTCTTCCTTGGCCTTTGCGGCAGCCTCCAGGAGGCCTTCGTTTACGACTACATTGTCGTAGGAATTGCGGTTCAGGGCCCAGAAATGGTAAAAGTCCACATGGTCCGTGCCCAGGCGGGAAAGGCTCTTCTCCAGGCGCTTTCTGTAGCCGTCGGCTCCCATGCCCGCCTCTATGGGGCATTTGGTGGAGATGAGAATCCTGTCCCGGAAGCCCTTTACCGCATGTCCCAGGGCCGCTTCGCTGTTCTCGTTGCAGTAACCGGGAGCGGTGTCGAAATAGTTCACGCCGTTCTCATAGGCGTATGTAATCATCTCATCCACTTTGTCCTGATCCACGAAGTTCTTCTCGCCTTCCTGATATTCCGGAAAGCGCATACATCCAAATCCCAGCGCCGAAATCTTCTCTCCTGTTTTGCCGAATTCACGATAATTCATGTCTTCATCCTTTCTTGGTAAACGGTCTTCCGCTTTTTAATTTATTATAGTAAACTATCTCCCAAAATACAATCATACTTTGGACTTCAGGCAATATATCAGAATCTGCGCTGCAAGAAAGGACTCTCTTCCAGATAAATGACGGGGCAGAGCCGAAGCCCTGCCCTGAAATGCTGTCCCAGTACACCGGCGCATGAATTCCCGGGGAATCAGTGCTTGATGTCCGCGCCAGGACAAGGCGGAGGAAGGGGGCGATGCTGGGCATCGTCCACTGACACCAACGCTGTACTGGGGTGGACAGCCAGCGCTGATTGCTCAAGGATTCATGCAGTGGGGTACTAGATAATGATGCACACCATACCCCCGTTGCTGTCATTGACGATTTTCTGCATGGTATCCTGCAGTTTCAGCTGGCTCTCCTCCCCGATGACGGCCACTTTAGCCGTAATTCCATCATTTACCAATTGCTCTACCGTCTTCCCGAAGATATTGGTGTTCCAGATGCCGCTCTCCCTGTCCTCCTGATTGATGAAGCCAATCAAATCGTTGGCCTGCTCCTCTGTCCCTACGATGGGGGCGATCTCTGTCTCGATATTGGCCCGGATCATATGGATGGAAGGGCTGGAAGCCTTTATCTTCACGCCGAACTTGTTGCCATGCTTTATCAGCTCCGGCTTCTCCAGCGTGATTTCGTCCTTATCCGGAGTCACCACCCCGTAGCCCTTGATCCGCACCATGTTCACCGCGTCCAGCACCTTGGCGTATTCGTGTTTCATGGCCGCGAAGCTTTTCAGCTTGCTGATCAGCTGGTACTCGTCCGCGATCGTCTCCCCCACCATCTCTGTCAGCATCTCATAATAGTAGGATTCCTCCGCGTCCAATGTCACGCGGATGACGCCGTCCGACAGACATATGGCATCCGTCTTGCAGCGCTTTATGTATTCGCTGGTCAGCTCAATGGGCTTGCGCCTCACGTCCCGGATGGTGCTGTAGTCCTTCATCATGGCCCCTACCTGGCCTATGATGTCCTGCTTCATGCGGTTGTCCCAGGGGAGCATCTCCACCCACTTGGGCATATAGAATTCGATGGAGGAGATGGGGAATTCATACAGGACGTTCTCCAGCAGCATGTGTATGTCTTCCTTTTTCAGCTGCTCGCAGTTCACGGTCACCGCCGCCACTCCGTATTTCTCGCCAATCTCTTCCGCTACCCGCCTGGCATCCTCCGAATAGGGCTTTTGGCTGTTCACCAGCACCAGGAAGGGCTTGCGCAGCCTTTTCAGGGCCAGGATGGTCTTCTCCTCCGCCTCCAGATAGTTCCCTCTGGGAATCTCACCGAAGCTGCCGTCGGTGGTAATCACCAGGCCTATGGTGGAGTGGTCGTTCATGACCTTATCCGTGCCGATCTCCGCAGCCTGGGTGAAGGGAATCTCGTAGTCGAACCAGGGCGTCTTCACCATGCGCTCCATGTCCTCCTCCATATGCCCGGCCGCGCCCTCCACCATGTATCCCACGCAGTCTATCAGCCGCACGGAGACCGGAATCTCCCCGCTCAAGACTACACTGGCGGCTTCATTGGGGATGAACTTGGGCTCCGTGGTAGTGATAGTCTTGCCCCCTGCGCTCTGGGGCAACTCATCTTGGGCCCTGAGCTTTGCGTGCTCATCCTCCATGTAGGGCAGCACCATCTCCTCCATGAAGCGTTTGATGAAAGTAGATTTCCCGGTGCGCACCGGCCCCAGCACTCCTATGTATATCTCTCCCCCTGTGCGGTTTTTTATGTCATTGTACAGGTCGTAGGTGTTTATGGAATCATTTTGCATAGAAAAACCTCCTGTATATACTGTTAGATGTATATGTAGGAGGTTTTGAAATTATGATTCCGTCATCAATCAAGGCGCGGTCACGGCCTCCACGGTTCCCATGAATATGGGCAGCCGCTCCCGGCAGTCGATGATCATGTATAGGAATGGCCTGTCCAGATGCACGACCTTCACGTCCTCCATGGCGCCCTCGGCCCTCATCTCCACTGCCGTGGCGGCTCCGGCCCTGGTGCCGTTCTCGTCCACGGCCATATAGGTCTTGTGCAGCACGCGGCTGATGTACAGGTTCCCTTGGGAAGAGCTGCCGATTCCCGAGAAATCCGCCCTGGCCATGTCAAAGGCGTCCGCCATGCCCATCTCCCGGAGCATGTCGCGTATGTCAGCGCCGTATTCGCTGCGGAATCTGGGAATGGCCGCACTCACCTGTACGCTGACAGGATTCCACAGGATCTCCAACAGCCTCGCTCCTGTGAGGGTGGCGGCATACTCCGCCAGGGTCATGCCCTCCTCCGGCAGAAGTGCCGCAAAGGCGTATTTTCCGTCCGCATAATATTTCATCAGGCCCTGGGCATGTTCGTCCTCTAGGTACAGGCTCTCCTCGGAGTACATCATCTGCACCTTCTGGGCGGTTCCGTCTGCCATGGTGAACTCCCTCTCCCGCACCTGGTCCTCGCGATAGCGCTCCTGCCACCGGGCATCGAAGGCCAGAGCATTAACCAGATACATCACCGCGTCCTCGGGAATCTCATCCAGAATCTCTTCAATCATGCCGTCCGTATTGTTCTTTACCCAGGCATTGATTTCCTGTCTCGTAGAATCGTCAAAATCCGCGCGGCACACCGTACAGTCGAACATTTCCCCACTCCTCTCCAGGAAGTCCGTCTCCACGGTAAAGCTTTCGTCCGCCGTGAACCAGATACCGTTTGCCATGCTCAGTTTATATTCATCCCCTGCCGGAAGCGCCCTCTGGTAATCCGCCAGATACGAGGACAGCTCCGGCACCGATATCCCGAAGGCCTCCTCCATCTGCCGCAGGGTCTCTCCCCGGGCGCCTCCCGCCGTCATGGTCAACGCCTGGAGCACAGACAAAGGGGAAAGGAGCACGTTTCCGTCGCTCAGGCTTTCGTCACGCGCGGATTCCGGCTGGAAGGCCTCCTTCCCTGAAGCGGCAGCGGCAGCTTCCTCCATGCCAAGCTGCAGGAGACGCAGGCCGAAATCCGTGATGGCGCAGACGGCTTCCGCTTCGACAGCGCCGTCGTTTTTTGCGCTGTTTTCTCCGCCGTCCTTCTCCCTGTCCTCTCCGCTGCCTGTGGATGCTGCACTCCCTCCAGCCGTTCCGGCATCGCCGTTAGCTGCCGCGGGAGGAGCCGTAGCGCTGTCTGTCGCTTCCGACGGCATTTCCGCATCTGTGCCGCCTCTGTCCGCCCCCTGAACCGCGCTGCCATCCTGCGTCCTGTCCGCGTCCCCCCTGCCGCAGCCGGTTGCGGAGACGGCCATGGCGGCCGCCAGCAGAAAAGCCGCGGCTTTCGTCGCCTTTACATACTGTCTTCTCATAATATCCCTCCTTGTCATTATCCGATGTCGGCTGAAAATCCCTACAGCTGCCATTCTGATGATATAGACGAGAAAGGGATGAAAAGGTTCCACCAAAAAACATTACTCCCACAGCCAAGAATAGTCATATTCCGTATATAACTTCCTGATTCGGCTGTAATATGCCTCATAGTCATCAGCCCTCAGTTCATATTCGCCCTCCTTTATCCATCTCAAGATATCCGAATTGACCCATTCTCCATAGTGCAGGGCATCCGTATAATTATCCAGGTCCTCAGCCAGCCCCAGGTTGTCGCCAAAAGCAAAGATGCGGATATTGTCTGCCTGAAGCAGCAGCTCCACCGCCATTTCCTCTGCGTCCAGCTGCGCGCCCAGCTGTTTCGTGCGCACCAGCGCATCCCAATAACAGATGCTGTACGGCGGAAAAAACAGATAAAAGGTAACCTGTGGATTATCAAGCGCTGTCCGGAGCACATTCCTTTGAACATTTTCCCGAATATTCTTCCGGTCCGCTTCCGAAAGCCTGATTTCTTCCTTAAAATCTCCCAGCTCGGCGCAGGACGCAAGTACCATTTCCCTGCCAAATACCTTATATCGGCTCCAGCTTCCGTATTCATCCCGGCTGGGCGTCACATTTCCCGCACGGGTATAGTTCAATACAGCCAGCGTCTTAGGCACTACTTCTTTATTCAGGAGATACCGCACATCGTTAAAGGGATTGTCGTCGAAGAGATATTCCGGATATCCGTCATATGCGTTATATTCAGCCGGCACGTTCAGCATGCTGCTGTCGAGGCTGCGCACCACATACCGCACATGGTCGTTATAGGTAAGCGCACGGCGCACATTCTCGTCAACCTCCCTGTAGCTTGCCCCGGAAAAGGCGATTTTGACAGCTTCCGCTCCCCACAGCGCGTCAAATTCCGAGGGTTTGAAATTCTGCGTCATACTGGTCCCCGTTATCAGTGCATCGTAGGAAAAATGACGGGCTATGCCATCATTCTGATACCGTTCATCCAGAAGCGGATACTCCAGCCCCGCCAGCGGCCCATGATAATGCAGAAACGGGTCTATGACCACCGTGGCCGCCGCCACAGAGAACAGCATCCCCAATGTCCCTCCCAGAACCAGCGCATTCCATTTAGAAGCTTTCATCCCCACATCACACCCCCTCACCCGCCTCCGGCGGATATCAAACCATGTTTCACAGCTGTTTACCACCTCCTGTCAGAAGTTGAAGTACAGAAAAACCGACAGGCCTGACAAAGACATCACCGACCATACCAGCAGTGCGATACAGCCCAACCCCTTTGCCAGCGTGGGCTGAAATTCACGCTCATGGCAGTTCCTGCCGAAAAAGGCTATCCCGGCAGCTATCCCCAGGACAATCCACATATGGAGACTCGGCATACGAGACGCAATCGCTCCCAGCGCTCCCACATGGTCTTCCAGATAGGTAAATTCGATCACATGAAAGCACTCTGTCATTTCTGCCGGGATTCCCCCGTTTTTCCCCAGCAATATATTCGACAGCAGCGTGCCGTAATCCCCCGGCGAATCTGCCCTGAAAAGCATAAACGCCATATCCACGAACAAAAACGTGCATGCCCCTCTGAGCAGCTTCGGCAGCCGGTCCCACAGCCCGCCGAATATCCGATACAGAACCTGGGCGATTCCATGGATGCATCCCCATAAGATGAATGTCCAGTTCGCCCCATGCCAGATACCGCTCACCAGATACACCGTAAGCACATTCATCCATGTCCGAAGCTTTCCTTTTCGATTCCCGCCCAGCGGAAAATAGATATATTTCCTCAGGAAACGGGTCAGGGACATATGCCAACGCTTCCAGAAATCGGCAATGGAGAGGGCCTGGTAGGGAGAATTGAAATTGACCGGCAGGTCAATCCGAAACATGCAGGCAATGCCGCATGCCATATCACAGTATCCGCTGAAGTCATAATAGAGCTGAAAGACATACAGAAGCGACAGCACGAATGTCGCGGCGGCGGACAGGGCGTCCGGATTGCCAAATCCCCAGTCTGCCGCCCTGCCAAGCGTATCCGCCAGCAAAACCTTTTTGGCCAGACCCACGGAAAAAAGATATAGCCCCCTGGCAAGCCCCTCCTGGCTAAAACGTTTCCGTTCCGAATCCTGGAACTGATGCATCATTTCCTCATGGGTCACAATGGGCCCGGCCACAAGCTGAGGGAAAAAGGCCACGAACAGCATATAGTCCAACAACCCATACCCTGCCGTCTCTCCCCTGTAGGAATCCACCAGATAGGAAATCTGTTGAAATGTGAAGAAGCTGATGCCAAGCGGCATCAATATATCCTGCAGATCAAAAGAGGTACGCAGGATCACATTGATATTCTCCAGCAGAAAGTTGAAATACTTAAAATAGAATATCGCTCCCGCATTTCCGATAATACCAAGCCATAATACCGCTCTACGCCAGACAGGGCTCCCCTTTTTCAGAAGAGCCCTACTGATTCCGTAATTAGCCAAGATGCTGGACAGAATCACTGCCAGATATCCGACATGGAAATAGGCGTAAAACCATAGCGACATGGCGATTAATGCTGCTTTCGCCGCTTTTTCCTGACGGAAATGGTTCAGGCCGAAATACAGGGCCAACGTCACCGGCAGGAAGAACAAAATAAAGATATAGGAGTTGAACAGCATGCTACCTGTCCCCCTTCAGCTGAATCTCGCCCATCAACCCATCGTCACTCTTTTGTAATTCTTCTTCCCTCTCCTGACTACAATTCCGTCTCCCGCAAGCTGCTCCGGTCTGTACTGGGTCTTGATGTCGCTGATCTTCTCATCGTCCACCGTGACGCCTCCCTGCTCCACCGCGCGTCTGGCCTCGGAGCGGGACGCGGTCAGCCCGGACTTCACCAGGATGCCCAGGATATCGATGGTGCCGTCCTGGAAATCGCTCTCCGTCAGTTCGCTGGTAGGCATGTCCGCCCCGCTGGCTCCGCCGGAGAACAGCGCCCTGGCGCTCTCCTGGGCTTTCCGGGCCTCCTCCTCGCCATGCACCAGCTTGGTCAGTTCGAAGGCCAGGATCTCCTTGGCCTGGTTCAGCTGGCTGCCCTCCCACTTGTCCATCTCGTCAATCTGCTCGATGGGCAGGAAGGTCAGCATCCGCAGGCATTTCAGCACATCTGCGTCCGCCACGTTCCTCCAGTACTGGTAGAATTCAAAGGGCGAGGTCTTGTCAGGGTCGAGCCATACCGCGCCCTTCTGGGTCTTGCCCATCTTCTTTCCTTCGGAATTCAGAAGCAAAGTAATCGTCATGGCGTATGCATCCTTGCCAAGCTTGCGCCTAATCAGCTCCGTGCCCCCCAGCATGTTGCTCCACTGGTCGTCTCCGCCGAACTGCATGTTGCAGCCGTAATTCTCGTACAGCTTCAGGAAGTCGTAGCTCTGCATAATCATGTAGTTGAACTCCAGGAAGCTCAAGCCCTTCTCCATGCGCTGCTTGTAGCACTCCGCCGTCAGCATCCGGTTCACGGAGAAATGCACGCCGATGTCCCGAATGAACTCGATGTAGTTCAGGTCCATCAGCCAGTCCGCGTTGTTCACCATCAGCGCCTTGGAGCTGCCCTCCTCCAGCCTGTCGCCGAACTCGATGAAACGGCTCATCTGCTTTTTGAAGCACTCGCAGTTGTGGTCGATGGTCTCTTTCGTCATCATGGTGCGCAGGTCGCTCCTGCCGGAAGGGTCGCCAATCATGCCCGTGCCGCCGCCGATCAGCGCGATAGGCCGGTTCCCCGCCATCTGCAGCCGCTTCATCAGGCACAGCGCCATGAAATGCCCTACGTGCAGGCTGTCCGCCGTGGGGTCGAAGCCGATGTAGAACGTGGCCTTTCCGTTGTTGATCAGTTCCTTGATCTCCTCTTCATCCGTCAGTTGGGCCAGAAGGCCTCTCGCTTTCAGTTCGTCGAATACTGTCATTTTCCTCTCTCCTTTTCTCTTTGCGATGGGTAGGCAGGGGCGCGTCTGCACACTGCGCGGCAAGCCGGGCAGGAAAAAGCTCTTCCGCTGGCGGCTACGGCAAGTGAGCATATAAAAAGCCCGTCCTGTGAAAGGACGGGCCTGCGCTCGTGTTACCACCTTACTTCCCGCAAGGCTCACACCCTGCGGCTTAGTGAGTATCCATCAATACTCCGGCTGATATCGGTGCCTGCCGGCATGGCCTACTGTCTAAGTTCAGCCCTGCTGCTCCGGGATGTATTTTCTCTCTGTCCTTCTCGCGCCTCTCACCAACCGGCAACTCTCTGTCAGCCTTTAGACAAAGGTACTTCTTCCCATCATCGCGTTCTCTGATGTTCTGGTTCCTCATTATAAACGGCACGGATTGCTTTGTCAATACATTTTTTAAAAATCCGTCAAGTCAGATAAGCTCTGCAAAATCTATCCACAAATCGTCATAAATTTTGACTTTTATCTTATCTTGAAATGTATATTGCCCAACCTCAAAGGCCGCCTCTTCAAAAAAGTATACCAGCACAGTCCGATTTTGGGGGTTGATAATCCAGTATTCCCTCACCCCCGCATTGGCATATAAATTCAGCTTGCAGATATAGTCATGGCTGGAAGTGCTTGGTGAAACGATTTCAACAACCCAGTCAGGCGCACCTGTACATCCCCGATCCGTAAGCTTATCGACATTACATATCACACTGATATCCGGTTCCACAATCGTTGTTTTATCCTGATACAGTTTTACGGCAAAAGGTGCCGGATATACCTCACAGGAACCTTTTCCTGATTTCATGTAGTCCCGTATGGTGCCCGACAATTCCATCAAAATCTTTTGATGAATCCGGCTGGGCGCAGCCATGTAATAGAACTGTCCATCAATCAGCTCTGCCCGTACTTTCTCCGGAAGCTTGTAATAATCCTCTTCCGTATACCCCTTTGCCCATGCCGGCTCCATACAACGCTCCTTTCCCGCATTAGCCTACAGCTCTCTAAAACGGCCCTGGCTTTTACCATAAAACATCCGTCCCTGCCCGGACTACCGGTTCGCCATCAGCTTCACCATGGCCTGGTTCAGTCCGTCCACCGTCAGCTTATACATGGGGAACAGCTCCTTCACTGCGGTCTCCGCCTCCCGCCAGGGAGCCCGCCCCGGAGCCATTTTCGGGTTCAGCCACACAATCTTCTTATATTTCTTCTTCATCAGCCGCAGCCATTCATAGCCCGACAGGCCGCCGTTGGGCCCCCTGTAATTGCCCGTGTCGGAGTACAGCTCCTCCGGCGCCATGGCCGCGTCCCCGACGATTATGACTTTGTAGTCGCTGTCCACGTTCCGGAACATCCACTCCGTGTCCACCCAGTCCCCGTTCTCGCACTCCGGGGTCTTGTACACCTTGCTATAGATGCAGTTGTGGAAGTAATAAGTCTTCACGTCCTTGTAGTGGTTGGACTTATGGATGGCCTGGAACAGGTCGTTCAGTAGACTGCTGAAGGGAATCATGGTGCCGCCGGAATCCATCAGGAGCAGGAGCTTCACCGCGTTCTTCCTGGGCTTCTGCATGACGATCTGCAGGCAGCCGCCGTTGTTGCAGGTCTTGTCCACTGTGCCACCTATATCCAGCTCCGTCTCCGGGATGTCCAGCCTGCTGGAGAACTGCCGGAGCTTCCGGAACGCCATCTGGAACTGCCTGTTGTCCAGGACACGGTCGTCCCTGAAATCCCGGTACTTCCTTGCCCCCACCACCGCAAAGGCGGACTGGTAGCCGGTCTTGCCGCCCACCCGGACGCCGCCCACGTTGCCGCCGGTATTGCCGAAGGAGGTCTTGCCCATGGTGCCGATCCAAAAGCTGCCGCCATTGTGCTCGCTGTCCTGATCCTTCAGGCGCTGGCGGAACTTCTCCTCCACGTCCTCCTTGTCGATCTGGAGATCCTCCATCTTGTTCATATGATCCCTGGCCTCCTCGTGAGCCAGTTCCATCATGTCGGACTTATCCAGCCAACGGAGCATCTCCTTGCCCACTTCCGTCTCCCTCTGGGCCGCCTTGAAGCACTCTTCAAAAGCCATGTCAAATTTATCAAAATCCGTCTCGCTCTTCACCAGTATCATCCGGGCCGTGTAATAGAACTGGGTCAGGGAGCTGCCGCAAAGCCCCTTGTCCAGAGCCTCCTGGAAGGTAAGCCACTCTCCCAAAGTAACCCGAAGCCCTTTTTCCCTCAAGACCTCAAAAAATTTTATAAACATATCCTATCCCTTCTCCTGCTCCTCTCGGCTTTCCTTTGTTTCACTGCTTTCTATCCGTTTCACTGCTTTTTATTCGCTTCACTGCTTCTTATCTGTTTCACTGCTTCTTATCTGTTTCACTTTTTTCTATCCGCTTCACTGCTTCTTATCTGTTTCATTGCTTTCTATCCGTTTCACTGCTTTTTATCCGCTCTTTTCTTTCCCGGAAATTCTTTCTCTATGTAACAATGTTCCTGTTCTGCCCACAGCTTATTCCCCTGAAAGTCAAGTTCCATAATATACGGCATCCAGTCTATAATCCGCAGAAAATCCTTACACCCAAACTCCGGATGGTAAAAATGCAAAATGGTGCTAAGGGCCGTCCCATGGGTTGCAATCACAATCCGCTTCCCCTTATTTTCCTCCAGTATTTCCGTTAGGGCCTCTATATTCCTCCGCTGCACCATGTTGAGTGATTCGCCCTTTTCCTCACAATAATCATGATCTGCCCAACGTTTTTCAAACATGCCATGTTCATTGCCGTTGATTCCCTTTTCTCTCTCCCGCAGTCTCTCGTCCGTAACAATATCCTTTCCATAACAGGCCGCAGCTGCCGCAATTGTATCAAAACTTCTTCGATAGGGACTGCTGTAAAATACATCTATCCCCTTATCTGCCAAAAAGTCCGTTACCATCCTGGCATCCTGCCTGCCTTCCGCAGTTAAGGGCCTTGTTCTGTCATCCTCCCACATATGTTCCGGCTGTGCATGACGCACAAAATATACTTTTGTTATTTTCTCCAGTGCTGTCATACTGCTCTGGTTGAATTTATGCAGATCAATTTCTGCCGATGGATTGTTCAATTAATATCCTCCTGTTGAAAACACATTTTTTGATATAATTTTCAATTGCGAAGCAGAACGTTACGAGGCTCATACCCCTCCGTATTTTTCCATTATTATTTTTCCTATTAATTCAGTTTCCTTCATTGTTCTTCCTGTAGTTTGCACTACCACACCATACCCTTTGTCTGTCCAGGGCAAAACAATTTCGATCAATCCCTCTCCGCGTATCTTTTTGATAAACCTTCGTTCATGAGAATTAAAAGGTAAAGAATTAATCACACTTACAACATAGGGACATCTTATCAAACGTTTTGAGAACTCCATCAATATATCTGCCCCATGGTCATCCCTCAAGGAAATCTTTTTATCTTTTATTTGCAGACCACTTTCCACCAGTTCCGTTTCCTGGCCTGCCTGTATCTGTGGAATATGTATATCAACATGCTGTTCCGTACTAATATTTCTAACAGTCTCTGCGTTACCATCTTTTGTAACATCAACAAATGCGTCACACCAGCCGTCTTCACAGATACTTAAAGCCGCTGATTTCAATATAACGGCTAATGGTAAGCCAATGCACGGTTTTCCATTATGAAGCCACTCATGTTCAAAATATTCATTTTGTTCCTTTTCTACATTATCAGACTCATATGGAGCGCGAAAAAAGGCGAAATAAAAATTTCTTATGTTTAGAAAATCCGGCATATTTTGAATCATTTCGTGCAATTTTTGGTTATCTTCAGAAGCAATTCTACATGTCGTTATTTCATATTGTCTCAGGGAACGGTAGACTCTAACTAACGATATAGCAGAATCCTTTCCTATACTCTTTTTCCCTTCTATCGAAAGTTCATTAAAAAATAAATCCAATTTTTCTCCTGCCCTTCATGAATCTGGTCTCTCAAGGGTTCCGCCATCCTAAATTAACTCTGTCATAAGAATGCCCCATTCATCCAACAATCCAGATGGATAATCACTCAAATTTCCTTTTTCGTCCACATAAATATTGTCCACTTTTGTTTCCTGGTCTCTGTTTTTTGAAAAGAAAGAAATTCCTACCTTTTTATTGTTTATACACCTGTTCTTTACAGCAACTCTTACTCCATTAATCACATGGTCACTATGAGATTCACAAATAATCTGGCACCCATGATCAGCAGCTAATGATATCAGTTTTGCCATCATAGTCTGCCCTTTGGGATGAAGATGCGATTCCGGATTCTCAATCAGTAAAAGGCTTTCTTCACCTGAAATAAGTAATTCCACAACAAGAGGCAAAACATACGGAATTCCAAATCCAACATTGACTGGCAGAAATGCATCAGAAACCAATCTGTCTCCACTATAACGAATTGCCAGTTTTGCCTTCTCAATTGTTGGAAGCAATTCCGCAGATATCCGAATCCCCGGAGATATTTCGGCCATCCACGCAGATACTTGGTCAATTAAACGGTTTGTTTTTCCGGTTTCCAGACACATCTCATCAGGAACCCGCATTTTTTCTCCTTCAAGCGCTAAAAATGGAACTACATATTCCCCCATTGTTCCCAATCGCGCAACACCGTTTTTTTTCCAGTTTTCAGTGCTGTACTGTTTTCTCGGGCCAATATGTTCGGCACCTAAATATGAAAATTGATCCGAAAATAAGGATACTGCATAACTTTCATTTTTTTCTGTTCCAATCCTCATCAGCTGATCACTGTCCATCTCATCAGCTTCATATTTATAGCAGCAATCATAGGTTAATTGCGCACCGAATTGCAGAAAGAATCTTATCATGTCAGAATCTGCACTCTGGCAAAAAATATCTTTGCTTGTTCCCAATTGTATCATCTCACCATTCGTGTACAAGCAATCCAAACTTGATTTATAATTTTCCCAAAAACTTTGTCTTAAAAGTAATAGCGCCTGTATCACAGAAGATTTTCCCATACCATTCATTCCGAAAAACAGATTCAGGTTCTCTAATGGCAATGCCAATTTCTTTATTGACTTAAAATTTTCTATCTGCATATAACTAATCATCTTCTAATACCTCTTGAAATAATTTACAGATTACACTATGTCTATTCCTGACATTATCTACAGCAGCCGTTCCGCTTGTAATCATACCTGTAAATTTTTTATCCATTAACAGCGCAATATATTTTTTCAACACTTCCTCTTTCTTTTTCAATAAATTTTTACAATCCTGCACACTCAATTTTGCCAGGTTGACTGTTACTGCATCATAAAGCGGCTTATTTATCATTCCGTACCTTTCATTTGCAGTAATTTTTCGAAAAGCGATTTCACCAAAAATGCAGGCAGCATATTTCATCGCCTTTAAAAAATCGACACGGCATTTCTTAATTGTCGCTTTTGACTCCTTCTGCAATCGAATCATTACATCATTCAAATAATCTTCTAAATTACCCGAATAGTTTTCTGTTCCCAACAAATAAAAAGCCAAAAAGCGATTCACAAATTCACAATCCAACATTCTCCTGGAATCTATTTTATGCCTTGTTGCCGTTTTAAATTCTTCGGAATATGCCAGTTCCTTTAACAGATTAGCAGCTTGTCCTCTGTAAACAGAATTTTTAATTTCTGCCGGTTCCAGAGTCAGACCTCCCGTATTAATTCTCGTAAAAATACTTGTCCGCACTTTATCCGGAGTTCCCGGCCTGATCACATAGGTATTTAATGCCTGTGTTTTTATTCTTCTCTGCATATTGGGTGGAAGTTCCTCGAATTTTTTCCCTTCATACTCCTTTAAATACTCTAAATCAGTGAGCTTCAGGCGCTTCTCATCCTCTTCACCAAGTACCATAAATCTTTTAATAGCATATAATCTTTGCAGTCCGTCTACCACGATTAATTTATCATCTTTTGTACTATCAAAATAAAATGTTGGCAGTGGAATACGAATCATCAACGATTCAATCAACCTACTCTGTTTCTTATCATTCCATAAATCAGGATGTCGCTGAAAATCCGGTTCCAAAAGAATATCTCCACATTTCAGCTGCTCAATGATGTTGGAGATTACCATTGTTTGAGAAATAATATCCACATCCTTAGGGTTAAATGGTTCTGTGATTTCTCTCTCATAAGTTCCGGAATATAATTGTTCCTCTTCTATGTCATTGTTTTCATTTTTCATATACTCAGTTCCCCATGGACATTCACCCTGTTTCGTCTTGTCAAATCAGACATCCACCCTCCGGATACCCCCGGCCTCCCGAAGCCCCCCATTTGCATTGGCAGTAAAGATACACATAACCGGCTATTTTCCCCCGGATTCGTCTTTTTGGGCCCGGCAGACTGACAGGATGTCCGCCTTTTCCATATCCCGTATCAAGACTTCATCCTTCTGCAGATAGATCATTCCAATCTCCCTTTTGTGCTGTTTTGACCTGTTTTTGCAGATTCCGGTCCTTTATTCTGCCCTTTACTTTTCCTGGAATTCCTTTTTTCCTTAAGCTTCTCCGCTATTCTGCAGCACCACTCTGCAAGCATCTGGTTGGCAATCTGTCCCATCTCTCCGCCTTTCCTGTCAGCATCTGTCTCCATCCTTTCCTTCCCGAACTGCCCAGGAGAATCCGAACTTCTCACAAAAGGCTTTCTGTCCGAAGGATGGATGATTCCGATAAAGCCCTGAAGATTATCGCGATCCGAAAAAAACATACTCCGGCTGTCTACAGATTCGGCTCCTGCCGCACCAGCTGCAGATCCTCGTCTTTTTTCACCACTACCCCCACAAAGGGCAGGGCCTTTCGGATGGTATCCGCGGGAATTCCCCCGATCTGCAGGGCATTCACCCAGTCGATCAGCTCGGAAGTACTGGGCTTCTTGCGGATGTCCCGGATCGCCCGGATATTATAGAACACCTCCATGGCATTCTTCAGCAGATTCTCCTCCACGTCGGGATAATGCACCCGCACGATCTCCTCCATCAGCTCCCTGTCCGGGAAATCGATATAATGGAAAATGCAGCGCCGCAGAAACGCATCCGGCAGCTCCTTCTCCGCGTTGGAGGTAATGATCACAATGGGGCGCTGCTTTGCCTTCACGGTGCGCTTTGTCTCATTGATATAGAACTCCATCTGGTCCAGTTCCCACAGCAAATCGTTGGGGAACTCCAGATCCGCCTTATCGATCTCGTCAATAAGAAGCACTACCTGCTCTTCGCTGTCAAAGGCCTCTCCCAGTTTGCCCAGTTTGATGTAATGGGCAA
>OFGG01000793.1_pt1 | contig 24221 bp, 21 predicted proteins | sample 1521701 | NCBI WGS metagenome assembly OFGG01 (sample SAMEA3504081, study PRJEB24116) | mouse gut metagenome | biome: mouse gut; feature: mouse-associated habitat; material: faeces | place: Denmark | collected 2011
TTCCCCGCCATTCCCGGAATCTGAAAAAGAGGTTCCCTGCGCCGTACCCCGGGAAACTGCCGCTTCCTCGGTTTTGTCCATAAATTTACCTAATACCAGCGTCATGGCAAACCCTCCGGTAATGGCAACTGCATGTGCAATTACATAATTTAGGTATCCATTCCCTGCTGGGTCTGCCAGCGCAATCCCCGGAAGGACTGTAGTTCCAAAGCCCAATGCCGCAAGGTCTGTGAAATAGGCAACGATTCCGCCCAATGCGCCGCCAATGCAGCCGCCAATAATTGGGAATTTATACCTGATGTTGATGCCGAACAATGCCGGCTCTGTAATGCCGAACAGGACGGAGATAAAACTGGGGATACACAATTCCTTTGTCTTCACATTTTCCTTATGGCGCAAAAGATAGCCAAGCACCGCGCCGCCCTGTGCAATAATTGCCACAGACATCAGCGGGTTAATAAAATTCCTCCCGGTATCGGCCAAAAGCTGCGCCTCTATTGCCCCGAAAATATGGTGCAGGCCTGTAATTACCACAAGCTGCTGCAAGCCGGAGAACACTGCATACCCAACTACGCCAAGGTTCTGCGTCATCCACACCAGCCCGTTGGTAATCCCAGAAGAAAGCCCCCTGCCAGCCGGCCCAATCACAGTAAATAAGAGCAGTGCGCCTACCAATGTGGTAAGCAATGGGGAAATTAACAGCCGTATAACCTCCGGCACCTTCCTTTCAAAGAAAATGTCCAGCTTCGCCGTTACAAACCCCATCAGGAGCGCAACGATAATGCCCCCCTGGAACCCTACCAGGTCCACGCCCATGCCGAAAATATGCAGGGTGGTGACTTCCACCGTCCCCTGCGCCGCGGAATATGCATTTGCCAAGCTGTCGCTTAACATAATGCACCCCATGACAATACCAAGGATTGGCCGCCCGCCAAACCGCTTGCAGGCGCTGTATGCCACCGCCAAAGGCAGGAACCCGAAAATTGCCCCAGAGGAAATGTTGATCAGCTTATTAATCCCGTATAAAGTATCGCTGGCCTTGACAAACGCAAAGTTCCCAAGCACCCCCGAAAGCCCTGTCAGTAAAGCCGCTGCAAGGATTCCCGGCATAATGTCCACAAATACGTCAGACAATGCTTTAATCATCCGCTGCAAAGGGTTCATTTTCTTATTTGCCTCAGTCTTTAAGTCGCTCAGGCTCATGTTTTTCATATTGTTGTAGCCTGCAAACACTTCATATACATCGTTCACCAGCCCAGCCCCGAAAATAATCTGTACCTGGTCCCCTGCTACAAAAACGCCTTTTGCAAGGTCCACATCCTCAATGGCTTTTAAATCTGCCAGATCATTGTTTTTCAGGACAATCCTAAGGCGCGTCGCACAATGGGCCACCCCCTGTATGTTGTCCTTACCGCCTACAAGCCCTGTCAGCTCTATGGATATTTTTTCATATCTCTGCCTTTTGTTCGCATCCATTCCATGCTCCTCCATTTCTCTTTGTTCTAAAGGCCCTGCTCTAGGAATTTCCTGTGGCCACAGTGATATCAAATCCTTTTTGCTTATTTGGACCGCCCCTTGTAACTACTATTATAGCCTGGTATAATCGAATGTATATAGAGAAATGTGACTTAGGCATTAAAGATTATGACTATTATTCCCGCGAGCAATGAGGAAAATAGCCATGCTTGCATGGATATTTGACGAATGCCGCGAGGGCCAAATACCCCGTAGCTTGCTGCTGGGTATTTGGCTTCCTGCCTTTACACATCATCATTTTCCCAGTTAAATTCCACCCGCTTTACTTTATGTAAAATAAAAGCCACCATAAGCCCTGTGCCCACTGTAAGGAAACCCAACATATACGGTACGGACGGCAACCAGTAATACCCTAAATTGGGCGTTGCTATCTGGGCTACCTGCGCCCAGATGGAAGGCACGAAAAATGCCAGCTTATACCGGTTCATGGGATGGGAATTTATGACAAAAAACAAAAGGATAGCCGTTGCCAAAGCCCCTGCCACCGCCAGCACCTTGTTGGAATACAGGCTGATGAAAAACATCAGCGTTCCCAGAAAACCAGAAATAAAAGTGCACAAAAGGACGCAGAGAGCCATAAGCTGCAGCGGCGTATACTCACTGAATATCTCATAAAATATAGGAATATCCAGCCCATATGCCCTCCTTTACATCCTCGCCTTTAATTTCCTGAAAATCCCCCATGCAAGGGCAGCCACAAGCACCGCGCTGACTGCAAAGACAAACAGCAGGCACTGCCACTCCTCCTCAAAGGGCTTATTGTATGCACGGAACACAAGCACGGTGTACATCCCAGGGCCGGTTTTGTCCAGCACTACCTTGTAGATCACCACTGGCAGGATGAACACCGTGACCTTGTTGGTAATATAAAGGGAGAAAAATGCAGACAGGACGGAAAGAATTGCCGCCAAAAACCCTAGCTGCAAGGCATAAAATGCACAGTACCATCCCCGCCCATTCAGCGTAACTTATCTCACCCTCATACACATTACCTCACTCTCAACTTGATATCCCTATTCTACTATATTTTTCCACGATTTTAGGAAAATTCCAAAAATCGCCCGTGATTTTGGTAAAATTGGACTTTTTTGTGCAAAAAATATTCCTTATTTCTTCCATTTTTCTTTTTATTAGGAAATGAGTCCTATACTATTAGAAAACAAAATTTCCATCACAAAATTTTCATATTCTTTTGTCAGTCAAATACCCCTCAGCAAGCTACGGGGCATGACCTAACTTGTTCTTTCCGCCCCAAGGGGCGGGGTATCAGTCCCAATTATGTTATTTTTCTTCCATAATTTTAACACCCCACGCCGGAATTTCAAACTCCTCCCGGCTTTTTATCTCTGCCCCCGACAAAAGCTCTGTGCTATCTGAAAATCTGTATGTAACATTCCTGCCTTCCGCCGAATAATTAAAATAGAATTTTACGGTCTTTCCGAAATCATTCTTCCCCTGCCTTACAATCACAGGAAAGTTTTCATCTGGTATCTGCACCGCAGCGGCCCGCAGTACATATTCCAGAATGCGCCACAATATTTTTTTATCGGTCATGCATCCCAGATAAAAAGCTTTTCCGTTTCCATAGCTGTTTTCCGTTACTGCGGCATATCCGTTCCAATTATAGTGGTCGTAAGATGCCAGTACTTCTGCCCCGTGCGGTATCAAAAGCTCCATAAAAACATCCGCTTCTACTTCTTCTGCGTCTCCGATGATCTTTCCAGTCAGGCCGGTATGCTTTGGAAATGCAAACTGCTGGTATTCCACGCCAAAACACTTGTGCAGAATATGCGGCTGTACCTCATGGCTGACTTTTACATTTTCATCTGCAAAAGCGGTCTTAAACGTCGCTGCCAGATATCCGCCACCCTCTACATACCGAACCAGTTTTTGCAGCAGCTCCTCAGGCGCCGCATACAGAGCCGGCACAATAATTACCTTATATTCATTTAGATTTTCAGACTCTGGCCAGATAAAGTCACACTCCATATTTCTTTCATACAGCACATCGTATATCCAGCGGACCACATCATTATAGCCGATTCCGGCATTTCCTGCCGCTGTTGCCTCAATGCCAAACCATTTTAATGCCGTCAGCGCTTCATTGCTGACCAGAACCGCCACATCATTTTTCTTTTTCAGGTTCATCAGATGGCTGCCAATCTCTGAAAATTCCCTCCCGATGGCACATGCTTCCCGATAAGTGTCATTTTCCTGAAAATCATGGCTGAGTATCCCTTTCCAGTACGTTTCAAATGAATTATGGATAGAATGCCAGTGCCAGTACATCACGCCGTTTGCCCCGGAAGCGATATGGCTGTATGCCTGCAGGCGAAGCTGGCCTTTATAAGGCGTCCATCCCGGGAACCCCTGCGCTTCCGTTTCCAGTATCAGATAGTTGTCATTCTTCAGCGACCTTGCCATATCACCGCCAAAGGCGATCTCTGTTCCTGTCAGTTCATCCTGGCTCGGATGATAAATATCCGCCCCTGTAAGCGTAAGGCATCTGGATGCATGAAAATGGTTTACATCCGGCTGTACCCCAAAAGAATGCCCGCGCCACTCATAGTCAAAGTTATGGGTAATGAACTGGCCTTCCCTGCGGTATTCGTTTACAATGCCTGCCTGCCAGCTTAAAAATTCAGTTACCAGCCCCCTTTGAAACTTTTCAAATTCCGCGCCCAGGCTGCCATTAATTGTGCCCCTTACATCTGGAAAATCCTCCCATGCGTTCACGCGATTGCTCCAGTAATCCAGCCCAAATTCCTGGTTCATCGTATCCAAGTCGTCATGAAACTTCTGCCGCAGATATTTTACAAACTGCTCCTGCACATTTCTCCCCGCCGTGCCGTAATGCTTTGTCTCATTGTCCAGTTGAAATCCAATCACGCATGTTCTGTGCGCCGTGCATTCCATCAGCCTGCGAATCACCCTCTCCGCATAAAACCGGTAAACCGGATGCGTAATGTCCATAATCTGGCGCGGACCATAAATCCCCCTTCCCTTCACTGTTTCCGCCAATATATCTGGATGCGACTTCACCATCCACGCCGGAACTGCATAGGTAGGCGTGCCAATAATCACATGAATTCCGGCCTGCTCCATCGCGTTCATCACGCGTTCTACATGTGAGAAATCAAACACGCCTTCCTGCGGCTCGCAGGTACTCCATGTAGATTCTGCAATCCGGACGGTATTAATACCTGCCTTTTTCATCATTTCAACGTCTTTATCCAGACGTTCGTATGGCATATATTCATCATAATATGCCGCGCCAAAAAGTAATTGTTTCCTATCTTTCTCCATGAATTTCTCCATCAATAGAACCCTCCCGCTTTCTATAAAAAACTATACCATTTCTCTAATGCGACGTTTCTGTAAATCAGCCAAAATTGCAGGATATTCCTTATCCAGTTTATAAAACAGGAGAATTAAAAACTGCACAGCAGTCAACAGAATCGGTACGTATATATAAGCTGCCTTGATGGACATAATTGCGCCGGCAGTCTGTGTTGCCGCGGTGCCGACATACCCTCCAATGTTAAGTATAATGCTTAGAATCAGAACACTGAGACCATTGCCTATTTTCTGTCCAAAGCTTGCCGCACTATTCACCAGCCCTTCCGTGCGGATGCCGGTTTTCCACTCACCATATTCAATCGTATCTGTTACCATAACAAACTGACATGCTGATACGCCTGCATTTCCAATCCCCCGAAGCACACAGCCTGCAATCAGAAGCTGCATGGATTTCGCTCCAATGCCCATAATCGCATATCCGACCGCCATAACGACAGCCCCTGCAAGCAGGACATTGCGTTTTCCAAATTTCTTAACAAGCGGTGCAATAAACGTAACCATACATATAATCTGGGTTAACTGAAATGCCACGCCGAATGTCCCAACCAAGTCACTGCTGCCAAGCACCTGCTTTGTATAATAAGCTTCCGCAGAATTGCTCACACCCTGCACAACGAATATTAAAATAAGGTTGATGGTAGCAATAAACCAGTATTTATTTTTCAGCAGCGCCTTGAATCCCTGAGAAATGGGTACAGAATCCTTTTTCGTTTCCGTTGCCTGCACACGTTCTCTTGTAAATAGAAATGTAATCATAAAAGTTATAATTTCAAGGGCTCCGAATACAACAAATGTAAGCGTCCATGCCCTTGGATTTATCTCTCCGCCAAAGAACCGGACAACCGGCATGGTACATGTCTTAATAAATAAAGTACCAGAAGTAGCCAGAACCATACGAAAAATGGCAAGTACAGACCGTTCATACTGATCCTGTGTCATCAAAGCCGTCAATGTGGCATATGGCAGGTTAATTGCTGTAAACAATACTGTAAATGCAAGGTTATAGCTGAAAAATATGTAAACCAGCTTTGCCGTCACACCCCATCCAACCGGCACCGCAAACAGCAGTATATTACCGATTGCATACGGAATTACAAGCCTTAAAATCCAGACCCTGGCTTTTCCGTACCGTGATTTGGTCCGGTCAATAATGACACCCATAATAAGGTCGCTGACACCGTCAAACACCTTGGAAGCCGTCATAATCAGCCCGACCGCTATTGCATTGACTCCCACTACATCAGTGTAATACAGCATCAGATAAACGCCCATGGCAGAGTATAAAATGTTACTGGAAAAATCTCCAAATCCATAAGCTACGCGTTCTCCAAATGTCACTTTTGGAGACGCATTTTCATTTGTAAATTTTTGGAACATCTTTTCATCCTCCTGCTTTCTTATTTCTGATAATAAAATTACCAAAGATGTTCCAAAATATATATCATTCATTTTTGTATATTATCATTTATTTTTGTTGTTTTCTATTTGAAATGTCCCATATTTTTTTCTGTATTTTAAAGGACTCATTCCGGTCTGCTCCCTGAATGCCTGTCCAAAATAGCTTTGTGAACAAAAAGACAGGTAATTTGCGATTTCTTTTACATCATATTCTGAATAGCGGAGCATATTTTCTGCGAGGCGTATTTTTTCATGGCGTATATACTGCTGAATCGTAACCCCTTCCGTCTTATGGAACAAATTTGACAAATAACTGGCATTCACTCCAATCTGACCGGCAATGTTGCCAATCACAATCTCATCATGCAGATTCTGGAAAATATAATTCTTAGCACGCTCAATCAGTTCATTTTTCTGCCTGTTTTTTTGAAGCTTTGCAACCTCCGCCGCATAATCAAATTCCGCCTGCCGCATCATTGCGTCAATCTTTACCGGGCTGTCCATTTCTTCTATCTGCAGAATATACCCATCTACCATGGAAAATGCCTCCTCAGGAAGCATCCCTCCTTCTATGGCCGCCCGTGATGCCAGCGTAATTACACAAACTGCAATATTTTTTGCCTGGCGTATCTGATTTTTGGACAGCTGACCGACCTCTCCTCTGTACGTTTCTTTCAGGCTCTTTGAGAGTTTCTCAAAATCGCCGTTTCTGATACTGTCCAGCTCCCTGACTTCCTGGTCATATGGATTATGCGGTATCCCCCACTCCTGGCGCTCGAAAATAACAGTTGAAATGCTCTTCATGGCATTTTTGACATCGTCTTCCTTTAATTCATTTTTGCGCCATAAATCGTCCAGAGACATTTCTTCACCCGTCAAAAAATGATGAAACATTAAAACGGCTGAACCAAAAACCTTCATCTCACAATACGCCAGCTGAAACCCCGCCTTTTGACTGATACCATGCTTTTGTACCACGTAGTTATTCAGTTCCCGGCTTGGCTTTTCAATACTTACAGGACCTACCACAATTTTATCTGCTCCATCCGAAAAAACTGCATAATAAATCAATGTATGCTCACAAAATAAAACTGGGCAGTCCATGATTTCCCTGTCAAAAATCTGCTTCCGAAAACCTGCATCCCTTATCACCGGATTCATGGCATCTGCTTTGTCACCAAAAGATTTTCCAATTTTTCCATCTGCATGAATACAGCAAATATAGCAATGCAGCATTCTTACCATCTGATTACATATATACACAAGATTCAACGGTATTCCCCCTTTCCCACAAAACTTTCCTTACTTCCTTGCCGTCAATATAAATCGGAAAGTTAAACTCTATCGACTTCAACGGCATTTTCGATTCTCCACTCGGATATATCTGAATTTCTTTAATGAGGTATGTGATAAGGTTTTTCTTCTCCTCATCACTCATTATAGCATATAACTTTCCAAAGTTCTGCATGATTTTGTAAACATTGTCAAGCGTGATGGCTTCCATCTCAATGGAGCTTTTTCTTAATTTGGCATCTTCAATGCGTTCCTCCAACTCCACCATCGTATCGTACAAAGCATCAAGCCTTAATGTCATATCGTGGATTTTTCTTTCACGGAATCGGGCATCGACAGGAAGATTGTCAATCTCATTTTCCAGACGTGCTTTATTCAAATCCACCTCTTTCAGCTTGTTTTCATAATTGGCAAGTTCTTTATCTACAACGCTTGTATCTGTCTGCACTCCGATTCGTTTTTCAATCTCTTTTGCAAAATAGGCATCGCTTACAAGCTCTTTTACCGCTTCTACTACAAGCGGCTCAATGTCAATTTTCCTTAAAGATGCCTTGTAGTCACAATGACGCCCCCGCTCCTGCTTATTTCTTCCGCATATATAATAGTAGACTTCCTTATATGTGCCGTCTTTATTTGTCCATGCGTGTTTATTCGTATACATTGAACTGCTGCAAAGGGGACATTTCAAAACGCCCGTCAGAAGATGCGACCTTTCTTTACCAATTCTTGGCGGCTGCTTGATTCCTGTTGCTAAACGCTTTGCATGGACTTTCTGCCAGAGTTCCTCACTGACAATCCCCTCATGCTGCCCGTCCTCTAAGATATAATCATCTGTATGGACTTGTTTGTATTCATTCTTCGTTCCTTTCACTTTCTCCCGTGTTCTTCTGCCATATGCAATTTTTCCGCAGTAAACAGGATTGTCTAATATCTGCCGTATTAAATGGCTGCTCCATGTTTCTAACTTTCCATTCTGGCGGGGTATCTTCTTTATCCCTTGCAGATTAAGATATTTTGCAACTCCCCCAAGCCCTATATCTGAATTTCCAAACTTATCAAATATAATTCGGATTGCTTCGGCTTCTTTTTCCTCTATTAAAAGATGGTTGTCTTTCAGATAATACCCATATGGGGCAAAACCGCCATTCCATCCGCCTTGCCTTGCTTTTTCCCTGCGTCCGTTCATGGTCTGCTCAATGATATTTTCCCGCTCAATCCTCCAAATAGACCGCTGCTAAAGATTTCAAGCCAAGCTCTAAACAGAAGTTATTGCCTTTTACTATGCAGCCAAAACCATCATCTGCATCCAGTGAAAAATGCACATTCTGCCGCCTTGCCATTTGTTGTATTTCTTCCATTATTTCTATACCAATCAACGCAAGTTCAATATCATTGCTATCTGCTTTCGTATAATGTTTCAAATCAAACTGGTTTTCATAAGCAACGGTCATTTTCCTTTCCTCCCAGAATGATTTAGCCTGTCTAGCATTTTCATTTCCCCACGGTTAAGCTGTAAAACTTCATCCGCCTGCTTTGCCAATTCATTTGAATGGGTAACGATAACAACACATTTGTTCATCTGATGGGCACATTCTTTTAAGATATTCGCTATTTCGGCTGCGGTATCCTCATCGAGATTTCCTGTCGGCTCGTCCGCAAGGATAACCTTTGCGTCTGACGCTAATGCACGGGCAATCGCTACACGCTGCTGTTGTCCGCCAGAGAGCTTCCGAACATTTCGTCTGCTTTCTTCTTCGGTTAGTCCGACACGCTCCAAAATCGGCTGCGGCGGCAGTTTAGAAGTCAACGCCACATTTTCTTTCGGCGTTAGATAATCAATCAGATTATAGCTTTGGAAAATGAACGCCACATTGTTTTTGCGGTGGGCGGAAAGCCCTGCTTTTTCAATATCCTTTCCGTCATAGAAAATCTGTCCGTTAGATGGGCTGTCTAAGCCGCCCATAAGGGAAAGGAGCGTTGTCTTTCCGCATCCAGACGAGCCAAGAATAGCATACATTTTGCCCTCTTCGAGTGACAGGTTTATAGCCTTTAATACCTTTCTTTTATTTTCATAGGCATATCCAACATTTTTAAGCTCCATAATATTCATATTGACTACCTCATTTCTTTTTGTTCTTGCTGTTGTACGATATTAAAAATCACTCCATCTGTGACAGGATTTCTTTCGGTTTCAGTCGCATAGCAGGGATGCAGGATATCAATACCGCAATAATCAACAGGATAGCTCCTAAAATTACTACCAGGGCAAAATGCTGTGGTGTAACGATTACATTCTCTGCTGTCTTTTCAAACAGAGTGCCAAACATTCCTGCAACCTGCTTGCTCGACAGATAGGCAAATGGAAATGCAATAACCGCAATCAATAAAGTTTCGATTGTGTACTGCAATATAACAGAAGGTTTTGCAATGCCAACCGCAAGCAAGATGCCCATTTCCTTTATTCTACTGCGTATGGACATTGACAAAATCAGAATAATCAACACCATACTCACAACCGTTATTAAAACTATTAGTGTGGTAACCAATGTTCCTGTATCAGAGATAGAGCTAGAAACACGCTCATACACCTCATCATTTGCTGTGATTATAAAATTGTTCCAGTTGATAGAGGTTATTTTTTGTACTTGCTGAATAATCCCTTCAAGCTGCTCTGGGTCATTCACAAAGAAATCTGCTGAAGCATATCCAACATCCTCATAATTTTCTAACAAGGCTTTCATCGTTGTTTCACTGACAAAGGCATTATTCGCAAAATCGTAATAAGATGCTTCATTGTAATTGTTCCGTTCATCTGTCTTATCAGCTACAACTTCAAACAACCCTACAATCTTTAACTCTTTTGTCTTGTCATTTGAAAATGGGTCATTGACTGCTTGAATAGTGTCGCCAACATGAAGTCCATGTTTATCTGCAATCTCCTTGCTGATAATAATTCCATTATCAAAAGAGAGGTCAAGCATTTCTCCATCGCACATTTCCAAAGCACCCGACAAAAACAGTGAATGATATTCTGAGTTGATACAACTATAAGAATAAAATTGACAATCCACCATCGAATGACCTGTAGGCTCTAATTGCTCTAACCATTGTCCATTTACATCAGACAGGCACAATATCGTTCGGATAGAAGCATTGTATCCTTCAATTCCATCTACAGCAACAATCTTTTCCATCATATCGGAAGTAAGATATTCCTGCGTACTATACGAACCGTTCCCACCATTGCCCCAGCCACCTGTCGCAGTATTGCGGCCAACGGTAAAACTTGTACCAGTAGTTCCCCTTAATTCCTCTGCCTGTTCCTCCTGTGCATCTGAAATGGCAAGCCCCGACAGCACCAGTGTTGTAATGGATAAAAGCAGGCAGAATAGAAGCAGTGTCTTTTTCCATTTTCGGGCTGTATATAAAATAGCTCTTGTCCCTAAATTCATTTCGTGCCTCCTAACTCATTTGTGACAAAATGTTTTTGGGTTTCATTTTCATAATCGGATATGCGGCAAGTGCGGTAGATACCAGACAAATCATCAATCCAAATGCCCATACAATCACATAATCCGTTGCGGAAATCTCCACTATAATCTCTGAAAGACCTAAATCTTCCGTAGGCTGTTTGGCTGTTTCTGCGTTCTGCGTCAAATCCACCGTTTCATAGGTTTCCGCTGTAACCTGCGAAAGCAGCCTGCTTCCAATCTGGTTAGAAATGGCTGCACTTGCACCGTAAGAGAGAAGCAAGGCGATGGCAGCTACGATAAATACCTCAAGCAAATACTGTAACAGTACCGCCCCCTTTGAAATTCCCATTGCAAGGTAAATGCCTGTTTCGTGGATACGGCTACGCAATCGCAAGGTCATAAACAGGGCAAGCACTAAAAAACAGATAGCAGACACAACTGTGATAGCAATAAAGACAATATTTTGCAATCCCTCCAGAGATTTCTTTGCATTTTGATAGTCTTTATCATAGCAGGTCAGCGTACAGCTATTCCAATCCACACCATTGATTTCCTGCACCTGCTCCATAATGCGGTCAAGTTCCTCTGGGTCATTTACATGAAAATCCCCAAACTGTATATTGGTTTCGTCCTCTGTTCCATAAAGCAGATAAGAAGCGGTGGCAAGGTCGGTAAAGACAATATTGTCATATAAATCGCAGGATGGTGCAGTCCCGATGGCATCCTGCTCTTTTGTGCTTGTGAAGATTCCTGCAACCGTTACATCTGTGACACGGTTTTTATCTGTTACATCAGAAAGCTGTATGGTGTCGCCTATGGTAAGCCCATTTCTTTCGGCAAACTTTTCATGTATCAATACTGCATTTCCATTTTCAGATGTAATGGCTTTTCCCTCCGTCAGCATAAAACCGCCCTCGGTAAAATAACTGTCATTTTCTGAGTTGGAGCTTGCGACAATCTTTCCTGCGTTTTCATACTCTGCGGATGTCCAAGCTGCTCCTTCCGTGCTGATTTCCAAACGTTTTCCGTCTGTATCATAATAATTGGCATAGGAATAAGAACGCAGGATATAATTTCCGCTCAGTCCGTCTATGGAAAGTATCTGATTTCGCACACTCTCTGTAATACCCGTATCCAAGTGCTTTGCATTAATGGTAAAGTATCCCAACAAGGCTTTTTTGATATTTGTGTTTGCAGTTATTGTTGCCGACTGGATAGAAAAGCAAGTCAGCACCAGCGTTGCCATAACCAGTAAAAATGCGAGAAGTGTAGCCGTTTTTCCTTTCTTTCGCACTAAGTATAGGCAAGCTCGTTTCAGTAAATGCATGTTTCCTCCTTTTTGTCCTGTCTCATATAAGTACGCCCGCAGGACTTTTATTCATCTCGTTTTTCAGTAAGACTAATTCTTTTTTATACTACCTGCCTTTTCATCTCCTTTGCCGCCCCTTTTCTTATCTGAAGCATCATAAGAATACGAAAAAAAGGTGGAGTCTGGGTGGAGTTGAGAAGTATTTTAGGTGGAGTTGCCGTTTTAGTGCAATCGGATAGGGGAGATTTTACCCTCCCCTTCCACACCACGTAGCGTACCGTTCGGTACTACGCGGTTCAATAGTTTACCCGGACTTTCAGATAGTGGGCTGACATAGATGGATATCCAAGTCTGTCCACTATAATTGTTTTTGTCAGCACAGAGTTCAGCATTCCTGCCGCTCTCCACGTGCCTTTCCTACAGTTGGCCATCTCGTGTACTTTCCACTCTGGCAATCGCAATGCCCGGAGCATTTTATACCTCGTGCGTACCCTTTTCCATTGTTTCCAGTATACTGCCCGGATTCTGCGGCGCAGCCATTCATCCGTCCTCTCTATTAGACTTTTCATGTCTGCGTACTTGTAGTAGTTTATCCACCCTCTGACATAGTCATTGAGTTTCTTTTCTCTTTCAGGATTGCTCCATCTGTTCCCTCTGACCGTCAGTTCCCTTAGCCTGTTCTTCATTTTTGTCTCTGACTTCGGGTGTACCCGCATCCGGCATTTCCCTTTGTGTCTGTAAAATCCATATCCCAGGTATTTCACTTTACTGATATGGCTCACTGTGGTTTTCTGGAGATTTACTTTCAAGAACAGTTTGCCTGTTATGAATGGCACGATATTTTCCAGCGTCCGCTCTGCACTTTTCTTGCTCTTGCACATAATCATGCAGTCATCGGCGTACCGTACAAATTTATGCCCTCTCCGTTCCAGTTCTCTGTCCAGTTCGTTCAGCATGATATTTCCACATAACGGACTTAGAGGGCCTCCTTGTGGCACACCCTCTTCCGTTGGTTGGAATGCTCCGTCTTCCATGACTCCTGCCCTCAGGTATTTGTGTATCAGCGAAATCACCCGTCCGTCCTTGATTGTCCTCGACATCACCTCTATGAGCTTACTGTGGCTGACCGTATCAAAGTAGGACTGTAAGTCCATATTGACTGCATATACATACCCTTCGTCTGCATATTCCCTGCATTTCTTAAGGGCGTCATGCGCTCCTTTTCTTGGCCGGAATCCAAAGCTGTTTTCGGAAAACTGTTCTTCAAATATCGGTGTCAATTCCTGTGCGACCGCCTGCTGGATTACCCTGTCCACCACTGTTGGCACTCCTAATTTCCTGATTTTTCCTTTCTCCTCCTTGGGTATTTCTACCCTGCGGACTGGGTTCGGTTTGTATTTTCCGCCCCGTATCTGCTCGGCCAGTTCCGTCTGGTGTTCTTTCAGGTAGGGCAGAAGTTCATCCACCTGCATTCCATCTATTCCTCCAGATCCTTTATTCGCCTTTACTTTCTTATAAGCGGTATTCATGTTGTCCGCTCTAAGGATTGTGTCAAGTAGGTTGTCCGTCCAAAAATCCGTGTTGGTGCCAGTGTCCCCGGTCATCCATTCATGGGCGTACACTCCTGTTACCCTTCCCTGTTCCGCAGGTATCTCTCGCAGGTAGTCTTCTATATGAAGTTGTCTGTACTTAAATCCATGTCTGGTTTCCATCTGGAAATCGCACCTCCTATTGTTCCCCCCCTTCCCCCGCGTCTTAAGCCGCAGGGTATTGTAATATGGGTTCTGCTGACTTCTCACGATAAACCTTTTTCGACCGTGGCTGTGAATGTTTTATCACCTCTCCACGTCCGTGAGACCTCCCCGGGTACTCACACGTTCTTTCACACTTATACCTGCCCCGTTTACTGCTGGCGTTCCGTGCAGTTATTGGATTTTAGCCTGTCTTGCGGCCTCATCCACGCTTCACAGCCTATCCGGACATCTTTTACAGGCCAGCGTTTTGCCTCTGGCTTCCTTCAAACCCCACCTCACGGTGACGCTCTTGCCTTTGGCTGCATCCTTCCCACTGCCGGGCGGATCTGGGACTTTCACCCCTTAGAACGTGCGCCCGCCGGGCACACAAGAAAAAGGCAGACGGCATCATTGCCAATCTGCCTTACAATTATGTTGATTTGTTTAAAAAACCAACTGTAAACTTCACGCCGTTTTCTGTGTTTTCCAGTTTGTATGAAATGCGGTGGTGGTCGAAAATCGTCTTGACAATATACAGACCTAAGCCGCTCCCTCCCGTATTGCGGTTGCGTGATTTATCTACACGAAAAAAGGGAATAAATAGCTGTTCCAAATCTTCATCCTTAATGTGGACGCCCGTATTATGGACGGTCAGCATGGCATCCGATAATTCTACCTCTACCTCTGCCTGCTCTGGAGAATAGATGACCGCATTATTTATAATATTAGAAACAGCCTGCTGTAAAAGCCGCTCGTCACCATGATAAAAAACATTTTGCTGTAGGTGGGAGCGCATCTTTATGTTCTTATCTTCGGCAATGCCCTTGACCTTTCTGCAACACCTCTCTACCAGACGGGTCATATCCACTTTTTCACGCAAAAGCTGAAAATCTGAACCGCCCATTCTCGCCGCAGAAAGAATATCCTTTACGAGTATTTCCATATCTGTGGCAGTCTTTAAGGCGTGTTTCAGATAAGCGTCCCTGTCTTTATACTCGCCAACCTTATATATCATGCCCTCTAATTCACCTTTGATAATAGTAATCGGCGTTTTCAGTTCATGGGAAACGGAAGTAAAAAAATCTATCCGTTGTCTTTCCTGCCTGCGTTGCTTTTCAATATCCGATTGTAACTGTTCGTTGGCACTTTGCAGACTTTCAAGAGCCTCGGAGAGCTGTGCGGACATTTCATTCAGACTTCCCGCAAGCTGCCCGATTTCATCACTTCTGGATTCATCGCATTTCCAAGTCATGTCAAGCCGTGTCATCCGTTTTGCCACGCCGCATATATCAATCAACGGCTTTGAAAAATAACGGGAGCAGACATATGCGGCAATAACGGAAATCATCAATATCATTCCTGCGATAAACGGGATAAGCTTTACCAGAATATCATAGGATTGTGCTACCGCAATAAGGCTCGCCGTTGCAAGCAGGCGGTAGTTTTTTTCTTTATATGTGAAACTGCCAGAACTGCTCAATGTCTTGGCAGCATGATTCTTTTTTTCGTCGTTGCTAATATTAACGGCAAGCATTTCATTTCCCGCTTCGTCCTCAATCCGCACAAACGCATTATTCCGTATAGAAAATGCGAGGATATCCTGCGATATATCTTCCCATCCACTTTTTTCAAGACTTTCGGTCAGCTTATATAAATCCGTCGTAAACTGGTTTTGAAGCTCCACTTGATAATTTTTCGGAAGAAAGACCATGACCATTCCATAAATAAGGATGCAACATACGGTCAGCAATAGGAACATAGTCAAAAATGTCTTTGCCCCGATACTTTCTTTAATTTTCTTTCTCAATTTTATATCCCACCCCTCTTATGGTTTCTATGTAATCCACGCCTAATTTCCTGCGGATATTTTTGATATGGGTATTTACAATCTTTTCATCACCAAAATAATCATATCCCCATATACTGTTCAGCAGATTATCCCGTGTAAATACACGCCCTTGATTTTCCAAAAACAATTTTAGAATTTCAAACTCACGGGTAGTAAGTATTATGCCTGTTTCTCCAACGGATACCTCGTAGCTTTCTGCATTTAGGCAAATATCTTTATAGTGGATAACCGTAGATGTTTCATTTTTTCTGTCTGTTCTTCTTAGGACTGCTTCAATTCTCCGCACAACAAGCGGCATGGAAAAGGGCTTTGTGATATAGTCATCTGCCACCAAATCAAAGCCTTTCATCTGACTGTCCTCATCATCCAATGCGGTCAACATAATGATAGGCGTGTCGCTTTCTTTCCGTATCTGCTCGCAGACAGCAAAACCGTCCATCTTCGGCAGCATTAAGTCAAGCAGCACTAAATCTGGATGATATGTCTGAAATTTTTCGATACCGTCCATGCCGTCTTCTGCCAATATTGTCTTATATCCTGCATCTTCCAAAAATGCCTTAATAATGTTCTGGATAGCCTGCTCGTCCTCTATAATTAAAATCGTCTTTGACAATAGAAACACCTCCATAAAAAGGATAACACATAATTGTGGAGTTTCGGTGGAGTTGATACCGTTCCATATCTTTCTACACTCCAAAACTATTTTACAATTACTGTTCCGCTGTTGCTCATGATAGATAAACTGTTTTCTCCCTTTCCGATGCTCCCATCCTTGCATCCGTCCGTATCGGTACTGAATTCCGCATTTTTAAGCTGTACGGTTACATCGTCCGAACCACTGGATATATGGCAGGATAAATTATCTGGCATCGCTTCATGGGTCAATGATATATCTCCCGAACCTGTTTCTACAGACAGGGAATCATAGCCGTTTATGTTGCTTATATTCACTTCGCCAGAATCTGTCGAAACAGCGGTCTTTCCAATAACTGTATTTTTCATGGTAACATATGCGGATTCTGTATTGATATTAGAATCCGTGCATGAAGCGTCTGTTATTTTAATATCGCCTGAAAGAGATTTTATTTTTGCGCTTTCAGCTATGAAATCAGACATCGTTATATAGCCAGACTGGTTGTTCAAGGACAAAGTGGAAATGCTGACCGCTTCCAACTCCATCTCTCCCGAACCATTGTTAATGGCTAAGGAAAAAGCATTATCTTTAGGAATATACAATATTATCTTCCCTGCTTCGCCAAATGAGAATTGCTCCGCCAGATTTTTGTCCGTATCATCATCCTGCTGTACCATTAGTTTTCCATCTTTCTGCACAACCTGCATATCACGGTCATCTTCGACTTTTCCCTCGCAGGCTATGTGTACTTTGTCATCGCTGGAAGCCATCACTTTTAAATTCCAAGAGGAAATATCCAATACAATTTCTGAAATACCTTCCGCCGAAAATTCCTCGTTAGAATCTATTTTTTCTTTATTCCCGCATCCGCATATGCCAAAAGCTATCACTAAAATTCCCGCTAACAGTATTCTTTTCATATTCATAACCCCGCCCCCTACATTAAATCTTTGCTTTCCACATTTACGATTGACAAAGCGGCAAAAAGCAAAGAAATAGCCGTCAAAATAATGGGAAATACTGCGTTGCCTGCCATTGTGAAATCGCCAATGTTCGCCTGCGTGAGAAAAATCAACAAAAATGAAGTGACAATCGTTGCTTTTGAAGATTTTAAAGCCATCCCGACAAACAGGGCAATAAAGCTCATGCTGACGATTACCACTGATTTTAGTATCAGTTGTATATAAAATGACAGGCTGCCTATTGAAAAATCAACAGCAAAGGATGACTGCATAAATTTTGCCCCAAAGAACACGCACATATAAATTGCCAGTTTTGTTAAAATGAGTGCGGCAAAATTAAAAGTCCAGACCGCAATCATTTGGGAAGCTAAGATTTTCTGCCGCTTAATAGGGTAGGAAAACATCAGATTCATGGTCTTGTTTTTGTATGCGCTTACAATAAAGGATGCCAACATTACACTGGTGTAAATAAGAAAAGCCATACTGGTAAATAATTCGATAGGAGCGGAGATTACATCTGTCCCAGGCGCAGCATCCAGTGTCCCGTCTGGGTCGTTGGCAATGCCCAAAAACGCTAACGCAAAGACAAATAAGCCAAGCAGAGCCGCCATAATGATTACGCCTTTGATATATTTCCCGATATTATTCTTTTTCCATTCAAGTCTGACAAGCTTTAACATGATTTTCCCACCTCCGATGTGACTTTTAAGAAATAGTCCTCCAAGTTTTCTGTATGTTGGCTGATGGAAGCAATCTCTACATCATTTGCCATCAATTCCCTTGAAATCTTTTGTGTGGTGACACCCTGCTCATAAATACGAATCCCCGAATCGTTTACGATTTTAAAATTACTTAACTGCATTTTTTCAGCTAAAACATATGCCGCTTTCTTTGTATCCTCTACGGCAAGTTCAATATACGCCGTATTTGTTTCTGCAATTTCTTTCATGGATATTTCTTTCATCATCTTTCCATGATGGATAACGCCAACTGTATCGGCAATACTTTCTATCTCTGGGAGAAGATGACTGGATATCATAAGCGTCATGCCATACTCGGTACATAGCATCCGAAACAAATCTCTGATTTGCTTCATTCCTGCGGGGTCTAAACCGTTTGTCGGCTCATCAAGGATAACTAACTCTGGCTTGCACAATATGGCACGGGCAATCCCCAGACGCTGCTTCATTCCTAAAGAATAGCTGCCCGCAGGCTTATCCGCCGCATCAGAAAGCCCAAGCATCTGAAGAGCTTCCTCCACGCTGCCCTTGTTGTAATACCCCATATACTCACAATGAAGCTGTAAGTTGTCCTTTCCGCTCATATGGTCATAAAATGTAGGAAATTCAATGATGCTTCCCATACGCTTCAGCACCTCGTAAGAAGTTTTTTCCAATGCTTTCCCAAACAGCGCAACCGTGCCGCTTGTCGGTTTCCAAAGGTTGGTAAGCATCTTCATCACCGTGGTTTTTCCTGCCCCGTTCGGTCCTAAAAATCCATATACCTCACCTTTCTTTACATGGATATTCACATCTGTGACTAACTGTTTCCCATCTATCGTTTTGCTTAGATGGCTTGTTTGCAAAATATAAGACATTTTTTGCCTCCTTTCCTTAATGTTGCCAGTTTTCTGGCATAAAGGGATACCCATGGGGTGTTTCCTTAGTAACGCCTTTCTCGGACGTAGCAATACGCCCAAAGGTGTTTTATGAATATCATTATAGCGATATAGATTTTCAAAACTCTTGACTAATTCTTACGAATTTCTTTCGCAGGGAATTTAATAAGTTATTTTTTTCAACTTTACTGTAAAAGTTGTTTTGACATTCGGTATGCTGTTTAAAAACAAATCGCCCTCTAACTGCTTTGTAAGGTTCTTCGCAATCGTTAAGCCTAATCCGTTCCCTTGTATTTCCCTGTTTCTGGAATCTTCCATTGTATAGAGCCTGTCAAACACATTCGATGCAAATTCCTGTTCAATCCCTTTCCCTTTATCAACCACATCAATATATACATTGCTCTTGTCTTGACGCAAAAAAACTCCTAAATATTTTCCGTCGGAGCCGTAGCGTATTACATTTGACAATAAATTGTATAAAATCCTTTGCAGGGCTTCTTTCTCCCCCTGCACAAAAATAGCTGTTTCTGGAATAAACAAATCAACATCAAAATCTTTCTGCAATAAAATATCATAAAACTCCAAAACATTCTCCCTGCATATCTCGTTGATATTGACTTTGCCAAGATTTATATTTGTATCGCCAGATTCCAGTTTTGCTAATGTAAAAAACTGATTGATAAGATTCATAACTTGATTCGCTTTTGTTTCTACTTTTTTCAACATCTCATTATCTGCATGGTTCAAACGCATAATTTCCAGATAACCCAATATGACCGTTAGAGGTGTTTTTATGTCATGGGAGATATTCGCCAACATCTTTTTAGATGAAATTTCTTCCCTTTTAAAATCTGCCCTTATTTTTTGGCGGTCTATCAGCAGGCGGTTGATTTGTCCCCCTAATTCCATCAAAACAGGGTTGTCCGTAAATACCATTACTTTCTCGTCGCTACCAGTTTCTAAAATTTCCTCCAATTTTTTATTTATCCGTCTTATCTTTGCCTGTATTCCCCTGCCAAAAATAAAACGCTGGTATAAAACCACAAGGAATAATAAGCAGACAACAACTGCCAAAAAGAATATGATTGTTTTATCGCTCATCTTTTCACTCCCCCAATTTGTATCCAATTCCCCATACCGTAATCACATACTGCGGTTCACGGGGATTATCCTCTATTTTATTCCTCAATCTGCTGATATGGACATTGACAGCATTTTCATCACCATAATAGGTATCATTCCAGACAAGGGAGTAAATCTGTTCTTTCGTATATACTTTCTTTGGATTCTGCAATAACAGCTTTAAAATTTCAAATTCTTTTGATGTAAGCTCTATTTTACAGCCGTTTTTTGTTACAGAATACTCATTCAGATTCATAACAAGGTTTCCCGTTTGAAGTATTGGCTGCTGTTCTGTTGCACTTGCAGCATACTGTGTAGTTCTTCGGATATTTGCTTTTATCCTTGCCAATACTTCTGTGACAGAAAACGGTTTCGTTATATAATCATCTGCTCCCAGACCTAAACCAAGCGTTTTATCAGAATCGGTATCTTTTGCCGATATAATAATAATCGGAACAGTGCTGTTTTCCCTGATTTTTTCCATGACTTCGATTCCGCTTATCTGAGGAATCATCAAATCAAGCAAAACCAGACTGAAACTATCCGAAAAGAACCTGTCAAGGGCACTTTTGCCATCATACGCTGTAATTACCTCAAATTTCTCTGTGGTCAAAAAATTCTTTAGCATGGTACTGATTTCCATATCATCTTCAACCAATAAAATCTTACTCATTGTCCGATTCCTCCTTATCTCTTTTCTTAAAACGCCCATCTTTTGGCTTTGATGCAGTCTTTGGAATCAGCCACACATTGCTGATTCGCATTACATCGGGGATTCGGTCTGTAGCACATAATACCTGTATTCTCCGTTCGGACAATCCCCATTTTTCAGCCGCTTCTTTTACATTCATGTAATCAAACATTGAAATAACCTCCTTCATAACTGATATTATAATGCGTCAAAGCGAATAATACAATTATCGAAAAAGTGTTATTGAGAAAAGCAAGAGATAATTTTTTCTAAAACAAGAAGTACAGTTTCTTATGTATGGAAATTTCACATCGTTTAAGCAGAACTTTCACTTCTGTAAAATATAAGGGAAAAATTAATGAACAGGTGGTGAAAAAATGAACGAAGCCGTAGGAAACCTTGACTTTATGGAATTGGGGCAGGCTATCCAAAAAGCCCGTGAGAAGCAGCGAATTACAAGAGAGGAATTAGCCGAGGAGCTTGGCATTTCGGCAAGGCATTTGCAGTCTATTGAAAAAGAGGGGCAGTATCCGAGCTTTCGGCTGTTTATTCAGCTTGTTACAATGTTCCATATATCCGTAGACCAGTACATACACCCAGACAGTCCAATAGGGAAAACAACTTTACGTCGGCGGTTAGATGTGCTTCTTGATACTTTTGATGATGCGGAACTGACTATCATAGCAGGAACGGCGCAGGGGATATGTAAGGCAAAAGAACAGCCAGAGGATTGACCTCTGGTTTTTCTTTTGCCCTGCCCAACTAATAGTTTGGACATCCGTAGCCGTATATTGAGCCGCTCCCGACTGGATAGCTCTGCTGTTTGCAGGCATCGCCAGAGTTGCCCTCCACGGTGTAGACCATCCCATTCTCGCATTTCTCCACATATAAGGAATACTATTAAAACGTAAAGCAAATAACTATAGTTAAAGCCCAACCACATCATCCTGTGATATTTCATCCATTTTATATTTCCAACGGTATACGGCAGGTTCCGCATTTATTTCATCAAAATATTTGTAAATCCGTTCCATTAGCTCCTCTTTCGTTTTTACGCGGATCCCTTTCAGCATCTGTCTTGTCATTTTGCGAAAGAAACTTTCTATTATATTCAGCCATGACCCGTGTTTTGGCGTAAATACAAATTCAAGCCTTCCATTCGGCATTGTGGACAGGAAGCGGCGTGTTTCCTTCGATTTGTGGGTGGAATGGTTATCCAGAATAAGCCTGATAGTATCCTGCGGCGGGTATTTTTTATCCAGTATCTTTAAGAACTCAATAAAGTCAGAGCTTTTATGGGTGCTGCTTACCAGGGGGATCGCTTCCCCGGTAAGCAGGTCAATCCCGGCCAGCAGCGAAACGGTTCCCAGCCGTTTGTACTCATAATCATGGAAAACTTCCCCGTTTTCCAAAGTCGGGTGCAAGTCATCCGAAGTATTTGCAACCGCCTGTATGCCCGGTTTTTCATCATAAGATACAGTGACTGTAAGCTTATAGTCATCCGGTACAATGAGCTCCCCATTTTCGTCAAACTGTAGTTCCACCTGCTTATACACAAGCAGGATATCCTGCATTTTGGATTCAAACAGGGGATCTCTTTTTTCACAGTAGTATTTGATTTTAAAAGGTTTTATGTCACATTTTTTTAACAGCTGCCCAACCCGTGCTTTTGAGATCGTTTCCAGGCGTAAAAATCCGGCTTCTGCGGCGTGCGCCTGTATATGCTGGTGAAGGTTCTTAAGTGTCCATAACTCCTGGGCGTACCCAAGGTCTGTGAGACGCTGGCATGCAATGCTGACGATCCATGCCACGGCGCCGTCCGTTATCTCCGGTGAACGCCCCTTACGCGGCTTATCAAAAAGGACATTTTGAACACCGCCCTCCCTATACTTTTCATAACTTCTCGGAATCTTCAGCCCTGATTTTATAAGGCTTTCAGAGTCCTATTTCAAAAAATCACCCACTTTTTTTCAATAAACACTTGACAAATCGTTCAAAATTTGCAGCTAAGTTGATTGATTATATTTTATTTCAATCGACTGGAGGCGATTTTTTTGTTACCTATGAATCCTGGCGGACATGCCGCCTATCAGGATACTTTCGTATCCCAATTCCTTAAATTTTACCCTGATCCCTTTGTACTTCCTAAAAGCACCTGGGACTATATCGTGCAGTTCTTCTATCTCGATCTTTCCCTGACCGATTCCATTATGCAGGACTGCTACTCTGTTTTTGGTGCAGAACCCCGGCTTCCTTCCTGTATGCTACGATCCTACCTGCTTGCCCTGAAATTGAAAGTTACTTCCATCACTGTCTGGTGTCGTATGCTTAAGGAAACTCCTCTTTATGCCATCCTCAGCGATTTCTCTTTCGGCGATACCCCCGGTGTCGGGACTTTTTATGATTTCTTCTCCCGTATTTGGATGAATTATTCTAACAACCTCTCCCCTAAAGATCGGTTTCCTAAACTGAAACCTCCCAAAGGGAAAAAGAAAGGCGAAAAGACTCCCTGTGACTCTTCCAGCACGGCTTCCAGGCCTCTTCCTTTGCTGGAGCGTTGGCACTTAAAACCGGAAAATCCTTTTTATCTCGTTTTCCGGCTTTATCAACAGCAGCTCCTCAATCCATCCCTTCACAAAGGTCTGATCTATCCCCATCATCTGGATCTTGCCGGGGATGGGACTCCCACCGGAAATGTTGTTTCTTCGGTTACCACCTCTACATGTATGTGGCTTCCGATTCCTACAGTGACCTCCCTGTATTCCCTCTTTTAGAACGTGTCTCCCGGCATGATATGCTTTCCTTTCTCCATTCCTTTTTCACTATGAAAGCATATCTTCCGAAATTCCGCATTGAAAAGCTCCTTCTGGATTCTGCCCACAACACTTACGCTGTCTATGAATACTGCAGACGCGAAAACGTCACTCCTTTTATTTACCCGAATCCCGGACATACTGGACATTTCACTTATAAGGACGATTTCACGGTTGATGGGGATGGCGTCCCGGTCTGTAAGCTGGGCTTACGTATGCATAAAAATGGATACGAAACTGCCAAACACCGGTCGAAATACCGGTGCCCGAAGACAAACCGGAAACAAGGCTGCTTCTGTGAACATCCCTGTTCACCGGCAAAATACGGCAGGACCGTACACATTTTTACGGATGATAATCCAAGATTATTTAACCTACCGCCAAGGGACTCTAAAGCATGGGAAAAGGAATATGACAGAAGGACTTCTGT
>OFGG01000799.1_pt1 | contig 24043 bp, 23 predicted proteins | sample 1521701 | NCBI WGS metagenome assembly OFGG01 (sample SAMEA3504081, study PRJEB24116) | mouse gut metagenome | biome: mouse gut; feature: mouse-associated habitat; material: faeces | place: Denmark | collected 2011
CCGCCCGCAGAAAGGACGTTTCCGCCAGCAGGCAGAATATATCGTGTGGGGCAGCAACGGACCGATGCCGATCAGCCGTCCGGTAGCATGCCTGCCGGGTGTGTTCCGGTATGGGAATCCCCAGAACCGGATCCATGTGACGGAAAAGCCGCTGCAGCTGATGAAGGATGTGATCCAGATCTGTGAGCCGGGAGGGAGAATTTTAGATCCCTTTGCCGGATCCGGGACTACCATCCTTGCGGCTGTAGAAGAGGGATATGAGGCAGTCGGGATTGAAGTGACCGACGCCTATTTTAAATTAGGAACAGACCGTGTACGGATTGCGTTGGAAGCAAGAGAAGGAGAAGCGGAGGAAACAAAAAATATAAGTAGAAGAGATGATACTATGATGAAAGAATCTGTGAATCAGGTGAAAGAAACAGGAGAAGAAATGTAGCAAGGCATCCAATGGGATGCCTTAAATTATGCCAGAAGAGGGGGCAGGCATCCAATAGGATGACTGGAAATCCGTCCTGGTAAAAATTAGAAGAGGTGATGGAGTTTGGAAAATCAGAAGATCCTGAACGAAAGGCTTCGGGAAATGGTGAATCGGGAACAAGAAGCATTCCGTCAAGATGTCCTTATCAAATGTCCGGAAGAGATCTACAGCATGGCACAGGAGATTGCTGTGAAGGAGGAATTAGCCGCATTCATTAAAAATACGGAGTTTTCTGCTCAGGCGGCGGATGCAATGCTGAAAGCAGGAAATGTCTTGCAGAATATTTATATAGAAGCGGATTCACGGGGACTGATCGGAGAAAAAATCCTGATCCGTGCAGTGTCAATTTATGAGAAATTGCTCGTAAAGGAAGAAAGAAAACGGTCAGGGATGGAGCGATAGGAAGGAGGGGTGCGAATGGAGATAGCATTGGCTTATGTGTGCTGCCCTGCAGATGCGGGGAAAATGAAGATGCAGAAATACTGCCGGAAGATTTATGAGCTGGGATATGTACCGGTCTGCCCGCAGTTTGGATTCTCCCCGTTTTTGGAGGAAGGGGATGCGGAAGACATGCAGGCGTTTCAAAGGATGTCACATATGGTACTCAGGAGGTGCCGGATGGTAGTAGTCTGCGGGAAAGAGATGACCGGAACCATGAATACAGAGATCAGCATTGCAGACCGGAACCATATCATCTGCACGACACTGGATGGGCTGATCAGAATCAAAGAAGCAGAATGATGGGTGTGTATATAGATTTTGCCGGGCGAAGGCTGAATTTACCGGTGCGACAGGTTTTGCAAGCATAGCGTTTGGATATCCAAACGCACTTTGGGGAGAACCCCAAACCCCCGTAATCTGATGCATTTTTATCAATTGAACTGGATTCGGGAGGATATGGAAACAGCCGGAAGTAAAAATGTCTGGCAGAAAACCAACCATCAACAGGAACGATAGGAGGCGGTTTATTTGAGTATCCGTACAATTACAACAGAGGACCTTCAGTGCATGGAAGGCAAAGAAGGACTCATCCTGCAGGGGTGCGGCGACGATCTGCAGGAATGGGTGGATGGGATCAATGAAATGTTTACCGAAGCAGGCATTTTGAAGGATGGAAGTAAATTTGAAGATATTTCCGCTTTTCAGTATGGGGAGCTTACCTGTCTGTTCTATCCCTTCGAGGGTGTGAAGCTGGAAATGGGGAAACTTGCCATGTGGCGTTTACAGACCCATGAGGCTTTTGGAGGCACCTGGCTTTCCGACTTTGTGCCGAACCGTCTGGGCGGATTCATTGGGGAACCTGAGCCAGAGCCGGAAAAGCCGGGCTGCGCTCTGATTGGCCAGGATGGGAACATTTTTAACCTGGCAGGGATCGCAGCCCGTACTCTCCGCAGGAATGATATGAAAGATCAGGCAAAGGAGATGTTGGATCGGGTGTTTAGTTCCGGCAGTTATTATGAGGCGCTGAGCATCATCGGCGAATATGTGAATATCACGGATTCCGAGGCGAAGCCGGCCAAAAGACAGAAAACGCCGAAGCAGCAGGAACGGTAAGGAGGGCGAAAAGTAGCCAGAAAAAGCATTGCCGTATCGGGACAGAAGCAGATGATAGAGAAAAGGAAGAGAGGGGAAGTCACAAATATGTTTGGAGTGGGATTGCTGACAGGCATGGTACTTGGAGGGATAGCAAGCCTGTTCCTGCTGTGCATGGTCATCGCAGGGAGCAGGGCAGACCATAGGATGGAGCAGGCAAGAAGCGAGACGGGAGAACCGGATGGAATAGAGCGGTCGGGAACAGCAGAGGATAGTAGGGGAAAAGAAGAGGGCAGAAGGATCCAGTTTGTGGATATCTATAACCAGAATCTTTTCTGTATCGAAGACAGGGAAGGCATTGAACTGTTTTATGAAAACGGAGACAGGCAGACCTGCCTCTGCCATTACCTGGACAGGCGCCATGTCTCCATTGACGGGAAACGGTGGGAAATACTTGCCTTTGCCAGAAGGATGGATAAACGGAAGATTGTTTTTATTCCATTGTCAAAGCAGAGAAGGGAAGGAGGTGTTGTGGCATGAAGAAAAAATATATTGCAGTAATTATTTTAATAGGAGTGGCGGGATATTTTGTATGGAAGAGAGGATGTAAATAGGAATGGAAGAGCAGAAGATCAAGAAAGCCAGATTCTATTTCCGTATGACTGACTTGGTTCATTTGAAAGAGTACCCGGCAGACAGGGAACCGGAGGCATTTCAGATTATCCGCAGGTTCTGCCTTCCAGAGTGGAAGTTTATGGAGTTTGCTTCAGACCTTGCAAGGAGAAATCCATGGCTGAACCGTCCGGATGCAAGAGCGTTCTATTATGAGACCGGAGAAAATCGGAAGTGTGCGGTAATAACCACGAACGATAGCATGGAAGCCATCCTGGTAGACACGCAGGGGTATGATTATGCCCGGATCTGTGCCTATATTCCGGATTATCGTCAGCTGGAATTATCGGGTGTCCCGGTCACTTATTATAACGGAGTCAAGGCAGTGGAAGGGAGAGAACCCTTTATAGAGACGGCTGTCTTCTATCGAGGGGCAAATACGCTGTATACCTCTGTTGACCGTAATCCACACAGCCATGAGGATTCTTTCCAGATTGAGAAGCAGGTAATATTAACGGATTCTGATTATATGGAGTTTGCAACGAATATGAAGGCGGATTATGAATTCCTGTTCGCTAATCACAGCTCGATGTATTTTGAACCGGACCGGCAGTGTTGGCATTGCCTTTTTGTGACCGGCGAATATGCGCCGGGCGGGATCCTGGTAGACGCAGAAGGGTATGCCCATGCGGAGTATGCAGCCCTGATTCCGTATAAGAAGAGGGTTGATCTGTCAGGTGTCCCGGTGGAAAGCTATCTGCCGGGCAGACCTGCAGAAAAGCCGGAGCAGGAAAAATTCCAGACAAAGGAAGACGGGAAGGAAAGGCGGGAAGAACGATGAGAAAACGAAACCATGTGATTCCCCTGCGCTTAAATGCGAAGGAGCTGCGGTATCTGGAAGAACAGGTGGAAAAGAGCGGCCTTCCCCGTGAGGAATATCTCCGGACACTGATCATGGGCGGGGAGGTGCATGCCAAACCCTGTGAGCACCATGCGGACCTGCTCCGTAAGATTGCCGGGCTCTGCAACAATGCCAACCAGCTTGCCCATGTAGCGAATGCCTCCGGCACTGCCAGCCCGGAGAGCCTGCAGAAAATGCAGAGGATTGCCAGAGAGACCTGGCAGATCGTGAAAGAAGAATGGTAGCGGCAGATGGCATATACCAGTATCATCCCCGTCCACCGCCTGGACCGGTCGATTACTTATATCCGGGATAAAGAAAAAACAGTGAAAAATGTACAGTCTGCCGGTTCGCTGGAAGAGGCGGTTGATTATGCCCTGAACAGGGAGAAGACAGAGCAGACCGCATTTGAGGATTCGATAGGATGTACCTGCGCTTCCGCCTATGCGGATATGGTGGCGACGAAAAAGAGATTTCATAAAACAGGCGGCGTGCAGGGTTATCACCTGATCCAGAGCTTTGCGGCTGACGAGGTGACGCCGGAACTGGCACATCTGGTCGGGCAGGAACTGGCCGAGGAACTTTTGAAGGGAAGGTTCGAGGCCGTGATCACAACGCATCTGAATACCAATCATTACCATAACCATCTGGTCTTTAATTCCGTCAGCATGACGGATGGCAGGAAGTATCACAGCAACTGCAAAAATTATTATGGTGAGATTAGACGGATATCAGATGAGTTGTGCAGGAAATACGGCCTGTCCGTGATCCAGACCAATGACAGCAAAGGGATGCACTACAGCCAGTGGCAGGCAGAAAAAGAAGGGAACCCAACCTGGAGGACAGCCATTCGTCTGGATATCCGGGAGGCGGTAAAGAGCAGTTTTACATGGAAGCAGTTCCTTACCGCAATGGAGCAGAAAGGGTATGTCTGGAAGCTGGATCGGAAATATATCGCATTGAAAGCGCCGGGAATGGAGCGTTATGTGCGGATGAAAAGCCTTGGGAAGAACTATACGGAGGCGGCTGTCCGGCGGTGGATCTTAGAACCCAGGAGCAAAAACTTCAAACCCGCTGGAAGAGAAAAAGCGGCTTCTCCGGTCAGGAAATATACCGGACTTCAGGCTCTCTATTACGCTTATCTTTATCAGATGGGAGTATTTGGGAAACGTCCCGGGAGAGTTCCCTATCAGATCCATGCCGATATCCGCCGCCTGGATCAGAGAATTGCACAGATGGAATTTCTTAAGAAGCACAGTATCACTACCCGGGAACAGCTTCAGGCATATCAAAAACCATTAGAAGAGCAGGTGCTTCTTCTTATAAAGGAGAGACAGGGACTATACCGGAAGGAACCGGGAGCAGAGCGGATTGCCAGGATTGGGGAGGAATTAAAACCTTTGCGGAAGGAGATCCGGATGTGTGTGAAGATCCGGCAGCATTCCCAAGAGATAGAAGAGCGGATGCGACTGGCAGAACAGGTATCTCAGGAACAGAAACAACGAAAGGAACAAATGGACAAACAGCAGAACGACCGAAAAAAGACGGAGAAAGAGCGTGATGGTCAGCTTCTGAAATAAAAGATTTAGAAGACAGGAGTGCGAGATAACAAAAATAAAATATGTAACCTAAAACAGAAGAGATCAAGATAAAAATGACAGGGAAGGAGGATGTGAGATGACGGAGGAAGAAAAAAATCAGAGTTCTGGTGAGCAGAAAAATGAAGCAGGAATCAGTGTAAATTATTATTCCATCGATGAAGATGCGGCGCGCCGGGCAAAGGAGATGAACAGTTTCTTTGGATATCAGCCGGGAAGCGCTACGGAAGAATACCGAAGCCGTGTAGATGAAGCAGCAGAGATAGCGAAGCGTCAGAAAGAGAAGGTTGACCCGCTGTACCATGAGAAGATTGACCGGCTTTTGGATAGCTATGCCCGGAGACTGGCAGCGAACCTGAACCAGAGCTATTTGATCGATGCCAGAGTGCCCTCGGTGATGGTAGCAGGACCGGCAAATTTCCCGACGAGGAAAAAGGAAAGGCAGAATGCATCAAGGGCAAGGAACATGGAAGAGCGGCTCCAGATACAAGGGCTTCTGGACAAGATCAGGGGTACCGGAACCAGTGGGATCCGTGCAGACCATCCCCATGCTTTGGAGCAGCTGGAGCAGAAACTGCAGAAATTAGAGCAGTCCCAGCAGATGATGAAGGATGTCAATGCATTTTATCGGAAACACCAGACATTAGAGGGGTGCCCGGTATTAGATACGGAGCAGATAGAAAAGATAGCGGCTTCCATGGCACAGTCCTGGCATCCGCAGTCCAAGCCGTTTCCTTCATATGCATTGACGAATAACGGTGCGGAGATTCGCCGTATCCGGTCTCGGGTTGAGGAACTGAAGTACAATACGGAGGTTGGATTCTGCGGATGGGAGTTTGAAGGAGGGAAGGCTGTGGCAAATCAGGAAGCGAACCGCCTCCAACTATTTTTCGAAGAAAAACCATCGGCAGAACAGAGGGCAGAGTTAAGGCATCAGGGATTTGTATGGGCTCCGAAGGAGTGCGCATGGCAGAGACAGCTGAACCGGCAGGCAGTCCTAGCAGCCGGAAGGCTTCCGCTTGTGAAACCGCTCTGCGGAAAGGCTCCGCTGGAACTACAGCCAAAAACAGAAAAGAAACATAGCAGAAAGAAGGAGGAAGAAGCAAGATGAACCTTGGAGGTGAAGCAGCGGATCAGGTTGTCCGGTATTCTTTAGAAGGACTGGACCATGGACTCAGACTGTCAGGAACGATGGCGAAGAATTTGGCAGTCTTTTTTGCGGCATTATTAAAGAGCAATAAGAAGAGTTATGGTAAGATCTGCATGGCGCGTATGCTCAAAGAAAACCGGCCGCTGAAATTCTTTACAGTCCCGTCAAACCGAATCCATGAGTTTGCGAAGGAAGGGAAAAAGAGAGGGCTTCCCTATGTAGTCATCCGTGACCGGAAGAACCCGGGGCAGTGCGAGCTTATGGTATTTGCCGATGATGCGGCGAAGGTCAACCGGGTGATGGATAAGATGAACCTGGATTTCCTGAAATCCGAGAATGGCATGGCAGTACAGGAAGTCACCGGTAAGGAAACAGAACTGCATCCAAAAGGAGATACGAAAAAGCAGGAGGCCATGGAGCAGGCAGGACAGGACGCTCCGGTAAAAACAGAGACCGTGGAGATGCCGGAGGGAGAAGTCCAGTTTGAACTCAGTGACAGGGAGGATGACTTTAACATCGGGGATCTGCTTGGAGATGTAGGAAATTTTACCCAGGCGCAGGAAGAAGTGAGTCCATCCGGAACTTCCTCGCGCAGCAGAGATACTTCTACCGCGCAGGGAAAGGGGAGTGAGAAACCCTCTGTGCGGAAAGAACTGGAGCAGATCAAAAAAGAGAAGCAGGAGGCCGGGAAGAAACAAAAGCAGAGAAATCAAAACCGTGGAAACCGCAGGAGCAGGAAGAAAAATAAGATAAAAGGGAAAGGCAGGTAACATAAGATGGATTTATCACAATATTTATCCAATGAGGCAGGGAATTCCATAGACGCACAGCAGCAGTTATCAAAAGAGGAATATGCGGCGCTTAAGAAGCAGGAGCGGGAGGAACTGTGGGCAGGGATCGATGTAAAGGCACAGGAAGTATTCAAGGACGGGGAATCGTTGAAAGGATTCCTTAATTTTATGGCACAGTGCAAGCCACAGAAGGCAGCAAACCTTTTGCTGCTATACAGCCAGAACCCGGAGATCCGGCAGGTAAAGACCTTTGACAGCTGGAAGAAGGAACACAAGACCTTAAAGACCGGGGTGCATGGTTATACATTCATCGCAGACCAGACTTACGAAAAAGATGGGGAGATCCATCAGGGGTATCGGATCTGCAAGGCGTATGATATCAGCCAGATCCGTACCAAACAGCCGGAGGAGAAGCCCCCGAAGCCGATGGGGGAATTGATGGCGGCGCTCCTTAAGGATACGGATACCAGGATCAGTATTGCGGACAACCTGCCGGAGAATGTGCAGGCGCAGTACATTCCGGGACAGAGAACCATCTTTGTACGAAACGGTATGGGTGAGGAAATGACGTTCCATGCCATTAATCGGGAACTGGCCTGTGCCGCGTTGGATGCCCACGACGGTACCTACAGCCGTGCCGCCGTAGCGCCCCAGGCATTCTGTACCGCTTATGTGATCGCGCAGAAATACGGAGTGAGCACAGCAGGCTTCCAGTTTGATAAAGTATGTGAGACACAAGGCAATGGCAGTAAGGAACCGCAGGATCTCCGCAATTTTATCAGCGACGTCAAAAACAGCGCCTACCGTATCGCAAGGCACATGGACCGGAACCTGGGAGAGCCGGAACAGGAATTTACTGCGGATGAATTTGCCGTGTCAGAATCCGAAAACACCGGAAAGAAACAGAAGGGAAACAGGGCGAAAAATAAGCAGGAGCCAGAGCGTTGATTCGGCAGATGAAGAGGCAAGGGAAAGGTGCTGAAACGCTGGAAAAAAGGACGTTCTTTCTGCAAAATACAGTGGATATCCCGGCGGCTTTGTGGTAGTGTTGTGCTTGAGAAAAAGCGGCAGGATGGAGGTGCCTTATGGAGAAACAGAGATGTATCAGAGCAGATGAGATCACAAGAAATATGTTAGTCCACGCACTGCGGGAGGTGTTCCGGCAGGAAAATGAGAAGGGGATGCCGGTGGAGGTGACCAGAAACCTGATCCTCCGATTGGCATACCTGGAAGGAAAGAAGCTCTTTTTAGACGAGGAAGAATATAAGAAGGCGGTGCAGGCGCTGAATGGCCTGCGGGATGGATTTATCCAGAACGGAAGGTATACGGATGGAATAGACATTGTGTTGATGAAAGTGATGCGTTCCAAATATAAGCGATGTGCGGTGAGATGAAGCCTTTGATTTAAGAATATATACCTGGTCGGAAAATGATTGAAAAATAGTTGGAGAAGTATTCAGGTGCTGTTTGTGCTATTAAGAAAAAAGTGTTAGTCAATAAGTGTGTTGGTGTGCCAAACAAAGGCAAATATTTTGCTGTTCATAATTATTAGAAATATGCTGACCAACACCAGAATAAAGAAAAGCAAGAGAAAAGGTAATGGCAGGGAATGTGCGGAGTAGGTACCGCTTTCTCTGTCTTTTATTTCTGTGGGCACTGAGCTAAGCGTTCATATTTGCATGTACATTTGGCGATTGGCGCGAGAGATGAATGTTTGGTTACTCTGTAGAGGGGAAGTTGATTCTGCAAACTGTATATGGGAATCAACTGTGTAAGTAGAAAGTTTTTGATAGTGATGTAAATTGTGATGTAAATTAGGAAGGGAAGTGATGGTATGCATATTGTGAATGAAAAACAACTGCATTTATTAAGGGAGAGGTATCCAGAAGGAACAGAGGTCTGCCTGGACCATATGGAGGGAGAAAGCCGGATGTCCGCAGGGCTGAAGGGAAAAGTGTTCTGCGTAGATGATGCAGGGCAGATCCATGTTCATTGGGAAAATGGGAGCGGCCTTGCTCTGGTTCCGGGAGTGGATCAGTTTCATAAAACAGGAAATCCGGAGAAAAAGAAAGAGAAGGAGGAACCATCCCGGTAAAGAGGGGCGGGAAGTCAGAATGGATCATCTGGCTTTTCGCCCTTCCTATTGTCTGGTGGGCGGCTGTGCTGATCGCAGATTCCATGGAGACGGGAAGAAATCTGATGGAACTTCTGGAAATCCTGACGGAGAAAATGAACCATCCGTTCCGGATACATTTCAATGAATATACGTTGAAAGCAGTAGTGCTTTGTACGGTTTTATATGGAATGGGAATCGGTATTTTCTATGCGAACAGCAGGAACTACCGCAGGGGAGAGGAACATGGTTCTGCCAAATGGGGCGATGTTAAGAAACTCTGTAAGAAATACAAAGGCATGCCGTATGAACAGAATCTCCTGTTGACACAAAACTTCCGTATGGGATTAGACTGTTATAAGCACCGGAGAAACTTAAATGTCCTGGTGATCGGAGGAACCGGCGCCGGAAAATCACGGACCTATGCTATCCCCAATATTATGCAGTGCAACTGTTCCATGGTGATCACAGATCCAAAAGCTGAATTGCTTCGGAAAACTGGACATCTGCTGAAAAAGAAAGGCTATGATGTCCGGGTGTTCGACTTGATTCATCCGGACACCTCGTTTTGCTATAATCCCTTTGCTTATGTGCAGGATGATAAAGACGTGCTGCGCCTGATTTCCAATCTGATCAAGAACACGACTCCGAAGGGGTCGCAGTCTTCTGATCCATTCTGGGAAAAGAGCGAGACGGCGCTTTTGCAGGCTTTGATGATGTATCTTTTGCATGAAGCGCCTCCGGAAGAACAGAATTTCCCCATGATTATGGAGATGCTGGCTTCGGCACAGGTGAAGGAAGAGGATGAAGATTATGAGTCGCCGTTGGATATCCTGTTCGAACGTTTGGAGATGCGTGACCCGGAAAGTATCGCGGTGAAGCAATATCATATTTACAAACAGGCTGCGGGCAAAACAGCGAAAAGTATCCTGATTTCCGTAGGAGTCCGGCTGGCAGCCTTTAACCTGAAGCAGATCGCGGGCCTGACCTGCACGGATGAATTGGATCTTGCCAGCATCGGGGAAAGGAAAGTGGCGTTATTCTGTTGTATTCCGGATGCAGATACGTCCTTGAATTATCTGGTCGGCATGATCTACAGCCAGTTATTCCAGACACTGTATTATGTGGCAGACCGATTGCACGGCGGGAAGCTGCCGGTGCCGGTACACTGCATTATGGATGAATGGGCCAATGTGGCGCTGCCGGATGACTTTGAAAAAGTGTTGGCAACCATGCGATCACGGTCGATCTCCTGCAGTATTATCGTCCAGAACATGAGCCAGATTAAGGCGTTGTTTAAAGATTCCCACGAAAGTTTGGTCGGCAATTGCGACGAATTATTATACCTTGGCGGCAACGAAAAAGAAACGCATAAATACCTCTCGGAACTGCTCGGAAAGGCGACCATCGACACAAATACTTATGGGCAGACCAAGGGAAAATCCGGCAGTTATTCAACGAATTTTCAGCAGAGCGGAAGGGAACTTTTAATGCCGGATGAAGTCCGCATGCTGGATAATGATTATGCCCTGTTATTTGTCCGTGGAGAACGTGCTGTGATAGACCAAAAGTATAATCTGATGACTCACCCGAATATCAAGGATACGGAGGACGGGGGAGCAAAGCCTTATGACTATGCGGAGGCGCCGCTGGCACATGATCTGCCGGTATTTGATGAAACAAGATGTGAAGACTATGAACTGCTCTCTGGTGATGAATTGGCCGGGGAGTCTTTTTGATTGGAGGAATGCCAGATGAAATTTTATAGAGTTAAGAAAAAATATGGAGCGCAGGGGAAAAAAGGGACAAAACCCATGCCGATGAGTGCAAGGCAGAGGAAGACCTTTCTGGCCTATGCCGTGCTTGTGCTGATGTTTTGTGCAGGTTCGCTTACCGCTTATGCAACAGGAGGGGATCCGCTGACGGTAGTCAATAACCTGTCGACCTTTATCTTTTCTTTAATCCGTGCAATCGGTTTGATCCTGCTTGGCTTCGGGATTGTGCAGGTGGGTTTATCCCTGAAGAGCCATGATCCAAGCCAGAGGGCAAACGGATTTCTGACACTGGCCGGAGGAATCATTATTACCTTTGCCAAAGAGATCCTGGATATGATTGTAGGATGATGAGGCAGTGTATTTCGGAAATGCTTTAACTTTATATATTAGCGTATGCAGGAAGATTGCCGGTGACAACCTTCCTGCAGCATTTTAAGAAGGGAGTGAAAACGATTGGAAAGTGATAACTGGATCGTCCAGAACCTGAATTCTGCGTTGGAAACATGGAATGAAAAGCTGGCGGAGATATGGACGCTGCTGACACAGAATCCGGAAAACTTTAAGGGCGGTGCGATCTGGCAGGTGATGACAGGGATCAATGACACTCTGAAAGCGATCGGCTATGGACTGCTGGTACTGTTTTTTGCAGTCGGGATTGTAAGGACCTGTGCAAGCTATGCGGATATGAAAAAACCGGAGCATGCGGTCAAGGCGTTTATCCGTTTTGCACTGGCACAGGGTGCGGTAATGCACGGACAGGAACTTTTGACAGCGGTGTTCTCCATTGTCCAGGGGATCGTATCCTCCATTATGGCACGTTCGGGGGCGGCTCAGGGGATAGCAGAGCTGCCAGCAGAGATCGTGGAGAAGATAGAGTCCGTAGGGATGTTGGAATCCATCCCGCTGTGGATCGTAACACTGCTTGGCAGCCTGCTGATTACGGTATTGTCATTTATCATGATCCTGACCGTTTATGGCCGGATGTTTAAACTGTATATGTATACAGCGATTGCACCTATTCCCATATCGGCCTTTGCCGGGGAACCGACACAATCCGTAGGCTTAAATTTTATTCGGTCTTATATAGGGGTATGTCTGGAGGGCGCGGTTATTGCACTGGCGTGTATTATCTTTTCTGTGTTCGCGGCAAGCCCTCCGGCCATAGGAGACCAGGGCCTGTCGGCAGTAACCATCGTATGGGATTATGTGGGAGAATTGGTGTTTAATCTGTTGGTATTGGTCGGCGCGGTAAAAGCGTCAGACCGGATTGTGAAAGAAATGATGGGATTATAGGATTATACGAGGAGGAATGATAGATGCATGGAGAAAAAATGTTGAGTTTTGGAAGCGGGGAAAATGCAACAGAGCTGGCAGTAAAAGTATCCACATATTGCCAGGGAAACCGGCTGTATGTAGGGCTCTATAATCAGGGAGATGCCGGATTAGAACCTTTTTCTAATCTGACAGTTAATCTGCCATATCTTCCGGCAGAGTTTAACGAGGGGTACATCAATTGGAACGGCAGCCAGAATCTGCTGGAATTCATTGAGAGACACCAGCTTGGAAAGGTGCTGCCGGAGAAAGGGTATTCCGGATACTGTAAGTTTGCAAAGGTAGCGTTTGATTTAAATAAGTTGGCAGAGCTTGACCCGGCAGGCATGGAAGAATACCGGAGCCAATATCAGACAGAGAAGGGCAGCAAAGTACAAAAGAAAGACGGGATACCAAAAAAAGATAAACAACCGAAGAAAAAGGAAGGAATGGAGAGGTAAGTAGGTATGGAAATAAAAATGAATAAAGAGATCCGGGATTATCAGGAATCCATGTTTTTTGGCCTGAATTTCCGCCAGTTCTTCTGCTCCCTGCTTGCCATCCTTGCGGCGGTAGGGATTTATTTTGGGATGCGGGACCTGGCCGGAGAGGAAGCGATCGGATGGCTATGCATGGTCGGAGCGGCGCCCTTTGCAGCATGCGGATTCTTCAAATACCATGGCATGACCGCCGAGCAGTTTCTGTGGGCATTTATAAAATTAGAGTTTTTGTATCCCAGGAGGCTTCTGTACCGGTCGGAAGATTTGTATTACTCCTGCATGGAGGAAACCATTCTTTTTGGAGAAAAGACGGGAAAGGATGGAAGCAGGATCCGGAAGAAACAGGAAGAGAAAGCAGAAAAATCAGAGAAGAAGAGGCGCAGAAGAAATAGAAAAAAGAAGAAAAGAAGAGGGAGGGATACCGATGATTAAGACACTGAACCAGGCGGTGAAGATGGACCGGGAGAAGTTTCAGGTTCCGAAGTCCGTCCAGCAGGCAGTTCCTATAAAAAGGATCTGGCAGGACGGGATTTTTCAGGTGGGGAATTGCTTTTCCAAATCGTTCCGGTTCTCGGACATCAACTATTATATTGCAAGCAAGAGCGATAAGATGGAGATGTTCCTGGATTACTCGGAACTTTTGAATGCGCTGGATTCCGGTTCATCTGTAAAGATCACACTGAATAACCGCAGGATCAATAAAGAAGAGTTTGAGCAGTCACTCCTGATCCCGATGAAGGGAGACGGTCTGGACAGATACCGGAAGGAATACAATGAAATGCTGCTCTCCAAGGTCAGCGGTACGAATAACAGCATTTGCCAGGAGCGGTATCTGACTGTCAGCATCCATAAGAAGAATGTGGATGAGGCAAGGACGTATTTTGCCCGTGTGGGAACGGACATCGTTACCCATTTGGCAAAGCTGTCTTCCACGGCGGAGGAACTGGACGCCGGAGAGCGGTTAGAGATTTTCCGGGATTTCTTTCAGGCAGGGAACCCGCCCTGCTTCCCGTTTGACCTGAAAGCTTCTGCAAAGAAAGGGGGAAGTTTCAAGGACTGGATCTGCCCGGAGTCCATGGAATTCTATAAAGATTATTTTAAAATCGATGACAGATACGGAAGGGTGCTGTATATGCAGGATTATGCCAGTTATGTGAAGGATGACATGATTTCCGAGTTATGCGGGTTAAGCCGTGACTTGATGCTGTCCATTGACATCCTCCCGGTGCCGACAGATGAGGCAGTGCGGGAGATCCAGAACCGTCTCCTTGGGGTAGAGACGAATGTGACGAATTGGCAGAGGCGCCAGAATGCCAATAATAACTTCTCCGCAGTGGTGCCTTATGATATGGAACTGCAGAGGAAGGAAACTAAAGAGATGCTGGATGACCTGACCACCAGGGATCAGCGGATGATGTTCGGATTGGTGACTATGGTGCATTTGGCAGACAGTAAGAAGCAGTTAAATTCGGATACGGAAACCTTGCTGTCGATAGCGAGAAAGGCTCTCTGCCAGATGTCCGTATTAAAGTGGCAGCAAGTGGACGGACTCAATACGGTGCTTCCTTATGGCCTTCGAAAGATTCAGGCACTCCGGACACTGACTACGGAATCCACAGCAGTATTGATTCCGTTCCACACACAGGAGGTTATGCAGCCGGGCGGGATCTATTACGGGCAGAATGCGGTCAGTAAAAATATGATCGTGGCAGACCGGAGGAAGCTCCTGAATGGGAATTCTTTCCGCCTTGGAGTCAGCGGTTCCGGTAAGAGTTTCTCAGCAAAAGAAGAGATCGTAGATCTTGCGTTGTCTACAGATGACGATATCCTGATCTTAGATCCGGAGTCAGAATTCGTCTCTTTAGTAGAGGCGCTGGAGGGAGAGGTAATCCGCATTTCCGCAACCTCGGATACCCATCTGAATGCGTTGGATATGGATGCGGCATATGGGGATGATAAGAATCCATTGATTGAGAAGTCGGAGTTTATCCTGTCATTATTTGAACAACTGGTAGGTGCGGGAAATCTGTCAGCAAAAGAAAAATCCATCCTGGACCGCTGTACAGCAGATGTTTACCGGGATTATATCCGCAGCGGATACCGGGAAGAGGTGCCGACACTAAAAGATTTGTACCGGGCATTGATGTTACAGCCGGAGGAAGAGGCAAGAGGGCTTGCATTGTCCTCGGAATTATTTATCAATGGAAGCCTGAACACCTTTGCACAGCCGACCAATGTCAATACGAAGAGCCGGATCATTGATTACGATATCCGGGAGCTGGGAGAACAGCTGATGCCCCTTGGCATGCTGGTAACACTGGACAGCATTTTCAACCGTGTGATCCAGAACTGGAAGAAGGGAAGGACTACCTGGATTTTTGCAGATGAGTTTTATCTGTTGTTCCGATACCAGTACAGCGCGGATTTCTTCTATCGGCTTTACAAGAGAATTCGGAAGTATTATGGCTTTGTGACAGGGTTAACACAGAACGTGGAGGAGCTCCTGAAGTCTGATACTGCTAGGTTAATGCTCGCCAACAGTGAGTTTCTGATCTTACTCAATCAGGCGAGTACGGATAGGGAGGAACTGGCAAGGCTCTTGAATATTTCGGATAACCAGTTATCTTACATTACCAATGTAGGTGCAGGTCATGGGTTGATCCGGTGTTCCGGGAATATCGTTCCGTTTGAAAATACGTTCCCGAAGAATACGAAGCTTTTTGAGCTGATGTCCACCTCTGCGGCGGATTTCCAGGGGAGAGGGTGGAAGGATGATGGCAAGTAACAGTAAGATTCCATGATCATACAAGAAAAGTTTGAGTTTTACAATAGATATCTATGAGGATAAGCAGAAATAAAAAAGATTTGCAATACAATAAATTTACAAAAAGAGTTAGATTGACGGGAGCGTTGGCAGCGGCGCTCCTTATTTTTATGGAGGGAGTGATTCTATATGAAATCAACATTATCTGTTCCATTAAAAGAGCAGGAGAATTTGAAAGAGCTGTTCCGTATTCTGGATGAAAAGGGATTAGAGAAAGAAAAGGGCCAGTTAACGGAGTTAGCGGATTATATAGACAGCATGGACCAGCAATTCGGGAAGGTGCTTGAAGAACTGCAGACCGTAAAACAGCAGCTTGACCAGATACAGGAAAAGGGGATCCGGCAGTCCGCATTGAAAGTAGTGGCAAAAGTGGAGGGAAAAGTAAATGACGCGAAAGTACAGCTTGCGGTGATTAAGGCAAAATTTATGGATGGGGTGAGCCGGACTCTTACAAGGTTTAAAGAAAAGGGTGTCCTGGCAGTATCACAAACCATTGATTTCTTAGGAATCCGGCAGGGACTGATGGGGATGAAAAAGCATTTCCATCAATCTGTGGAGAGCGCTGACCGGGGAATTAACCGGCTTGCCAATATCGGAGATGAGCTCCACGGGGTGAAAACGCACCTGGGAAACATAAAGAGGGAACTTGCAAGAAAAGAACCGCTTGCGGCAGGCTCCCGTGATGTGGAAAAAGGGGCGGTATTTCAAGTACAGAAGATGTTGTATGGAACCATGGGGATGTTAGAGAGCATGGAAAAAAAGACAGACCGGACGATCCAGAGACTGGATTCTCTGGGAGAGAGGGCCAAAGCAATTCAGAGACCGTCGGTAAAGGAGAGCCTGCGGTCACTGCAGGAGAAACAATCGAATCAAAACCAGGAGAGCTTATGTTCGCTGCGGGAGAAACAGGCAGGGAATCAGCGAAGGTCTTCCGGTAAAAAGAAAGCAGCGGTTCGGTAGATAGAGGGGAGTTATGAATATGGAGAAAAAGCAGGGTGCAGAGATTTCTTTCTACGCTGCGGAGTGTATGGAGTTTGCTGGCCATGGGGAATTGTATGAAAATTTGAGTTTGACGGAGGCAGTGGATGCTTATAAAAAAATCTGTAAGAGAAGTTTGAATTGTGGACCGGGTATCGGGTTTATTTTGAAGGATCCAGAGACACCAGCTTATTCCGATATCCGTTGGCCGCTTTATCAATGGGGACAGATTGCTCTGGATGAGATTCAGTTGATACCTGCCTATAGAGAGCATCCACTGGTCAAAGAGGCAGTACGGGAAATAGGATTGCATCTACCTAAGATTATGAGAAATGGGAAGAAGAACAGAGGAATGGAGCGGTAAAGAAACGTGATCACTTTCTATTTGCTGAGGGGTAGATTAGGAGATATTTTGTGTGAGTGTCTGGGTGTAAAGTACGTCAGAAAGGGGATGAAAGGTGAAAGACATTAAAATGAAGGAAGAACATCGCCAGCCGAAAATAAAACATCCATCAGCAAAAATGCCGAAAGAACTGGCAAAGGTTACAATGCTTGAGGCAAGGGAGAAATCCCATCGGGTCTCAGAGGGTGTACCGGATAAAACGAACCAGGAATCCCCGGTAGAGTATGCCGGTAATCAGATAGAGTCTGCGGAAGAATGGATGGCAGAAAGGACGGTTTCCAGCGCCTCCGCAGCCAGCCGGAAGCTGGCGAAGAGTTCATATGAAAAGATACTTAAGCGTAAGAAAGCAGAGCAGACCATAGCTGAGGGGATGAAAGGAGCAGAAGGAATCGCAGAAGCGGATGGAACCATGGCGGCGAAAGAAGCGCGATCCCCAGCGGTCAGGGCAGAACCGAATCCGGACAGGCTGAAGAGCGGGCCGGCAGAGCAGGCCATAGATATGCAAAAGATCAAGCTGAAACCAGAACGCAGGGAATCCCTGCGTTCTCTGGCAGGTCGAAGGGTGAAAACAGCACCACGGATGGTGAAATCTTCGCCCATATCTTCCGGGCAGATCAGGGCAAGTCAGGCGGCGTTGCAGAAGCAACAGGCTGTATACACGAAGAAAGTGGCAAAACAGATGACTGTGAAAACAGCAAAAGCGATGCGGACAGCAAAAAAGATCAGTGTTCAATCAGGAAAAAAGGCGGTGCAGGTAACAGGGAAGGGGATATCCGCAGCGGTAAAGACGGCCACTTTGGCAGCAAAATCCCTGCGGGCGCTTTGTGCGGGCGGTGCAGGCATAGCTATTTTTTTCATCGTGATCTTAGGCGTGATCGGAGGATTTCTTATGAATGAAAACTCCCGCAGCAAGACTCCGCTTAGCCCGGAGGTGCTAAATTACACACCGATTATTCAAAGATATGCGCAGGAGTACGGAATCCCGGAATATGTGCAGGTTATACAGGCGATCATGATGCAGGAATCCGGCGGGCAGGGGACGGATCCGATGCAGGCAAGTGAATGCCCGTATAATACGCAGTATTCGCGGAGTCCGGGAGGAATTACGGATCCGGAGTATTCCATCCAGGTAGGGATCCAAAACTATGCGGACTGTGTCCGGCAGGCAGGATGTACCAGTCCCCAGGATCTGGACAAGCTGAAGCTGAGCCTGCAGGGATACAATTATGGAAATGGGTACATATCCTGGGCAATCCGGAATTTCGGAGGTTACAGTGAGGCGAATGCACTTCAATTTTCCAACGAACAGGCGGCGGCACATGGATGGTCTGGATATGGAGATCCGGAATATGTTCCGCATGTATTCCGGTATTATGCAGGAGGAAATCTGTTTGCAGGATTATTCGGGAATAGCCAGATGGTGTCGGTGGCGCTGTCACAGCTAGGGAACGAAGGTGGTCAAAAATATTGGTCATGGTACGGATTTAGCAGCAGAGAGGAATGGTGTGCCTGTTTCGTGTCCTGGTGTGCAGACCAGAGCGGATTGCTTGCAAATGGGACAGTGCCGAGGTTTTCGCTATGTTCGGATGGCATGAACTGGTTTCAGAGCTGCGGAAAGTGGAAAGGGAGAGATTACCAACCAGTCGCAGGAACGATTATTTTCTTTGATTGGAATAGAGATGGAAATCCGGATCATGTGGGGATTGTGGAGAAATGCGAGAATGGGAGAGTGTATACGGTGGAAGGAAATTCGGGGGATGCGGTAAAACGAAAGAGTTATGCACAGAAAACAAAAGAGATTTTAGGGTATGGATTATTGAAATGCTTATAAAATATAAGGATATTGCTACATCAAGTATCCCATGGATTTGTTATAACCGTTAGTGACTATGCATTTACCAATGAACAAGTAGTTGTTTCATATTTGACCATAATATTGTTGTGGAGTGTTTTTAAATGGTTGCATTTTCCCTAAACAAAGTATATGTAAGTGGGTGGATTGTCCAAGGCAAAGTTGAGATACATACATTGTATAGAAAGAGCAGAAATACGTTGTTTAGCTTATGAAAAGAAACAAGATAATTGGAAGAGAGTGTAATCATGGTAGTATTTTCAGATCCATTGTTCTATCTCAAGGAAGCAGTGAGACATCAAAATGCTATGGTGTAGACGAAGGTTTCCTCAGAAGAAAAAAATCCCTAGGAGTTAGATGATGATGCCTTTTGGGAAAAACATGGTAGTATACGACAGTGTCTAGTTTACACCACAGATGCCATAGAAAGAAGCAATCGCTAGTATCAGAAAGTGACAAAATTCAAGGTTGTTTTTCCGACAGTGATGACATTACGAAGAAATGGACCGGACGTCGCTAGATTTGAGCAGATTTATTCTTAGTTTAGAAGTTTATTTTAGGAATGTCCTTTCAGAAGAAATTTGTAAAGGGTTTTTAAGAAACTGATTGACAGTTAAAAAAATCTTTGTATAATACAGACAAGAGAAGAAACAGAAAATTTGGATCTGTTCGTTTATAACTATTCATTAATCTTATGGTGAAACACAGGAATTGTACATCTCTAAAAGGAACAGTGTGATACATAGGATGTTTATGGTATCTTAAAAAATTATTGACATGCAGGGGAAATGACAGTGAGATTCTGTTTCGGTCTTCGGTATGAAGAATGTAAGTAACTTTGACGCTAGAAGTAAAATATGTGGTAAAAGCTGTAGAGAAAGTAGGAGAAATGTGGGGAATTTGCATTACAGACTGTAGAATTCAATTTGTGTATAACGATTATATAAAAGCTATAGTAGAGATGAGAGAAATTATTCAAGAAAGTCAGTTTCATGAGATAATGTTTGCATAGAAGCGTTTCATACATTAAAAAGAGAAAGGGTGAATTGATTTAAGATATTAAATTATGGTCATTTATATAGTAGTATTTTAATATAGAAATGTTTTATAATATAGTAAGAATTTATATAGATAAAAGATGAAAAGCGGAAGAGATAAAGCCCTGGATGTCGAGAAATTTGATGATATTTAATCACGGGAGGGTCTAATTCCCCGATGCTTGCATCGTATAAACTAATACCGAGCGTAGCGAGGTTGGGGCAAATACCCCGCTCCTATGTAGCAGGAAGCAAACGCCCTTGTGGTGTTTGAGCGCTTGCACCGGGGAAATTTATTAGCAATAAATTTTCTTTTCCCTTTGTGAATAGAGTGTTTGTTATCAATTATATTTTGTTACAAGTAGAGAGAAGTTTTATATATAAAAGTAAGAAAACTCAATAAAATTAATGGGCATGGATAGTTAAAAATGTCTAAAAAAAAATGATAGGAGAAAGAGTATGCCGAGAAGTTCTGCAAAGCTTAGAGAATCAAGGAGACAGGAAATTGTATCTGCCTGTGAAGAATTGTATAAAGATAAGGGGTTTAATGAAATAACATTGCTTGATATTTCGCATGCGACAATACTTACTAGAACTGCTTTGTATAAGTATTATCAGACAAAGGAAGAAATTTTTCTTGATTTATTGAAACTTGAACATGAAAGATGGAGTGAAGCCTTGACTCATATATTGAATGATAATAAGGTGTTGAGTGAAGAGGAATTTGTGGTTCAGATTGCAAAAACGTTGGATGACCGATTGCAGTTGCTTCGATTGATGGCCATGAATGTATTTGAACTTGAAGCTAAGAGCCGATATGAACGTGTCGTGGAATTTAAGATTTCAATGGGAAAACCGATGAAATTGATTCGTGATATATTAGATAAATTTATTACTGATATGTCTGATGAGCAGAAAGAACAGTTTGTCTATGCATTTTTTCCTTTAATATTTGGAATCTATCCATATTCAGTAATTAATGAGCGATCGTTTCAAGCTATGGAGGAAGCGGGCATAGAATTCCACTATTATACGGTATATGAATTGTGTTGTAATGGAATCAGAGCTTTGTTGCATAGATGATAGAATTGATTGAAACAAGCTCAACTAGCAGAGCTGGTAGTTGAGCTTGAGGGCTGTGATTAGGAAATCCGTCGAAAGACGGATTTTTTATATGCCATCTCAAATTGTATATTGACACTACGTCACTATAATGATATATTTGGTATAGAGACACAGTGTCACTAAAAAGTGAGCGTTACTGTTAGGAACGATGCATATCCAGACAGTAACAGAGGAGAGGAGAAAACAAAACAATGACTGAGAAGTTTGAATATCTATCAAAACCGTATACACTTGGTAGTTTAACGATTAAAAATCGTTTTGCAGTGGCTCCTATGGGAGTAGGATTCGATAAGAATGAAAAAGGTGAATTTACTGCGAGAGGGATTGAATACTTTGTCGATAGAGCAAAGGGGGGATTTGGGCTTATTTTTACTGGAGCTTATTCCTGCGATTATGAAATTGATGCCCCTAATTTGTTGGCTCCAAACCCTTTGTTTGATGAGTCCGGGCAGATGCATAAATCTGCACAGGATCTTGTACGAAGGATACATTTTTATGGAGCTAAGATCATGCCGCAGATCACAGTTGGTGCAGGCCGTAACTATGAATTTATGAAAACCCCAAGCGAATTGCCCGTATTTGGAACAGAAAGTAAAACATCTCAGGCACTAACAGTAGAACAGATACATAGAAAAATAGAACTTTTTGGGCAAGTCATAAAGAAGCTTCAGGCTGCTGGATTTGATGGTGTTGAGATCCATGCGATGCATTGGGGATATTTACTGGATGAATTTGGAATGTCGTTCACTAATAGAAGGACGGATGAATATGGTGGGAGTTTAGAAAACCGTCTTCGTTTTGCCAAAGAACTTGTAGAAGAGGCCAAGAAGCAATGCGGTAAAAATTTTCCATGTGTAATGCGTCTTTCAATGAAATCGTATATGAAGGATTTCAATAAAGGCAGCATAGATGGAAGTGGAGAAGTAGGAAGAGATATTGATGAAGCAGTAGAAATTGCAAAACTCTTGGAGAGTTATGGATTTGATGCTCTTAGTGTAGATTGTGGAAGTTATGAGGGATTCTATTATGCCACAGCTCCAATGTATGTCAAGAGAAACTGGGCGACGGGTATGGCTGCAAGAGTTAAAGAAGCAGTATCTGTTCCGGTTTTGGTTGGAGGCAGAATGAATGACTTTGCGTCTGCAGAGGAAGATATCAGGAATGGAAAATATGACGGAATAGCTTTGGGAAGAGCTTCACTTGCTGATCCTAAAATACCTCAGAAAATCATAATGGGAAAATCGGATAAGATAAGACCTTGTATTGGCTGTAATTATGGTTGTATTCATAATCTTCTTGCTAATGGAGGAAATGCATATTGTGCGGTTAATCCTGAGTTTTTCCACGGAAGCAAACCTGAACTTGCCACACATTCTAAGAAAGTTGTTGTTATTGGAGGAGGTGTCGCAGGAATGGAAGCCGCGCGTACAGCGGCCTGTCGCGGACATGAGGTAACGCTATATGAAAAAGCAGCTCAGCTTGGCGGAGCATTATTACTAGCTGGAGCTCATGATTTCAAAATCGAGGTGAAAGAACTTAATGAATGGTATAAAGGAGAACTTGAAGATAATGGAGTCAAGGTAGTTCTCAATTCTGAAATGACAACGGAACAGATTAAAAAAATTGGTGCAGATGTTGTTATTCTCAGTGTGGGATCAAACCCGATTATTCCATCATTTATCAAAGGATATGAGCATGAAAAAGCAGTTATGTGCACTGATGTTCTTCAGGGAAAGAAGCAGGTTGGTCAGAATGTTGTAATTGTAGGTGGTGGTTTGGTAGGTTGTGAAATGGCTCTTGATTGCATTCGTAACGGTAAAACGGTCACTCTTGTAGAAGCATTAAATGATATTATGCAGGGTGGAACACCTGCTCCAAGGGCTAATTACGAATATATGAGAGATACCTTTGAGGCAGAGAATGTTCCTGTTATGCTAAATACAAAGCTTATAGAGATCAACAATCAAGGAGCGATTGTTTTGAAATCCGATGGTACTTCTGAAACAATATCGGCTGATTCCGTAATCCTTGCTCTCGGATTCCGTCCGTTGCCCACAATTGCAAGTGAACTGTATGGTGATGGAATAGAAATATATGAGATTGGAGACGGAAAGGGCTGTGCGAATATCTATAATGCGATTTGGGAAGGAAATGAAATTGCGCGTGCGATATAGCGAGACGTAGAAAATAGTCAAAATGTAGTAGCGTTTAAGGTACGAAGGGTCGAGAGATCGCCCCTTCTTTTTAGAGGCAAAGGAGAGCATAGAGATGATAATAGCTATAATACGTTTTTGAGATATAAAAATTAGATACTATTACATTAATGGAGAAAAAAAAAGAATAATTTGAGATAATATGTCTAAAGATTCCAGTATTGTTTTTAAAAATATGGTCAAAATATTCAACTTTTTTGGTAGAATGACCCTCTTTTTGTTCGAAATAATAGATGTTAGAATTATAACACTACAAATTATATAGACGGGAGGAAAGAAAATGAAGAAAAAAGTTGTATCAATGTTGTTGACAGGAGTGATGGTTTGTGGTCTTGTAACGGGGTGTGGTGGTTCTAGCAGTAATTCATCTGGAGGAGCGTCTGAGGATACCATTACGGTCATGTGTGTGGGAACAGAAGCAGATGAGTATGTAGCAGGGTACGAAAAGATAGCCGAAGATTTTTCTGCTGATAATGAGTATGGAGTAACAGTGAAGATTGATTTCTATGAAAATGAGCAGTATAAGACCAAATTAACCACGCTTATGGCTTCTAATGCAGTACCAGATATCTTTTTTACTTGGGAGTTATCTTATCTGGAACCATTTGTTGCGGGAGGAAAAACAGCAGATCTGACACCTTATCTGGATGAAGATGCTGAATGGAAGAATTCATTTGCAGATGGAACATTAGATTTGGTAAGTTACGATGATAAAACATATGCGATTCCAACACAGAAGTCCCTTTGTGTTATGTTCTATAACAAAACTATTTTTGAAGATAATAATTTAGAGATTCCGACTACATATGATGAATTTCTGGCAGCTTATGCCAAAGAGAAAAAATTAAA
>OFGG01000800.1_pt1 | contig 24032 bp, 33 predicted proteins | sample 1521701 | NCBI WGS metagenome assembly OFGG01 (sample SAMEA3504081, study PRJEB24116) | mouse gut metagenome | biome: mouse gut; feature: mouse-associated habitat; material: faeces | place: Denmark | collected 2011
TATCAATGGCATGAGGTATCCAGTCAGAAGCAGATATCTGTATGGACGGATCCAGTTGCTCGCCCTTGTCTGACTTTTCCACTTTCCGCTGCGCATAAAACACTGTTGGTGCATCCATGCTGGAGGATTTTATTATTTTCACATCCACTCTTGGCGTAGGCGCTTTCTTTTCATCCATCAGCCCTTCCCTCCCTTCTTTTTATAATTCAGTGGAAGACATACAAGCAGGATGCAATCCCCTTCATCCGGGGAAGAAAGCCCTCTGTCTTTCATATCCTGTTTGCTTTCAACCTTCTGCTTGCCATTTGGCAAAAACTCACACTTCCTACACGACAGCTGGCCGATCAGATCGCTGTCATCCGGAAGTATGATCTCCGGCGTGTGAGGATGTCCGAAATTGTCATATGGGGCAATCAAATCCCTTACCACTCCCATCATATATGTAGTCGAATCTGCGTAATACCGATGTTTAATTGAGACACCAAAATTTACCGGCAGAATTACCATATCCCCAAAAACAGCAGGTTCGGATTTCCTTAAATTCCTAAGCTGATCCACCACACCGCCGCCAACGCCGCCGTCATCCACCTTGACACCGATCTGCCCCTTGAACTGGAACCGCTGTTTCAGTTCCTTATAAAGCTTTGCTATCGTGCCGGTTGTCCAGGTGGTATCCTTGCCATTGTACTTTTTGTAAATCTGGACAACTTCATTTACCCGATACCCGATGCAGGTTTTATCATCTCCAAACCGGGCCACATCACAGCCTATTTCAATCCGTTCTACGCCGCTCACATCTATCGGCTGGAGATTCCCGGCGCCGTCCCGGTACTTTCCGAACGCTCTGGCTGTAGCCTCCGACATCTCGGTCTTAATGCTCTGCTCCAGAAATGAAATAGGGATAAACACATCATCCTCCTGCTCCGGGAACTCGCCATACACCCGCACCCGGACAACATTGCTGTTCTCTCCATATTTCCGCTTCATAGCTGCGATATTGTCTTTGTTGGTGCGCCTGCTGTTCTCTGAATTTACCGTATGGCACCGGTACAGCGCCCGGTCTGCGGTATGGCTGTCGTAAAATGTACCGCTGGTCTTTGTGGGATTGCCCATCAGGAGCAGCTTATTGTTCTCACCGGAAAGCGTTCCCGTGATTGCTTCCATGATCGGATCTGCAACACCGGAGGCTTCGTCCACAATGAACAGCATATTATCCTCGTGGAATAATAGGCTTGTCATTCTGAAAGTCCGTATTTGCAGTGTTTTCAAGGCTTTCTGCCGTCTGACTCCACCCTTTTACACCACGCTTGACACCATTTTTCAGAAACCAGGCAGCAGGCATTCCGCTCCGCCTGCTGCCCTCTGCCAATCTGCCGCCGGACTCTGCTCAAAACTGGTTCGCAAGTTTTCTGATCTCCTCCCTCTCCAATTCCGCCGTCACATGGGTATAGATATTCATGGTCACATCAATGGTGGAATGGCCGAGATAGCTCTGCACCACTTTCGGCGGAATCCCCCGCTCCAGCGCCCTGGTCGCAAATGTGTGGCGCATAGCGTGTGGACAGAATGTCTCCATCAGCTCCGGCTTCCTGTGTTCTGCTGCCGCTTTCTTTTCCTCTGCCCGATTGACAGCGTTCACGGTGGAATCTATGTATCTGCCAACGGATAAGGTCATAAGCGGTTTCCCGAACATGGTAGTGAATACAAGATGCTCCAGCCCCTTGACCGGCTGCCACTTGTCCCCCAGCATCATCCTGAGCTTGGCCTGCTCCACCTTATGCCGTCTCAGCCTTTTGGCTATCTCCGGCAGCATTGGGATGGTCCGTTTGCTCTCCCCCGTTTTCACCGGGCCCTTGTAATAATCCTTCCCGGCAATTTTTATCATAGTGCCATTAACATGTATCTCCATCTTCTCAAAATCAATATCCCTCCATTCCAACCCGTTGATCTCCCCTATCCTCATGCCGGTAAAGAATCCCACATAGAAAATATCTGCATAAAACGGCTTCCTTTTCGCAGCGCATTCCAGGAACGCTTTCTGCTCCTGCTCTGTCAAAGCCCGACGGCGCGGATTTCTTTCTTCACTCTCCACCTTGGGGAGAATGGACTTCTCTACCGGATTTATAATAATAATGCCATTCATAGCCGCCTGATGGAAGATCATGTTCATGGTCTGCCTTGTATTCTCAATATATCCGCTGGAATACCCTTCACGCTTCATTTTGTTCAGAATTCTTTGAATATGCTCCGGCCTGACCGCTTGCAGCTTCATATGCCCGATTTCCGGCTTGACATGCTTATAACACTTCTCATTCCCGATTATCGTTGTTTCCCGGACAACATTTTCCCGGTACTCTTTCAGCCACGTTTTGTACCATGAATCCACCGTCAGTCTGTCCGGCCTTGCATAAACGCCATGATCCATCTCATATTTCGCATCCCTGAGTTTCCTCTGGACTTCCTTCAAATCCGTTCCATAGATAGTGTAACGTTTTCCATTGAATGTATATCTCGCCTGGTACCTGCCATCCTTACGCAGAGAAATCCCAGGCGGTAACTGCTTTTTATCAGCTGCCATAACCTCCAGCTCCTTTCCGATACGCAAAGAGGCAGCAGGGCCGCCTCAGTCCATATTCAGTTTTTATTGTGAATGTGTCAAAATTCGGTTATAATACAAATGCTTTGGTGTCCTCTTATCATACACCTTAGTTCCTTATAGGCTCCCCCATGTTGCAGCATGGCGGGAGCCTCCGCTTTGCCCCTCCTTTCCGCCGTATGCCCTCTAATTTGCCCTACAGGGCTGTTTTCTGTCCTCAAAGGTAAAATCACGCCTGCATCCGGTTTTCAGCCCTCACGGTCACACAGGCGGTCAAATTTCATGCGGTCCACCATCACCCTCCTTCCGATACGGACGATCAGCCCATTCTCATCTGCATAACTCCGCGCCTTCGTCTTCCCAATGCCTGCATAGCGGCAGAACTCTTTCATGCTCAGGAGCTTTTTATCTGCCAGCCCGGCAGCAGGGGCGCTACATGCAGCAGGCCGGTGACATCTGCCGAAATCCAGACCCACGAGCGGATCCGTCTGCCTTGCCTCTATCTCTGCCATGGTCAGATGCTCTTTCCGGCAGAGGCCGAGGGCGGACAGTACCGCCTCATGCTCTACCAGCCGCCTTATATACTCCTGCCGGCATCTCTCCCCTTCATCGGACTTTGACATCATGCACACGCATTTTGTCAAGCTGTCCGACAGGATGAAGTCATTGCCGCCTATGTACCGGTAATCCAGATCCTCCACGGCAAACCGGTTCCCGGTGATGTTCCGCTCCACCCACTTGCCATAATTCCCTGGGCTCAGCCCCAGAAATGAATAAAGCTCGCTTGCCAGGACCTCCCCAGGGCGGAGCCTCTCGCTGGTTATCTGTGCCGGCGCCTGCTGCCTCCCCTGAAAGTAATAGTCAACCAGGCGCTCATACACTTCCCATGCCTGATCCGTGTTAAGGGATTTCGCATGGAGAAGCACGCCCCTTTCGCTCCAGATATATAGCCTTTTGGCATTTTGGGAACCGGTGACAATTTGACACCGGTTAAGAAATGCCCTCTTTTCATCCCCTTCCAGATAGAGGTAGTGGACGCCCTCTTTATATTTTCCTTTATTCCGCTGAAAATTTTTGGTTATCGTATTCCTGCTGGTACCGTAACACTCCGCCAGCTGCGCCGTTGTCAGCACACGCTTTCCCTTATACTCCACGATCCGGGGAACCATCGCCGCCTCCTGCTGCCTATCCATAAAAACCACCTCCTACTTTTCTCCCTTCCGGTTCTGCTTCGAGCACCATTCATCAAACAAGAGACGGTCAACAAGAAGCCGGTCCCCGATATAAACCACGGCGCATATTTCTTTGGCCAGCTTCCTTGCCATCCCGTCACCGATACCGCCGGCATATTCCCGGAAATCCTTAATGCTAAGCAGCCTCCGCTCTGTCAGCGGTATGCGTTCTGCCTGCTGCCCGGTGCCCACAAACCCCTCCGCTTTACGCTTTTCATACCAGACAGCCGGGACTTTGCCGGATACCACCAGCTTGCCGGATGCCTTTAACTCCTTATGGAGCTTCTTTACCAGTTCTGCCGCTTCCGCCCCACTGATGGAGAGATCAGTGGCTATATCAGCCTCAGTGTAGAACATTTTACGCTCCATCACCATCCTCACCTCCCTTCCCGGCACATTTTTCAACCGCCGCCTTATACCCTTCGATAAAACCCCGTTTCCGTGATGCCACTGCAGTCTCCTTCAGCAGATTGCCGATTCGCTCCCTCTGCCCTGCCGGCAGCAGCTTCACAAATGCCGGCATATTGCCGCAGCGCCCTAATTCCTCCGGCTCCCTTCTTCTGGAGATATATTCCTCAAATGCCAGCGTGCAATATCTATCCGAATCGCCGCCCTGGGCGTCATACACCCAGGAGAAACGGCTGCTTATTGCCTCATTCAGCATTTCAACCATGACAATGCGCTCCCTGAGCTGAGAGAGGAACACATCCATGCTATTCCCCACGGCCTGGAGGGTGACGCCATCCCCATTGAATATGGCCTCAATGATGATCTCCGCCATATCGGCCACTTTGTATAACTCCACCACCGCATTGCCCATGTCATACAGCGGATTATCCACATTATGTTCCCCCATCAGCAGATGCCCCCTTTCATTCTTCTGGCGCCAAACACCTTTTCGCCGATCCCTGCCGTATTTATGGCGGCAATCGCCCTCTCATACCGCCTTACCGCCCCGGACAGCAGGTAAAGCACCTCCTGATCCGTTGGATCCTGCTTTTTGCTGAGCCTTGCCTGCCCCTCATCCATCTGCCTTCTCGCCTCATAATATTCAGCCACCAGCAGGGCCTCCTTTTCTGCCCTGCTGCCCTGCATACCCTTGCCTGTCGTTTTCTTCATCGTGCCGCCCCTCCCGCCGTCCCGGCTTCTCTAAACTGTTTTTGAAGGAGCAGATCGGCACGTTCCTCCACCATTTTCCACCCGGCCCTTTTGTCCATCTTTTCCGGCTGTCTCTCCAGCATGTTCCAGAACTGCCGGCCAAGCGTATCTCCGCCGAAACTGTTCTCCGCATATCTGAACAGCTGGAGCTGGCTGTCCTCTGCCAATGCCTGGAACTTTATGAATATCCTGATGAGCGGGTTCTGTACCGCATATACATCCCCGTATTCTTCAACCGCCCTTTCTTCAAGCCATTTTTCCATTCTAGCCGCTTCCTCTGCCTTCCTGCTGCCAAACTCCACAATACTGACAATCTGGCAGCAGCCTGTATTTGAAACTGTTTCTACGCCTTGCATTATTGCATTACCTCCCTTTTCTGCTTGCTATTTTCCGCTTTTTCTCACCATATCTCTATCAATCAAAGCATTTATATATCTCTTTACCTCTTTTTTCTTTACTCCTCCCATAGCATCTTCCTGGGTACGGTATTCCGATCTTCCGAGCAGATAATCTGTCGAAACATGAAAATATTCTGCAATCCGCAGGGTACTCTCAATGCTTGGGGTGCTGATTCCCGTTTCATAATGGGAAAGGGCGGAGGCGGAAAGCCCTATATCCTTACCCAGCTGTCTGCAGGAGATCTTACGTTCCTCTCTCAGCTGCCTAAGCCTTGATCCAATCATGTCCTCTCCTTTCTGTGTACTAATCGTACACATTTTTAATTATAGTGCCTCATTAGTGTACTGTCAATACTTTTTCTCCATTTTTGTTTATTTTTAGGACACAAAATGATATACTGTATCACATGGAGGTGAAATTTATGTTATCAAGAATTAAGGAACTGCGTACAGAGCAAAATCTGTCACTTCGGGATCTGGCTTCTCAATTAGGCATCGCCTATACATCACTCGGGAAATATGAGCGGAATGAACAGCAGCCCAGTTTTGAAACCCTGGAAAAAATAGCCGATTACTTTCATGTATCCGTGGACTACCTTCTTGGCCGCTCCGACAGCAGGACATATGATAACCTGGTCTTTGATACCGACATGGACCATCTGAAGAAAGCTTTCGACAATGCTCCAGCCCTAATTAAAAGCCATTTCAGCAATATTGTTGATTCTGTGTTCCTGCTTTCTTTCCGGAACTTAAAAGATGGAGAGGACATAGAATATATCAAGCTGCTGGAACGTATATTCGACTGTCTTCTAAAAATCCATCAGGCCGGATTGAATAACTTCATCCTTGCGCCCACCGCTGAGGAAACAGATAAAAAATATCAGGAATTCCTCTCAAAACAGGCCGAATTAAGTGACCTGGCGAAACAACTGTTCTATTACTCCAAGTGGAATGAATTCAATCAACCGAATTAACAAAATTATATTTTCCTCTGCGATTCCCCCTTGCCATATTATGCCGGGGCTGTTACAATGGATTTATCCGTAGGGGCGCTCTGGCGAAAGCCGAGTGCTCTTTTCCCTTTCCGTAACAGTCGCGGCCTCAATCACCCTACTGTCTGCCGGTCCGCATGACCTCCAGAGCAAACTCAAAGCCCGCCATGAACCCCTGTTTCTGGGAAAGCTCCGCAAGGTGCAGGCACTCCATATAAAGGATATCCTGCATCTTATCGCTGTTCGGCAGCAGGCTCTCTATCATCCCCATAAGGTTGTCCGCCGCCTCTTTGGTCTCCGCCGTGTCAATGCCCTCCCGCTCCTCGATGTATCCGTTGTAGATGATCTCAATCGGTCCCACGCTATTTACTCCTTTCGCTTGCGGCCGGTCCGCTGATATGCTATAATCAGCGGTGACCGGTTCATGTGGTGTGTTCTCGGTTACTGCTCCCTTGCCAGAGATCGCGGGTCTGACAAGGGAGTATTTTTATGAAATTGTAAATCTCCGACTGGCTACCTGCTTAACATACTTGTCATACAGATCGCCGTACTGCTCTTTGAATCTCTTAGTATCAAACCGGCTGGAAAGAACGCTGGTAAACCGGATGATGAAGATACCGGCCTGCATTTCTTCAATGCCTTTGGCCTCCATATCCTTTTTGATTTCCTCCTGCAGACCGCTGATCTGTGCCTCCAGCTCCTTTTTCTGTTCTTCCAGCGCCTTCAACTTCTTGATCCGATTCTCAATCGCTCTTTCACCCATGTGATGTTCTCCTTTCCTTCGGCCATGCCCCGGCAGGCTTTAAAGTATCTTAGGACCTCTGTCCGTCTCACTATCCCCTTATCCTGTTTCCCGGTGTTATGTGGTATTCTTGCTTTCCCTTTCGGTACTCCCGTCTACCTTCGCTTGACTGATATTATTTTGTGTGTTTTGTTTTATTATGGTTTCATTATACACCCTGTTGCAACAAATGTCAACACTATTTTAAAACTTTTTCTTCATTTCTAAATATTTTTACACTCTATTGAAACTTTTGAAATAATATGCTATACTTTTATCAATCCACAGGAAAGGTGGTGAACGTATGGCAAATATAAATATCAGAAATGAAATAAAGGCTGAAATTGCAAAATCAGGATGGACCTTAACCGACATTGTGAAGGAAATGAATCTATTGCACCCAGAGGAAACTACTACATCACAAAACATTTCCAATAAACTTACTCGCGGAACATTAAAATACTCCGAAGCTGTAGAAATAGCTTCCATAATTGGCAAGCGAATCTCTTGGGTTTCCGCCAATGTTGAAGAATAAGGGGCAGTATGAAGCTATTAACCCTGCTGCCATCTGTCCGCAATCCGCTGTCAATTGACAGCAAATGTCCGCAGTTGCCCACAAATGAATACAACATGTGCAGCTGCATACAATAACCAAGAAAGGAAGTATCTGCTATGGCAAAACGATTATCCGGTTCTGCAAACACTGGGAAAAAAATTATGCAGAATCAAAATCTATTCAAGTACACATATAACGGATCAGAGCAGTCCGGCAATAATATGCTCCACAAATTTGACTGGTCTTTTGATAATTACCAATCCGGAAATATCAGTATAGAGCTTAGAGCTGATGGCACAATAGATGAATCCTCACAAATAAACTGCCGCCAGAATCCCAGGGAATTCTTGCGTCCTCTGGGCGCATACAATGACCACAGTCTTTATGATGTTTTTCGGATAATGCTGGATGCCCAAAACATCAGCCACAAATAAACTCTACAAAGAAAGGAAGTGAATACCATGAGTTATCAGGAAATAGCCAAAAATATGATAGACCGCCTGCCGGAGAGCCAAATGATTTTCGTTATCAATATGCTTGAGGGCTTGGGTGAACTGTCTGGAGCAAACGTACATCCCGAATTTACGCCAAATGCCGAAACACTGGAAGCCTTTGCCGAAACGGATGAAATGATACGAACCGGTAGCGGGCAGCATTTCAAAGGCAACGCAGAGGACTTCTTTGCAATGCTGGATGCGGAGGAATGACATGTTAGAGATAAATGCTACCTCCAAATTCAAAAAGGACAGAAAGCGGTGCATAAAGCGGGGGTATGACATGGGCCTGCTGATCAAAATTGTGAACACCCTCTGCATCCCTGCACCGTTGCCACCCGCCAACAAAGACCATGCGCTTGTTGGGAATTATGCAGGCCGGAGGGAATGCCATATTACCCCGGATTGGCTACTTATATACCGCATAGATGGGAATGCCCTCTATCTGGACAGAACGGGTACCCATGCGGATCTGTTCGGGTTATAGCCAAAAATAAAAGGCATGTGCTCCTGCATATGCCTTTTGCGTTGCCTATGAAATTATGACTGCTGCCACATCATCAGATCAGACAGCGAGATTTCTTCCCCATCTATGCCCTCTATTTTGCCCCAGGTTCTCCTTTTACCCTCTCAATGATAAAAATATCGTCTGGCTGCCTTCCGTGGCAAACTGGCGGCAATCTGAAAGCTGCAGGTTCCGATCCGTCCACCTGCTGCCTACCAGCTCCGACCACAACATTTCTTGTACTTCAATCCCGACTGGCAGGGACAAAGATCATTCCGGCCCACTTCCCTATGCAGCATTTCCTGAATCTGCATGATCCTCAAATACATCTCTTTGGGGAGGGTATATGTCCTATCAGCAGAGGCGCACATAATCCGATCACGCTCATTCAGCAATCCAATAAGTTCTGCCACGAGCGGCGAAGCGGTAAGCGGCTGTCTGATGCTCCCTATCGGCTTTCCAGAATATACCACCCTATCATCACGCAGGAAAAGAATCTCCCTCTCACCACAATCATGGGGCGTAATATCCACCAGCTTCCCCTCCGGGCTTTCCCATACGGCATGAGCCTCCAGCGTTACCGAGATATTCGCCCACTGCCAGACAGCCCAGCCGTTGACCTGCTGCCCGCCATGCTTCTGGACCATCCGGCGGACATTTGGAAAACATTCATTCATCAGGCCCCACCCTACTGCCTCAACAGGGACATAAACCGGCACCGTCCCCGGAACCGCACCGCTGCACAACTCCATAATCCTGTCTGTAATTTCCACCGGTGTAGTCTCCCTTTTCATGGAAAATCACTCCCCTCCGCTTTTTATTCCATCATACAGCAAAAGGCCCCAAAAGAAAATAGCAATCTACAGATTCAGCCTCCCCCATGCCCTCTAATCGCTCCGTACTGCCCTGTTTCCATGCCTGACATAAAAATAATCGTCTCTGCCCCAAAAGCAGCAATATGGCGCCTCTGCGTGTGCCACGGACCACCCTCCGGCTTTTGCAACGTTGCAATTAACGTTCCATTCGTTTTCCGTTCCGTGGAAAAGCGAACGCTCGCTTTGGTCCTGGCAGATGGCAGCAGTTGTAAATCACTCAAAATACGGTATTGCAGGGTTTCCGCTGCCTTTCGTCCGCCTATATGTTTTGAACTGTGGAGGATTGCAACGTTGCATTTGTTTTGTTTTTGTTTTTCTAAAAAGCGAGCGTTCGCTTTCCCAGCAGGCGCCGGCGCTCCATATTCGTTTTTTGTTTCCCCAAAAATAGGGAACGTTCCGTAACGCTCCCTATCCTTTGGCAAATCAGAACATTTGTTCTTGTATGCCATCCCATTATCCAAAGCACCTATATCCCCAAAATTCAAATCGCATACTTACTCATCATCAGATGCTCTATCTCCCCTTATGGCAATGGGTTCCCCTGGTTCTAAATATCCATGATCAGACAATCCCTTCATAGGGAATTCTGGTGCCGGCTTGGAGGCTAAACTGCGTAGCAGGTTAGAGCTCCGAGCAATAATAATATCTTTATCTCTTTCTCTATCTTTAACTCTATCTCTAATTATGGTGTAGATTTCTCGGAGATTTTCTGTGAGATTTCTCACACCATTTCTCACACCATTTCTCACGGGAAACCTCACAAATTCCAGATGCCAATTGCCCGGAAACCCTTGATTTATGCGGTTTCTCTCGGTTTTGGTCTTTTTTTCTCCTGTGCCGAAAAATCCGGAAAGGCAGCCGTCAGTTTTCTGTGCTCCCCTGCCACCCATAAAAACCTCCCACAATTCCCCCGCAAAATCTCCGAGAAACCTCGGAGATTTCTCGTGAGGTTTCGTGTGAGATTTCTCACACGTTTTCTCACAAACCAGCGCCCGTACAAAAGGCCCAAATGCTGAAAAATCCTTATTTTACGGGATGTTTCCGCTTTTTCCGGCTCCATTATGCCTTTTGTAGCCCTGCGGCCATCTGTCCGCAATCCGCTGTCAATTGACAGCAAATGCTAGCAGATAAGACATAGCACTGGTAACAATGTTACTCCCCTGTTACCGCTGCGTTACTCATATATTACCGCCATGTTACTATGTAACGGATTCCAGAAAGCAAAAGCAGGGGCAACATCACTCCACACCCTGCTTCTGCAAAAACCTGTTTATGAAATACTGCTGCCCCTTGCCAGTCACGACCGTGGTTTTGGTTATCCTTACACTGCCGTCCGGATTATTGACTGTCTGCTCCTTTACCCCGAACAGTCCCATCTCCATGCTCCTCTGTGTCGGCATATTATAATCTGTCCCCCTCCTGCTGATCAGGAAACCCTGCTGCCTCATCCATTCAAACAGCCGCTTCTCCTCCTTTCCTGCAGGGCAGCAGGCTTTTTATCTCCTGCCTCATGCCCTCTCTTTTCCCCTCTGTGGGGCTTTTCCTGTGCGGGAATAGTTTTATATGTCTCCACCGTTAAACGGCAAGGATGGGGCAGTATCGCCCCATCCCTCACCAATTTCTATAATGGATTTTCCCCAAACCCCGCATGCATAATATTACCGGGCTTCAGGCCGTCTGCCCTCGAAATCGTCAGCGGTTCAGGATCCAGCCCCACCGTAAGAATAGGATAAAAAAATGTAAGCGCATCATTCTCCTTTCCTATCTGCGCCATCTGCCTTCTCGCATTACGCATTGTGTCATTCATGGCCACAAGCTCATTGCAGGCACTCCGGTATTCATCGGCCAGCATCCGGATCCTTTGCAGCAGAGCATTCCAGTCCTCACGCTTTTCTTCGCAGACCTTTTCCCACTCTTCCCAAATGGCCCCGTCCGGGAATGTCCGCAGCGCCTTCGTCCTTTCCTTCATCTGCTGGACGTATTTCAGGCGCTCATTCAGTTCATCCAGCTTTTTGGAATTGGTAACCGTGCCATCGATATCCCCGGTTTCCGTTGCCAGCGCGAGAAAGCCCTCTGTCTCCCTGATCTCCCGCTGCGTCTGCAAAAGGCTGTCCTGAACCTTCTGCACCTTTTCTCTCTTTGCATCAAGATATTTATCCAGACGGGATACGATCTCCTGTCCATCTGTTGGCGCCGGCGGCATATATGTAACGGCCTGCTTTGTCCGCTCCAATGCTGCCAAAGTCTTTTGCAGTTCTGCAATCCTCTTATCCAGAATAACCATTTCTACAGGATTGCCAGCTGCAGCGGCCCTCTTTGCCTTTACCTCCTCCATCTCCTTTTGCTTGCCGGTGATGCTCTGCTCTAACTCCTTTAATCTGCTTTTCTCGATCACTTTTCGTTCCCTCCATTCTTTGCCTGATTCATAGCGTTTCTAAAATTCTCTTGTGTCCGTAACTGGTTATAGCGGTCAGTGGCAGCAGTTATAGCTCCGAGGATATCCCTTATCCTCATTTCAACCACGATATTCTTATCAGGGATCGTGATTGCTATTCGCTGTGCCGTTATGCTTGCCAGGATTTTACACTCACAGGGCTTTTGTTCCGGATCCCTCTCCAGTAGATGCCTTTCTTTAGAAACCAGTACCTCCATAGTTCCTTTCACCGCATCAGATCCCCTCTGCATAATGCTCACGCTCCTTTTCATCAGAATTCATATGACATCTCCCCTTCCTCCATAATCTCCTGCCTAAGGATGTCCATCAGGACACCCTTCATGTTTTCTACAAGCACATTCACGATATCCTCTTTGTTGGCACCACCACCGCTTACCTTCATTTCTCCGGCACCTTCAATCCGGAGAACTACTGTTTTTTCACCGGAATCTCCATTGCCCTCTGTTTCCTCTGGAGGGGAAACGTAAAAGTCTTTATTGTCATTGCCTCGTGCCAGGATGTTTGAAGTCTCAGTAGCTGTATAAACCACCTCGCCGCCTCCAAAATTGACAAGCTCCGGGCCTTCCTCACCAACAAGTGCCAGACCAGGTGCAGCATCCAATGTCCCTGTAGCATATTCATGGTACCCACCGCCGCTTAAAGTGTTTTTAGAGAAGTTCAGGGAATCAATGGCACTCTGTGCCCTCGCCACCCCATCCTGGATCTCAATCACATAAGCATCCATCGTGGCTTTTGCATTGACTTTCGCTTCAGCGGACAGATCCATCCTCTCAACCATTCCCTCCATCTCTGTCTGCATTTTTTCCAGCGTTTCTGAGAATTCCGTTTCCAGATCTGCCACGCTTGCGGCTGTTTCGCTCTGAGCCGTCTGCAGGTCGGTGTACTGCTGGACCACGGCAGAAAGATCCGCATCATTCATACTTTCCATGCCGGCCAGCATTGCAGCGGATTCCTCGCTTCCATCTGCCAGACTTGCCAGCATATCGCCCAATCCCTCAATATCGCTGGCTCTTTCGGTAAGGCTGGCCATATTCTCGTTATAAGAATTCCAGTAATCAATCTGCGATTGAAGGGCGTCCTGAATGCTCTGAGAGGACATTGCAGCTACATCCTCCACCTCATCCCATAGGCTATACTGTCCCTGGATGCTCTGCAGCGCCGCCTCATAGGCAGCATCATATTCTTCGCAAAGGGATTGTAATGCCTCGGAATACTGGCTCAAAGCGTTCTGCGCCTCTGCATATCCGTCAGATGTGTTTTCGACAGCCTCCTTCTCCTGTTCGAGTTTTTCAGCCATCTCGGTGGCGGAAGCACTTGCAAGGGCGAGTTCTGCCATCATTTCCTCTATTTCATCCTCGGAATATCCCATCTGCGCATAGCAGTTCTCAATGGATTCTGTCAGGAAATCAAATCCTTCCTTTGCTCCACTTGTTGCCTCTTTCGTCTGAGCCCAGACATTATAGGCATCCTTTACTGAACCGCTCCAATTCATTTCAGCGCCATCGGCCCAGCCGGTCCATGCTAAAATCGGATGTTCCTCAGCCCAGTCTTCCTCCAGAGCGCGCTCATATTCTGCTTTGGCTGCCACTTGGCTTTTCATAGCTTCATCATACTTGGTCTGAGCCTCCTGATATTGTTCGAGATAGCCAATCAGTTTATCCATGTTGGCCTGCGCCCTTTCCTGCTCCGCTGATTCCGAAACAACAGCCCACAAATCTTCCACGGACATATTCAGTTTTCCATTGGTTTCATCAAGCGTCAGATTTAATCCCTCATAGGAACCATTCAGACGGTCCACGATGTTCTGCATGATTTCCAGCTGGCCACCCGACAGATCCGCACTCTCCGACATGGCCACCAACTGCGCAATCAGTGATTTGGAATCTGATTCACTCTGCTCTATCGAATCCATGGTTTCATCATAGGTATTCGCTATTTCATCCAGCGTGGTCTTGAGCTGCTCATTATATGCGATCAAGTCCCCTATAGTTTGTTTATTATTCTCGAATGCTTCAGACAGTTCATCAATCTGGTTTTTCAGCTGATATGCCTCCACCGTGTCTGCCGCTCCGGCTTCTGCCAGCGCATCATACTGCTCCTGCAAATTTTCCAGTTCATCAGCCATCTCTTGGGAAGATGCTGTCAACGATGCTTGCGCCTTTTCAGCCTCATCCTCTTCATTTGCCATAAGAATAACTGCTGCTGTCACAGCCGCTATCCCCGCTACAATCAGCGTCAATGGCCATATGGCTGCACTTAATGTCACACCGAATGTTGCCGTAAATGTAGTAGCGATATTTGTAGCTGCACTGTATGCCCCCAACCCAAGAGTCACTGCTGCCACTCCCACAGTCACACCCACAAGAACGGCAGTAATAGCCGGATGCTCATTGATCAGCTTCGTAAATCCGTCTGTAATATCCGCAATCCCATTCTGAAATTGGCTTATCACCGGATTCAGGTCATCCCCGATAGCAATAGACAGATTATTGAAACTGTTCTCCATCCTCTCCGTGCTGAAAGCAGTGGTATTCGTCATTGCCTCGTATGCTGCCTGGGTAGTCCCGGCAGAATTCGCCAGCTTTTCCAGGTTGGAATTAAAGGTATCCAGCCCCTGGTTGATAATAGCATTTGCCGCCTTTCCAGCCTCGGCGCTGCCCCACAGGTTCATCATCGCCTCTCCATCCCGGCCGGCGCTCTCGTACACAATATCAAGCACATCTGCCAAACTATACCCTGCATTCATCAGCTGCCCAAAGGACATACCTGTTTCTTCCGTGATGATAGTAGCCACATTGGAGCCGGCGCTGCCCAGCTCATTAAACATGCTGGATATATAGGTTGTGGATTCCTCCACACTGATACCGGCTTTCGTCAGGCTGATATATCCTGATTCCAAATTGTAAAGATCCACCGAGTACGCCGATGCGGTACTGATTGCCTTTCCCATACTGCTTGCCATTTGATCTATTGTCAGGACACCCAAGTTTTGGGACATAACCAGGCTGTCGGAAATATTGGTAACTTCGGATGCCTCCAGTCCGTATGCGTTCAACGTGGTCGTCAGCACGGATAAGGCAGATGAAGATGATGTAAAACCGGCAGTTGCCAGCTTTGAAGCCTCCCCCACAGTTGCCACTGCGGCTTCCGTTGCTACGCCTGCGGATATGGCATTATAGGACGCATCTGCCAGTTCATTCACATTCCTCGCCGTATCCATGGAAAGATCTGATATTTGCGCAGATAATTCACCGGCAGACAATACTGTTGTGTCAGCAACCGTGGATACCATGGCCACATTCGTTTCAAACTCTGCCGCCGCCTGGGAGCATTCCACAAACGCATCGGCAATCTTTTTTAATGCTGCTGCAATCCCGATGGTAACAAGCAGCTGGTTCAGCCCTTCCACCGCATTTTGTGACTGCTCTCCAAAATCCTGCGACTCATTCCCGGCATTTCCCGCCTCCTCTGAGAAATCCTCAAGTTCCTGTGCAGCATCCTCAAGAGCATCCCCTACATGGTTTAATGCCTCCTCCGTCATATAGCCCATATCCACAAGTTCCTCTGTGGAATATACGGCCTGCATGGCTTCCCGGTCATAATTGCCTATCCTGTCAGTCCAGTAATCCGTGGCAGATGCCGCACGGTCTATAGCATCCGCGGCACCGGTGGCTCCTTCTGAAATCACATCATAGGAAGAATCGGCAGCGGCTCCGATCCGGTCAAAGGAATCCAGTGCCCTCGTACCGGCACTGACCATAGCATCAAATCTCGCACTGATCTCGTCAACTGCCCTGAAAACAACTGATAACCCAGCCATAACTATCGCCCCCTTTCCAATGTTCCAAGTATAATTTTATTTACTGAATTTCCCGCCATACTAAACCCCTCCTTTCACTTCAAACAGCATAGCCGCAAGCCTCTCTTCATTCTCCCGGATGTCGGCATAAACCGTACTTTGGCAGCAGCCATATTCTTCCGCAATGGCGGCAGGGGGAACACCAGCAATACATTTCTGTAATATCCCCGCTTTCCGAATATCGGTATCAATGGAGGAATATCCGTCATTACAATATCCAGAATATGCTTCCACCGCCTCGCCCAGCTGCGCCATAATTCGTATGGTGGCCCGCCTCCCCTGCTCCACCGCCGCCCGCTCCCTTTTCCCCGGGAAGAGGCATAAGACATAATCCCCAGCCATAGAAGAAAAAAGCCTGCTGTCGTCTACCAGCATCCGGATCGCGGCCTCCCTATCCTCTGGAGGCTGTCCAACCGCTGGCATACCCATGCAAAGCACCAGCATTTCATCAAGGCACCTGTTGACATAATTGAATACCGTTTCTTTTACCACTCCCAGTTTCGCTGCTATTGCCCTGCTGCCAACCGGCACCTCCAGCATATACCGATAGACAAAAGCGTTGTACCTGTCCCTTGCCTGTCCGTCATGGCAGCAGGAAACATATTCCCGGTACTCCCCGATCAGCCGCTTCAACGCTTCCGCATTCCTTCCCATGCGATAGTTGGCATACGCATTTTTCAGAACCAGTCTGCAGCTCCGCACATCCTCCGGCTCTATATTTTCGAATATGGCAGCAGGGGCAGGGAGCAGGCTGCCGTTTCTGCCCTCCCGGTACTGCCTCGCAAAATAATCATAAAAATATTTCATCCTCCCATCACCTGCCTCAGAGCAGAAGCCCGCTGCCCATATGATCTATTTCCTCCATATCCGCATAGTCACTCAGACGCCGAGGATCCACATGGTACCCCTCCCACATGAAACTTTCCAGCTTTTCCCGATGCTCTGAATGGAGTATCCTGTAAAAGCCCTTCTTTATGCGTTCATCAACCGCCTGCCTGCTGCATCCGAACACCTTTGCGGTACCGGCATAGCCGTTCCCCTGGTAATATGCACAGCGGATCATAAGTGCCGTTTTATGGTCCAGGATCCGGAGAGCCGCATCCAGCTCATTGTGTAGCTCCCTCTGATATTCGCTGCTCCCGGCCAGTTCATCGATCTTCTCGTCTGTTGAAAGCAGGTCAAGGAGACTGCTGCCCCCGTCTTCTGATATGTATTCGTCCAGGCTCCTGGTTCTCAAATTAAGCAGCGTCTTCTCCAGATGGCAGAGAGAACGGGCTGAAATGTGCAAAGCCTTCTGTATCTCTTCCGGCTCTGGATCCCTTTTAAATACTGCTCTGTACTTTAGCCGAAATGCCGCCAGTTTTCGTATTCTCATTTTGAGATATTCCGGGATATGCACACTGGAGGTATTGTTGCCGTTATATCTGAATATCGCTGCTTTGATATGGTTCTCCGCATAAGTCAGAAATTTTGCGCCGTTCTCCGGCCGGTATTTACCTGCTGCAGATATAAGCCCAATAAAGCCCTGCTGCATAAAATCTTCCAGATCTTCTTTGCAGCAGTCCCCTATATATTTCCTGATCACCCACCGCACAAATTTCTCATTGTTCTTCCAAAGCCTTTCCTGATTCGCAGTGACCTCTATGCCTTTCTGTATCTGCTCAACAATCTCCTCGTTTGACACAATTGCAGCCTCCCATCCGGAAGGATACCGTTGCAGCAGTTAGAGCCTTCCTCGTTATTCTCGGATGAACTATATTCTTAATGTTGAGAGCCGCTTTCTCTCAAACCGGAACCATTTATAATACGGACAGCAGAAAGCAGGCCGAAACCTGCTTGTGCCTAATTATGTCAAAGAGAATTTCTCTGCTCTTCCCTCTCTTTTCTTATCCTTCTGTCATACTCCCGCCGTCTATCAGCTTCTGTGCTGGAATTGCCTATGAAGTTTTGAATGTCTAACATATAAATAGCGCCATTGTCCAGTATTTCAACAAGTTCCAGCTGCTGGAATATCTCCAGGGCCTTTTCCACGGTTTCTTCCGAATGCCTCACCACCTGAGCCAGGGCAGAGGGTGTGTATGGAATCAGCTTTTTAAACATCAGTCTCCCCTCATTTTTCAGGCTCCTAAGATACAGCTTTAAAAGAATGTCGCTGTATATGTATCCGTTCTCCATGTTCTGAAGGATAATCATCTCTTCCGAATCAAAAAAATTCTCTTTGAGTTTTAGGTAATAATATTTTTTGTTATCTGCCATTCTCCGAACAACCTTTCCCACTATTAACATTCCGATAGGGGAGACCGAAAAGCAGTCTCCCCTTATATGTCGCCTATTCAGAGCCTCTCAGCTGCTCTTGCAGTTCATTGATCCGTTCACGGATCTCCTGCCTTGCGGCAATGAGCTTCTCTGTATCATATGGATCATCTTCTCCCTTTAATCTGGCTTCATAAGTCTTCGTAATTTTCCAATCTCCGATATCGCTCTGGGTGCTGGAAAGCCGGCTTGTAAGATTGATAATCTCCTGCTGTCTGGTCTGTATTTCTTCCCGTGATAATTTCACTTTATCTGCCATGTCTATCCCTCCATCTTTCTGTATGTCATTCTCTGTTTCGGCGCACTCCTCAAAATCCAAAAATCCCAACTGCGGCGACCGGCCTTACGGCCGGGACTGTATCACGGCCCACAGGGGCCGTGATTATCCGATTGCGAAGCGGGGGCAAACCACACTCACGTTCGAGGCGCTGCCGTAGTCCGGAAGGCCGTGAGCGTTCACATGACAGAAGTTCGTCGAATTGCAGACCGACCGCAACCACCGGGAGAAGCGACGGTTCATAATCCGGTCAAGTTTCATCCCCGGAAGCTGCTCATTCAGCCCGATATTATCATAGGCACTGGATGAAAATGGTGTAGCCCCATAAGCCTCCAACTCCGTCATGAGGATTGCTTTCTGATCGCTCCACTCCCCGGCCGTAGATCCTCCCTGCCACCCCAAACCTGCTCGGCTCGCAACCGTAGACGTTACCGTATTGGTAATATATTCCCTTGTCTGCAGTACATGATTGGCCCCGAACGCACTTTCCAATGCCGTAACTACAGCCGGCATTACCGTTGTATTCATATAGCTGTCCTTATATCCGCCCGTAGTGATATTTGTGGCATTCATATAAGCGTTTCCGAGACCGTCCAAAGGTATCATCACGAGATGCGGCTTGTTCTGCAATTTGGGAGTATCACCGTGGTTTTTAAGAGAGTTAATCCCAATTACTGCATACTGCGTCTTCGCCTTTGCTGCAAAATTCGTCACGGAAATAGCCGGCGTGTCGCGCTCTATGATGTCACCTATAAAAATATCCGAGAAATCGCTGTCTGCAACTCCTGCCATAAGGTCATCATAACTATATTTGTCTGTCAGCACCACGGGTCCCCGCCCGATCATGTTATGTGCCTCAGGATCTTCGCCAGTCAAGACGTTAAACAGTCCCCTAGCAAGATCCGCCGCCGTAATGATCTTGTCCCCTTCCTCGGATATGATGTGGAGATAGCTGTCCTCTCCCGAAATGGAATTTCTTTTCTCAAGGTCTATGAATAATTGATCCATCTTTTTTTCCTCCATTTTTTAAATTTTTTCAATCCCAACCATTTACAGTGCTGTTTAGGCTCGGCCCGTATTCTGTTATTTCCCACTTTTCTGTCCCCTCTCTTTACGGTTTTATGCCTCAGTGTGTTCATCACACCAGCGGTCAAATTTCGCACGGTCAACCAAGATCCGCCTGCCTGCCCGAAACAAAGCACCTGACAACTCCGCCAGTTCCCTTGTCCTATTCATCCCCATGCTGGTATAAATCGCAAATTCATCCATGCTCAAAAGCCTTTTGTCAGAAAGAGAAATCACCACATTACCTCCGTCACGTGCTACCATATTACCAAAGCTCCTTTCCGCAATTATTACTGCCCGTTATCTCTGTTGAAATTCCACATCAATAAAGGCGGTTAAAATCTATACAAACATTATAACAAATTCACTTTTTCAACTTCTTTGAAAACACATGATAATAGGTGATAGCAAAACCTTGTATTTTTCAAAATGAGTGCAAACAATAGTACATGGCAACAAATTTTAATACAAACCCTTGTCAAGCACTTTTTTCATAACTCTTATATTTTTTCTTACCCTGACACCAAAATACACCAAAATTGACACCGCTTTTCCCCCTTTTCTATAAAAACAGATAAAGTCAGATACAAACAAAGCGCTGTTTTATGCGGCTTTATAAGACCTGATAAACCCTAGCTTTTCCTATAATATTATCCTCATGGAATCCCTGCATATTCTCCGGCTTGGTCGCTGTCCTTGCCACCGCAAACCAGCGTTTTTCATATCCAATCATGTAAACGTATGTTTTGGTCCATTTAAGGAGCATTGGGAGTAGCGGAGAATTATTCATCCACTTATCAACCTCAGACCACAATACATCGTGAAGCTGCTGCTTTGTAGGGGCCGTGGCCACAATGCGCGGATACGGAAAGCAAACCAGGAACCAAAGAAGCAGTGCCGCTTCCTCACCGGTTTTCCCGACACCTTGCCCTGATTTGACTGACACTCTCGGATAATCCCTCAAATCATAGGCCACCTCGATCTGCCAATCATCCGGTTCAAACAGCAATACCTCGCGCATAAATAAAACCGGATCGCCTCGCCACAGCGGGATGCTTTCATCAAGGAATTCTTCAAGCCATTTTTCATTTTTCATCCCGCTGCCTCCTTGCTTCTAAAACTTTTTGGGCCCAGGTCTTCACAATATCATTGCCGGCCTCTTCATTCTCCAGCTTTTGGCTCTCCGTCCTGAGTCTTGACAGTGCCTCTATAGCCTTTGTCTTTGCCCTCTGCACTTTGGTTAATTCAGCCTCCAGGGCCATTATGCTGCTCATGACAGCTTCCGTGTGCGTGACGCTGGTTTCTGTCACCTTCTTATATTTTCCAGCACCGACACTCTCTCCATCAAAATCTGTCACATCCTCCACCTTTTTGGTCTTGGATGCCGCTTTTACGGAAAGCCCATGGTTCTCCGCTTCCAGCTCCCGATAGTGCTTGATCCTCTGCATCAGGCGGCGCTCCCGTATGGAGAACATTTGCAGCTGCATAAGCAGGTGTTCTTCCTCGGAATCCCCCATACTTTCAATCATGCCCAGTTCTTCATCGTCCAGGGTATCCCAGTATACCTTGGAATAGGCTCCATGTGTTTCTGCATTTTTATTTCTTTTAGGGGTAGATGGGGCATGGCCAGCAGCATTCTTATTCCCTCTCGGCGCTCCTTTTGGTTTCCGAGCGTTCGGTTTCTTTTTATCCGAGCGTTCGGTTTCTTTTTTTTTACTCTGTTCGCTTTTATTCCCATCCCATTTTTGGGTAGATTTCCATCTGCGGACAGTGCTGTCCGGTACGCCGATTTTCTTCGCAATATCAACCAGTTTCATCCCATCCTGGTATAGCCTTTCTGCTTCAATACTGCTTGGACTTCTTGCTCTTGCCATTCATCACCACCTCGCTATTTGTTTTGTTTTCATAAAAACAGAGGGAGGCAATGCACTCCCCCTGTTGTTGTGTCATACGGATACCGATTGATTTAACATTAAATCTTCGTTATAAACTCCGCTTTAGAGAATCCCTGATCCGGCTTGATCATCATTTTCAAAAAGTCTTCTTTGGAAAACTCTGAAAGCCGGAAGATTTCCTCCGGCCTCATTCCCAGCTGCTTCCCAATTTCTTCCACGGATTTCCCCTCTGCCATCAGTTCCTTTACGATTGCTTTCATGGGCCCCAGCAGATGCGTACCTCTCGCCCTGTTATGGGTAACAGTACCATAGATATTCCCGGCCTTATCCTTATGATCCACAATTACCACCGGCACCTTCCCGTCCAGCATGGAAACCAGAGGCTCTTCTCCGGCAACCGTCCATCTGTGAAATCCGTCAATAATCGTGAAATCCGGCCTTACCACAATCGGCAGGGTCCAGCCATTGGCAAGTATGGATTGTTTCAGCAATGCCAGGTTCTGTTTTGATACTTTGTTTGGGTTGTAGTCGTTCGGTTTCACACTCCCCCTGTCTACCCATCGGAGCGTTGACAGAGGGCCAGAAATCTTATTATCCATTCGGCAGCCCCTCCTTTTTCTTGGCTTCTGTAATATATTTCCCGTAAATCCTCTGGTACAGCGCCCGGAATGTACGCAGCTTCGGATCTCCCGATATAAGCCCCTCGTAGATTGCCTTGCAGTCCTTATTATCTGCAATAGCAGAGACACCCATAAAAAAGTTGCGGTACCGGTTCGCCACATACCGCTTATGCTCCGTCCGAAAATTCCCATCCATGTCAGAGAACAGCTCCAGAAGCGCCGCCTTGTAATCCTTTTCAGCGCTCCCCTTTTCATTCTGCTTTCTGGCTGTGGTATTTCTCCCGAACATCTCACTGTCCCAATAGAGGGCAGCGAGATAAGCGTTTGGTTCCCTACGGATGATCCGCTCCATCAGATCCGGATAATACTCATTCATTTTCACAAGGCTCTTGGCCGTGTCAATGGAGAAAAACTGCGATACCCTCAGCTGGCCCTTCTTTGTCCCGGACTGCCATAAAAACAGGTATATCTCCGGAATATCCACTTTTTCCCGCAGTAGATAGAGCCATACATCATTGTTGGTCCAATCATAGATCGGGAATACCTGGTGCTTATTCGTCATGGACTTTCCGGCTCTCAACATTACTGCGATATTTTGAAGGCGCTGTACGGATTCTGCTGTCCGGATTCCGGTTATGGTAATCCCCGCTGTGCATAGCCTCGGCAGAAAATCCTGATACGCATCTATGCGGGGCCGCAAGAGCGGATGGTCCCGGATTGCGAATGATGGGGGCTGCCTTACCCATACATCCTTTTTATATCTGTCCCAGCAGATGAAAGTTTCATCGTTGGACAGTTCGTTAAAGCAGTTGTAGTGTTTCACCTCAAGGCAGAACCACTCAAACTTTGCCCCAACTAACATGAATTTTTTGCGCCATTCCCGCACCTTTTCCTCCATGCATGGGAAAATGGCTTCTTCATCAATGAATTGCACAATGAGCTGCGCCGGATCGATCTCGCCAGTCTGGATCAGATTCATTACCAGCTGCGACATGCAAAGGCTGTCTTTCCCACCGCTGAAAGACATATAAACCGGGAGACCATTTCGGAAAACATTCCGGATCCTGATCTTTGCAGCTTCCACCACATCGATGCTGGCCGGGCATCTTTTTATAGCCATATCTTTTCCCCACATTTCGGGCAGACAACAAATTTTCTTATCTCGGTGGGATCTTCATTGTCTGCCGCCGGCTCCTGTTGCACTACTGCGGCCGGGGCCTGTTCTGCCTGCTGTTCTCCCTGGCTGGCCTGCATCTGCTGATCCCTTTTCTCCGCTGCCTCCTTAATGCTCCGGATCTCATCTTCATCAAGGGTTCCATATTCGGAAAGCTTGCTCGTGATATCCTCGGCCTCCGACACCATCTGTTTCAGTATTTCTTCATCAAATCCGGGAATATCCAGATCGCCCTGCAGGTCCTCCAAAAAGCTATTCAACGTCTCCAGGTTCTCAATCCCCAGGCTAAAAATCTTATTGTCAGCAATCATCAGCTTCTTTTTCTGATTTTCAGTGAGATTGTCATACCGGTACACGTCTGCCGTGTCCTTCCCCATCGCAACGAGGGTATCATACAGGCCGTTCCCTGCCAGAATGATATTCTTTTCATCCACGACAATCGGCCTGATCTGCCCGAACATTTCCACGCTCCGGCGAAATTCTTTGATCTGCTGCTCTGTATGGATCCTGACATTCTTCTCAGGCTTTACCAGATCAGCCAATTTCATTTTTACCACTTTCATGTCCGCATCCTCCAAACTGATTTGGTAGGAGCGTCTGCAACGTATGATCTATATGCCATCTGCAAATAGCAAAATTGACAGCCATTGCGGACATTTGCCTGCAAGTGCTGTCAAGTGAAAACATTTTTATTTCAGACTATCCATAAAGTCTTTTGCGCTCTGGATATGTTCTGCCGCCTCCGTTACGATAGAGCCGTCTATCTCATAGATCTCTGCCCAGGCAT
>OFGG01000804.1_pt1 | contig 23999 bp, 23 predicted proteins | sample 1521701 | NCBI WGS metagenome assembly OFGG01 (sample SAMEA3504081, study PRJEB24116) | mouse gut metagenome | biome: mouse gut; feature: mouse-associated habitat; material: faeces | place: Denmark | collected 2011
GTCCCCTGCGCCGCCCGCATCGTCCCCTGCGCCGCCCGCATCGTCCCCTGCGCCGTCCTCGTCTCCCTCTGCGCAGTCTGCTGGGGAGCCGGGGCAGTCATTATCGGAGCGGGACATGCATAAGCTGGTAAAGCTTGTGATGAGGGACATGGACGCCGGAAGGCCCGTGCCGGACATCGCCGCCAGGACAGGGGCGGACCCGGCCCTGGTGGAGCAGATCTGCCGGATGTACGCCACCCACCCCGGCGTGGATGTGGACGGCATCCTGGACAGGCTGGAGCGGAGGAACCTGTAAGGCCTTTGCCCCGTCAGCCGTCCCGCGGTTTTGCAGGCCTGCATGAAAAGAGGATTCGTAAAGTTTATAAATTTATAATAGTAAAGACGCGGCATACATGGTACAATATTGACACAAAAAGGTTTTCACAAAACGGGAGAAAGGCATGGACGATATGTACGATGTAGCGATCATCGGCGCAGGCGTGGCAGGGGGACTGCTGGCCAGGACGCTGGCGGCATACGACTTGAAGATATGCATCCTGGAAAAGGAGCACGATGTGGCCACGGGCGCTACCCGGGCCAACTCCGGCATCGCCCACGCCGGATACGACGCCCTGGAGGGGACCCTGAAAGCCAGGCTGAACGTCCGGGGCTCCCGGATGATGGAGCGGCTTGCCAGGGAGTTAGGAGTGCCTTACCGCAGGAACGGCTCCATGGTCATAGGCTTCGGGGACGAGGACAGGGAGACCATCGAAAAGCTCTACGCCCGGGGAGTGGCAAACGGCGTGGAGGAGCTGCGGGTCATAGACGGGGAGGAGGCCAGGCGGCTGGAGCCGGGCCTGTCCCGGGCCGTGACCTGCGCCCTCCATGCGCCCACAGGGGCGATCGTCTGCCCCTATGAGCTGGCCATCGCCGCCGTGGGCAACGCCATGGACAACGGCGCGGAGCTGTTCCTGGATTTTCAGGTGGGGCATATCGAGAAAAACCAGGACGGATACACGATTTCCTCCGTCTGCCGGGAGGGAAGGGGCAGGGAGGGAGACGGCGGCAAAGGGGCCGTCTGCCCCGGAGAGGAAAGGGACAAAAAAGCGGGGAAGGAAGCCTTGCCGGAGACGGCTGGCAATGGGAAGGATTCAGGGGAGCCCTCCCCCCGCAGCGTCCGGGCCCGGTACGTGGTGAACGCCGCGGGGATCTACGCGGATGAAATCGCCAGGCTTGCGGGGGACGACTCCATCCGGATCCATCCCCGCCGGGGCGAGTACCTGCTGCTGGACAGAGCGTGCGGCGGCCTGGTGTCCCACACCATCTTCCGCACCCCTTCCAGACAGGGCAAGGGCATCCTGATTACCCCCACGGTGGACGGCAATCTGCTCCTGGGGCCGACCTCCGTGGACGGGGAGGACAAGGAGGACAGGGCCACCACCCGGGAGGGCCTGGAGCAGATCATGGTCAGGGCCCGGGAGAACGTGGAAGCCCTGCCACAGGGCAAGGTCATCACTTCCTTCACGGGGCTGCGGGCCGCGGGGAATACGGGGGACTTCATCATCGACTCCCCCGGGCCCGGCTTCATCAATGTGGCGGGGATCGAGTCCCCGGGGCTCACCGCCGCCCCCGCCATAGCGGAGTACGTGGCTGAGATGCTGGCGGCACAGGGGCTTGCCCTGAACCGGAAAGCGGACTATCAGCCCCTCCGGAAACCCATGTACGCATTCCGTAACGCCTCCCCGGAGGAGAAGAACGAGATGATTCGCCGGGACAAAGCCTACGGACGCGTAGTCTGCCGCTGCGAGACCGTGACCGAGGGGGAAATCCTGGAGGCGATCCGCCGGAACCCGTCTGCCCGCGACCTGGACGGCATCAAGCGCCGCACCAGGGCCCAGATGGGCCGGTGCCAGGGAGGCTTCTGCATGCCCTACCTCATGGAAATCCTCTCCCGGGAGCTGGGGATTCCCTATGAGGAGGTCACTAAGTCCGGCAAAGGCTCTGAGATCAACATCTGCAGGACAAAAGTGTGCAAAGATTTTCCAAGCCCCCGGGAGGGCGAATAGCACACCTCTTTCGTGCGCAGGCTGAAGCGTCAAAAGCATGGCGCCTGCAAATCTAAGCGGCACAGGGCCCACGGCATGACCGGAAAAAGGACCACAGGAAACGGCACAAGAGCGGCAAAGGAGACGGAAGCAAATGACGGACTTGGTTATCATCGGAGGCGGCCCCGCCGGGATGAGCGCGGCAGTGGCCGCATATGAGAGCGGCATCAGAGACATATTGATCCTGGAGCGGGACGGGCAGCTGGGCGGCATCCTGCAGCAGTGCATCCACAACGGCTTCGGCCTGCACCGCTTCGGCGAGGAGCTGACAGGCCCGGAGTACGCCTGGAGATATGAAAAACAGGTGCGGGAGCTGGGCATCCCCGTGAAACTGAACACCATGGTGCTGTCCGTCTCCCCCGACAGGCTGATCACGGCCACCAATGAGGAGGAAGGCATCTTCACCATAGAGGCCGGGGCCATCATCCTGGCCATGGGCTGCAGGGAGCGGCCCAGAGGAGCCCTGAACATCCCCGGCACCCGCCCGGCGGGCATCTACAGCGCCGGCACCGCCCAGAAGCTGGTGAACCGCAAGGGATATCTCCCCGGAAAGAGCGTGGTCATCTTAGGGTCCGGGGACATCGGCCTGATCATGGCCAGGCGCATGACCCTGGAGGGCGCCAGGGTGAAGGCCGTCTGCGAGCTGATGCCCTATTCCGGCGGCCTTGCCAGGAACATTGAGCAGTGCCTCAACGACTTTGACATTCCTCTTAAGCTCAGCCACACGGTGGTGGACATCCACGGAGACAAAAGGCTGGAGGGCGTCACCATCGCCAGAGTGGACGAAAACCGCCGTCCCATAGCGGAGACCAGGGAATATATCCCCTGCGACACGCTGCTTCTGTCCGTGGGCCTGATTCCGGAGAACGAGCTGTCCCTCCAGGCCGGGATCCGGATGGATGCCGTCACAGGCGGGGCGCTGGTGGACCAGGACAGGCAGACCTCCGTGCCGGGCATCTTCGCCTGCGGCAATGTGCTCCATGTCCACGACCTGGTGGACTTCGTGTCCGATGAAGCCGCCATCGCCGGAGAGAGCGCCGCGGAATTCATCCGGTCCATCCGGGAGGAGACAGGGGAGGGACGCGGCGCTTACGCGGAGACGGATATTCCAGTGCAGACAGACATATCCATTATAACGGATGGGAAAATACGCTATACCGTCCCGCAGAAGATAACCAGGCGCAGGGATACCACGCTGTTCTTCAGAGTGGCGGACAGATACCGGAACGTGAAGATTAAAATCATATCCGACGGAAAGACCATCCATTCCGTCCGCAGGCCCAAAGCGGCCCCCGGGGAGATGGAGAGCATCCCCCTGAAAGCGGCCCTGCTGGAGGGAGTGACCGGCCTGCGGCTGGAGCTGGAGGAGTTTGGCTGAGCCCGTGAAATTACACCGGACTGCAGCAGGCCGCGGCAGACCTGTAAGCCTGACGGCGGGACGGCCCGAACCAACCCCTGACGGAAGGAATCAGGAGACAAAAGGAGCGCATACAATGACAAAGCGAGAGATGACATGCATCATATGCCCCATGGGCTGCTCCCTCACTGTGGAGCTGGAGGGGGAGGAGGTCAAGTCCATAAGCGGCAATACCTGCAAGCGGGGAGCCGCCTATGCCCAGGCGGAGGTGACCCGCCCCCAGAGGACGGTGACCAGCACCATGCGCTGCGACAACGGGGAGGTCCTGTCCGTGAAGACCGACAGGCCCATCCCGAAATCCAAAGTCATGGACTGCATGGCCCTGATAAACGCCCACACGGCGAAGCTTCCCGTGGCCATCGGGGAGGTGCTGCTTCGGGACGTATTCGGCAGCAATATCATCGCCACGGAGAACAGGGAAAGATGACGATATAAGGGAATAGAATTGGAAAAAAGACAGGAAATAGAGGTGGTCGCGTGAATCAAAAGCTGAAAGAGAAGATACTGGAGTCGGTGTCGGCCGTGCTTCCCATCACGGGAATCGTCCTGCTGCTGAGCATCCTGCTGGTTCCGGTGGATCTGGGGATCATGGTGATGTTCCTGGTGGGGGCGATCCTGCTGGTGATCGGGATGGGATTCTTCCAGCTGGGGGCGGAGATGTCCATGACCCCTCTGGGGGAAGGCATCGGTGTCCAGATATCCAAGGCACGCAGGATCCCCCTGATCTTCCTCATCGGATTTTCCATGGGGGCCATCATCACCATCTCAGAGCCGGATCTCCAGGTGCTGGCGGAGCAGGTGCCGGGCATCCCCAACCTGACTTTGATCCTCACCGTGGCGGTGGGGGTGGGCATCTTCCTGGCGGCGGCGATTCTGAGGATTCTGTTCCAGATTGACCTTTCCACGATACTGATTGTGCTTTATATCGTACTGATTGGAGTGTCCTTCCTGGTGTCCAGGGATTTCCTGGCGGTGGCATTCGACTCCGGCGGCGTGACCACGGGTCCCATGACGGTTCCCTTCATCATGGCCATGGGCGTGGGCCTTGCCTCCGTCCGCGGCGACAAGAATGCCTCCAGCGACAGCTTCGGTCTGGTGGCCCTGTCCAGCGTGGGGCCTATCCTGGCGGTGCTGATCCTGGGGATGTTCTTCAGCCCCGGGGAGACGGCCTACAGCGGCGCTGTCGTGGCGGATGTGGGAACCACCAGGGACGTGGTGAAGGAATTCCTCTTCGACATGCCCCCCTATATGAAGGAGGTGCTGATATCGCTGGTCCCCGTGGCCATCGTGTTCGCCCTGTTCCAGAGGTTCACCCGCCGGTATCCCCGCAGACAGGTGAAGAGGATCGCGGTGGGCTTCGCCTATACATATCTGGGCCTGGTGCTGTTCCTCTGCGGGGTGAATGTGGGCTTCGCGCCCCTGGGCGCCCTGCTCGGCGAAGAGATTGCCTTGGAGGCGTGGAGATGGCTGCTGGTGCCCATCGGCATGCTGATCGGCTATTATATCGTAAAGGCGGAGCCTGCCATCCAGGTGCTGAACCGCCAGGTGGAGGGCGTGACCAACGGCGCCGTTTCCGCCAGGGCCATGAACCGCTGCATGTCCTGGGGCGTGGCGGCCAGCGTGGGCCTGTCCATGATGCGGGTGCTCACGGGGCTGCCCATCCAGTACATTATCATCCCGGGCTACCTGATTGCATTGCTGTTGTCCCGGTACGTGCCCAGGATGTTCGTGGGTATCGCATTCGACTCCGGCGGCGTGGCCAGCGGACCTATGACCACGACCTTCCTGCTGCCCCTGAGCATCGGGGCCTGCCAGGCCACGGGGGGCAATCTGATGACGGATGCCTTCGGGGTGGTGGCTCTGGTGGCCCTGACGCCGCTGATCGCCATCCAGCTCATGGGAATCCTGTACCAGTACAAGCTGAGGGTCACGGAGCGGATCGCGGTGCGGGAGGCGGAGATCCCTGTTATGGATAGCGCTGCAGACGACATCATTGAATTCAAGGAGGAAGACGGAGATGGGGGACAATCATAAAATCATGTCTTTTCGCATGCTGCTTCTGATCGCCACGCCGAAGCTGGTGGGCAAGGCGGCGGGACTGTTCAAGGAGGGGAATGTCCCCGTCCAGTACATCTTCCACGGCCAGGGCACTGCCACCAGCCAGGTCATGGACATGCTGGGACTGGACGGGGTGGACAAAAATATCCTCATGGCCATGCTGCCCAAGGCCTTCGCGGACGAGATGCTGAAAAAACTGCGCAAGAGGCTGCACCTGGGGATGCCGAACACGGGGATAGCCTTCACGCTCCTGATGTCGGGCGGCAGCGGGCACCTGGTCCAGCTCATGGAGGGGCTGGAGCCGGAGGAGAAGAAGAGACTATTGGAGAGGAATGGGGCGGATATGACAGAGAACGCGTACAGCTTGATCATGGCAATCGTAAATCAGGGCTTCAGCGAGGAAGTGATGAACGCGGCCAGGCCCAAGGGCGCTTCCGGCGGCACAGTGTTCCACAGCAGGAGGATTGGCAACCAGGAGGCCATGAAATTCTGGAAAATCAGCGTCCAGGAGGAGCGGGAGGTGGTGCTGATCCTGGCCCAGAAGGAAGACAAGCTGGCTATCATGCAGGAGATCGGCAGACAGTGCGGCATGAACAGCAAGGCCCAGGGCATCGTCATGTCCCTGCCGGTGGACGGGATTGCCGGGCTGGACTGAGCCGGGACAGAATGGTTATGGAATGGCCTGCCCTTTGCGGCATAATGGCAGAATGTAATAGAATAAGCGAAAAAACGATAAATAATATGTGCGGGGACAGGTTCCGCGGAATATGCGGGCGGAAAAGATTTTGATACGAAATGGCCTGCCCTTTGCGGCATCTGAGTAGGAGGAGCGACATGGATTTGAGAGAACAGATTGGACAGCGGCTGGTGATAGGATTCCCGGGGACGGAGCTGGATCCGGAATTTAAGCGCCTGGTGAAGGAGTACAAGATAGGGAACGTCATCCTGTTCCAGCGCAACTTGAAGAGCATGGAGCAGGTGAAGGCCCTGTGCGCGGACATTCAGGAGCTGGTGCGGCGGGAGACGGGGCATGACGCCTTCATCACCATCGACCAGGAGGGCGGCAAGGTGACCAGGCTTCCCGGAGACGGCTGCAACGTGCCGGGAGCCATGGCCACGGCGGCTACGGGAGAGGTGGAGAACGCGGAGATTCTGGCCCATATCACGGCAAAGGAGCTGAAGGCCGTGGGCGTGAACTTCAACCTGGCCCCCTGCATGGACATCAACAACAATCCGGAGAATCCGGTGATCGGGGTGCGCAGCTACGGCGATACCGCGGAGACCGTGGCGGCTTACGGCACTGCCGCTTTCCGGGGATACCGAAAGGGCGGGGTCCTCTCCTGCGCCAAGCATTTCCCGGGCCATGGGGACACGGCGGTGGATTCCCACGTAGGTCTCCCGGTGATCGACAAGACCATGGAGGAGCTGGAGGCTCTGGAGCTGAAGCCCTTCCGGGCGGCCATGGAGGCAGGGATTCCGGCTGTCATGGGCAGCCACATCCTGTTCCCGAAGCTGGAGCCGGACAATGTGCCCTGCACCATGTCCCGGAGGATCATCACCGGGGTGCTGAAAGATAGGCTGGGCTTCCCAGGGCTGGTGGTGAGCGACTGCATGGAGATGGATGCCATCAAGAAATACTACGGCACGGTGAAGGGCGTGGTATCCGCCATGGCGGCAGGGGTGGACATGGTGCTGGTGTGCCACACGGCGGCCCTCCAGGAGGAGAGCGCCCGGGCTGTCTTACAGGCAGTGGAGGAGGGGAGGCTTTCCGGGGAGGAGATGCGCATATCCGCGGAGAAGGTCGTCCGTCTGAAAGAGGAGTACGCTAAGAGCGCGGACGCGGAGGCTCCCTGCCGGTGCACCGAGGAGGACAGGGCGCTGGAGCGGGAGATCCGCAGGAAGAGCATCGTGGTCATGGCCGGGGACGGCCTGCGCAGCGGGGAACCGGAGCAGGAAAAGCCGGGCAAGGGTGCTGCGGCCCAGGGCGGTGGCAGCCAGGGAAGCGTGGGTCCGGTTGTCCTGGGAGCCGCTCCATTCTTTACCGGAAGCGGCAGCTACCGCGCCACCCTGGCCTTCAACGATGAGGAGCTGTCGGAGACCTTTGCGGCGCATATGGCGGCCCGGCTGGGCGGGACGCATTTCGACGTGGAGTCGGATCCGAAGGAAGAGGAGATCAGGGAGGCAGTGGAGCGGGCAAGGGGAGCCAGCGGCATCGTGGTGAGCCTCTTTGCCGCCAGGGAGCAGGCCGGCCAGTACAGGCTGGTGGAGGCGCTGTCCGGGCTGGGCGTGCCGGTGATCGCGGTGGCGTTGTACAGCCCCTATGACCTGAAAGGCCTTCCGGCGGGCGTCACAGGCATCGCGGCATGGGACAATACCCCTATGACCTTGCAGGCCCTGGAGGAGCTGTTCAGGGGAGAGTGGCAGCCCACAGGAAGGATGCCTGTAAAGCTGTAGCGATTTTTCCGGGGAGGTGCCTGCCATGTGGAAGAAGCTGAATTACATCCTGAATATCGCAATCGGTTCCTGCATCGGGGTTTTTGTGGGGCACGGAATATATGTGTTCTGGGATTACAGGACACGTCCCGGGTTATATGCGATGCGGTCCGCCCCATGGTATGCCAGTATCCTGACCTACGGGATGTTCACCATCGCTTTTCTGACAGCGGCCGTCATTCTGAAGCTGATTGCCAGATGGAAGTCAAAACGGGAATAAATAGGCGAAATAATTGCGGAGCGGAATGCGCCCCGGAGGGAGCTTCCGTTCCGCAATACAGGACCAAGCGGCAGATGAACGCGCCGCTCAGGCGGAAAAGTAAGGCGAATCAGAAGTCGCTGGCCTCATATAGGTACAGATTCCCCTTTTTGCCCACCCGGGCCACAGTCCCCATGTGATACAGGATATTCAGGGTTACCTGGGACAGGGCCTGGGAGATATGGGCGGCTTTGGCGAAGTCCTTCGTGGTGAACTGCCCCTCCAGCTCCGGGGGGACGAACTGCAGGAAATCCTCCGGCCGTTCCACTTCCAGCTCCCGCACCAGCTCCGTGGGGATGCGGTCATAGCGGCTGGCCCTGATTTTCCGGTTCTTTCCCCTGCCGTTCAGGAGCTTGTATTCCTCCATGTCCAGCAGGACCAGCCGAAAACGCAGATGGGGGTCTTTCAGGAAGGCCTTGATCCTGTACAGCTCGGGAAACACCGTGTAGGGGCTGCCCTTTAAAGGTGACTTGCGCTTCCCGCTTAATTCCCCGGTCTCCTCGTCTATCCAGATGATCCATTTCTCCCGGGGGATGGGGTAGACGATGGTCACCGGGTACAGGGGCAGAAAGGCGGAGAGCTTGCCCCGGAGCTTGTCGAACTGCCTGGTCTGGATCTCGATGATCTCTCCCCCTGCAAAGATGTCCGCCACATAATTCTCGATGGGGATTTCCTGCCTGTCCTCGTCCGGCTCATAGTAGTTCTTCAGGATGGCATGGACTGTCTTCTCCGACAGCGTGCCGATGCCCAGCCGCTGTCTGTCGATTCCGATGATTTTCCTTTTTGCTTCCTCAAAGGCCTTTTTGTCCGGCATGGTATCTTCATTCCTTGTTCCTGGTGACTGTGTTTGAGATTATGCCGCATTTTCCCGCGCCCTGTCGCGCTTGGAACCAGAAGCCGGCACAATCCCTTTCTGGGTCAACATTGTACCACACTCCCAGGTTTTTTGCCATCTTGATTTTCCCGGCATTTTTGGTATAATGATATCAAATCAAGATTTAGTAAATCAGGATTAGATAAAGAGAGGAGCCGGCATCATGTTCATAGGAAGAGAGAAAGAGCTAAGATTCCTACAGGATAAATACGATGAAAAAAAGGGTCAGCTGATTGTCCTGTATGGAAGAAGGCGCGTGGGAAAGACAGAGACCCTCAGAGAATTTTGCAGGGATAAGCCCCACCTCTTTTTTTTCTGTACACAGACTACGGACAGAGTACAGCTCGCAAGATTTTCAAGCCAGATTCTGAGGGAGGACATCCCTGCAAAGCAGTATCTCTCAGAATTCGCGGATTGGGAAAAGGCTTTCCGGGCAATCCTGGATCTGCCATACGGAGAAAAAAAGAAGCTCATTGTAATCGACGAGTTCCCCTATATGTGCAAAGGGAACAAAAGCATTCCGTCCATTCTGCAAAATCTCTGGGACATGGAACTGAAGGACGGCAATGTCATGATTGTCCTGTGCGGCAGCGCCATGAGCTTTGTGGAGAAAGAGCTGCTGGCAGAAAAAAATCCATTATACGGCAGGGCCACAGGCATCTACAAGATGACCGAAATGGGATTTTACGAGGCCGCCCGCTTTTTTCCGGATTATTCGGAAAGAGACAAGGTGCTGGCCTACGCGGTGCTTGGCGGCATTCCCCATTATCTCAATCAGTTCAGACCGGAGCTTTCCGTTCAGGAAAACATCAAGCGCAATATCCTGACCAAGGGCTCCGTGCTCTACAGCGAGGTGGACTTCCTGCTTCATCAGGAACTTCGGGAGCCCCCGATTTACAACGCCATCATTGAGGCAGTGGCCCTGGGCAGCACGAAGCTGAATGATATCAGCCAGAAGTCCCTGCTGGAGGATACCTCCAAAACCAGCGTCTATTTGAAGAACCTGATAGAACTGGGGATTGTCCGGCGGGAGTTTTCCGTTGACGCAGGGACGAAGGAGAAGGCCAATGCGAACCGGGGGACATACCGCCTGACCGATCATTTCTTCCGTTTCTGGTATGCATTCGGCTTCGCCAATCTCTCGCAGCTTGAGGACGGGGATGTGGAGGGAGTCTATGAATATCTCGTCCGCCCTGCCCTGCATGAATTTGCCTCATCCGTGTTCGAGGATGTGTGCAGGGAGTTCGTGCGGGAGCTCCAGAAGAAAAACGCCCTGCCATTCCGCTATGCCAGGATGGGGCGTTGGATGGGAAAGACCACTGTCCGTGATAAAAATGCGGAAAACGGACTGCGGATGGCAGAGACGGAGATAGACCTGTTAGGCATCAGCAGAGACGAGAAAGAGTATCTGGTGGGCGAATGTAAATTCAAGCACAGCCCCTTTGCCTATGCCGAGTATCTTGACACAAAGGCGAAACTGACTCCGCAGAAGGAAAAGGCGAAATTTTACTACGCCTTGTTTTCCGAATCCGGCTTCGATGACAAAATCATGGCAGAAGCCCAGGGCTCGGAAAGCCTTTGCCTCTACGACCTTGAGGCGATTGTGGACTTTGAAAAATAAAATCGATATATGTGACATCATCACAGAAGAACAAAGAAATCCATGATATCATAGAGCCACAAAGGAAAACAAAGGAGGACGATAAAATGTCTGCTGTCAATATCAACAAGAACAATTTCCGGAGCGAAGTCATGGATTCTGATAAACCCGTCCTGTTGGACTTTTGGGCACCCTGGTGCGGGCCCTGCCGTATGGTGGTCCCCATCGTGGAGGAGATTGCCAGGGAGCGCTCCGACATCAAGGTGGGCAAAGTCAACGTGGATGAAGAGCCGGAGCTTGCGGGGCAGTTTGGCGTCATGAGCATCCCCACTCTGGTGGTGATGAAAGACGGGAAAATAGTCAACCAGGCCATGGGGGCGAGACCTAAGAGCGCCATCCTGGGGATGCTGTAAGGAGGTGGCCATATGGGATTCTTTGACCTGTTCCGGCAGCCGGATATCAACCAGGGCGTGGAGGAGTACAGGGCCGTCCCCCAGGCGATCCTGCTGGACGTCCGCACCCCCGAAGAGTATGGGGGAGGGCATGTTCCGGGAAGCAGGAACCTGCCGCTGCAGCAGATTGAAAAAATCACAGCCATTGCGGAGAAGAAAGAGACGCCCCTGTTCGTCTACTGCCAGTCCGGGGCCAGAAGCCGCCAGGCAGTAAGCCTGCTGCAGCGTATGGGATATGAAAACGTGAACAACATCGGCGGCATGTCCGCGTATCGGGGAAAGGTGGAATGACATGAAAGTGGTAATCGTAGGCGGCGTGGCGGGAGGCGCCACAGCCGCGGCAAGAATCCGGAGGTTGGACGAGGCGGCGGAAATCATCGTATTTGAGCGGTCTGGATATGTTTCCTATGCCAACTGCGGCCTGCCCTACTATATCGGCGGCGTGATCGCGGATCCGGAAGAGCTGACACTCCAGACCCCGGAGAGCTTCTACTCCCGCTTCCGGGTGGCCATGAAAGTCCGCCATGAGGTCACGGGAATCCATCCGGAGCGCAAGACCGTCTCCGTGAAGAACCTGGAGACGGGGGAGGAATTTGAGGAGGGCTACGACAAGCTGATCCTCTCCCCCGGCGCAAGGCCCACGCAGCCCAGGCTCCCCGGCACAGGCATAAGCAAGCTTTTCACCCTGCGCACCGTGGAGGACACCCTGCGCATCAAAGAGCACATAGACAGGCACCATCCGAAATCCGCCATACTGGCAGGCGGCGGCTTCATCGGGCTGGAGCTGGCGGAGAATCTGCGGGAGCTGGGCATGGAAGTGGCCATCGTCCAGCGCCCGAAGCAGCTGATGAGCCCCTTTGACGCGGACATGGCCGCCATGATCCACGGCGAGATGCGCAGGCATGGCGTCAGGCTGGTGCTGGGGCAGACCGTGGAGGGCTTTGCGGAGAAGGACGGCGGCGTGGACGTGCTGTTAAAAGACAATGCCCCGCTCCATGCCGATATGGTAGTGCTTGCCATCGGCGTCACGCCGGACACGGCCCTGGCAAGGGAGGCCGGACTGGAGCTGGGGATAAAAGACAGTATTGTGGTCAATGACAGGATGGAGACCTCTGTCCCCGACATATACGCTGCCGGCGATGCGGTTCAGGTAAAGCACTCCGTCACAGGCCAGGACGTGCTGCTCTCCCTGGCCGGGCCTGCCAACAAACAGGGCCGGATCATCGCGGACAATATCTGCGGCGGCGACAGCCGGTACGTGGGCAGCCAGGGCAGCTCCGTAATCAAGGTGTTCGACATGACAGCCGCCGTCACCGGCATCAATGAGACCCATGGGCGGAAAGCCGGGCTGGATCTGGATACGGTCATCCTCTCCCCCATGAGCCATGCGGGCTACTATCCCGGCGGCAGGGTCATGACCATGAAAGTGGTGTTCGAGAAGGGGACATACCGTCTGCTGGGCGCCCAGATCGTAGGCTACGAGGGCGTGGACAAGCGCATTGACGTCCTGGCCGCTGCTATCCATGCAGGGATGAAAGCCACTGAGCTGAAAGATTTGGACCTGGCCTATGCGCCGCCCTATTCCTCTGCCAAAGACCCCGTGAACATGGCCGGCTTCATGATCGACAACATCGCGGGCGGCATATTGAAGCAGTGGCATCTGGAGGATGTGGACGGGCTGCCCAGGGACGGCAGTGTCACGCTGCTGGATGCCAGGACGGCAGGGGAATATGCCCGGGGGCACATACGGGGATTTCGCAACATTCCCGTTGACGAGCTGCGGGAGCGCCTTGCCGAACTCGAAAAGGGCAAGCCCGTCTACGTCATCTGCCAGAGCGGGCTGCGCAGCTACATTGCCTGCCGCATCCTGGAAGGACAGGGATACGAGGCCTATAACTTCTCCGGCGGCTTCCGCTTTTATGATGCGGTGAGGAATGACCGCCGCCTGGTGGAAAGCGCGGCCGACTGCGGCATGGATATACTGCATAACGCTGAATGCTGCCCAAAGTAATCATGCGATTGAACCAGTCAGCGTTATGCAGTCTGGTTTCACGGCAGGTGAAATCGTTAAGCGGTATAAATAGAGATAGAGAGCCATGTCCTTCCGGAGGAAGGGCATGGCTTTTTGCTGCTGGGAAAGACAGACGGCAGCGTGAAGCCCAGTGCATGAATCCTTGAGCAATCAATACTCGCTGTCCCCCCAGTACTGCGTTGTCGTCAGTCTACGATGCCCCGCATCGCCTCCTTCCTCCGCCTTGCCCTGGTGCGGACATCAAGCACTGATTATTCGGGAATTCATGCACTGGTGTACTAGTGCCCGATTGTCTCTTCCAACTTATCCGCATCCGTAATCTCAATGACGCCCCGGCTCAGCCGGACCATCCCCTCATTTTGGAAATACCGGAGCATCCGGGTGATGACCTCCCGGTGGGAGCCCAGATGGTTGGCGATTGTCTCGTGGGTGATCTTTAACCTGTCGCTTCCCTCGATGGAGGCCTCTTCCAGGAGGAACGCCGCCAGGCGCCTGTCCAGGCTCTTCCACATGATCTGTTCCATCAGCCACATCACATCCGAAAAGCGGGAGGCCATCAGCTCATTGGTATAATTTGCCGCCGGTGCGGATTCTTCCAGGATGCCTTTGTACACCTCGGTGGGCACCACCCAGAATTCCGTGTCCTTTTCCGCCGCGATCGTCACGTCGAACTGGATGGAGCGCAGCATGCAGGAGGCCGAGAACAGGCACATATCCAGTTCGAACAGGCGGTAGAGCGTGATTTCGCGGCCTTCGTCCGACAGGATGTAGACCCGAAGCTGCCCGGATTTGATCAGGAGTAGGCCGGTACAATCCATGCTTCCGTTGTGGATGACGGTCCCCTTTTTGACGCGGTGGCTTACCAGGCTGCCAAGGATGCGGGCCTGCTGTTCTGTGTCCAATCGATCCCATATGGGAAAGCAGCTTTGAAATTCCATGTTATCCCCTTTCTATCCAATCTCTGTCCCCATTGTAGCACAGATGTCTGGAAAAATCACCCACCATGGCCTGATATAAAATATTTCTCCGGAATATATACAACAAATAGAAATATACCTTGACAGACGAGGTATATAGGAGTATATTGTAACAAGAAAGGAGATGCCTATGTCAATTACGTCCGATATTTTACGGGGCCACACAGAGGCCATCATCTTGTCCCATCTGCTGGAGCAGGACAGCTACGGCTACCAGATCAACAAGGACATCATGAAGAAGACCGACAACCGGTGCGAGCTGAAGGAGGCCACGCTGTACTCCGCCTTCCGCCGCCTGGAGCAGGCGGGCTACATACACACCTACTGGGGAGACGAGACCGTGGGGGCCAGGCGGCGCTATTACTCCATCACGGAGGAGGGACGCCAGGCCTATCAGTCCTACAAGCGGGACTGGGAGGAGGCAAAACTCACCATCGACCAGCTGCTGAAATGAGGAGGAGGCTCCGGAAATCTGAAAAAAGGCAGAAATGTAGACAGGGATGCGAACAGAAGCGCAGAAAGAAGTGCAGAAAGGAAAATAAGCATGAAGGAAAAAATCACAAAGCATATCAATGAACTGTTCAGGGACGCGCCCAAGACCAGGAGGGCCGTGGAGCTGAAAGAGGAGATGACCCAGAACACCATAGAGAAGTACGAGGACCTGATCGGCGAGGGCTGTCAGGAGGAGGACGCGTTCCGAATCGTGGTGGGCTCTATCGGGGACGTGACGGAGCTGTTCGAGGATCTCAAGGACAGGAGCCTGTTCCTGCTGCCGGAGGAGCAGCGGCGGAAGAGGGCAGTGCTCAAGGCAGCCGCCGTTGGGATCTATATCTTTGCGGGGGTGGTCTTCATCATCTCCATGGTGGTCAACGACATGTATTATGCCCTGGCGCCGGAGGGCGGCATCCTGGGGCTGGCGCTGACGGGGCTGATCTGCATCCTGCCTACCTGTATGCTGATCTACGCGGCGAACATGTATCCCGCCTACAATAAAAAGGAGGAGAACCTGGTGGAGCTGTACAAGGAGGCCGCCCACACCGGCAGCAGGGAGAGGGCGATCCGGACTTCTGTCAGCATGCTCATCTGGCTGGTGACCTTGCTGCTCTATTTTGCCATCAGCATGACCACGCAGCGGTGGGAGATCACCTGGCTGGTATTCCTGGTGGGAGCCTGCGCCCAGATGATTGAGGTGTTGGTGTTCAACATAAAGCACACCGGTTCATGAAGCCGGGGGAGTCAGGACCGGCCGAAGGAGGGCTGCCGGGTAGGCGGGCGCCCGGAGGCGCGGCGCGTGGCGGCAGCAGAATGGGGAGGAATAAGGATTATGAAAAAATTGCAGATTGCTTTGATTGGCATAATTGGAGCGGTGATGGTCTTCCTGTGCGTGGCGCTGGGGGTTTCCCTGTCCAGGGGGATTCCGTCGGCCGGCGGCGGGAACTACTCGCTGGTTCAGGAGAAGAAATTCCCGGCCCAGGACATCCGGAGCCTGAAGATAGACTATGGAAAAGGCTCCTCAGGCTCCACGGACGTGCTGTTCTATCAGGGCACAGGGGATGAAATCATCATCCGGGAATACATGAATTATGAACCGGGACAGAACCAGCTTTCCGCCATAGAGCAGTCAGGCGGGGAGCTGAGAATCACAGGGGCGGGACATAGGTTCTTCTCCTTCCTCTCCATCAGCTTCCGGGGAGCCTATGTGGAGGTGTACCTGCCTGCGGGATTCGCCGGGGACATGGAGACGCTGACCGTGAAGACCATCAGCGGGGAGATATCCTCCAAAATCGGACTGACAGCCCGGGGCGGCTTTCTGGCTTCCACCACCAGCGGCGACATGCTGTTCCCGGAGGTCCAGGCGGAGAAGATACAGGTGTCTTCCACCAGCGGCGACATCCGCCTGGACAGCGCCCTGGCAGAAAAACAGGACATTTCCACCACCAGCGGCGATATCACGGTGGAGCAGGCCCGGGGGGAGACGAAGATATCCTCCACCAGCGGGGAGATTCGGGTATCCGCTCTGGAGGGACCCCTGCGCACATCCACCACCAGCGGCGACATCACGCTGGGACAGGTGACAGGCAGCATCACGCTGTCCACCACCAGCGGCGAGATCCGGCTGGAGGAGGGCGAAGGGGATTTGGATGCGGAGAGCACTTCCGGCGATATCCGGGTGGGGAGTCTCGCAGGGAGCTTTCGCATGAGCACCACCAGCGGGGAGCTTACGGTCTCCAGGGCAGGCTCCTTTGGCAGGGCCCATTCCGTCTCCGGCGACATACGCGTCTTCATGGAGGATCTGACAGGAGACCTGGACATCTCCACCACCAGCGGGGCGGTGGATTTGGCGTTCCCAGGGACGGCGGATTTCCGCTTCCGGTTCAGTACCACCAGCGGCGAGTGCGGGACATTCTTCGACGATGCGCTGTCCTTTGACAAGAAAAGGAAGAACGCGGAAGGGGAGCTTGGAGCGGGAACCCATTCCGTGGAGATATCCACGGTCAGCGGAGATTTGGACATAAGGGAATTTCAGGGCGGCGATTTGTAAAAAAGCTTTGTATTTCCGGCTCAAATAAGGTAGGATAAAGATACCGACCAGAAATGTCATGAAAAGCATAAAGCAGCCTCAAGGCGGGAAGCGAAGAGGCGCAGGCTGGAACAGGAGGAATGAGCCCCATGGAACAGAGACCGGAAATCAAGAGAGAAAACGTAAAGACCTTATTTGAATCCCCCTATCTGCGGGTGGCGGATCTGCAGTACGCCCCGGGGAAGCACTATTATGACGCCACCAGGCGGGACATGGAGAACCTTACCGCCATAAAATCGGATCAGGAGTTTGAGGCTATGCTGGCGGACGCGGTGAGCTGCTTCGTCATCCTGGACGGGGAGGGGGAGGAGCCAAAGCTGTTGCTGTCCTATGAATTCCGCTATCCCGCGGGCCAGTACCTGCTCAGCGTGCCCGCGGGCCTCATAGACGAGGAGGACAGGGAGAGGCCGGATGTCCTGGTATCCACCGCCATCCGGGAGATTCGGGAGGAGACCGGGCTGGAGGTTCGGGACACCGACACCGTCAGGGTGGTGAATCCCCTGGTCTTTTCCACGCCGGGCCTGACGGACGAGAGCAATGCGCTGATCTGCGCCGTGCTGCGTTCCGCCAGGCCCACCGACCTGTCCCAGGAGGGGGCCGTGGGCTCCGAGCAGTTCGACGGCTTCTGTCTCTTGACCAAAGCCCAGGCCAGAGAGCTGCTGAAAAAGGGCCGGGACGAGCGCGGGAAATTCTACCCCCTGTATACCTGGGCGGCGCTGCTGTATTTCGTGTCGGACATGTGGCTGGAAGCGTGAACGGAGCGAAAATCTGTTGATGTGCTGGCTGCACCGGTATGTCAGAAAAGGGGTAGGAAGGGGGCGGCATAGATGAAGAACTATACCCAGGTCTACGTAAAAAACAGCATGGAGGCGGCAGAAACCTATTGCAGGGCCTTTGGCGCTGAGATAACATTTGAAATCAAAAATGACAGTGGCACCGCCTATGAACATTGTGAATTATCGGTCAATGGGGACGGCTTCCTGGCCATAGGCGAGGCAAAGAATCCCTGCGACATAGAGCTTGTCCACAAAATGAAATGGGAGACGATGACCTTTAACGTATTTGAGATGGGGGCCGAAGAGAGCGTCCGGCATGCGCTTGATGTCCTGCGTGACGGCGGGCTGGTGCTGGAGGAGATTCATGAGCTGCCATGGAGCAGATGCTGTGCCACCGTTATCGACAGGTATGGCGTATGCTGGTGGATTTCCATATAGCGGCTGAAAAGGGCTTTTCAAGACAAGTAAAACAGAAAGATTGAGGAATTCATTTCATGAAAATGCTGAAAATCAATGATAACGTGCCGGAGGCATCGGCCATCGGCCTGGGATGCATGCGGATCACCGGATTGGGAAGCGCCGTGCAGGAGCTGGTGGAGGCTTCCATGGAGGCAGGCGTCAATTTCTTCGACCATGCGGACATCTATGCAAAAGGAGAGGCGGAGAGCCGGTTTGGGGAGATTCTGACCCCCGAATTGCGCAGCCGCATGGTGATACAGACCAAGTGTGCCATCCGTCCCGGCATCTGCTACGATTTTTCGAAGGAACATATATTGGAATCCGTGGACGGCAGCTTGAAGCGGCTTGGCACGGACTACATCGACATCCTGTTGCTGCACCGCCCGGACGCGCTGATGGAGCCGGAGGAGGTGGCGGAGGCTTTCGATATCCTGAAAAAGGCCGGAAAAGTCCGCGCCTTTGGCGTCAGCAACCATAATCCCATGCAGATAGAGCTGCTGAACAGCTGCCTGGCGGAGCCCCTGTGCGTCAACCAGATTCAGTATTCCGTGGCCCACTGCCCTACCATTGACGCAGGGCTCAATGTGAATATCTGTAATGAGGCGGGCTGCAGCAGGGACGGCAGCGTGATTGAATATTGCAGATTGAAGAAAATGACTATACAGGCGTGGTCTCCTTTCCTCTACGGCATGTTCGAGGGCGTCTACATCGGAAACGAGAAATTCCCGGAGCTGAACCGGGTCATGGACCGCCTGGCGGAAGAATACCAGGTGACGCCCAATGCCATCGCCGTGGCGTGGATCATGCGGCATCCCGCCCATATCCAGACCATCGTGGGCAGCACCAATGCACAGCGGGTGCGGGATGTCTGCAAGGCCTCCGATATCCGCCTGACCAGGGACGAATGGTATGAGATGTACCTGGCGGCGGGGAAGAAGCTGCCCTGAAGAGACGGCGGAACGATTTGGGCGGTTTCAGGCGGCGGATTTTCCCTGGCAATGAGACAGGCTTAAAGTCCGGATTATGGGGCTGTGTGCACAGATGGCCCGCTGTGCGGTGGGGCTGTAGCTGTCGGCCCGCTGTCGGGCGGGCCATCCTCCGGTCTGCTGTCAGCCTGAGGCGGGGGGACGGGCGGCGGGGCAGAGGCGGTTCCCTTGACCAAAGTCAGGACAAAACAGACGGAGGTCTGCCCATGGCATCCGTTCCCTCTGTCGGCGGGAGCCTCTGCGGCGGGGAGAGCCTGGGCCGTCAGGGAGCCGCCCATGGCTTCCGCCAGTGATTTCGCTATGGTCAGCCCCAGCCCTGTGCCGCCTTTGCTCCGGGAGACATCGTTTCTGTAAAAACGATTAAAAAGATTCGGTACATCATTCTCCCTGATCTCCGCCGAATCATTTTCAAAAAGAATCTGAACCTGCCCACAGCTTTCCTGCATGCGGATGTCCAGATAGCTGTGGGCATATCTTCCCGCGTTTGTGAGCATGTTCGCGAAGATGCGCTGACAGGCATCCCTGTTCCCCTGTGCCATCACAGGATGCTCCGGCAGGCGGCTTTCCAGAGAGAGCCCCTCTCTCTCCAGGGAACCGTAATTGTCCGCAAGACTCTCCCGCAGCAGTCTGCACACGTCCAGCTGCTCCAGTTCCAGCGAGAAATCCATGCCGTTTACCCGGGAAAAAGCATAGAACTGTGAGACCAGATGCTCCATGGAGCGCGCGCCCCGCTCCAGCACGTCCAGGGACTCCTCCAGCCGGAAAGAGGCATTCCCGGAGGGAGCTTTCAGCCATTTCAGATATCCCAGAATGACCGTCAGTGGCGTGCGCAGATCGTGGCTGATGTTTTCAATCTGCTGCTGGAACTCCCGCTCCCGCTTCTCATAGGCCATCCGCTCCCTGCGGATCTGCTCCAGAGCGCCATTGATGGATTCCATCAGCCGCTCCAGCCCTTTGTCCGGCAGGGGGAGATGGAGGATCTGGTTCCGGAGCAAATCACCCTGAATCTGCGAAAGCTCCCGGGCCGTCTCCTGCAGGGCGCGTTCAAGCGCGAAATACCGAAAAGCAAAATATGCCGAAGCAATCATAAGGATTATCAGTCCCAAATCCTGTATCCGAAAAAAATCTCCCATCTTCATCCCCCTAAAAGCGCTTCTGTCCTAAATGTCCTTTTTCCTCAATAATAGCACACCCGCCGCGCTGAACACAAGGATTCCCGCTGTGCCTGAGATGAGGCATCTGGCCATGCCTGTCCCGGTGTCCCATATGGTGGAGCATTCCGACATGTTGACATTTGTCCCCGCCGGGATGAAGTTGGCGGGCATCCACATGGCCACGTCCATGAGGACGTCCCCGCCAAAGGGCAGGACAATCCCGGCAAACAGCAGGATCTTGGGCAGGAACAGCATCACGGTCAGCCATGCCAGGACGCTGAAAAAGCTGTTTTCAAAGAAATCCAGCAGGACTACGGCCAGGATCAGGGAGCCGGTGGCAATCAGGGACATGGCAGGGACTTCCAGCAGCATATCCTGGATGGTGGTGGGGCCTGTGGCATGCAGCAGCAGTTCGGCGCATCCGATGTATAAGGGCAATGCCACTGCCAGCATGACCAGGGAGGCCACAAAGCAGACCACGCACTTCCCGGCCAGGAGCTGCATCCGGGAGATGCCATAGGCGATGCTGTTTCCCATGGTACCGTTCCTCCTGTCGGATTCGTAGAGCATGGCGGCCACATCAGCGGCCACGTAGCAGTACATCATGGGCACGGATACGAGCATGGAGTAGGAGAAAGAGGAAGAGCCGTACCGGAAATGCTCCACGTCTTTCATGAGGAACAGGGTCAGGTTCAGGAACAGGATGATTGCCAGCAGGCCGATGAAAGCCCCGCGGAGCTCTTTGCTGTGTGCCGCTCGGTAGAGTTCGCTTTTGATGTAGTTCAGCATGATTCTTTCCCTCCGTTCTTCAGGTTCATGTAATAGTCCTCCAGGGAGGCGGACTTGCGCTCCAGCCCCAGGATGCAGAGCCCATGCTCCATGGCCAGGCGGCTGTAGGCCTCAGGTTCCCGGCGGAAGCCGCGGATCTGGATGGTGCCCTCCGGGAGCACCCGCCAGCTCTCCTCCGGGAAATGCTTTGCCAGCAGGGCGGCGTACTTTTCCCTGTCGTCCACGGCGATGTCCAGGCGGTCTGCGCATCTTTCGTGCAGCTCCTGGGCGGATATCTCCTCCAAGAGCTTTCCCCTGCTCAGGAACCCGAACATGGTGGCGGTCTGCTGGAGCTCGGGCAGGATATGGCTGGACAGCAGGATGGTGATGTTCTTCTCTGTGTTCAGCCTATGGAGCAGGGCGCGCAGCTCCACTATGCCGCTGGGATCCAGGCCGTTGACGGGCTCGTCCAGGACCAATGCCGCGGGCTCTCCCAGCAGGGCGATGGCAAGGCCCAGCCGCTGCTTCTGGCCCAGGGAGAGGCGCTTGCATGTTTCCCGGCGCTTTTCCCGGATGTCCACGAGCTCCATGAGCTCCTGTACCTTTTCCTTTCCCGGGATGCCCTTTTGGATGCGGTAGTATTCCAGGGTGCGCTCCACGGTCATGTTGGGGAAGAAGCCCGGACGCTCGATCATGACGCCCATCTGCCTGCGGCAGCGGAGAAGCTCCCGCTCCCCGGCCTGGCCGAACAGGCGGATCTCCCCTGCGGTGGGGAAGACATGCCCTGCCAGGAGCTTCAAAAGGGTGGACTTGCCCGCGCCGTTGTCGCCGATCAGCCCGTAGATGCTCCCGGGGCTCACCCGCAGGCTCACCCCATCCAGCGCCAGGACGGAGCGGTATTTTTTTGTGACTTGATTTGCTTCTATGACGGAATCGTTCATTTCTGGCCTCCTTTTCGCCGGGACGTACCTGTTCCGGCTGACATTTATCAGTATAGACCATGGGGGGTTAATAAGTCATAAAGAACTTTTAAAGATGTCGTAAAGATTTCCGGGGAGGGGTATAGGAAACATGCGGTGGCCGCTTTTAATGCTTGACGCTTCATCAGATTTGGTTTATAATATGCTTATCAAGGGAGCCGGAAAGTGAGTGCAGGTCACCCGACCCGGCGAATAATTAATTTAGACTTATAAGGATAGTCGTCCAGTCATTGCCAGTGAGCGGGACGGCTATTTCTTATGTGTATAATTCAGAATTGCCACAATCAGCAGCGCCACAGTCAAAATCACCATGAATTCCTCGTATGTACTCATAATAATCACCGCCTTCCGTTAGGTCTCGGATTGGGTGAGAGCACGTCCCCCAGCTCCCCTGGTAAGCATATTATGTTGTCATGGTTCAGGTAAAGGACATTTGTCCGCCAGTGCAAAGTTGAGCCGGTTCATAATCGGATTTGCTCCCGGATCAGGGCGGCTAACGGGGCCCATATTGGCCTGGTTAGCACAACGAAGGACATTTGTCCGTGGTTAGAGCAATATTGCGCTGACAACAAAATAGTGGCCAGTCAACTGCAACCATTTGGCAGTGGTAAATCCAATTTGGGCTTCTCCTCTGATAGAGGTGTTGCTGTTCCAAAATGGCATACCAGGTTCTGCTCTGGAAGAGGTCTCCCCAATGGGGATACCTTGGCTCCATGGAGAAGCTCCGGCAGATGCCTTCCAAGGGGGAGTCTGATCTGACCCTCCTTCAGGATGAAGCACCCCTCTATGGTTCCGGGGGGCTGCCCAATGGGCGGTACCCTGATTCAGGGCCCCATCCCCCAAAATTGGGGGCACCCCTGCCGGTTATTACCGGCTCCGGGATGCTTTCATTTGCCAGGAGGGCATCCCCACTTGTGGGGAATCGGCGGTTCTGCCGTGCCAACTTGTCGGCATGATTTTCCCCCACTTGCGGGGGATGGTTCGACACTTGTGTCGATGGTTTTCCTACGGTGGTATGAAAACTGTTCGTACCTGAGTACGAGCCGGAGCCATTCCTGGCCCGGGCGCAAAATTGCGTTGGGCCCTGCTCCTCCCTGGTGAGGAATGGGGCGCTCGCCCCAGATGGCGAATGGTTCTTCCGCTCGTCCTCCAGGAGGAGCGGGAAATTTCCTGTACCCCTGCCGCTTATTGGATACGTTCATACGCTTGTGCTGGCGGTGGGATAGAGGCAATTAAAAAGCAGATAACCGGAGTTACCTGCTTCGCAAAGTTGAATGGAATAGGTGGGTGACAATCCACATCTCCTAGCTATGGGCGACGGCCGCCTGTTCCGTCCTCAGATTCCATTCAATAAAGCTTATGCATTTGATAACTCAATTATACAACAAATTCAGTTTATGTCAAGCCTTTTCAATGTGCCTTTTTCAATGTATCTCTCAGCATTACAGGTGCTTAAGGAATGCAATGTCTTTGCAAAGCATTTTCCGCCAGATGTAATCTTGGCGGCCACACGGACATAATCCGCATTTACCTTGAATAGCTTCACAAAGAGAATCGAGCCATCTTTTGGGTTCAGCCCCACATAATCGGGGGAATTTATTATCGTGCCGATGTCCTTATAATATACGTCATACTCATATGGATGCCGGCTCTTGATATGCTCTATATTGGATTCCCCTATGAATACCGGAGTGTTGGGCTTGAGCTCCAACCCCAATGTCTCGATGACAGATTGGGAGATGTAACCAACTATTTCCATTGGCAGTTCCTTTCATGTTAAGTTTCATATATCTGTTCAGCTAAGAATTCAGCGCTACCCGCCCCCGGCAATCTTCCCTCCGGCTCCTGGGAGGAGAAAGCCATTTTCCCTTCTCCTGCCCTGCCGGTTCGGAAAGTGGATTCCGAAAAGTCGCGGAATCCTACCTTTACCCCTGCTCCCCCGGTTCTGCGGTGGGGCTAGGACTGGGGTTCGTCTGGTTCTTCATATGGAATTTCTCATACTTCGCATACTAAAATTAGGCATACTACCAGAAATTACGCCACTTTGGG
>OFGG01000806.1_pt1 | contig 23945 bp, 16 predicted proteins | sample 1521701 | NCBI WGS metagenome assembly OFGG01 (sample SAMEA3504081, study PRJEB24116) | mouse gut metagenome | biome: mouse gut; feature: mouse-associated habitat; material: faeces | place: Denmark | collected 2011
TGGGATTGAAAATTTTCAATTTTCAATCTTTCACCGCAGGGCCATGTCCCGCTGCACGGCGCTCTGCCCTTCTGTCAGCGATGTGCCCAGGTAGTGCGGGAAAAAAGAATCAGTATGGGAAAGATCTCCAGCCTTCCCGCCAGCATATCCCAGATCAGCACCAGTTTGGAAAAAGTACTGTATCCCGCAAAATTACAAGTCGGCCCCACCATCTCAAACCCCGGCCCGATATTGTTAAAGCAGGCCAGAACTGCGGACAGATTTGTGGTGATGGAAAAACCATCCACCGAAATCAGCAGAAAACTCAGGGACACTGCAAATGCGTAGGCCGCCAGGTACGCATTGGTATTCTGAATCACTTTTTCGTCAATGGGCTGGCCGTTGACCCGGACCACCTGCACTTTCTGCGGATGTACGATTTTTTGTACACTTCTGCGCAGGCTTTTGAACACCAGCAGCACCCTTCCGCATTTAAATCCGCCCCCTGTGCTTCCCGCGCTGGCCCCGATTATCATCAGTCCCAGCAGAATCGCCTTGGAAAAGCCCGGCCACAGTTCATAATCCGTGGTGGCGTAACCGGTAGTGGTCATGATGGTTGCCACCTGAAAGGCCGCATGCCGCACCGTCTCCCCCAGGGTTTCGTAAAAACCTCTCAGATTCAGCACAATCAGCAGCACACTGCCCAGCGCCACCCCCAGATACAGACGCAGCTCCTCATCCCGGAACACGCTCTTAAACTGCCTGATCAGCAGCAGGTAAAAACATGTGAAATTCACGCCGCACAGCATCATAAACACCGTACACACATTCTGAATATAGGGGCTGAAACTGGAAATGCTGTCATTCCGGATTCCGAAACCTCCGGTTCCAACCGTTCCGAATGCGGTACACACTGCCTCAAATAAAGACATATCTCCCAGAACCAGAAAAAACACATCCAGTACTGTCAGCAAAATATAAATCAGGTACAGAATTCCCGCCGTCTTCCTCATTTTAGGCACCAGCTTACCCACATTGGGGCCGGGGCTCTCTGCCCTGAGCAGATGCATGGTATAACCGTTGTCGCCGCCCCCCATGGACGACACCGCCAGCAAAAATACCAGCACCCCCATTCCTCCCAGCCAGTGGCTGAAACTCCTCCAGTAAAGGATTCCTTTGGGCAATCCCTCCACCCCGGGCAAAATGGACGCTCCCGTGGTGGTAAATCCGGATACGATCTCAAAAAACGCATCCACAAAATCCGGAATCACACCGGAAAAATAAAACGGCAGACAGCCAAGAAGGCTCATGACAATCCAGCTGAGTCCCACACAGGCCAGGCCTTCCCTGGCATAGAACTTATTTTTGGACCCCCTGCAAAGTCCCATCAACAGTCCTGTCACAAGAAGGATTGCCGCCAGGCTCCACATAAAAGCCTTCACCGCCGCAAACTCCCTTTCCCACAGACTGATGAGCATTGCCGGCACCATAAAAACAGCTTCCACCATCAGTATCTTACCGATGAATCTTCCCATCATCTTATAGTTCATAGCACGCCTCGCACCAAACCGGATTTCTTATTCAAAAATATCATTCAGCTGATAAATCCCCTTTTCTTTGCTGGTCACGATATAGACAATATCGCCCACATGGAAGTAGGAGTCACCGTTGGGTATCTCCATCTTTGCCCCCTTGGCAATACACACCACCAGCACCCCTTTTTTCAGCTTCAGCAGCTTCAGGGGTTCCCCGCAGTGCCGCGCCTTTCCATCCACCAGAAATTCCATGGCCTCTGCCTGCCCGTCTGCAATGGTATGCACGGTCAGGGCTGCGCCGGTCTGGTTTTTCATGGCCCGCACATACTGCACAATGGTATTACAGCACAGTTCCTTGGGCGAAATCACGCTGTCCAGGGACAGGCTCCCCAGCATATCCATATTGTCAATATGCCCCAGTTTGGTGATGACCTGCGGCACTCCGCAGCTTGTGCCGTAAAGGGAAATGATCATATTCAGTTCATCCAGTCCTGTCAGTGTCACCAGCGCATCACAGTCCGAAACCCCCTCGCTTTCCAGAAGAAACTGATTGGTGGCATCTCCCTGAATTACACAGGCCGAAGGAAGCTGGCCGGCCAGCTGCGTACACCGAGTGGCATCGCTCTCGATAATCTGTATATGAATACCGCTGTTTTCCAGCTGTTTTGCCAGGTAATAGCTGATGCGCCCCCCGCCGCATATAATTACCCGCTTGGTCTTATGGGTAATAATTCCCAGGTTTTTCAGAAGAATGGTCAGGGTGTTGGTAAAAGCGGTTACAAAAATACGGTCACCTTCCCTGAGTACAAAGTTACCGTTGGGCGCCACCGCTTTCCCGCTTCGCAGAACCGCACAGACCAGAATTTTACATTTTACAATGCCGTACATATCATTCAGGGCCACATTACAGAGTTTGCTGCGCCCATCAATCTTCAGTTCCACAATCTCCACGCGGCCCTTTGTGAAAGTATCGCGTTTGAGAAATCCCGGATATTTCAAAAGACGCTCTGCCTCCACGGCAGCCTGCCTTTCCGGATTCACCACCATGGAAAGGGCAAACATCTCCCTCATGGCATAAATCTGATCCATGTACTCCGGATTGCGCACCCTGGCAATGGTGTGGATACGTGCATTCATGGCATGAGCCGTCATACAGCACAGCAGGTTCACCTCATCTGCCCCTGTCATGGCAATCAGCAGGTCTGCCTCCTTTACCCCTGCCTGCCGGAGTGCACTCATGGAAGCACAGTTCCCCTGTACCACCATAATATCATACCGTTCCTCACTGGACTCCAGTACTTTCAGATTGGAATCGACCAGTGTCAGGTCGTCGCCCTCGGCAGACAGCTGGCGGGTCAGCGCTGCACCCACCTTACCGTTGCCGGCAATAATAATTTTCACGGATATCTAACCTCACTTCATGCTTATTTTATATCAAGTCCCGCAAAATTACACATAGAGAATGCCCACAACATAGGCGGCCTAAACCTGCCACCCGCTTTGTGGGCCGTATATTAATTCACGATTCTCCGCACTCCCAGAATTGCCCTGTACTGTGCCTGGCTGACCTTGATGCCGCCGCTGGGATAAGGCCTGCTGTTGCTGGCATGCACGATCTTGCCGTCCCCGATGTACAGACCCACATGCCCTTCGTAACAGATAATGTCTCCGGGCTGTGCATCACTGTAGCTGACTCCCACACCGTCGCTTCTCTGGGAATAGGATGTCCTGGAAATCTGGTAACCGCAGTCGCTGAACACTCTGTAAGTAAAACCGGAGCAGTCGGCCCCGCTGGTCAGGCTTGTTCCTCCCGACACATATGGATTCCCCACAAACTGCAGGGCATACTCGGCAATCCGTCTTCCCTCTCCGCTGCCGGAGCCGCCTACCGTGGCGGGTGGAGCGCTGGTTGTTCCTCCCCCCGAACCGGCCGAACTGCCTCCCCCGGAACTATTGTTTGAATTATTCTGGCTGGCGGCAGCCTCCTGGGCCTTCCTGAGCTTCTCCTTATCCTGCTGGAGGAGCTTCTTTGCCACCGCCGCATCCTGTCTCGCCTTCTTGATCTCTGCCGCATAATTGGCAGATTCCTGTTTCTTTTTGGCCAGCATGGAATCCAGGCTGGCTTTCTGGCTGCTCAGTTCCGCCCTGTCCGCTTCCAGCTGCTGTTTGTCCGACTCCAGCTGCTGTTTGTCCGACTCCAGCTGCTTTCTGTGGGCCTCCAGCTCCTCTTTCTCCTCCTCCAGCCGGATCCACAGATCATGGACCTCGTTCTTGACCTGTATATAATCTGCCAGCACGGAAGATTCATAATCGTGCACCTTCTCAATACGGTCCATCTGGTTCAGAATATCCGAAAGCCCCTTTCCCTCCAGCAAAGCGCTGAAGTAAGAGTCTTCCCCTCTCTCATAGATCAGGCGGGCACATACCGCCATATTCTCCCTCTGGGTCTCCTCCCGGGCAGCGGCGGCCTGATATTCTTCCTCCGTCTCGTCTATCTGGTTCTTTTTCTGGACAATCTGCTCCTCCTTCTCGGCGATCTCACCTTCCTTGACGGCGATCTCACCTTCCTTGGCGGCAATCTCATCCTCCTTCAGGCCGATACTGGCCATGGTATTGACAATCTCTGCGTTCAGGTCATCAATCTGCTCCTGCAGAATATCCTGCTCGCTCTCCAGTTCCACAATCTGGTTCGTAATACTGTCCAAAAGGGATGTGCGCTGATTGATCTGGCCCTCAATATCGGATATGCTGGAAGCCCGGGCCGTCAGCGGCCCCAGGCCCTCCTGACAGACCAGCACTGCCAGCAGACATACGGCTAATATGAAATTCACTGTTTTTTTATATTTATTCTTCATGTGTTTAAGCATAGCACATTTTCCGTTTTTTTTCATCCCCATAAATATTAAGAAATTGTAAACTATAAGGAGCGGGCGTCACCGGACTGTTACAGTTCGCAGTTTTTCACGGTTCTGGGAAAAGGCACCACATCCCGGATATTTCCCATTCCGGTCAGGTACATGACGCATCTCTCAAAACCGAGTCCGAAGCCCGCATGCCTTACGGAACCGTACCTGCGCAGATCCAGATAGAACCCGTAATCTTCTTTCCGCAGCCCCAGTTCTTCCATCCTCTGTTCCAGAAGTTCCAGACTGTCCTCACGCTGGCTGCCGCCGATGATCTCGCCGATGCCGGGCACCAGGCAGTCCATGGCCGCCACGGTCTTCCCGTCCTCGTTGAGCTTCATATAGAAAGCCTTGATTTCCTTGGGATAGTCCGTCACGAACACAGGGCGCTTGAACACCTCCTCGGTGAGGTACCGCTCGTGCTCCGTCTGCAAATCGCACCCCCAGCTCACCTTGTAGTCGAAGGCCTCATTGTGCTTCGACAGGATATCGATGGCCTCGGTGTAGGTCACATGGGCGAAATCGGAGCTCGCCACAGATCTAAGGCGCTCCAACAGCCCCTTGTCCACAAACTGGTTGAAGAAAGCCATCTCCTCCGGCGCGTTCTCACACACAAACCGGATGATGTACTTCAGCATGCTCTCCGCCAGCAGCATGTCGTCCTTCAAATCGGCGAAGGCCATCTCCGGCTCGATCATCCAGAACTCCGCCGCGTGGCGGGTGGTGTTGGAATTCTCCGCCCGGAAGGTGGGGCCGAAAGTATATATGTTTTTGAACGCAAGAGCGAACGTCTCGCCGTTTAGCTGGCCGCTGACCGTAAGGTTGGTGGGCTTGCCGAAGAAATCCTGGGAGAAGTCCACCTTGCCTTCCGCAGTCTTCGGGATGTCATTCAAATCCATAGTGGTCACCTGGAACATCTCCCCCGCACCCTCGCAGTCGCTGCCCGTGATCAGGGGCGTGTGCACGTACACGAAGCCCCGCTCCATGAAGAAGCTGTGGATGGCGTAAGCAATCAAAGAGCGCACCCGGAACACCGCCTGGAAGGTGTTGGTCCTGGGGCGCAGATGGGAGATGGTGCGCAGGTATTCGAAGGTATGGCGCTTCTTCTGCAGGGGATAGTCCGCCGAGGACGGCCCCTCCACCGTCACCTCCGCCGCCTGCATCTCAAAGGGCTGCTTGGCATTCGGCGTCTCCACGATGGTGCCCCTGACAATCAGGGCCGCGCCCACGTTCACCTTGCAGATTTCCCCGAAGTTGTCCAGGGCCTCCCCGTACACCACCTGCAGCTGCTCGAAAAAGGTCCCGTCATTAATCATCAGGAAGCCGAAATTCTTGGAATCCCGGTTGCTCCTGACCCATCCTCCGATGGTCACTTCCCTGCCGATGTACTCCCCGCGGTTACGGTATAGCTCCTTGATGTCTGTCAATTCCATAGTTTCCCCATTTCCGCGCGCTCCGCATCCTGCGCGCTATTCATTTTATCGCTTTAATTTTGAATTATACCACATATTTAGTTGCTTATCCATAGCTATCTGTGCTAAAATGAAAAACAGACAAAAAGACGTTACTGTTCACAGGTGCCTCCGCGAAGTGTTTTCGTGCGCATTATGCACGAAAATCACGAGACAGCAAGCGCCAAAATGAGCGTACTTTGCTCATTTTGTGTGCATCATGTTGCTGCGAGCGGCGAAGCCGTGAGCAGTAACAAAAAGACAATCTTACGCAAGGAGGCCCATTGTTTATGAACCCATGGATAATTGTATTGATTGTGGTCGCGGTGCTGGCCGCGCTAATCGCCGTGCTGTATTTCCTCGGAAGGAAAGCCCAGAAGAAGCAGGCCGAACAGCAGGAGATGCTGGAGGCCAACAAGCAGACCGTCTCGATGCTGATCATCGACAAGAAACGGATGCGGCTCAAGGACGCGGGGCTGCCCCAGATGGTCTTAGACCAGACACCGAAGCTCATGCGCCGCTCCAAGCTCCCCATCGTCAAGGTCAAGGTGGGGCCCCAGATCATGTCCCTGATCTGCGATGAGAAAATCTTCGATTCCGTGCCCGTGAAGAAGGAAGTCAAGGCCGTGGTCAGCGGCCTCTACGTGCTCAGCGTCCGTGGGCTCCACGGCAAGGTGGAGATGGCTCCCCCTAAGAAGAAGAGCCGTTTCCGCAGGGCCCTGGAGGCCGCCCAGGAGAAGGCGGGGGCGAAGCCGCTGAAATAGGGTTGGAGCATCAAGGAACGAGAAAAACGGTGCAATCCCGCAAGAGGATCGCACCGTTTTCTATTATCGGCATCCGGTCTGCCGCGCCCGGGGCCCGCGGAGGAACCCCATGGCGGGCAGGCCTGTGCGCCATCCCATGTCCGGCTGATTCAACATGGGATGAACAGAGTCCCCGGGAAATCCACAGCCCTATCCTATGTCCGGCTCGCCTTGCAGCGCGATGGTGCCCGGGGCCTTCCCCTCCGTCTCGAAGAGGATGATTTCGTTCTCCCCTTCTCTCAGCAGGGGGCCGGGGATGTAGAGCCGCTTCTGGGGCCCTATCTCCCAGAATCTTCCTATATTAAATCCGTTCACGAAGGCGCAGCCCTTCCCCCATCCTTCGAAGTCAAGGAAGGTGTCCCCAATCTCCTCCACATTGAAGACGAAACGGTAGAACGCCGGCGTGCCGGGCAGATACTCCCGGTCAAAGTCCACCTTGTCCACATTGTCCAGGGGCAGCGGATACTGCACCCAGTGGTTGTGCATATGCCCGTTGATCTGCACGCACTGGTCGATGCCCTTGCGCTGGCGCTCCATGTAGGGGCCGAAGTTCACCCGGCCCATGTTCTCCATGAGGATGTCCAGCCTGGCGTCCCGCCGGGCTGGCAGGTTCAGCTCCCGCTCCTTCAGAAGCTCCCTGTCGTACAATGTGGCTACAAGCTTGTCATCCAGCAGGATGTCCGCCCTGTCGTTTGCACCCCAGAGCCTGATTTTTTCCAGGTTCTCCTCCGTGTGCAGCGTGGTGCGGTAAAGGATATAGCCGTAGTTCTGGCCCAGACGCTCCATGGACTGGGGCCAGACGCTCTCCGTCCCTTTGCTGATGCTGTCCAAAGTGGACACCAGGCTCACCTTTTCGCAGGCCTCCAGCGTACCGTATGATTTCCTGCGGTTTTCCGTGGAGAACTCCATCTCCGGCAGCGCAGCGTATTTCCCGATGACCTCCCGGTAGCGGCGGTACTTCTCCGTAATCCGGCCGTCCTCGGTGAGCACCGCGTCATAGTCGTAGGAGGTCACGTCCGGGGTCAGCTCGTCATAATAGTTGGAGCCGTTCATGAAGCCGAAATTGGTGCCGCCCTCGAACATGTAGATGTTCACATGGCCCAGCTCCAGCATCTTGTCCAGGTCCTTTACGCTCTCCTCCAGGTTGCCCCGCATATGGCCCCCGTTGCCCCAGTGGTCGAACCAGCCCACCCAGAACTCCGTACACATCAGAGGCCCGCCCTCCGTGTACTGGCGCAGCATCCCGAAGCGCTCCTCGGTCCTGGAGCCGAAGTTCCCCGTGGGCAAGGCGCCCGGAAGCTTCCCTCCGTTCAGGCTCTCCGGGAAAGGGCCGTCCGATGTCACCAAAGGCACCTCCACGCCGCCCCGGCGCATCAGCTTCCTGATTTCCTCCAGGTAGCCGCGGTCATTGGCGTAATAGCCGTACTCGTTCTCCACCTGCATCAGGATGACGGGGCCTCCCTTGGTGCACTGCCAGGGGGTGAGCTTCGGGAGCAGCACCTTGTAATACTCCTCCACATGCCGCAGGAAGGGGCCATAGCTCACCCGCAGCCGCATGCCGTCCTCTCGGAGCAGCCAGGCGGGCAGACCGCCGAACTCCCACTCCGCGCAGATGTAGGGGGAGGGCCTGACGATCACATACAGGCCCAGCTCCCGGGCCAGCCGGATGAATCCCTCGATGTCCAGCATCCCCTGGAAGCGAAACTGCCCCTTCTCCTGCTCGTGCATGTTCCAGGGGATGTAGGTCTCCACCGTGTTGCAGCCCATACTCTTAAGCTTCTCCAGCCTGTCCCGCCAGTACTGCGGCACGATCCGGAAATAGTGCACCGCGCCGGAGATGATCCGGACGGGCTCTCCGTCCAGATAGAAATTGTCCCTGATTTCAAATGTGCTCATAATAACCTCTCATTCCATCGCAATCTTATAACTTCATAGTACCTCTTTTAAAACAGATACTTGCTGATACCGGTTTCAAATGAAGTATACCATATCATGGCAGAAATGACAAGAACAGGGACTTTGCTACATGTTCGCCAAAAAGGGAGCACCTCCCCCTCTCGGCTTCGGCGCTCCCTCCCATGTACATTTTGCATTCCGTTCCGGCTTTGGCAGAGGAATCCCCTCTGCTTTCAGCATATCCGGCTTATTGATACACTTCGCTGATCTGTCTCTGCAGCTCCTCTGTGACCTCATTGATGCCGGCGGCTTCCAGGGCAGCCTGGTACTCAGCTACAATCTCCTCAGCGGTTCCGGAGTACTTACCGAACGCGATCTGCTTCATGTAGTTGGTGTGTACCTCGTTGATGTTGGAAATCTGTCCCTCGATGGAATCCACCTCAGGCACGAACAGGCCGTACTGATAAGGAATCTTAATCTTGTCGTACTCTGCGTACATAGCGTCAATCTTGTCCCAATCCCTGGTAGCGTCCCTTACCTCCAGGTCGTCGTTACGTCCCCACCAGAAGTTGGTCATGCCGTTGATGTTGTCGGTGTCGCTGTTGTAGCCTTCAGGGATGACCCTCAGGCCCTCGTCATTGGTATCCCATGACACGCCCTTGATACCATAGTTGAACAGGGTATAGCAGTCGGGATCGTTCCTCAGCAGGTCATATACCATCAGAGCCCTCTCAGGGTTGGCGCTGCCTGCGGACACGGCCATTGCGCCGTGGGTGATGGAAAGGGCCACTACATTCTGGGTCTCCTCGCCGAAGTAGAAGAAACCGCTTTCAGCATTCTCGTCCTCCTGATAGATCTTGTTGGCCTCGGTATGGCTTACCAGGTCGGTCCAGGTCTGGGTATGGTGCTGCTCTGCGGCGACCTTGCCGATGCGGTAGTCGTCACGGTTGGTGGATGTGGTGTTGTTCAGCACGTCGGTCTTCCATACGCCGATTTCGTCCCACTCCTTCATCATCTTCGCGAACTCCACCAGGGAATCCGTGTCGGTCATGTAAGGAGAATAGATGGTGTAGGGATCGTCCTTGGTGCCGCCCCACATAGCGCCGGAGTTGATGCCCTCGATGGCGATATAGTTGGAATGGGAAGAAATCCAGCCGCCCACCATGGTGGCATACTGGGTACCGTCGGAATCCCAGGGGGTGATGTCGGCCTTGTTCTCTTTCACCCACTTAAAGTAGGTGGTCATGTCCTCCCAGCTGTGCACGCCGTCAGCCAATCCTGCTTCCTTCGCCCAGTCCAGACGATAGGTGAAGCCGTGGTTGGTCCACTGCGCGTAATTGTCCTCAGGAATCAGGTAAATCTCACCGTTGTATTTGCACATCTCCCAGTTCTCAGCGGGAATGCTGGCCCATGTCTTGGGCGCATAGGTCTGCAGCATCTCCTCGGACAGCTCTATGAAAGCGCCGTTCTTGGAGTTCGGCCATGCATCCAGCCAGTCGGAAGCGGTGCCTACCAGGTCTACGGTGCCGTCCATACGGGCCAGTGTCAGGTTGTAGTTGGAAAGATAATCCGTCCAGGAAATGTAGTAGATTTCCAGCTCCGCGTTCACCTTCTCGGTGAGGATCGCGTTCAGCTCTGCCATCATCTCGTCCAGACGCTCCTTGGCTTCTCCAGAGGGCGCGTCGCCTGTGGTCATGTAGTTGATGACGACATGCTCGGAGGTGTCGATATCCCCGCCGGCCGCCTCTTCGCCGCCTGCTGACTCTTCCTCGGCAGAGGACTCCTCCTCTCCCGCGTCAGAAGCGTCAGAAGACTCGGAAGACTCTTCCGCGCTGCTCTCCTCACTGGATTCAGCGGGCGCGGAGCTCTGCGTGTCGCCACCGCCGCAGGCCGTCATGCCCAGAACCATCGTTGCGGCAAGCAATGCTGCAATTACTTTCTTTTTCATCTTTTTTCCTCCATTTCATTATGGTTTTATAGATAACTCCCGGGGGCCTTATGGGGCTCCCGCAGGAGCTATTTATCATTATCCTCTCCGATTTCTCTCAAATTTGCGCTATCCGGACACGTCTCGGCGTCAGCCCTTCACCGCGCCTACGGTAATGCCGCTGATGAAGTACTTCTGCACGAAGGGATACAGCAGCACGATAGGGCCGGTGGCCAGCACCGCGTTGGCCATCTTCACGGTCTCCTGGGGGATGTCCGCCAGGTTGATGTACTGCCCTGCCACAGAGTTCTTCAGCGCCTCGTTCTTGTTCACAATCTCGTACAGCGTATACTGCAGGGGCTTCACAGCCACCTTGGAGCTTAAGAACAGCGAGGACTGGTACCACTCGTTCCAGTAACTCAGAGCCAGGAACAGGCCGATGGTGGCCAGGGCAGGCTTGAGCATAGGCAGAATCAATGAGGTGAATATCTTGAAGTCCCCGGCCCCGTCTATCTTGCCCGACTCCGTAATCTCGTGGGGGATGGCCTTCACGAAGTTCTTCATCAATATAATCAGCCAGGGCGACATCAGCAGGGGCAGCGCCACCGCCAGATAGTTGTCCGTCAGGTGGTAGGTCTGGGTCATCAGCAGGTAGTAAGGCGCAAGACCTGCCTGGAACAGGCTGGTAAAGTAGATGAAGAACGAAATCCCGTTCCGGAAGGAGAAGTCCTTCCTCTGCAGCGCGTAGCCCGTCATGGAGATGATGGACAGGCCCACGGTAGTCCCCAGCGCCGTCATCAATATGGTCAGCAGGTAGGACTTCCAGATGCCGCCGCTCTTGGTGACCATTTTATAGGCCTCCAGGCTGAACTCGCTGGGGATAATCTGTACCCCTTCCGCCCGGACCACGGACTCGCTGGCGAAGGACGTTCCTATGATGACCAGGAAAGGCACGATACAGCAAATCGCGTAAAACGTGACGAATGCATATCCGAAGCCTCTGATTATCTTATCTGATGTGCCAAGCTTCACCTTGGCACCGGATTCCATTAAGTCTTTGTCTTGGTTTGCCATTTTTCTCCTCCTTCCTTTAGAACAGCGAATAGTCGGGATCAATCTTCTTCACGATGGTGTTCACCACCATGACGATTACAAAGCCGATCACGGACTGGTACAGGCCTACGGCAGATGCTCTGGAGAAGTTGAACTCTGCCACGGTAGCGCGGTACACATAGGTCTCGATGATGTCCGTGGTGCTGTACAGCAGCGGGTTGGTGCCCACCACGTTATAGAACAGACCGAAGTTTCCTTTCACGATGCCGCCCAGTGCGAAGAGCAGCAGTACCACTATCGTAGGCTTTAAGCTGGGAAGAAGTATGTAGCGTATCCTCTGGAAGCCGTTGGCTCCGTCCACCTTCGCCGCCTCCATCATCTCGGCATCGATGCCGCAGATGGCCGCGAAGTAGACCACGGAGTTGTATCCCGTCTGCTGCCACAGATAGATGATGACCAGCAGCACCGGCCACACCCCCGGCGTGGAATAGGGCTGCCACAGCGATTCTTCCGCCACCCCCAGGTTCCTCAGGATTCCGTTCACAAGACCGGTATCATAGTTCAGCAGATAAAAGACCAGGATGCCCACCAGTACCTGAGAGATAAAGTAGGGCAGGAACATCACCGTCTGGGAGGCTTTCTTGAACCACTTGCTCTGAATCTCGTTCAGCAGGATTGCCACGAACACCGCCAGAAAGTTGCCCAGCAGGATGAACGCCAGATTGTATAGAACCGTGTTCTTGGTCAGCTCCAGCAGTTTTCCCGAAGTGGCCAGAAACTCGAAATTATCCAGTCCGATGAATTTGCTTCCGAATATACCGTCCCGGTAGTTGTACTTGACGAAAGCTACCCAGATGCCCGGCAAGGGCGCATAACTAAAGGCGATAAAGTAGATGATTGCCGGCAGGCACATAAGAATCAGTATGCGATGCCTGACAATCTTTTCCCACAGTGTAAGCTGCTTCACTTGAACCGCGGGTTTTGATTCCTGCTTGTTTTTGGACATGTGCTCTCACTCTCCCATTCCTGTTTTCATGTAAACAGATTGCTTGTTCTGCAATCGGTTTCATGTTTTTAGGGTATCATTATAATTGAAAAATGTCAATATATATTTTCGGATTCATATCAATTTTGGAAGTTATATACAGTTTTCCAATCTCTTTTTTGTATATTATCCACAATCACTTTTCCAGGCATTAAAAAAGAGAGGATATTCCAACCTCTCTTTCTCGGCTTTCCGATTTTATCCCTGCAATCGGTATCATGAATTCATTTGATTTTCATCCGCCAGCCCCTCCCCGCCATCCGCTTCCTCAGGGCATGCAGCGGGCCTGGCAGTCGCTGTCATCCTGCCAGGCCCATTCATGATTCACCGTATTCTGCTGCGTCGCTCCGCACCGCTATCCCCCGCACGCGGGACGGCGCCTGTTTCCGCTAGATGTATGAGCCGCCTGTAATCCACTGTCCCCACGGTAGCGCTTCGGCATCGGGGGGGATGCCTGCAATGGCAAGCGGATTACAGCGCCCTGGCCGGGCCGCTGCTCTCCCGCACCACCAAGGTAGGCTCCAGCATCTGCAGCTTCGGAATCTCCTTCCCCTCCAGGGCCCCTATGGCGGTCTCCACCAGCTTCCGTCCCAGGTTCCCGTAGTCGTAGTCGATGCTGGTGAGCTTGGGAATCAGCATCTCGGCGATGTAGGTATTGTCGTAGCTGACCAAGGAGATGTCCTCGGGTATCCTGTAGCCGTGCTCCGTCAGGCTGCGGGCGATGCCTGCCGCGGAGTAATCGTTGATGGCAATCACCGCCGTCGGAACGATTCCTGCATCCAACATCCTGTTCATCTCCGCATAGGCCCCCGCGTCATTATAGTGCCCCGCCTCCTGCACCAGCTCCGGCCTGAAGGGAATCTGGTTCTGCTTCAGCAGCTGCTTGTACCGCTGTATCTTCTCAAAGGTGGACAGCACGTCCGCCCGGCCGCCCACCAGCGCGATCTCCCTGTGGCCCAGGCCGATCAGATGCTCCATCAGCAGGTCCATGGTCTTCCTGGCGTCGATCTGCACCTGAAAGCACTGGGTGCCGTCCAGCTTGCCGTTGATCACCATGGGGATCCGCTCCGGCATGGCGTTCACCAACTCCACATACTCCAGATTCGACACCAGGTCGTCCACCCGGCCGCCCATCTGGATCACCGCGTCCACCCGCTGCTCCTGGAGCTTCTCCAGCTGCTGCCGCTCCAGTCCGGCCTCCCCCAGGGAATTGCACAGCAGGACCGTGTACCCCAGCCTCCTGGCCGCCAGCTCGCAGGCCACGAAGACCTCGGAATAGAAAGGGTTCCTCACATCCGCCGCGATGATGCCGATGACCCGGCTCCTGGTGTCGGACAGGCCCCTGGCCATGGCGTTGGGCGTGAAATTATATTTTTCGATGAGTTCCTGAATCTTCTGCTTCTTCTCCGGCCTGACCCTGGCGCTGTTCGTCAGCACCCGGGAGACCGTGGCGGGGGATACCCCCGCTTCCTTCGCTATGTCATAGATAGTGATGCTTTTCCCACCTGTTTTTTTGCCTACGTCCATATGCAGTACCTCTTCTTTACCCTCTTTCCTGAAACCGCTTTCCTCCCCCCTTTCATCATATGATCTTTCGTGCTGTATGTCAAGAGAGTTTCTGAATGCTCCCACTGTCGCACAAGCCTGTCTCGGGATTTTCATGCAAAATACGCATGAAAACACCTCGCGGCGGCACCGAGTGAACAGCAACAGCCGCAAACAAGGCAGGCGGCGCACAAAAAGGCCAAATTCATGCTGCATCTGCCCTCGTCACTCATCGGCCTCCTCCGGCACCCACGCCCTGCCGAACTCCTTGTCCCGGAACAGCTCCGTGAGCCCCGTGATCTGCTTCAGGCGCAGGATTTCGTCCGGCTCCATCCCCAGGTGCCTGGAGATCCAGGCATCGCTCCTGCCGATTTCATGGAGCTCCCGCACGATATTGCTCATCAGCTCCACATCGTGGGAGCCCCTGGCCCGGTTGTGGCGGATGGTGCTGGCCATGCGCTGGTCCAACGGCTTGTCGATCACGGTCACGGGCAGCATGCCCTCCTCCCTGCGGTAGATGTCCGGATAGTCCCGCATCACCCGGTAACGGTGGAAGCCGTCCACGATGATATAGACGTCCCTCTTCTTATCGTAATAGCACACGATGGGCATCGTGTAGCCGTCCTCCTTGATGCTGTCGTACAGAAGCCGCATCTCCGGCGGCGCCACCGCGTTGGGATTGTAGCTGTTGGGCTCGATTTTCTCGAAAGGTACCCTCTCCACATCGTAGACCGGACTTCGATATGCCATTTAAACGCCCTCCATGTTCTGATATTTCTCCTTGATAGCCTCGATCCGCTTCTTGTCCTCCCGCATGAGCCCGAAGCCCATGAACCTGCAGAGATGGTCGTTCTTCAGGATGCAGTAGCACATGCGCTTCCAGGACGGGATGTCCTTGGTGCTCCTGATGTCATCCGTGTGGTCCGGAATCTCCTGCTTGAAGACGATTCTGGATTTCTTGTCCAGCGTATAGTTGGAAACGCCGTTGCGTTCAATCTTGTATCCGTGTTCCGTCAGCTCCCGGATGGTCTCCTCCGACAGCCCGCCTCCTGTATTGTGCCAGAAGTCCATGGATGTCTGGAATTTCTTCATATAGTTCGCCCGCAGCTTCTCCGGCAGGGTGTCCAGGAGGAACCTGGTATAGGACTGCCAGGTATGGCCCTCCGGGAGCTTTACGTCCCGGTAGCCCATGGCTTTGGTCTTCCCGTAGATGGAGGTGAAATTCGCCCCCTGCACCCGCCCCACCAGCTTGGTCCAAGTCTGGGGCTCCAGGATCCGGTACAGGTTCAGGGATTCCTTGGCATAATCGTTAAAGGGCGAGGCCACCCGCATCTGGGTGGGCAGAAGCCCTGCCTTATGGTAAAGGTCGTACAGCCTGTTGTAGGGGTAGCCGAACCTGGAATAGGCTGTCCACACATCGGAGGTGCTCCAGTCGTACATGGGGGAGGCAGTCCACACATCCTTGAACTGCCTGGAGATCCAGCACCTCCCCTGGTAACCGTTCTTATTGTTCAGAAAGCCGCTGTAGCGGCGCAGGGACTCCTCCGCCCGCATCCCCAGCAGACATACGGTCTTGCGGTTCCCGTGCTTTTGCTTGAACCACCTGCCGAACTGCCTGGCCAGATCCTCCTCCAGCATTTTGTATTTATAGAGGGTGAAGGGATTCCTGCCCATATGGATCACATAGGGCTTCCTGGGCAGGGGGCGCACCCAGCTCTCCTGCAGGGTATCGTCCCAGGGATACCAGTACATCTCATAGCTGCTCAGCGCCGTGCGCACCGCCATGGGCAGGCACACCCAGTAGGGCTCGGTCCTGGACAGGTACATCTCGAATACTTTCTCCACATATTCCGTAGTCACCTGGTACTGGGCCTCGAAATCCTGGTGGAAGACGCCTATCTTCTTCCGGATCCGGTTCCGCTCTATGTAGTCCATGGCCATATGCAGCAGCAGGCCGCTGTCCTTGCCGCCGCTGAAGGAAATATATATGTTATCGAATTCCCGGAAAATATAGTCCAGGCGTTCCTGCAGCGCTTCATATACATTGATGTCCAGGTACTTCTTCTCCAACGCTCTCCCCCTCTTTCCTGACTGCTCCACCATCATAAGTGATTCCACAGGATGTGTCAAGGCGCTTTTGCCGGTTCCGTCCCTCAGCCGCCGGCTATCCCCAGCTCCTCGTACAGCCGTCCCCTGGCTGCCCTGTCGTTTACGGCCAGCTTCGCGTCCTCGTCCCTTCCCAGGGCATAAAGCTTTGACAGCAGGGAGGCCAGGCGGCCCTCTCCAATCTCCTTGCCAATCTCCTTGCCTCTGGCTTCTCCTTTCGCCTCCAGCATATCGATATACTCGCACATGACGATTCCCTCTCCTTCCTCCTGCTTCTCCAGCAGGTTCCCTATCATATCCGTGAACCTGGCATCTCCGGTCAGCGCCTCCATCATCTCGCACAGCGCCTCCCCATGGACAATTCTCTGCTGTCCCCGTCCCTCGAAGCTTCCTGTGTTCAGATAGTCCACCACGAACCCCATGTCGCTGGTGAATCTGTCCCGCACTTCTTTGGACAGGTTCCTCATATGGTACAGCTTCAGCGTCACATCGTCCACGAACCGCAGCGCCTCCATGTCTGCCCCTTCCGAAGCCAACAGCCTGCGCAGGCTCGAAGGTATCCGGCTCCTCCTCCCTGTCCAGTTCAGGATTATGCCGATCACGGGATACACCGGCTGTTTCAGCTCCAGCTGCTCCCGGTACGACCCGCCCTGATAGGATGCCTTGCGCAGGGCCTGCCGCCTTTTCAGCCGCGTCTCGTTCTCAATGAAGTACTGCGCCTTCACCCGTCCGCCCTCCATCTGAAAAAAGCTCCTGTCGCAGAACTGGCTGCGCTTCCCTGCCTTCCCCTGATAAAAGCTTTCCGTGGGAGCAGGACATAAATCCCCTCCCCGCAGCTTCGGTTGCCCCCCGTACAAGAACACGTTCACACAATCCGCGAACACGTCTCCATGCGCCATCAGAATCTTCTCCAGGATATCCTTCTGTGCCATCTGTCCGCCTCCTGTCCGTGCAGGAGACCTTTGCGAAAACTCCTGCCTCTGTATTCATTTGATGTTGATTTTTTAAAGCAGGAATTTTGCATAGAATGCTTTTTGCAAGAACTATGGATTATTCCAGACCATGTCTCGAATGATATCTGCTTTACACAGATTGTATCACGATTTGGTGGCCATTTCAACAGGAAATTGACATTCTTCGGCCATTCATGATAAAATGCTCCCATCGTAAGGCAGAGAGGAGGCGGCAACTCATGAAAAATATTTTTATAGAAGGGATACAGGGCATGGGAAAGTCCACCCTGCTGCAGGCCATCGCGGAAAGGCTGCCGGAGCTCCATGTATGCCGGGAAGGGGACTATTCTCCTGTGGAGCTGTCCTGGTGCACCTGGATGACAGAGGCTGACTATCTGGCGGCTCTGGAGCGCTACGGGAGCCTGCGCGGGGAGATTGAGGCCCATACCTTCCGGGAGGACGGCCATTACATCGTCACCTATACCACGATCCTCACGGACATTCCCGGCTTCCACAAAGACATGGAGCAGTATGAAATCTACAACAACAGAAAATCCCCGGAGGAGCTGGAGCGGATTATCCGGGACAGGTACCGGAGGTTTTCCGGAAGCGGATACCTGTTCGAATGCGCTTTCCTGCAGAATATCGTGGAAGAATTGATCTTGTACCAGCAGCTGGAGGATGACGAAATCATATCCTTTTATCATCGGTTATTCAACGATATCCATCTGGAGGACTTCCTGCTGCTGTATCTGTACGATGCCGATCTGGAGGAGAGCACGCGGATCATCTGCCGGGAACGCTCGGACGAGCAGGGGAATCCCTGGTGGTATCCCCTGATGCTGGATTACCTGAGCGCCTCCCCCTACGGGAAGGCCCACGGGTATCAGGGCTTCGACGACCTGATCCGGCACCTGCGTCACAGGCAGCAGCTGGAGCTGCGCATCCTGCGGGAGGTGGTGGGGCAGCGGGCCGTCATCCTCCCGGCGAAACGGTGGGACTTGAACCAGGTGCTGGACATCATCGCAGGACATTGACGGGACAGCCCTTCCCTCAACGGAAGGGGCAGGGCTGTCCGTTCGCACAAGGCTGCCCTCGCAAGAAGTCCATGCTCCGGGCAAAATCTGGGAACCGCAGGCGTCTTCCCAGAAGGAGGCTTCTTCCCGGCCTATGCTCCGTGCAGGGTCCGGGATATGCAGGCGCCTCCCTCTTCCATGGCAATCTTCACCACGATTTCCCCCTGCCCGTTCCGGCGCACGAAGGCCAGAAGCCTCCCCCGGAAGGTAGTCCGGCTGTTTTGGCTGTAGGGCGTCACGTCCGCCAGGTTCCCGCTCTCCAGCCCGGCCAGCGCTCCGGCTCCCTCCACGGTAACGGTGAGCAGCCGCTCCTGCCAGCTGACAGGTCTGCCGTTTTCGTCCCGCAGGCCGATTTCCAGCTGGTACAGATAGCCCGGTTCCCCGGAGGCCTCCTCCCAGCCGCGACCGGTCAGCGCGTCCGGCTGCTGCCATACCCCACAGTCCAGCCCGGCCGCACAGCCCACGGTGGAAAGGCTGCAGGATGCCGCCGCATCGGCTCCGGATGCGCGAGCCATATCCAACTCGGCCTCATTGTCGGCAGAGCGTCCTAAACAAATCGGTTCCGCATCTTTGCTGCAGGCCTGGGATAGGCTTGCCCGGGCAGCTCCTTCCGGCGTGCCATATCCGAAGGCCGTCAGCGTGCCCGGCCTGTAGGATACCCGGAAGCAGTACGCGCCGTCCCCGTTGTAGCCCTCCAGCACGCCAACCTCCTGCCCGGTTCCCGCGCTCTGCCCCAATCCTGCGGCTGCCTCCTGCAAGGCGGCAGCCACATCCCGCTGTGCTTCTTTCTGTTCCCCTGAAGCCCTCTGTACAGCCCCCGCTGCCTCCGCATGGGACTCCCCGGCTTCCGTTCCCTCCGCACCGGATACCGGCAGGCCAGCCATTCCGCCCTGCCCTCCTGGTTCCCAGGCTTCCAGCACCAGCCGCACCTTGGGCAGGTTGGAGTACACCTTCACCAGAATCTCCTCCCCGGGCTCATAGTTCCAGTGGCTCTCCATGGGCAGCCAGTCCTCCTCGCCCTCCGAAGCCCGCCTGGTGGCAATGGCCAGCACCGGGGCTTTCTGCCAGAAGGATTTCCGGCGGTAGAATTCCGGCTTCCTGTCCCCGGCACAGGTCAGTATCCCGGCGGGGGAGCCGTGCACGGGCCATCCCCTGGCCTCGCCCAGATAGTCGATGCCCGTCCACAGGAACTGCCCGCTGATGTAAGGATTGTCCCGCACCGCCAGCCACGCCCCATAGCCGTGGCCGTTCTCGCTGCCCAGGAAGGGCTTCTCCGGAAACCTGCCGTGATCCTTGGCGTACAGATGCTCCTTGTAATTGTAGCCCACCACGTCAAGCCCCCGGAACAGCCCGGTCTCTGAGGACAGCTCCGGAAATGCCGCCGCCAGCGTCACGGGGCGGGTATCGTCCTCCTCCCGGACGATTTGCTCCAGCTTATATGCTATGGACACCAGCCGCAGAGCATTGGGCTTATCGGGGTCATACTGCCGCTCCGCCGCCGGTTTGTGGGCATCGTTGTTGCCTGTCATGGAGGCGAAGGAGGGGTGGCAGTAGGGGTCGTTGGGATAGTCTATCTCATTGCCGATGCTCCACAGGACGACGCTGGGGTGGTTCCTGTCCCGGCGCACCATGGCCCGCAGGTCGGCATCATGCCAGGCGGGGAAGGCCTCGAAATAGCCCTCGTGGACGGGCGGATAGACATTGTGCCCGGTGGACCATTTGTTCTTGGCGTTCTCCCATTCGTCAAAGGCCTCGTCCATCACAAGGAAGCCCATCCTGTCGCACAGGTCGTAGAGCTCCGGCATGTGGGGGTTGTGGCTGCAGCGGATGGCGTTGCAGCCGCACTCCCGCAAGGCCTCCAGACGCCTCTGCCAGACCTCCGGCTCCATGGCCGCCCCCAGGGCGCCTCCGTCATGGTGGACGCAGACGCCCTTCAGCTTGGTCTCCGCGCCGTTCAGGAAAAAGCCTTTGTCTGGATGGAACTCTATCCGGCGGATGCCCACCCGGGTCTCGTCCGCCAGGTAGAACCCCTCCTCGGAAAGCTCCTCTTCCGCCGGACGCGCCCCTTCTGTCCTATACCATGTGCGCAGAGTGTACAGGTAAGGGTGCTCCGGCGACCAGAGCCTGGCCCGCTCCAGGGTTCCGGACAGGATGCATTCCCCGCCTGTGCCGGTCACGCCCTCCATGGTCAGGACAGTCTCCCCCTCCGCGCCGATCAGGGCCGTGCGGATCCGAACCAGGCCCATTTGCATCCGCATGAGGGCGGCCTGTTCCGCATCGGGCCCATCCCAATCGCTCTTCTGCCCGGTGCGCCCGTCTCTCTGCGCCATGTCCCTTTCTGGCAGGGCTGGCAGCACAGTGCGCCCCGCTCCGGGCAGAATGCCCTCTATGACACGCTCCGCTCCCCGGTCTGTAGACAGCCCCTCCATCTCTTCCGTCCGATGGCACACCACAATCCGGGCCCTGCCAATCCCGCGCTCCGGATCCGTCCCGTCCGCCTCCACCTGCTCCGCCCGGAAGAGCACGCCGTATTCCGCGGGATGGGCAGGCTCCTCTATGACCAGCGTCACCTTCCTGGTGATGCCGCTGCCCGTGAACCATCTGGAATCCGCCAGATCCGTATGTACCACCTTCACGCTGAGCACGTTCTCCTCATCGCCGAAGGCCGCCGCGTGGGTGATGTCGTAGGAAAAGGTGCTGTAGCCGTAGGGGCGCCGGCCCAGGTAATAGCTGTTGCACCACACCTGGCTGTTCTTGTAGACGCCATCGAACACCACACGCAGGCTTTTTCCCCGGCAGCCTTCCGGCAGCCGGAAATGCACCCTGTACCAGCCGGTTCCCCCGGCCAGATAGCCTGTGCCGCTGGAATACCTCTCGGAAAAGGGCTGCTCCACGGACCAGTCGTGGGGCACCGTCACGCTGCGCCAGCCGCTGTCGTCGAAGCCCTTGTACCAGGCCCCGGCCGCCGCGCTGCGCAGGTATCCCTCCTGCCCTGGGCTTCCGGTATGGAAGTCCCTGGAATGCTCTTTTTCCATTTCCTCCTCCAGATGAAATTTCCAGCCCTCCCTCAGTACAATCTGTTTTCTGTCCATGCGCTTTCCGCCCCTTTCCCTGCGCCATGCGCGCTTTCCATATCGCCATGCGCTTTTCTGTTTCAACACCTTTACGAAACCGGTTTCCGATTCATTTCCTCTATCATACGCAATCCCCTGTCAGCGGATTGCTGCTCCAGCCACTTCTACTCCATCTCCTCCAGCGCCGTCTCCGTCTCCAGCAGCCGCTCCAGCAGGGATTCCTGGTTCTCCTCCTCCGCGTCCAGCCGGGTCTGCAGCTCCATCAGCTTCTCGTAATCCGATGCAAGGGCCGGATCCATCATCCGGAGCTTGAGCTCCGCCGCCCGCTGCTCGCTCTCCGCCAGCTGGGTCTCGTATTTCTCCCGCTGCCTGGTGAGCCTGGATTTTATCTTACCGGGACTATAGTAGGTCTTCTTGTCGAAGACATCGGAGATGGTGGGAGCGCCCTGCTGGGCACGCCCTCTTCCCTCTGTGCCGAAGGTGCTGCCCATCCCGCCGCCCTGACCGGATCCAATCCCGGTGTTTCCGGCCTTTCCACTGTTCGCGCCCGGGGCAGTCGAGCCCCGCAGGAGGGCCTGGCGCTTCTCCTTCTCATGGAGATATTCCTCATAAGGGTACGGATACTGCACCACCTCGCCGTCTGCGAATTCCAGGATTCCCGTGGCAATCTGGCGGATGAAGTACCGGTCGTGGGACACAAAGAGAACCGTTCCCGAGAAGGCCCCCAGCATCTGCTCCAGGGCCTCCTTGCCCACGATGTCCATGTGGTTGGTGGGCTCGTCCAGGATCAACAGGTTGGGCCTGGTCTGGAACATCTTGCACAGGGCCAGCCGCACCCGCTCGCCGCCGGAGAGCTGCCCCATCTTCTTCTCCACGTCCTCCCCGGAGAACAGGAAGCTCCCCAGGGCCCCGCGGACCTGCTCCCGCTGGAGCTTCGGATATTCCTCCCAGAAATTGTCCAAGACTGTCTGTTCCGGATCCACATGGTCCGCCACCGCCGCCTGCTGGTCGAAATATCCCCACTCCACGTTGGGGCCGAAGGAGAATGTGCCGCCCAGGGACGCCACGGCGCCTGTCAGGGTCTTTAGCAGCGTGGACTTCCCGATGCCGTTCTCCCCGATGATGGCCAGCCTGTCCCCCTTGCGCAGGGTGAAGCTGACCTTTGACAGCTCTGTGTCATAGCCGATGCTCAGGTTCTTCGCGGCCACCACCTCCGTATAGCTCTCGATCCGGGGCTGGAACAGGGCGTGGAAGGCCCTGGTGTCGAAGCGCCTGGGCTTCTCTATCTTCACCATGTGCTCGATGGCCATGCGCTTGGACCTGGTAGCGGCTACCTTGGTGGGCGTGTTCTTCCACTTCTCAATCCATTCCGTGAGCCTCTGGATCTCCTTCTGCTGGGCCTCGTAATCCTTCTCCTGCTTGGCCAGAGCGGCCTTCTTCTGCTCCATGAAGGCGGAATAATTGCCCGGATAGCGCCGGATGCGGTGGTATTCGATCTCATAGGTCACATCGATGATCCGGTCCAGGAACATCCGGTCGTGGGACACGATTACCACAGATCTGTCGTATTCCTTCAGATATCCCTCCAGCCATTCGATGGTGGGGAGGTCAAGGTGGTTGGTGGGCTCGTCCAGCAGCATGATGTCCGGCCTGCTCAGGAGCAGCTTGATGAAGGCCACCTTGGTCTGCTGGCCCCCCGAGAAGCTCCCTATGGGGCGCTCCAAGTCCTTCAGGGCGAATCCGAACCGCTGGAACATGATCTCCATGTCCTGCCTCCAGGTATAGCCCCGCAGGGCCTCCATCTGCCTCTGGAGGTCATCGTACTCGTGGAGCAGGGCCCTGTCCTGGCCGGAGGCCAGCTCCCCCTCGATCTCCTTCATCCTGGCCTCGCAGGCGAAGATGGGCGCGAAGGTCTTGCATATCTCCTCTTCCACGGATGTGTCCCCGTCGGGGAAGCTGATCTGGTGCAGGAAGCCGATGCGCTGCTTCCCGGCCATGGTGATGCCGCATTCCTCGTCGCTGTCCAGGTTATTCATGCGGATATCCCCGTTAATCAGCTTCAGCAGGGTGGTTTTGCCGCAGCCGTTCCGCCCTGTCACCGCGATTTTCTCATTGTCGCGGATTTCAAAGTTTACATCCTCCAATATGGTATCCGCGCCGTACTGTACCAGCGCATGCCTGATTTGATATCTCATGAGGTATTGCCCTCTCTTACCGATTCTTCTATGGTTCTGCTTTTTATTTTTCCAGGAAAGCCGTCAGCTCCTTATAGGAAGCCGCCGCGTCCCTGTAGCCCTGGCGGTACAGCTTCTTCAGCTTCTCCTTATCCTTCTCCACCCGCTTCACGCCGCTTGGCTTCTTCGGGCGGATGACAAATACCTTTCCGCTTTTGCGCAGTCTCTCGATATACGCAAGGTCCTCGTTATAGCTCAGATAGCGCTTCGCCGTCAGCTCCGCCACCTTGGGATACTTCAGATACCTAAGCCCAAGCAGCAGCGACTGGGAGGAGGGCTTGCGCACAAACCCCTTTTCCTTGGTAAGAACCACCACATTCTTTCGATTGCCGTCCACCACCGATCTCAGCAGCGGAATGGAATCG
>OFGG01000808.1_pt1 | contig 23895 bp, 23 predicted proteins | sample 1521701 | NCBI WGS metagenome assembly OFGG01 (sample SAMEA3504081, study PRJEB24116) | mouse gut metagenome | biome: mouse gut; feature: mouse-associated habitat; material: faeces | place: Denmark | collected 2011
CGGGACCATGATGGCGGCCATGATGACCGCTATGACCACGGCCATGGCCAACAATGCCGCCGCTGCGGCCCCGGCCCCCGCGCCTCAGCCGCCGGAGCCCAAGCTGATCAATACCCGGCCCGCACCCCTGCGGGAGATGGACCCGGCGGATGTGCTGGGAAAGGAACAGGCCCAGAATCTGGACCTTATTATGGAGGTTCCCCTCCAGGTGACGGTAGAGATTGGCCGGACCCACCGGAAGGTGCAGGACATTCTGGAGTTCTCCAAGGGTTCTTTGGTGGTCCTCGACAAGCTGGCGGGGGACCAGGTGGATCTGTTTGTCAATGGAAAGTGCGTAGCCAAAGGCGATGTGGTGGTGATCGACGACAACTTCGGTGTCCGCATCACAGAAATCGTGCAAGACCCTGTGATTGAGCTGGTAAAGAAATAAGCGGCCGGGCCCCGGAACGCTTTTCAGATAATGCGAACATCTATTTATTATTTGGGTAAGAAGGAAGGAATAAGACAATGGCTAAGAAGATTTTGCTGGTCGACGACGCCGCCTTTATGCGGAAGATGATTAAGGATACCTTGAGCAAGAACGGGTATACGGAGCTGTTTGAGGCGGTAGACGGCGCGGACGCCGTGGAGAAGTTTGGGGAGATCGGTCCGGATCTGGTGATCATGGACATCACCATGCCCAACATGGACGGGCTGGAGGCCCTGAAAGCCATCCGGGCCAAGGACAGCAGCGCCAATGTGGTTATGTGCTCCGCCATGGGTCAGGAGAGCATGGTTATGGACGCGGTGCGCTCCGGCGCAAAGGACTTCATTGTCAAGCCCTTTAAACCCGACCGCGTGTTAAAAACCGTCAGCACCATCCTGGGCAATCCCTGACGGATGCTGGATTCAGGGGGCGGCGCGGCCTTGGCCTCCTTTTTGTGGATGCTGGTCTGCGTCGTCCTGATTATCGGCCTGGCCTATTGGTTTACAAAATACATGGCGGGCCGGGGGGCGCTGGGCGCGTTTTCAGCGGGTCGGCGGATGGAGGTTCTGGACCGGCTGCCACTGGGGCGGGACCAAAGCCTGCTTCTGGTCCGGGCCGGAGGACGGCACCTGCTCCTGGGGGTCGGAACGGCGGGGGTCTCCCTGCTGGCGGAACTCACCGAGGAGGAAGCTGCCGCCTGGAGGCGTCCGGAAACAGAGGACGAGATGCGGCCAGGCTTTAAAGACGCATTTCTTACCATTATGAAGCAGAAGGGACGGAGGTGAATCGGAGGTGCCGGAAGGGCTGATCAATGTAAACGGCGAGAATGTGCAGGCGCTGGAAATCATATTTTTGATGACGGCTATCACGCTCCTGCCTTCTCTCGTGGTGATGATGACGTCCTTTACCCGGTTTGTCATCTCCTTTTCATTCCTGCGCAACGCCATGGGCACACAGCAGACGCCGCCCAACCTTGTGTTGATCGGCCTGGCGCTGTTTTTGACCTTTTTTACTATGTCCCCCACCATCACCCGCATACAGGAGGAGGCTTACGAGCCTTACACCGCAGAAGAGATCGACCAGGAGGAGTTCCTCCGGCGGGCTGCGGTGCCCTTGTCGGAGTTCATGGTGCGCAACACCAAAATCAGCACCCTGGAAATGTACTGCGACATGGCCCATGTGGAGATGCCGGAGGAGGTCAACACCCGGACGGTGGTGGAGACGCTGCCGCTGCGGATTATTGTGCCCGCCTTTGTAACCTGCGAACTGTCAAAGGCCTTTGCTATTGGACTGCTGCTGTACATTCCCTTTATGCTGATTGACATTGTGGTGTCCTGTACACTGATGTCCATGGGTATGATTATGCTGCCGCCGTCCATGATTTCCGCGCCCTTTAAGCTGCTGCTGTTTGTGACTTTGAACGGGTGGGAGCTACTGTTCTCCACTCTGGTTCGGGGCTTCCACTAGCGGAGGGCTGAGGAATGGATACGGGAATGATAACCGATACGATGCGGGACGCCGTAGGCGTAGTCATCAAGCTGGGCGGGCCCATGCTGGTTTTGAGCATGCTGGCCGGCGTGCTGGTGGCCATTTTCCAGGCGGTGACGCAAATCCATGAACAGACCATCTCCTTTATCTTGAAGGTGGTCATCGTGGTGGGCGTCCTTCTTGTGGCGGGCGGCTGGATGCTGACGACGCTGCAGGAATATACCCGGGAGATCTTTGACCTGATGACGCAGATTTAGCGGAGGGGCCTATGATAGACGAAGGGGTCCTGGCGCTTTTTTTGCTGATGACTGCCCGGATGAGCGGCTTTGTGCTGTTCAACCCGCTGCTGGGCAGGCAGAACTTTCCCCGGACGGTCCGGGCGGGACTGATTTTGGTCCTGTCGGCCTTCACCTACTCGGTGACGGGCGGGCGGGTGGAACCGCCGGCAGGCGTGCTCCCCTTTGCCGGAGCGCTTTTTCTAGAGCTGGCGGTGGGCCTTGTACTGGGCCTGGTGGTGCATTTTTTCTTCTACATTCCGCAGATGGCGGGCCTGGCCATCGACACCCAAATGGGCATGACCATGAACCAGATATACGACTCCGGTTCCCAGTCCAACATGTCCGTGACGGGCACGCTGCTCAACACGCTTATGATTCTCCTCTTTTTTGCCGGGCACGGCCATCACACGCTGCTGCGGATTATGATTACCTCCGGCGAGATTGTGGGATACGGCGGCGTCTCCCTGGGGAACGACGTGTCGAATCTGGCGCTGGAGCTGTTTATTGAATGTACGGTGCTGGCGGTAAAGCTGTGCATGCCTGTTTTGGCGGCGGAGCTTATCGGCCAGCTGGGTATGGGGGTCTTGATGAAGGTTATCCCCCAAATCAATGTGTTTTCCATCAACATTGAGCTGAAGGTCATTGTGGGACTGCTGCTTTTGTTGATGCTGATGCTTCCGATCAGCGAGTTCCTCCTGGAGACGGAGCAGACCATGCTGGGCAGCCTCCGGGTAATGCTGGGGCTGATGGCGTAGCCGCCTCCCGGCGGCGCGAAGGTCCGAAAAGGGGGGATGATGGATGGCGGACAGTTCGAAAACCGAGAAAGCAACCCCAAAAAAGCGAAGAGACGAACGGAAGAAGGGTAACGTCTTCCTGAGCCAGGACGCCGTGGCTGTGGTGACGCTGCTGGGTTCCTTCAGCGCCTTCTGGCTGCTGGCGGGACGCGTGGGGGAAGAGCTGAGCGGCTTTATGCGCTTTTGCTTTACCCAGGTTGACCTGGCTTCCGGCATGGAGGTGGGGGACCTGCTGCACGAGCTGACCATGCAGTCCCTGGGCCTGCTGGGCCGGACGGTGCTGCCCCTCACGCTGGTGACGGCGCTGTGCGCCGTAGTGGCGACCTTTGCCCAGACCAGGCTTCTGGTCAGCAGCGAGCTGATGAAGCCAAAATTCAGCCGGATCAACCCCTTGGAGGGGTTCAAGCGGCTGTTTTCCCTGAAAAGCCTGATTAACGCATTGAAGGGCGTTTTGAAAATCAGCATTCTCATGGTCATCGTCTATATGAGTATCAGCGGCATGTTTCAGGAGAGCGCGAAATATCTTTACGTGGACCTTCGCGCCTCTTCCAAGCACCTGTTCTCTCAGGGGATGGGCATGATTGTAAAAATCGGGCTGGCCTTCATTGCCCTGGCGGCCCTGGACTTTATGTACCAGTGGTGGGACTATGAGCGTCAGCTTCGCATGAGCAAGCAGGAGATTAAGGAAGAATATAAGCAGACCGAAGGCGATCCCCAAATCAAGGGAAAGATTAAGGAAATGCAGCGCAAGCGGGCCCAAAGCCGCATGATGCAGCAGGTTCCCCAGGCCGACGTGGTCATCCGGAACCCCAGCCACTTCGCCGTGGCCCTGCGGTACCATCCGGAGGAGGACGCGGCCCCCATCGTCCTGGCCAAAGGACAGGACTCCCTGGCTCTTCGCATCGTGAAGGTGGCGGAAGAGCACCATGTGCCGGCGATTGAAAACGTGCCCCTGGCCCGGGCGCTCTACGCGGACGCGGAGCTGGGCCAGGAGATTCCCCCGGAGCTCTACAACCCTGTGGCGGAGGTGCTGGTCTACATCTTCCGGCTGAATGAAAAGCATCAATTGGTAAAATAAATTTGCCGCTTTGTCCAAAGGATAAGGCAGACCGGCCCGGAGCCGGGGCGGAAAGGAATTCGCGGAGCAGGAGGTGAGCGGCGCGTGAGAAAAATTTTTGACAATGCAATATCCCTCGCCGTCGTGGTCATCGTTCTGTTTTTGATCATTCCTCTGCCGGTGCCTCTGCTGGATATTTTGCTGGTGGTGAACATCGGGCTGTCCATCATGATTCTGATGATCACCATGAACATCTCGGAGGCGTTGGAGTTTTCTATCTTCCCGTCGCTGCTGCTGATTACCACGCTGTTCCGGCTGGGACTGAACGTTTCCACCACCCGGCAGATTCTCTATCACGGCTATGCTGGAGAGGTGATTCAAAACTTCGGCAACCTGATTACCGGCGGCAATATTGTGGTAGGCGTGGTCATCTTCCTGATCATTGTGCTGGTGCAGTTCATCGTCATTACCAAGGGCGCCGAGCGCGTGGCCGAGGTGGCCGCCCGGTTCACCCTGGACGCCATGCCCGGCAAACAGATGGCCATTGACGCCGATTTGAGTTCCGGCCTCATCGACGAGCAGGAGGCCAAGGCCCGGCGGCACAAGATTCAAAAAGAGGCCGATTTCTACGGCGCCATGGACGGCGCCACCAAAATCGTAAAAGGCGACGCCACCATGTCGCTGCTGATTACGATGATCAACTTTATCGGCGGAACCATCATCGGAATGGTGATGAACGCCGGAACCTTTACCGACGTGCTGTCCAGATACTCCATCGTCACCATCGGCGACGGCCTGGTCTCCCAGCTTCCGGCGCTGATGATCTCCACCGCCACCGGCATGATCGTCACCCGGTCCGTGTCTGAGGGAAGCCTCAACAAGGACGTGGTGGGCCAGTTCAAGGCGCAGCCCAGGGCCATCATGACCACCGGCGTGATCCTGCTGTTCCTGGCGGCCATTCCCAACACGCCTCACTTCGCCCTGGCTGTGGGCGGCGGGCTGCTGCTGGGCGTGGGCTGGTTTGTCAGCGGCCGCATGGAGCGGGAGCGGCAGGAAACCGCAGCCCTTCAGGCGGCGGCGGAACAGCAGCAGGTTTCCGAGGCCGCCGCGCCCAGCGAGACCGACTACTACAAAGACATCAACAACGTTTACAACCTCCTCTCGGTGGAACCCATCGAGATGGAGTTTGGATATAGCTTAATCCCCATGGTGGACGAGAGCCACGGCGGCAAGCTCATCAGCCGCATCGTCATCTTCCGCCGCCAGTACGCCCAGGATATGGGCTTCGTCTTCCCCTCCATCCGGCTTCACGACGCATCGTCCCTGGGGACGAACCAGTACGTCATCCGCATCCGGGGCGAGGAAGTGGCCCGGGGCGAGATTCTGGTGGATTACTATCTGGCCCTGGAACCCGCCAACCCCCTGGGGGAGATAGACGGCATCGAGACCATCGAACCCGCCTACGGCATCCCCTCCCGGTGGATTCTGCCGGAAAACAAGGAGATGGCGGAAATCTACGGATACAACGTTATCGACCCCCTGTCCGTCATGCTGACCCACCTGTCCGAGACGGTAAAGAAATACGCCTACGAGATGCTGGGCCGGACGGAGACGATTCAGCTGGTGGACAATTTGAAGCGCACCTCCCCGGAGCTGGTGGAGGAGGCCATCCCCAGCATCATCTCTTACGCCGTGCTGGAAAAGGTGCTGCGAAACCTTCTGAAAGAGGGCGTGCCCATCAAGGACCTGGGGGCCATCGTGGAGACACTGGCCGACGCCCTGGTGCAGGGCAGGGACGTGGACGCCGCCACGGAGCAGGTCCGGGGCGCGCTGGCCCGGACCATTACCCGCCGCTTCTGCGAGGACGGGCAGCTCCGGGTGGTCACCCTGGACGCGGAGGTGGAGAAGAAGATCATCGCCTCCCTCACCCGGAACGAGCAGGGTGTGTACCTGGCCATGGGTCCGGAGCTGATGCAGCAGATTGTTTCCCAGCTGGCCAATCAGATGAAAAAATTCAACGACCTCTCTCAAACGCCCATTATCCTGGTCAGCCAGGTGATTCGGGGCTATTTCTCCAAAATGATTACCCAGTTTTACCCCGGCGTTTACGTTTTGTCCTTCAATGAAATCACCAGCGCCGTGCAGATTCAGGCCATTGGAAACATCACCCTGGAGGCGCCGCGGACCGAGCGAAGGGCGGTGGGCACATGAGCGAACAGGCCGCCGCCCTTCGCTACAGCGAGCGGGAGCTTGAGGAGATGGACACCCAGGACCTCCTCCGCATCTACAAGGAGACGGGGGACGAGAGCCTGAAGTGGCCCCTGGTCCTGCGGTATGAGGGGCTGATTAAAAACGCCGCCATGCAGATCCGGGGAGTCTACAGCAGTTTTGCCCAAATCGACGACATCATCAACGAGGGCATCATCACCCTCCTGGGGGCCATCGACAAGTTTGACCCGGACAAGGGCGTAAAATTTGAGACCTACGTCTCCAAGCGCATCCGGGGTATGGTTATCGACCTGGCCCGGAAGCAGGACTGGATTCCCCGAAACGTCCGGAAACGGGCCAAGGAAATTGACCTGGCTTCGGCGGAGCTGTCCGCCGCCCTGGGACGGACGCCCACCGACGCGGAAATTGCCCGGCATCTGGGCATCACTCAGGAGCGTTATCAGAAGGATGCCGCCAACATCGCGCTGAGCAACGTCTTCTCCCTGGATGTGCTGATGGACACCCGGGAGACCGCGGGCTATCCCATGGAGGTGCCCTCCAGCGACGCCGGGAGCCAGCCGGAGCTGGCGCTTCAGGAGCGGGAGATGCAGCGGGCCCTGGCCCAGGGCATTGCGTCGCTGCGGGAGAATGAGCAGATGGTCCTCTCGCTGTATTACGAACGAAATCTGCATTTGAAGGAAATCGCCCAAGTGATGGAGCTCAGCGAGCCCCGCATCTCACAGATACACACCCGGGCCCTTCAAAAGCTGAAGACCTATATGGAAGGTTATTTAAACGATATACCGGAGCCGAAACCTAAGAGGAAGAAGGGATAACGCGTGTTTAAAGGCTTTTACAACCTGACCTCCGCCATGCTGACGCACCAGTACAATCTCAATGTCATCGGCAACAATATGGTCAACATCTCCACATCGGGCTATAAGCAGGACCGCTATGTAGCCACCACTTTTGACGACGTCATGTACAGCCGGGTGGATGTGAACCACAGCGGAGGCACGGAAATTGGGCGGCAGAGCTACATACGGGCCGCCAGCGAGATTTACACGGATTACAGCCAGGGCATCCCGGAGCCTACGGAGCTGCCCTTGGATTTCGCCATCGTGGGGGACGGGTTTTTCGCCGTTCAGGACCAGGAGGGCAACGTGGGGTATACCCGGATGGGGAATTTTTCCTTGGATGAAGAGGGCTATCTCTGCCTCCCGGGCTTCGGCCAGGTGCTGGACCCCCAGGGCCAGCCCATCTACTTGGGCACCGACAAGATCCGGGGTGACAAGCAGGGCGTGATCTACTATGACCAGGGGCCGGAGAACGGCGGCACCGCCATTGGACAGCTGGGCGTTTACCGCTTTGAGGACAACGGGGCGCTGGAGCGGAACGAGCGGGGCCTCTTCACCGGCGAGGGCGCGGAGCAGAGCACGGACTTTGAGATTTGGAACCAGTATCTGGAGCGCTCCAACAGCGACATGGTCAAGCAGATGTCGGAGATGATCACCTACCAGCGGGCCCTGCAAAGCGCCGCCCAGGTCACTAAGATGTATGACCAGGTGATGACCAAGGCGGTCAGCGACGTGGGCCGCTTCGCATAAGGAGGAAGCCTATGAATCAATCCTTTTTCATCGGGGCGGTGGGGGCGCACCAGCAGCTCAAGCGCCTGACGGTTCACGGAAACAACATCGCAAACCTCAATACCTATGGATTCAAGGCGGAAAAGAGCCGCTTCGCCTCCCTGGTCTACGACGACGTCAAGGCCACCGACCTGGAGATGCGCCCCTACGGCGTGGGCGCGGCGCTTTGGACCACGGACACGGATTTCAAGAGCGGCCCCCTGACGGAGACCCGGCGGGATCAGGACTATGCCATCGCGGGCGACGGCTTTTTCGCCGTGGCGGACCTGACCAGCGGGGACATCACCCTCACCCGGAACGGCGCCTTTGTCATTTCCGAGCTTCAGCGCCCCACCGGCGATGTGGATGAGGAGGGGCAGGACATCATGGAGATTGTTTACTACCTGTCCGATAACGAAGGGCGCTTTGTCCTCAGCGACACCGGCGGCATGATTGAGGTGGAGGACGAGCACAAAATGCAGCCGGTGGGCGTATTTGACTATATCAACTACGACGGTATGGAGCATGTGAACGACACGTACTTCCGGGCCATTGAGAAAAACGGCGGCATCCGCATGGGCGAAGGGGAAGTTGTACAGGGCTTCCTGGAGATGTCCAACGCGGACCTGGCGGAGGAGATGACGAAGGTGATCGAATCCCAGCGGGCCTATGGCATGGCGCTGAAAATGGTGCAGGTTTCCGACGAGATTGAGACCACCATCAACGGCCTGCGCGGCTGAGGGGGAGGAAGAGGATGACGATCAAAAGCTATGACGAACTTAGTTCCCTGGAGCTGGATACTCTGAAGGAAATCGGAAGTATCGGCACAGGAAACGCCGCCACCAGCCTCTCCGCCCTTATTGGAAAGCCGGTGCGCATTCAGCAGCCCGAGGTCCGCATTATGGAGTACAACGAAGCCATTGATTGGATTGGAGGACCGGAGCCCATCACCGCCGGCGTGCTGGTGGGGATGAGCGGGCAGCTCAGCGGCATCATGCTGTCGGTTCAGCAGCTGGATTTTGTGAATCTGGTGCTGGAGAGCATGATGGAAAAGAGCATCGAGGAGTACCTGAATCTGGGAGAGATGGAGCGCTCGGCCCTTACCGAGGTGGGCAACATCATGATCTCCACATTTATCAACGCCCTCAGCAGTCTGGCGGGTCTGGATATTGAGCTGACGGTTCCCGCCTTTACCGTGGATATGCAGGGCGCCATCATGGCCGTGCCCATGGCGGAGTACGGCGGACAGTCCAATTATATCATGACCATCGGCGGAAACTTCATTTGCAATGGAAAGGAGATCCCCTGCCGTTTGCTGTTGTCGCCGGATATTCGGTCGCTGAACTTTTTATTAAGGAAGCTGGGCGTGAATAGTGGAGACTAAGATCACAGTTGGAATCGCAGACATGAAAATGGCCAAGGGCAACGGCATGCTGATTACCTACGCGTTGGGGTCCTGCATCGGAATCTGTCTGTATGACCAGAGGATCAAGCTGGCGTCGCTGATTCACATCATGCTGCCGCTGAACATGGAGCCGGGGCGGAAGAATGTGATGAAGTACGCCGACACCGGTATCCGCGAGACGCTGAAAATGATGGAGGCCAAGGGAGCGTCCCGGTCCCGCATCACGGCGAAGATCGCCGGCGGGGCCAAGATGTTCGAGATCAGCGGAGGTAACCTGGGGAATATCGGCCAGCGCAACATCGAAAGCGTACATATGCACCTGAAACGCGAGGGGATCCAGCTCCTAAGGGAGGATGTGGGCGGCTCTGTAGCCCGGACGCTGCTCTTCGATCCCGCCACGGGGCTGGCCTGCGTGCGGTGCTATGGCCGGCCGGAGATGATTATCTGAGCCGTATACAATAAAATGGCATGTGAGAGAGACAAGCACTGAAAGGAGTGTTCGGAATGTTGTTGGAAGAGGACAAGCGGGGCATTTTGCTGGAGTCGGGCACAAATGAGATCGAGGTCATGGAGTTCACCATCAACGAAAGCCTCTATGGCATCAACGTGGCAAAGGTCAAGGAGATTCTGGTCTCCCAGCCTGTGAAGCACATGCCCCACGCCCACCCGGCGGTGGAGGGCATCTTCAAGCCCCGGGACAAGGTGATTACCGTCGTGGACCTGCCCACGTATCTGATGGGGGAGTCCGGGGAGAAAAAGAGCAAGGACCTGTTCATTATCACCAACTTCAACAAGATGAACATCGCCTTTCGGGTCCATACGGTGGTGGGCATCAGCCGTATTTCCTGGAAGAGCATCCAAAAGCCGGATAAGACCGTGGCCGGGGGAAACGAGGGCATTGCCACCGGCATTGCCCAGTGCGGAGACGACCTGGTGACCATTCTGGACTTCGAAAAAATTGTGGCGGAAATCGCGCCGGAGACCACCATCCAGATGTCCGAAATCGAGCGCCTGGGCGAACGCCAGCGGAGCGACGCCGTCATCCTGGTGGCGGAGGATTCCGTGCTTTTGAGCAAGATGATTGAGGAGGCCCTCCACAAGTCCGGTTATGTCAACACCCGCATGTTCCCCGACGGAAGCAAGCTGTGGGAATTCCTCAACAGCCTGCGGGACCATGACAACCTGGACGACGAGGTGGCGCTGATCATCACGGACATTGAAATGCCGCAAATGGACGGACACCGGCTGACCAAGCTGGTGAAGGACGACAAGGACTTTAGGCACCTGCCGCTGATCATCTTCTCCTCGCTGATTACGGAGGAGATGCGCCGCAAGGGCAAGGAACTGGGCGCGGATGAGCAGATGAGCAAGCCGGAAATCGGCCATCTGGTCCGGGTCATCGACCACCTGCTGGAGGAAGGCGGGCGGCGTGAATAATCGCGGAGGGATATCATGAGCAGCAAATATATCGTAAGGCAGCCGATCAAGGACCCCGAGGGGAAGATACTGGGACATGAGATTCTGTACCATGGGGAAAACCAGGCGTTTACCGTGGAAAACCCCCAGGCAAAGGAATTTGCTTCCGCCGACACGATTTACAGCTTCTTGACCCAAAACAGCACGACGACGCTGCGGGGGTCCTTGAACTTCATGACGTTCACGACCACGCTGCTGATGAAAAAGACGCCCCGGCTTTTTGACAAGTCGGAGCTTGTCATCCAAATTAACGACAGCGTCATCATTCACCCGCTGTCTATGCACTTTGTCAACCAGTTCGCCAAGGAGGGCTATAAGGTGGCGGTGAACGAGTTCCAGTTCGCCCCCCGGTATCTGGCCCTGCTGGACAGCATTGATTACATCAAAGTAAACATCCAGTCCACGCCGGAGCTGGCCATGCACAACATTGTGGAAGTGGCCCACAGCATGCAGAAAAAGTGCGTGGTTACCAACATCGACACGGAGGAGCAGTACCGCAAGGCTCTTATCCTGAAGCCCGACGGGCTGGAGGGCGCTTACGTGGCCGAGCAGATGACCACCCGGGTTCACTCCAGCGCCTATCTCCAGTCCAGCTTCTTCCGCTTGATGGTGGCCATCACTCGGGACGAACCGGACGTGGACGAGATTGAGCAGCTGATCTCCATGGACGCCAGCCTTACCTACAACCTGCTGAAGGTGGCCAACTCCGCCTTCTTCGCCCTGCGGAACCGGGCCACCACCGTTCACCAGGCCATCATGACCCTGGGTATCGGACAGCTGAAGCAATGGATTTACCTGCTCAGCGCCAGCGTCAGCACCGAGGCCGCCGAGGCGGGAACGGAGGAGTTCCTGAAACGCTCCTTTATGCGGGCCTCCTTCTGCAAGGAGCTGATGAAGTACGCCAAGGATATGCCGATCACCCCGGCGGAAGCGTACTTAATGGGTATGTTCTCCACGCTGAACCACCTGGTAGACGCCCCGCTGGAGGAGATTTTGGAAGAGCTGCCCGTGGCCGACGCGGTGCGGACCGCGCTTTTGAAAAAGGAAGGCCGCTGCGGCAAGCTTTACGAGCTGCTACTGAGCTATGAGACGGCCAACTGGAACGCCATTACCTCTCTGGCGGAAGAGCTGGGCATTCCCAATCAAATTTTGACCAACGTCTATTTCAACTGCATGGAGAACGTCAACGTTCTATGGGAGCAGCTGAGCAGCGCTGTGCCCGGCCAAACGCAGGAGGAAGCGGTCCCCGAGGAAGGGAACTGAAAAGGGCGCGGACAGACGACGCGGACGACAAAAAAGGTTCGGCGCTCAGCGCCGAACCTTTTGACTTCGGGACGTTAATTCTCCGGCCGGGAGTGATGGGGCGTGAGCATGACCTTCTTGCAGGCCTGAATCAGCTGGGAGGTAACGTCGCTGGCGAACCGGCTCTCGTAGACGGTGAGGCGGGGAACCCGCTCGTTCTGGCTCAGGACCACGTATTTGGGAGGCAGGTGGTTCAGGGCGTAGGCCCGGACGTCCACCCGGCATTTGTCGCAGCAGCAGATACCGAACATCTTCATGTACTCATCCGCCTTCTCCTCCACCAGAATCTGCATGACGTTGATATAGGAGGGATTTTCTTCCTCTTCCGGGGCCGGGGGCGCGGCGTCTTGTACCGGCGCCTTGGGCGTTTCCCGGACCACCGGGACAGGGTCCGCCTGCTGGGCGGCCGGCTGAACCGGAGGGGCTTTCTCCACGGAAGGCTGAGGGGCCTGCTGGGCCGGAGGGGCTTTCTGTGCGGGGGGCTGAGCGGCCGCTTCCAGCTCTGCCTCCAGGGCGTCCTTGATTTGAGAGGAGACGGCGGCGTCGGCAGTGATGGAGGAAATAATGGGCGCCACCGGCGCGGCGTGGGCGGGCTCCGCCTGGGGAACGGCTTCCCCCTGGGGGGCGGTCTCCGTTTGGGGAGTGGCCTCCGCTTGCGGTGAGGCGGATTCCGCCTTGGGCTCCGCCGGGGAGTCGGAGGCGGCGCCCCGGTTTTTGCTGAGCAGGTTCATCACATGGGCGGTTTTGCTGCTGTTGTTGGATGCCATAATTATCAAAACTCCTTTACATCAGATAAATCAAAGGATCAAAACCATTTTGTCCGAGGGGCCGGACGAGCCGCCGGAAAAGCCGGGCCCGCCACGGCATCCACGATTTTGCGCAGATCGGCAGAGGCCTTTGCGCCGGGCTGGTAGGTCAGGACGCTTTGCCCGTGGGCGGGGGCCATGGCCACGCTGACGCTCCGGCGGACCTTGGTGTGGAATACCTGGCTGCCCAGCTGTTCCGCCACGGACTCCGCCAGATCCAGAATCTCCCGGGAGAGGGTCAGGCGGCGGTCGTACTTATTTAAGAGGATGCCCAGGACCTTCAGGTCCGGGTTGAAGGACATGCGGACGGTGTCGATGGTGTCTTGAATCTGGGAGACGCCCACAAGACTCAAAACCTCCGCCTCCATGGGGACGATGAGCCCGGTGGAGGCCACATAGGCGTTGATGGTCAAAATGTTCAGCGCCGGAGGCGTGTCGATGATGATAAAGTCATAGTTGGGTTTTACCACGTCCAGCTGCTGGGAGAGCATGAACTCCCGCCGGGGGGCGGTGAACTCCACCTCGGCGGTGGAGAGCATGATGTCCGAAGCGAGAACATCGCCGTACTCCGTGTGGGAGATGGCCCGTTCAATAGGGCAGGCGCCGGTGAGCACGTCGTAAACGGTTTTGCACTCGCCGATGTCCAGGCCCAGGGTGAAGCCGAGATTGCCCTGGGGGTCCAAATCGACGCCCAGGACCCGCGCGCCCCGCTGCTTCAGGCCGCAGACCAGCGCGGAAACGGTGGTGGTTTTGCCCACGCCGCCCTTTTGATTGGTGACAGTGATGACCTGTGTCAAAGGATTTTCCTCCTTACTGTAAAAACTAAACGGGGACCTCTTATTTTTATTATACTATATGTCGATAAAAAAACATAGAGGAATATCAAAAAAAATCTAACTTCGATGTTCCGGGCCGGAAGGGCCGGGACGTCGCCGGAATCCTTGAAAGGAGTTGCAGCATATGGCAGTCAGCGGCGTAAGCAGATCCAACAGCATTTACGGCAACCGCAACGTACTCACCGGCCTGGCCAGCGGCCTGGACACGGAGAGCATGATCGAAAATGTAATATCCTCGTACAAAAACAAGATTATGGCATTGGGCCAAAAACGCACGAAGACCGAGTGGAAGCAGGAGGCCTACCGGAGCATCATCAACAAGATGTCTGTCTTTACGGACAAGTACACCTCCTACCGCTCTTCCAACAATCTGATGTCCACCAGCTTTTTCGACCAGGCGGTGAAGACCGTGGCCAAGGGCAAATATGCCGATATGGTCACCGCCACCGGAAAGAGCACCAGCAATGTGCAGATCAACCGGGTGAAGCAGCTGGCTTCCTCTGCCGCCTACCGCCTCAGCGGCAGCGTTCTGGACGGCCAGACCTCGGGCCTGACCAGCACGCCTTCCGTCTCGGCGGGGTCCTCCTTCGACCTCTCGGCGAAGCACCCCGTCAGCACCATCTCCGGGAGCATGACCTTGACCTACGGCGGCAGCAGTGCGGAGAGCAAGCTCTATATCAACTTTGATGAGGATATGCTCTTTGAGGGAAACACCAAGGAAAAGGCGGAAAAAATCGCGGAAGAGATCAACAAGCAGCTGAAGGAGCAGACGGTCAACATCGGGAGCACCAGCTACACCGGCGACGAGCTGCTGGATAAGGTGGTCAAGGCCGAGGTGGATGAACTGGGAAATATCACCTTCACCGACCCGAAAAAGAACAATGTCTATATCAGTGCGGCGGACGAAAACATCCGGAAGAATCTGCTGGGCGGGGTGAGCGACCTCAGTTCCGCCAGCGGCAAGCAGACGAAGGCCATCCTCGCCAAGGGTATAGCCGGGAACCTGGTGGACGACAGCAAGACCGTGGGCCAGTACCTGGAGGGCGGCAGCCTGACCGTCACGCTGGACGGCGTACAAAAAAGCGTGAAACTGCCCAGCCAGGAGGACATCATCGCGAACCTGGATAAGAGCTATAAGTACTACGATGCGCTGAAGGAAAAGATTGAAAAAGGCGAGGAGCTGAACAGCGCCGAGAGCCGCCAGATGCGGGACGACGCGTATGTCAAAGCCCTTCAGAAAAACATCAACGACGTCTTCGGAGAGGGCAAATTTGAGGTCAAGGACATCGCTGACGATAAAACCGGCGGCCAGGGCATCCAGCTGGAGTTCTCCGCCACCCAGAAGGGATCCACCTTCTCCGTGTACTCCCAAAAGGGCAAGACCCTGGGCATGGGGGAGAGCAAGACTCTGACCAGCTACCTCAACACCAACAAGACCCTGGGCGAGTTTCTGGGGGAGGACGACTTTAAGGCCCTGGAGAGCGAGGCAATCCGAAAGGTAAAGAAGGACGCCGACGGAAAAGAGATGAAGGACGAAGACGGAAACCCCATTTACGAAACGGACAAAGACGGGAACCCCGTCTATGAGACGGACTCGAAGGGTGACATCCTGTATTCCTTCAAAATGAACGACGGCAAGGAAATCGGGCGGTTCAGCAAAAACACCAGCCTCCAAACCGTGCTGAACACCATCAACGGCAACAGCGACTCCGGAGTAAAGGTCAATTATTCCAAAACCACGAATGAATTTGTCTTTACTAGCAAGGATTCCGGGGCCAACTCCAAGATTGAAACCAGCGGGCTTTCCGAGAAGCTGTTCGGCGCGGTGTCCAAAGACGCCGTGGACGGGAACGGCGAAAAGCTTTACAAAGAAGGCACGGACGCCATTTTCAGCGTCAGCATCAACGGAACCGAGCTAAAGGAAATCAGCCGGAGCAGCAATACCGTGGAATTTGACGGGCTGAGCATCAACCTCAAGGGGGTGTTTGGCTATGAGACGGTGAAGGACGCGGACGGAAACGACGTGCTGGACGCGGACGGAAAGGTTCAGTATACGGATAAGCCGGTGAACGTGGAGCCCGTTACCTTTGAAACCAGCTCGGACTCCGATAAGATTGTGGATGCCGTAAAGGCCATGATCGACGATTACAACGCGATGGTCACGGAAATCAAAAACGCGTACTCCACCCTTCCCGCCCAACGGTCCAACGGCGCGTACTACGAGCCCCTGACCGACGAGGACCAGGAGGGCATGAGCGAAACGGCCATCAACAATTGGGAGGAAAAGGCCAAACAGGGCATTCTGTTCGGAGACAACGACCTGCGCAATCTGTATAACCGCCTGACCTCCGCCATCTCCGTCACCGGGGAGAACGGGGCGGCCCTCCGGGCGGCGGGCATTACCGTGAACTACACCAACGGCCTGAGTACCCTGGACTTCAATGAAGAGAAGTTCCGGGCCGCCCTGGACAGCGACCCTGACAAGGTGCGGGACGCCTTTACCGCCAGCACCGAGTCCGGCGCCAAGAGCAACGGGCTGATGCAGGCGCTGAAGCAGCCTTTGGACCAGTACGGCAAGACCACCGGCGGCAAGGGCATCCTGGTGGACAAAGCCGGCTCTCCCCTGGCCCCCAGCACCATGTACAGCAACACCATCCAAAAAGAACTCAACCAAATTGACGAACAAATTGAAAAGTGGCAGGACAAAATGAGCGACCAAGTGGATTACTACACCAGCCAGTTCTCCCGGCTGGAGCAGCTGATCCAGCAGATGAACTCCCAGAGTTCTTACTTCTCCCAGCTGATGATGGGAGGCTGATATGAGTAAGGCGGTGATCCACAGACAATGGATATGAAAGGATACCAGCAATACAAGGAGCAGAGCGTCAACACCATGACCCAGGGCGAGCTGCTGCTGCTGCTGTATGACGAGTTGTATAAGCGCCTGGCACAGGCGGAGCTCATGCTGGACCAAGAGAATTACCCCGTGTACGAGGCCTCTGTAGAGCGGGCCGTCGCCATCATTGATTACCTGGACTCCACGCTGGACCGGCAGTATCCCATCAGTGGAAATCTGACACAGCTCTACGAGTACTTTACCTATGAGCTGGGCCGGGCGAAAATTGGCCGCCGCAAAGAGGTGCTGACCCACGTGAAGACCATGGTGGGTGAACTGCGGGACGCGTTCCGCCAAGCGCAGAAGAACGGCGATTCGGGAAAGTAGGGACCGGAATGGAAGCAAAGGCGCTGCTGGACGCACATGTACAGCTGAAACGAGTTTACACCGCGCTGAACGAGGCTTTGGACCTGACCCGCCAGATGGCGGACGCCGCGGACCGGAATGACGAGGTGGCGGCGCAGCTTCTGGTTTCCATGCGGCAGGAGCCCACCGACAAGCTGGCCAGGGCCTATCAGGCCCTGGACCAGCAGCGGCAGGCCCTGTCCGAGGCCGACGCTGCCCGCCTTGCGGCCCTTTTGCAGGGGGAGGCGGCGAAAGCGGAGGAGGAGGCCCCTCTGGCAAACCAAGTGGGCCTGAACCGGAGGGTCTTGAAGCAGCTTGTGGATCTGGACCAAGTGGTGAACCGGAAGCTTGCAAGAGAGAAGTCCGTGTACCAATAGACGATCCGCAAAAGCCGGAGCCCCGGCTGCCGGTCGGGCTCCTGCTTTTGCGCGCGTATAGACGGGCGGGAACTGCCGGGGGCGTTTGCTCCGGCGGAAATATGATTCAAGACTACGGGAGCGCAGAAGTATGCCCACGATTACGCTGGAAAACGTGACAAAGAACTACAAGCTGGACCGCCGGCAGCAGAAGGAGCAAAAGGGCAAGAAGTTCGAGGTCGGCGTGGAGGACGTCAACCTGACCATCCGTCAGGGGGAGTTCGTCTTTCTGGTGGGCAGCAGCGGCGCGGGAAAGAGCACGCTGCTGGACCTGATTACCGGAAAGCTCAAGCCGGACAAGGGAACGGTCTGCCTGGATAATAAAGACCTTTCCAAGCTGATTCCCTGGAGCCAAAACCGCATGGCCATCCTCTTCGGAAAGGTTCAGCAGGAGCACAGCCTGATTCGGAAGATGACGGTAGAGGAAAACCTTTGGATCGCCGCTCAGGTGGGCCGCCGCCGTTTTGAGAGCGGCAAGCACGTGGAGCTGCGGGTGAAAAAGGTGCTGGGCCTGGTGGGCATGCGGGGCGTGGAGGCGCGGTATCCTGTGGAGATGTCCATCGGGGAGTGCCGCCGGGTGGAGCTGGCCAGGGCCCTGATCAACAGCCCTCCCATTCTGGTGCTGGACGAGATTACGGCGAATCTGGATGACGACAACATCTGGGACATGTTTCAGCTTTTGCAGGAGGTCAACCGCATGGGTACCACCGTGATCATGGCCACCCATGCCAGCCGGTATGTGAACATCATGCGCCGGCGGGTGATTACGCTGGTGGACGGGAAGATTTTCGGCGATGTCGAGAAGGGAAGATACGGCGACGTGGTGTGAACGCCTCGTGGCGCCGATTAGAATAAAAGAAATCTTGACGCAATCAAAGAAAACGAGGAGGAAGACGCAAATGATCAAAAATATGAAGGTCAGGCAAAGCCTGGTCATGGGGTATGGAATTACCATCGGGATCTCCGCGCTTATTATCATCATTTCCTTGTTCCTGATGACGATGCAGAAGGGCCAGTACACAAACATTCTGGAGCGGTATGTCGCGTCCAACGAGGCAGTGTTCGAATGCCGCATTAGCTACAATATTGCCGCCCGCGGTCTGCGGGACGCGGTTTTATCCGGCGACATGAGCAGCATTGACACAGCCAACAGCAAAATCAGCGAGCTGAAAACGGAGCTGGCAGAGCTGAACAGCATTTATCCCCTGGAGGATAAGGCGGAGCTGAACAACTTTGTCGCGCTGGTGGAGGACTGGGAGGCCGAGGCCGAAAAAATTGGCCAGACGGCCCGGACGAACCAGGAGCAGGCCGCCAATATGATCGTAACCACCTGCACGCCCGTCCTGACCCAGGCCGCCGCCGCCGGCGATACGCTGGCCGCGAGGCTCCAGTCTGAACAGGCGAAGGTCATTGAGCGGCAGAACACGATTTCCACGATCGCGATCATTGCCATCATTGTAGCGATGGTCATTGCGACCCTCGTGGTGATCCGGTTTGCGCTCGTCATCATCAAGAGCATCGTGGTCCCCACAGAGAAGGTTCGGGCCGCCCTGGTGGGCTTCAGCGAAGGCAAGCTGGATATCCCCGTGGATTATGAGAGCAAGAGCGAGCTGGGCGAGATGTGCGACGCCCTGCGGACCAGTCAGAAAGTTCTGGACAGCGTGATCAAGGATGCCTGCCGCCTTCTGGGAGAGATGGGCAGCGGCAATTTCAACTGCCGCACCCAGGCCGAGCAGTACTATGTGGGCGCACTGAGCAGCATGCTGGAGTCCATCCGCGTCATCAACCACAGCCTCAGCGATACCCTGGCCCAGATCAACCTCAGCGGCGAACAGGTTTCCTCCGGCTCCGACCAGGTGTCTACCGGCGCCCAGGCCCTGGCCCAGGGCGCGACGGAACAGGCCAGCGCAGTTCAGGAGCTGTCCGCCACCATCGCCGAGATCTCCAGCCGCTCCCAGAGCAACGCCAAGCGCAGCGAGCAGGCCATTGACCACTCCAAGAACGCCGACCTGCGGGTCCGTGAGAGCGCGGATTACATGGAGGAAATGGTGAAGGCCATGGAGAAAATCTCCAGCTCCTCCGAGGAGATTGGCAAGATCATCGCCACCATTGAAAACATTGCCTTCCAGACCAACATTCTGGCCCTGAACGCCGCCGTGGAAGCCGCCCGGGCGGGCAGCGCCGGCAAGGCCGTGGTAGCCGACGAGGTGCGGAACCTGGCAACCAAGTCTGACCAGGCCGCCAAGGCTACCAAGGAGCTGATTGACAACTCCATTACCTCCGTCCAGGACGGCAGCGAGATTGTCAAGCGGGTTTCCGAGTCCCTGGGCAAGACCGTGGAGGCCACGAATGAATCCATGTCTGCCCTTCAGGAGATTGCCAAGGCGGTGGAGGAGGAGGCTGAGGCCATCGCCCAGGTCACCGAGGGCATCGACCAGATTTCCAGCGTGGTGCAGACCAACTCCGCCACCTCCGAGCAGTCCGCCGCCGCCAGCGAGGAGCTGAGCAGCCAGGCCAGCTTGATGAAGGAGCTGCTGAGCAAGTTCCGCCTCCGCAGCGACAGCAGCGCGTCCGCCAGCTACAGCGCCCCCGCCTATTCCGAGGACAGCGTCGACGAGGTGTCCTATGACAGCGGCTACAGCGCCGGCGGAAGCGCCTTCAGCAAATATTAAGCGGTTTTCCGCCGGACCACCGGCTTAAATCAGGGCGCGGGCTGCCAATGGAAGAAACGCAGGAGCACGCGTGCCATCCCGCGCTGGCAGTAGAGTCCCCTGCCATGATGCCAGAAGGCGGTTCGGTGCCGCCTTCTGGCATCATTTTCGCCTGCGAGACATGAAAAGGAGCGTCTCATTATGAAGGATTTGAGAGCCCAGGAGCAGGATCTGATCTTCGCCCTGGATATTGGGACCCGCAGCGTTGTGGGCGTTGTGGGCAGACCCTCCGGCGGCCGGTTCAAGGCCCTGGATATTGAAATGGCGGAGCATGGGAGCCGCGCCATGCTGGACGGGCAAATTGACAACATACACCAGGTAGGCGCCCTGGCCCGAAGTGTGACGGAGCGCCTGGAAGAACGCCTGGGCGTTCACCTGGAGCGGGTCTGCGTGGCCGCCGCCGGGCGGGCCCTGCGGACCCAAAGCGGCAGCTTTGCCATAGACATCAGCGAGGAGAAAAGCATCAGCGCTGAAACCATCAGCCGTCTGGAGGCGGGGGCCCTCTCCGCCGCCGAGGATGCGCTGCAGGTGGAGGACGAGGTCCGGCGGCAGTTCTTTATGGTGGGCTACACCGTGGCCCAGTACCGGCTGGACAACTATCCTCTGGCGTCCCTTCTGGACCACAGCGGCCAAAAGGCGGAGGCGGACGTGGTGGCCACCTTCCTCCCCGGGGAGGTGGTGGAGAGCCTGTACGCTGCCATGCGGACAGCGGATCTCCAGGTGGCCAGCCTGACTCTGGAGCCCATTGCTGCCATGAACGCCGCCATTCCTGCGGAGCTGCGCCTATTAAACCTGGCGCTGGTGGACATCGGCGCGGGGACCACGGATATCGCCGTGTGCCGGGACGGCAGCGTCACCGGGTACACCATGGCCACCATTGCCGGGGACGAAATCACCGAGGCCATTATGCGGACCTTCCTGGTGGACTTCCAGACTGCCGAGGAGATCAAACGGAACCTCCGTCCCGGGGAGGGCGCCTGCTATACAGACATTTTGGGCCTGGAGAGCACCGCCTCCTTCGAGGAGATTCACGCCGCCATCCAGGAGCCTATGGGCCGCCTGGCGGAGGCCATCGCCGTGCAGGTGACGGAACTCAACGGCGGCGCGCCCTCGGCGCTGTTCTTGGCGGGAGGCGGAAGTAAGCTGGACGGCCTCCGGGAAAAGGTGGCCGCCAGCCTGGGCATGGACGAACGGCGGGTGGCCATCGCCGGAAACAACTTTGCGAAAAGCGCCTTTGCCGATGAGATTGACCTGAACAATCCAGAGTACGCCACGCCTTTGGGCATCGCCGTTTCCGCTGGGCTGGGGCTTTTGAACGACAGCTATGTCATCACCCTCAACGGGGAGACCGCCAAGCTCTTCCGCAGCGGCGTGCTTACCGTGCGGGACATCCTGCTGATGAACGGGTTCACCTACGCCGACATGCTGGGCCGCTCCGGGAAGAACCTGGGGGTAACTCTCAATGGGCGGCGCATGGTTCTTCGGGGAGAGCCCGCCGCCCCTGCTATCCTCCGGGTGAACGGGGAGGAAGCGGCCATCAACGCGGTGGTCCACGCCGGGGACAGCATTCGCTTCCAGCCCGCCCGCAGCGGCAAAGACGCCGCCAAGACCCTGGGAGAGCTGCTGGGGAAGGACTTTACCGGCCGGGTTTTACTAAACAACCGGGAGGGAGATTTGAAGACCTCCCTGTGCCAGGGGGATGTGATTTTGACCCTGGAGGGACCCGCCGGAGTGGCGCCGCCCCTGCTGGAGGAGGAGCCGCCCGCCCCGCCCTCAGCGCCAGAGGGGGAGGCTCCCGCCCCAGGGACGGAGCCGCCCGCCCTGTCCCCGGCGCCGGAAGCGGAGCCGCCGAAGGACTCTGAAAGGGAGCTGCCGAAGCCCCGGGTCCGCAAGCGGGAAGTGGAGATTTTCCTGAATGGCAAGCCCATCGTTCTGCCGCCCAAGGAGAACGACCAGCCCTATTACGTCATGGACCTGCTGGAGCGATCCGGTGTGGACTTCGAGACGCTGGATGGGCCTGTCCATCTGGCGGTGAACGGAACGGAGTGCGGCTTCAGCCATGCGGTGAAGGACCGGGATTCCATTACCATCCGCTGAGGGCGGACCGCTTATAGAAGTAGGAGAGTGAAGCGTTGAAACAGGATAAGGCTGATAAGATCATTCAAAAGGCCGAGCGCAAGGCGGCGAAGGCCGCCAAGCAGGTGGAGATCGCGGGGAAAAAAGCCGAGGCGGCCAAGCAGAAGCAGGCGGTAAAGGCCGAGAAAAAAGCCGCCCGGGTGGCCAAGAGCGCCGACAAAAAGGCCGCCAAGCACAGCAAACGGGCGGAGCAGGCCACAAAGAAGGCCCAAATTGCCGCCCAGAAGGCCCAGGAGAAAAAGGCCAAGGCCGCGGCGAAAACCGCCTCCAAAGCCCTGGAGGACGGAGAGGGCGGGGGAGGAAAAAAGAAGAAGGGGAAGAAGAAGCTGCTGCTGATTCTGATTCCCGTGCTGGCCGCCGCCATCGGCGGAGGAGCTTTCTTCTTTTTAAAGGGCGGCGGAGAGCAGGAAGAGGCCCCCCCGGAACCCATTCCCATCCCCCGGGAATACGTGCTGGATGAAATTCCCATTACCGCTCTGCCGGTTATTGGAGACGAGGTGCTGGTGTATCAGGAGGAGGTCCCGCCGGAGCCCGCCCCGGAGCCGGAGGACAGCGAGGAAGAGAAGACCGAAGCCTCTGGAGAGGAGGGGGAGGAGGAAAAAGAGGAGGAGCCCGCCCCGGAGCCGACGGAGGAAGAGGCTGGGTTCACAAAGATTTTGTACCGCTATGAGGGCTTGAAAAATCCGGTGAGCCTGATTTCCGCTTACGCGGCGCTGATGTCCGCCGAGGACGCGGGCTTCTCCATCGTAGACGAGACGCTGCTTCGGATCGACCCGCCGGAGGAGTATGGGGAGCGGGGTTCGGTCCAGCTGGCCCGGAACGTGCCGGAGGGGGAGAACGGAACCGGCGGCGGCGTCCATTCGCTGCTGCTGAGCTGGGAGGGAACCGGCTGCTCCGTGCTTTTGGATAAGCCGGAGGGCAGGGTCCATGACCCAAAACCGGAAACCTCCGCTTCCACTGCGCCTAGAAGGGGCCTGTCGGACCTGCGGACCGTCCATCCCTCCAAGCTGGGCTTGCCGGGCGAGTCCATGGAGGCGTATGAGCTGATTCCCCAGGAGGGCTCTGTCCGCATTGCCGGATCCGTCTGCACGCGGGTGAACATTTACGGCGAGGGCAGCCAGTTTGCCGGAAGCTACTTCCTGTCTGCCGACGGCAAGCTCTACAGGCTGGACGAAGCCGCCAACGCGGTGGTGGAACTGGACTGGGAGTAAGCCGGGAGCAGCCGGAGATTTCCCGGCAGACCCGCCAGACAGTAGGCTGTCTGGTTGGAGGCCGCCGCCAGCAGGGGGGACAGCAGCCCCTCCAGCACGCAGACAGAGGAGCGTACGGAGTGGGCGTCTCCCTCCGGGGTCAGCGCCTGGGCGGTGTCCGGGGCCACCTGGACAATGTCCAGATTGTACTCCCGGCCGAGGGCGCGAATTTGCTTGACTGTGATGGCCAGCCGGGCCTCCTGATCCAGGGGTTGAAAGCCAATAATGCCGCTGAAGCGGCCCGCGATTTCCGGAAGCACGCCCAGGCGCACCATCGCCCGGCGTGCTTCCTCGTTTTCCCGAAAGAGCCGCTCCGCCAGCTCCGCCGGAGTGGCGGGCTCCCCTTCCGCCGGGCGTTTCCGGGCGGCGGCGGAGCGTTCGGAGAAGCCCAGGGACCGGC
>OFGG01000815.1_pt1 | contig 23668 bp, 10 predicted proteins | sample 1521701 | NCBI WGS metagenome assembly OFGG01 (sample SAMEA3504081, study PRJEB24116) | mouse gut metagenome | biome: mouse gut; feature: mouse-associated habitat; material: faeces | place: Denmark | collected 2011
CGTATTTGATAATTCTTTACTTGATAGTTCTTTATTTAATTGCGTTGGATTTTCCTGCATAGGGTTTTCCAATGTTGGATTTTCCGATACAGGCTTGTCCAGTGTTGGATTTTCCAATATAGGCTTTGGCTGCACTGGAAATTCATGTATCACATAATCAGCCGCCCCCAACTGTCCTTTTTCGTTCCGTACTCTGGTACGGGTCACATATCCTGCCCGTTCCAGTTCCCGTATTGCTTCCCGGATAGCGTCTATGCCCTCCCGGTTGATTTTGGAAAGCCCCTTTAAGGTGTAGTCCCATTCTTCGGGCAGGGATAGCATTTGTGAAAGCAGTCCCTTTGATTTTAGGGAAAGGTCAGTATTGCGCAGGTGGTGGTTTGACATAACGGTGTAGTCCCTGTTTTTTTCCACTCGGAATACTGCCATGTTATCAGCCCCTTTCGTCTGTAATTGGGATAAAAAAAGACGCTCATTTCTGAACGTCTGATTTTGCAGGAATGGTTGTCCTGCATGGGTTTTTATTCAATTTTCAGTTTTTAAGTGTACATTACCTTTTTGTCTGCTGTTCCTAAACCTTGATTTTATCGGGTTTCTTGCAAGTTACGTTATCTAACCTCATCTTTTGACAGGCCAGAATTTAAACGGATGATGGCCGACATTGAAGCGGGAAATGTGAATTGCGTGATAGTGAAAGATTTGTCCAGATTGGGACGAGATTATATTGAAGCCGGGCGGTTTATTCAAAAGACCTTCCCGGCTTTTCATGTGCGCTTTATTGCCATAACAGACCATTTTGACAGCCAGACAGCAGACATGAATACAAAATCCCTTGTCCTTCCTGTAAAAAATTTTATCAATGATTCTTACTGCAGAGATATTTCAGGGAAAGTAAAGAGCCATCAGCGGACAAAGCGTGAGCAGGGGAAATTCATAGGGGCTTTTGCCGTATATGGCTATCGGAAATCGGCAGAGGATAAATACAAACTTTGCCCAGATGATTATGCTGCGGAAATTGTAAGGAAGATATTTGCATGGAAACGGGAAGGAATGAGTACGCAGGCAATCGCGCAGAGATTAAATGAGTTGGGAATACTTTCGCCGTTGGAATATAAAAAATCCCTTGGTGAAAAGTTTTCAACGGGATTCCGTACCAATTTAACGGCAAAATGGTCGGCTGTGGCCGTAAAAAGAATATTGACGAACGAAATATATACAGGAGTTATGGTTCAGGGAAAATGTGAGAAAGTAAATTATAAAGTAAATAAGACAGTTGCAAAGCCGCAGGAAGAATGGATCCGGGTAGAAGGAACCCATGAGGCGATTATTTCCACTGAGGACTTTGAAATAGTACAGAATCTTTTGAAGGTTGATACGAAAGCAAAAGCAGGTTCATCATGCTCCCATCTTTTTTCTGGACTCTTATTTTGTGGGGACTGCAAAGAACCCATGACCCGGAGGGTAAACCGTTATAAAGATATTTCAAAAGTGTATTTTATATGTTCCACGAGAAATAGAGGAAAGGGGTGTACAAGACACAGTATTCTGGAGGATGAATTGAAAGAGATTGTGTTTCAGACCTTACAGGTACATGTATCTGTATTTTTGGATGTGTGCAGCCAGTTGGAACATATTCAGGAGATGGAGGTGAATTTTGAGGAAGTAGCCAGATTCGACAAAGAGATCGAAAGGCTTTATAAGGAACAGGACAAATACCTGGAGCTTCGCGCGGGACTGTATGAAGATTTAAAGTCAGGGCTGATTACGGAAACAGATTTGAGAAATTTCCGTGCAATCTATGAGAAGCAATATGAGGAAACAAAAGACGCTTTACAGAAGCAGGAAGAAATGATTAAGCGGCTCTTTCGCAACGGTGTTGCATCCGGCGTCAGATTGGAAAGGTTTAAAGATGTTATGAAACTGACGACGCTTGACAGGGATACGCTTTTAAGTTTTGTGAGTAGGATAGAAGTATTCGAGGAGAAAAAAGTCTATGTGGAATTTCGGGGAAAAGAGGAATTTCATAAGATGTTAGTCCTGCAGGAATATAGCTTATCCAAAGCCGCAAAGCGGATTTAGCGGATTTCCCATAGGAAAGACGCATATCCCGCAGGGATGATAAGCTAACGAGGAAAAATGCATGGCAGTTTTTCGAGTTTTATAATGATGGAAAGGATGTGACGGTGTAAATGGCAAGAACATCAAAAAAAGCGAAGGAAATACAGCAGTCTGTAAAAATGGCGGAGTGTATCTGGAACGCCGGCATTTATGCCAGATTATCCGTGGATATGCATGACCGGAAAAATGAATCCATAGATACACAGATTGAGATTGCAAAAGAGTATATTGGGAAATCTGAAAATATTGTGCTTGCAGAGTGCTATACGGATTTAGGAAAAACCGGAACAAATTTTGAACGTGAGGGATTTGAAAAGCTGATGGCCGACATCCGGCGGCATAAGATTAACTGTGTGATTGTAAAAGATTTCTCAAGATTTGGACGTAATTATATAGAAACAGGAAACTACATAGAGAAAATCTTTCCATTTTTTAATGTCAGGTTTATTTCTGTGTCTGATGGGTATGACAGCCACCGGACACAGGGGGAAAACGATGTCCTTATGATTCATCTGAAAAATGTGGTGAATGAACTGTATGCCAGAGATTGTGCAGAAAAAGTAAGGACAATTAAAAGGTCAAAGATGGAGCAGGGCTGCTATGTGGGAGGAGTTCCCTCCTATGGTTATCATGGCAAGTGGATCAATGGGAAGAAGGTTCTTTTTCCAGAAGAAGGCGCATGCGATGTAGTAAGAAAGATATATCATCTGTTTGATGAAGGGAAAGGAATCAGACAAATTATTTTATGGCTGTATGAGCAGCATGTTCATAGGCCCAGTGAATACAAAAGGGTCGGGCATGTATATAGTGAAGAAGGAGAATTGTTGAAACAATGGTCGGATCAGACAATAAGAACAATTCTCACAAACCCTGTGTATATCGGTACATTAGTGCAGATCCGGGCAGGCGATAAGATTTACCGCAACGGGGAAAGGCATCATATTGAACCGGATGAAGTGGTTGCGGTAGAGCATACCCATGAACCGATTATCAGTGAGGACTTATTTTACCGTGTTTCAACTAAGATGGAAGAAAAAAGAAAGGCAGAACTGCAGAAGAAAAGACTGCCCGAAGATACTTTGCCGGAGGATATTTATAAGGATTTGATTTATTGCGGCGAGTGTGGTGGAAAACTGAGAAGAATATGTGGATTAAATAAGAAATCCTATCAGGTATCCATAAGGTCATATTCTTATGGATGCCCGAAGATACAGAGAATTGATGCGTTAAAATGCGACAGCCATTTTATATCATTCCATGCACTCAATCGGATTCTACTGGAAACACTGCGAAAAGAATTTCATCTGTCAGGAGTCCGTATGAAAACATTGGTAGATTATAACAGGAAACAGGCAGAACAAAAAGAAAAAAATGCAGAAAAAAGAAAGGGAGATATTCAGGCACGTATCCAGGATTTGGATATTGAAATGAGTTCCATTTACATACAGTACAGAGCAGGCAGAATAGACAAGGAAGCATTTCTGAACTTGAAAGTAAGCAGGGAAACAGAAAAAAGCAATCTGATAAAGGAGTTGTCAAAACAGGAAATCAATGTGCAGCATATCAGAAAAGAAGCAGAAGAAATGAATCAGTTTATCCGCTGCCTGTGGAAAGGGAAGGATAGTACAGAACTTGACAGTCAGGCAGTGCGCTGTCTGGTGAAAAAGATTACCGTCTATAAAGACAGACGTGTGGAGATATTATTCAATTTCAGTAAAGAGCAGATAGAACGGTGCAGGAAGGAGGCGCATGGCAGATGAAACGTAAAACGGTGATTGCAATTTATATGCGTTTATCCCAGGATGACGGTGATCCTAATGCAGAGAGCAACAGCATTGTGAATCAAAGGCATCTGCTATATTCCTATGTAGAAAAGAATTTTGAGGACTATGAGCTTTTGGAATTTCAAGATGACGGATATACGGGAGCTAATTTTTCAAGGCCAGGCGTTTCAAAACTGTTAGAGAGGGTAAGGAATGGAGAAGTAGACTGTATTATCGTAAAAGATTTATCCAGATTTTCCAGAGATTATATTGAGATTGGTGCATATCTGGAACAGATATTCCCATTTGCCGGGGTAAGGTTCATTGCAGTGAATGACAGGTATGACAGCAACCGGTTCAAGGGGGACGTGGCAGGACTTGACACATCCTTTAAGAATCTTATGAATGATCTGTATTGTAAGGATATATCTGTAAAAGTGAAATCAGCGCTGAAAATGAAAAAAGAAAATGGGATCTATGCAAATGGCAGTTGTACGTTTGGCTATCGCAAAGACCCAAAGGACAGGCATAAGTTATTGATTGACGAAGAAGAAGCCGTTATTGTAAGAAGAATATTCCAAATGACTTTGGATGGCATATCTTCACATAAAATCGCACAGACATTCAACGAAGAAGGTGTAAAAACACCGATAGAATATAAAATAGAACGGAGGATTGCGACCATGACGCCTAAGGGCAAAAGATTTGAGTGGAGTGGTTCTGCCATCTGCCAGATGCTCCGGAACGCGACTTATGTTGGGGATATTGTGTATGATAAATATGAAACGCCGGAAGTCAGCGGCAAATCAAGATTAAAGCCACGGAGCGAATGGAAAGTCTTTCGGGATCACCATGAAGCAATCATTGACCGTGATACGTTTGAGTATATCCAGAAAAGCAGGGGAGTGAAAAATGCTGTGAAGCATAAACGGCATCCTTTGATTGGCAAGATGGAATGTGGGTATTGCCATAAATCATTGAAAATCGAACACACGAAAAATCCATATTTCTTCTGTGGAAATAAATATGTGACACAGTATGAGGGGTGTGTGGATCGGATCAATGTGCAGTTTTTGGAGGAATATCTGTTATTTCGCCTGCAGGAAGAAGCAGAGCGGCAAGCAGATCTGTACGCTGTCTGCATGGAAGTAAAGAATAGGATGGGGCAGGAACTGGAAGTATTGTATGAGAGAAAAAGGCGGGAAAATGAAAAGCTGAAAGATTTACAGACAGCGCAGACTTCTATATACGAACAATATGTATTCAAAGAGAAGAACAGGGCTGATTATATAGAGGAAAAGAGAGAATTTGAAAAGCAGGAAGATCATTGCATAGACTTGATAGATGATTTAGAGAAGCGCATAAAAACACTAAGAGAGAGGGTTCCTGAATCAGGGGCGGATGTATATGAATATCTGCAGAACCATAGTTTTACGGAGCTTACCCAGGAAGTAGTGGATAAATTTGTAAAAAGGATTGTGGTTTATGATGAACGGAATTTAGAGGTGGAATGGAAGTTTTCAGAGGATTTGCCGGAGAAAGTCCGAGAGTATCAGCTTGCACATCTGCAACACCAGATAAAGGATAAAATTGGCAATACTGTGACACACACTGTATGAAATTGAGAATTTTTTATGAAAATGCGTCAGTTTGAATAAAAAAGATAAAAAAACTCCTTTGCACACTCTTGACATGAAAGGGAATTGTAGAAGGGAATGATCCGTATCTGTATGGAGAAAAAGTGAAAGCCTATCTGATCAGGGGTGCAAAGCACCTGCCTATTTTGCAGGAGTATCCCAACCCACAGCTTGGCTGGGGCGTGCTGTGCTTACGGGACAGCCTGCCGGGATAGTTTGTGTTCCAAAGAAAAATGCCATATAGATCCAGCAAAGATTGAGGTTTGAGATTTGTTGGATCTATATAGTTATTATAGGGAATGTTGTATTTCAAACATTTTTCTATAAGATGTACGGATGGGGGAGTCAGGATATATCATTAGACATATTTTGTAAACTAAAGTATAATATTGGAAAAATAATGTGCAAAGGAGAAAGGCGATGGGGTATCAGGAGAATAAAATATGGAAAAGATTAGAGGAGATCTGTGTCAATTCTAGCGAACTGGGAAATATTATAGAAATGTGTGACAGCGCCATTGAATTGGTGAAAACAATCAGAGATACATTTCCAGATTATACTTTACATGACGAAACGCATATTTGTAATGTAATCAACTGGATGGAGCAGATTCTGGGTGACTCTGGGATTGAGATGTTATCGGCCGGAGAATGCTCCATGCTGATTTTAGCGGCATGTTATCATGATGTCGGTATGTGTTATACGAAAGAGCAAAGAGAAAAGGAACTAAAAAGCCACCGTTTTACAGAGTATCTTGAGAAAAATCCCAAGGAATATTTAATGGTAAAAAGGAGTAAAGAAACTGGCGAAGAGATTCCCAAAGGAATTCAAATAGAGTATTTCAGAAAGATACATCCTCAAAGAGTAGATGAATTATTACCTGAGAACTGGGAAATAAATACGGTAAGAAGAGATAAATTAGCAGCAATTTGTAAAAGCCATGGAGAGAAGATTGAAAGTTGCAAAGACGAATTACTATATGATGGATTTCTGGAAACGGATCACGTTTTGTGTGCAATATTGCTGAGGCTGGCAGATGTTCTGGACTTTGATATGAGCAGGGCGCCCCATATTTTATATGAATTTCAGAAAATAAGTACAACTGGAAATCCATCAGCAGAGACAGAATGGAAAAAGCATCAGGCATCAAATGGATTCAAGCTGATGCAGGAAAACAGAACGCTGGTCTATCGCGCCGTTTGTGAGGATATGCAAGATGAGTATACGATAATGAATTTCTTGGATTATGTAGATGAAGAACTGGAAAACTGTAGTTTAAAATTAAAACAATACGGTCATGCAAAGTGGAAGTCGATAAATATTCCCAAGAAAGCTGAAAGATATATAGAAAGGCGGGGATATCAGACCGGAGAATATCGCTTAACACTGGAAGCAGACAATGTATTAAATTTGTTGATGGGAGACGATTTATACAGCGCGGATGTAACCTTTATCAGGGAGCTGCTGCAAAATGCATTAGATGCTGTGAGGGCAAGAAGAGCGGTGGATTACAGATGGAACTGGGAAGAAGAGAACCAGATAATAGTAAGCGGTTGGAGTGACAAAGAGGAAAATCAATGGTTTAGGATAGATGATTCAGGGATAGGTATGGATGAACCGGCGATTATGAATTATTTCCTCAGGGTTGGGCGTTCTTATTATCAGTCTGATGAGTTTAAGAAATTAAAGTATGATAATAAAAAAAATTATGATTTTACGCCCATAAGCAAGTTTGGAATTGGAATTCTTTCTTGCTTTTTGAAAGGAGACCGTATGGAGGTCAGTACAAGGCGCTTCAACAGCGGTGAAGGTATTCGTTTTTCTATGAAAGGAACGAAAGGCTATTATAGCCTTGCAGTGGAAGAAAAGGGTGACCAGGGAACGTCTATGCCATGTGCAGATGTTGAGGAAGTGGAAAATTTTCGTCAGAGTGTCGGCACCTCTATTGCAGTCAGGATAAAGGAGCCCCTTTCAAATAATATTGGAAGCTCGCTAAAGTCATATCTATGTTATCCAGATGTTCCAGTTTATTATAAAAAAGGAGCTGAGACTTTTTCATTCCCGACCGAGCAGGAATTAATGGAGTTTGTGAGGAAAAAGAAAGAGATAAAGATTCCGCTTCCAGAGGAATTTCTCCGGGAACTCTGTGCTAAAATGCCGGAAATAATCTGGGAGGAACCTCCCTATATATGTATGACATGTGTTCCACTTGATGAAATATCACAATCGCCTTTTATAAGCGGAGCCAAATTTACGATTGGCATCGTAGAAAAACATAACGAGTTACAGTCGATGGTGATCGATGGGGTGAAGATTCAACAGGAATTAGTGGTAAGCCTGAAGATTACCAAAAGTTTAATTGAAGTTCAGATGATTTGCACAACTGTCGATTCCTGCCATGATATGATAGGATTGACAGAGTTTGAACATCGGTATGGTGATCGGAATGATTATAAGGATTTAAAAAATCTTTTCCAGAGGATAAATTCAGATGAAGTCCATGTAGAGGCGGCTATTCCCTTTATGGTAAATGAGGATTTAAATAAAGCCATGGAACGATTTATTCTGCCAAGATGTGATTCTGGGGCGAAATATATCGATAATAACAGAGTTGACAAAGCATATAACGGAATATGTGTTGAAACGGCATGGGAGAATGTTTATGGATGGGAGGAAAGCTGGTTTGAGTATACAGTTCTTCTGTTGTCAGGGGAATTCCAGCCTGTTTTGGGAATCAGCAGGGAGAATGTGCGGTGGTTCCCAATGAAAGCGGCAGGTTACATAGAATTAGTGGGAAGAAAAATTTTAGCAACGGATTGGGCTGTCAGTATCCCTCTTATTATGGGAATATGGAATACGGCAGATTTACAGACTTGCTAGATGATGCAGAGTTTTGTTTACAAGCTGAAAAAATATTGGAATGCAGATCTGGAGTGAGTATCAAAGATATGAAAGATAAAATGGCTTTATCATCTGGAAAAGAAGAAATAGCCGTTACCGGATTCTGGGATATATTTTATGATTACGATGAACCCCGATTATATTTTCTGAAAATTTTTAAGAGAGTATTATTGCAAACAGAGTTTGAAATAAGCTGGGATTTTAACAGGAATGGAGCGATAGGATATTTTATAACAGGAATGCGGAAAACTCCTGTCTCAGCGGTGGAAAGAGAGTTTTTGCCGATGACGTTTGTCCATTCTTTCAATAACAATACCACACTATTAACCAATGCAGATAACATGGGCAGATGCGCATTGAACGCAGAACATCCGTTTTCAGCTTGGCTGATGAAGAATGCAGAGTTTTTAGCAATACGATACAAATCACTTTGGAAAAGGATAAGGAAAAATATTTGTCTATTGGATTCAGAACATATGAAAACAGAAATTCATAATTTCTTGAAAGAAATCCAGAAGAGAGGAGAAATACATATACCAGATAATGTTTGGGTAAAGGATGAAGACTTTTTAGAACGATTTTAGTAAATAGTTTCTGTTATACTAATTCCGCTAATGCACGAAGAAAAGATTCCATTACGGTCAAAAAGAGAGGAATTCCAAAGAAAATTATGGTTTATCCGGCAATGTGGGCTGAACCCCTCGAAGAGGGTGGGATACATATTAGCGATTTCTGTATTAAATATGCACAGCCTTATGCAGTTCAGAAAATTATTGAAAATTTTGGATATAAGTAGTTTATGGATTAGAAAGATTAAGATAGAAGTAATAAAGCTGCCATAATAAGGATAGGTGATTTTATGGACAAAAAAATTCAGATTAGAAACAGTACTGTTGATTTTCTTGTATTTACAGAACAGAATGGGGAAGATGGTATAGAGGTCAGGATTCATGATGAAGATGTGTGGCTGACACAAAAGAGTATGGCTCAGCTTTTCGACTGCTCAACAGATAATATTAGCTTACATTTGAAAAATATTTTTGCCAGTGGAGAGCTGAGTCCAGAAGCAGTTACCGAGAAATCCTCGGCAACTGCTTCTGATGGTAAAAAATATAGGATGAAATTTTATAATCTTGATGCGATTATCTCTGTGGGTTATAGAATTAATTCGATTCGTGCAACCCAATTCAGGCAGTGGGCAACGAAAGTATTGAAAACTTTTACTATTCAAGGGTATGTGCTGGATAAAAAGCGTCTTGAAAATGGTCAGATATTTGGTGAGGAATATTTTGAGCATTTGCTTGATGAAATCAGGGAGATTCGCGCAAGTGAGCGAAAATTTTATCAAAAGATAACAGATATCTATGCGACAGCAGTGGACTATTCGCCTACGGCAGCTACTTCAAAAGTTTTTTTTGCTATGGTGCAGAACAAGCTGCATTATGCAATTCATCAACATACGGCTGCAGAAGTAATTGCAGAGCGTGCAGACCATAGAAAAGAGCATATGGGATTGACCTCCTGGAAAAATGCCCCAACGGGTAAAATAGTGAAAGCAGATGTAAGTATTGAAAAAAATTATTTGACGAGTGAAGAATTGCAGGATTTAAACCAGTTTGTTACTATGTATCTTGACTATGCAGAAAGACAGGCGAGGCGGAAGATTCCCATGACAATGGAAGATTGGGCGAAAAGACTGGATATATTTCTTGAATTCAATGAGGAAGAAATATTGAGAAATAAAGGAAAGGTATCTGCTGAAATTGCCAAAAGTTTTGCAGAAAGTGAATTTGAAAAGTATAGAGTTATTCAGGATGGGTTGTATCAAAGTGATTTTGATAAATTATTGTTGGGAATTGATAATGGGGAGTAGGGGATTTTAGCTTTGAAAATAACTTGGCAATAACTTCCCATCAATTTTTACTGTACTTAGCAATAATTTCCCATCACCCTAACGGAGTTATGCGGGTTTGCGGACTTTTGACCTCTAAAAAAGTGAAAAAAGTTCGTGATAATTACTTGACATCAGCGGGCTGGGGCGTGCTGTGTTTGAGGGATAGTTTGCCAGTTTGAAAAAATTTTATTGAAATTAAGAAAATCAAAAAGCATCTTTTCATTTGCCTAAAATAGTGATATAATGTATCCGATAATAAAGTAGAGAGTGTATCATGAACAGTATTTCTATACAATATGCAGCGCCTGACACTGACAGGGGAAATTGTGCCGAAAATAATTTTTAAATGGAATATCATTTTGGTAATATTTTTCTGGAGGGTTTTATTGAATTTTAGCTTGAATTAGAGTTACTTTTCTGATATACTACAATTACTTTATATTTAAAGTGCACAAAAAGCTGACTTTAAAAGAATAAGGACATTTCGATGACCTGATGGCTTGTAAAAGCTGCCTGGGATAAAGTATTTGTTTTCCATGGAATACAGTTTTGGGTGATGCTTTTGTCGGCATATCCTGCAAGGAGGATCGTATGAGAGGAGCTTCAGCCTTCAACGTTAACAAGATTTTAGGAGGTGATTCTTCAGAATTTGCGGAGTCTCTTTTCGTTTTTTGGAATTCTTCGGCAAGGTATTGTGCACGAGTATCAAGAGTTTGCTTTTAGGATTTGACAGGGAAGATGTTTTTAACATTGGGCGCTGTCTTTCAGTGTCTAAAGGCGAACTTTAATAAAGTATGTAACTATTAACCAGCACGCCGTTATAATAACGGCAAAAGCGCTGCAAGCGCTTGTGACAAGATTGTGAGAAACTATTGACAGTATGGACAGGTGTAAGAGGGGATTGCCTTTGAAAAAGCCTGCAACCATACCACCAAGAAAGAATAAGCCGAAGTTATAGGGATCGGGCTTATTGTGTAAGAGGTAATTGCTTATGAAAAAGCGTACAGTAACAAAGTTGTTGAGCTGCATGCTGGCATTTAGCATGGTAGCCACTGCTGCGCCTGTTACAGCATGGGCGGATGAGGTTCCGGCAGCCGAAGAGGAATTGGAAGATGCTGGAGAACAGCCTGTCGTTGACGACGAGGAAGAAGCAGCGGTTCAAGAAGACACAGAAAAAGTGCAAGAGGATATCAAAGAGGATGCAGTGGTAGAAGAGGCGGCGGTAGAAGAAGCTGCGGATGCAACAGAGACGGTTGCGGCTCCGGAAGAGGATAAGGCAAGGGCTGTTCCGTCTGACGGAGTAGCAGATGAATGGACACAGGATCCGGTGACGGTAAAAGGGGACGACACTGTTTTTGAAAAGATGCAGTTCTTGCATATTCAGTCTGGTTCCGCTAATGGTAATGATCCGACTAATGAAGCTGGATATCCGGCGTTGTTTGTCAATCCAAATACCTTTGATTTTACCAAAGACGGCTATTTTGAGTATGTGATCTGGCCGATGGAAGATGCCACACATACCCGTTTTGGCATCCGCTTTGGTTACGAGAACCCTGGAAAAGGATTATTCATTGGATATAATGGGGACGGATGGTACTGGCAGAAGTATGGGGTGGACGGAAATCCTTGGAGTAATAATGTAAAGGAAAGTTTGCCAGTAAAAGGAAAATGGAACGACAGAGTGCGTATAGACTGGACGGCGGACGGTAAGTTCAGCTTGACCGTTGGCGAACAGAAGATCTTTGAAGATGTTTCATGTGATATGGAACTTGGTGCAGAAGGAAAGATTGCTGTCAGCTGTGGAACATGGGGCTCGGCACGTACTCACGTGTACCTGAAAGGCATCTATTATTCAGGGCAGGAGGCAACAGAAGAAGGCAAGCATATCACAGGTACTGTTGCCGATGAGGATGGCAATCCGATTTCCGGCGCGCAGATAGCGGCAGGAAGATGGAAGACTGAGACAGGCGAAGACGGAACATATGACCTGGAAGTTCCCACTGGTTCGTATAGTCTCGCTGTCACCAAAGCTGGATATTTTGATACAACGGTAGATGTGGATATGAGTGAGATTGAGAGTATCGAAAAAAATCTTGTGCTCTATTCCAAGACGGTTGCTAATACGAGGACTTTGACGACCGATAAGATGGATGTCAAAGTGGCAGAGAATTTCCCGAGCATCGTTCAATATGATATGAAAGGTGATTTGGCTGGGAAAACTTTCTTTGGACAGCCGCAGAGCATCAAAGTGATCAAGATCAACGGCCAGCCGATAGGCGTTGGTAAAAATGATGTCAAGGCTTCCTTTACGGAGAATACGGCAACGTATGAAATAAAATTAAAAGATGAAACTGTAAATGTTGACTGCGTGCTTACGGCTGTTATCACTGCAGAAGGCAACACGGCATCTTTTGACATTACAAAAGTTAAGAACAATATGACAGAGGTGGATGACAATGGCTACGCGCTTTACCCAGTACAGTCCATTGAAATTCCGAACCACAATTTGCTTTCTGTTAACAGTGGTCAGCAAAACGCTCATTTGAAAGGCGCTAAGATGTCTTCCAACACCAGAATAAGCGGTGACAGAGCTTTTGACGTGGTAAAGGATATGACTCTTACCAACGGTGCGAGCACTGAGGACTTCATGTACGCATTTGTTTCCAACTCAGAGATGAGCGCAGGCTTGTGGAGTAACTCCGAGAACAGTGGTACCAATGTAGCGGCTTATATTGGGCAGGGCGGCGCTGATAATACACGTGTCATTGCAAGCGCTGTAACCGAGGGCGATGTAGCGACATTGGGCTTGTCCAGTGCAAAATGGTACTATGACAGAAGAGTCAGCACACCGGTAGTTGTTGGAAGCGATAATAAAGGCAACAGCACCACGGAAGAGCGTACATATGTCGTAGGTCATGACATCATGCCAAGCGCCAAAGTGGTAATTACTGGCGATGAGAATGGAGATGGAGGCATCGACTGGCAGGACGGCGCAGTGGCATTCCGTTCTATCATGCATAACCCGTATAAATCTGAGGAAGTGCCGGAATTGGTAAACTACCGTATCGCTATGAACTTCGGCAGCCAGGCGGCAAACCCGTTCCTGATGAACTTAGACGGCGTAAAGAGAGTATACCTGAATACCGAAGGCTTGGGACAGGGCGTCCTGCTGAAAGGATATGGCTCTGAGGGTCATGATTCCGGACATCCCGATTATGGCGATATTGGTAGTCGTATCGGTGGTGCGGACGATATGAACACGCTTCTGATAGAAGGCAAGAAGATGGGCGCATTGTTTGGCGTTCATGTAAATGCCAGCGAGATGTATACAGAAGCGAAGGCATTCTGTGACGAGCTTTCCAGAGGATATAGCGGTATGTCGGTAGGATGGAACTGGCTTGACCAGGGTATCGGAATCAACGCCCGTTATGACTTGGCAACAAAATCCAGAGAAAACCGTTTCAAAGAGCTGCATGCTCAGGTAGGCGAGAATCTCGACTTCATCTATGTGGACGTTTGGGGCAATGGCGTAAACAATTCCGGCGGTGGCGGAGACAACTCCTATGAAGACGCATGGGCTTCCAGAATGCTCGCCCGCGAGATCAACCGTTTAGGATGGCGTATGACTACCGAATGGGGTCCCACCCAGGAGTATGATTCTACTCTGCAGCACTGGGCAGCAGACCTGGAATACGGCGGCTATGGGGCAAAGGGTGAGAACAGCGAGGTAATGCGTTTCTTGAGAAACCATCAGAAAGATTCCTGGGTTGCTGACTATCCAAGCTACGGCGGAGCAGCACAGGCTCCGTTGCTTGGCGGTCTTAACATGACGGATTTCGAAGGATGGCAGGGACGTACGAACTATAAGAATTATATTACCGTTATGTTCCGTCACAACTTAATCACCAAATTCCTGCAGCATTATCAGGTAGTAGATTGGAAAGATGCAGAAGAAGCTGTAACTTTGCCGACAGGAGAGTCCTGGTTGCCTGAAAAGGAGATCACTCTGCGCAACACCAAGGATGCGGCAGATAATACAGAACTTGTAGTAACTAGAGATTCAACTAATTATGAGAATCTTGCAGAGTACAGAAGCAGAACCATTACCTTAAACGGCGTTAAGATCTCAGAAGGCGCGCCTACAGGCGGCGATGGAACCAATCCTGGAGACGAGACCTATTTGATTCCATGGAATTGGGACTGCAATGGTAAGACGCTTGCAGCGGACGACCAGAAACTGTATCATTGGAATACCAATGGCGGAACCACTGAGTGGACATTGACCAAAGACTGGACAGGGCTTTCCAGCGTAGTATTATACAAATTGACAGACGAAGGAAAGACAGACAAGAAAGAGATTCCAGTTGTAGATGGCAAGATCACTCTGACAGATATCGAGGCAGAAATTCCTTATGTAATTTACAAGGGTGAGAAAGAACCTCTGAAAGTAGACTGGCAGACGACAAAGTATGTCTATGACACAGGATTTAATGATACCGACGTAAACAGCCACAGAACTGTTAGTGGCACAGGAACAGCGTCAATCGTAGATAATGCTGTTGCTAACAACATGCTGAAGCTGGAAGGCGAAGTATCTGTAAGCACCAAGCTTACCAACCTCAAGAAGGGACAGAAATATGCGCTGTACGTAGGCGTGGACAATAGGAGCGATGCAAAGGCTCATGTAACTGTAAAATATGGCAAAAAGGTATTGGGAAGCAATTATGCTACCAGATCCTTTGCGCAGAATTATGTAGCTTCTGATCAGCATCATACCTCTTATTGGCGTCATACTGATGTTGGAACGGTATCTGGAACTGATGACAAGAGCAGCTGTTTCCAGAATATGTATGTATTCTTTACTGCAGAGGGCGGAACAGCAACCTTGAGCTTTGACCGCGAAGCAGGTGAAGGAGCTACGTATTTTGACGATATCCGCGTGGTAGAGACCACGATGGATCCAATTGTAAAGACAGACGAAAATGGCAATCCGACAGAATTGTTCAATGATTTTGAGGACAATGCACAGGGAATCTGGCCGTTTGTAATTTCTGACACAGAGAACGTAGAAGATAACAGAATCCATCTTTCTGAGCGTCATGGCAAGTACACGCAGGCAGGCTTTATGTCCAAGCAAATCGACGACGTTTTAGATGGCAACTGGTCTGTCAAAGTAAACGGACTGGCACAGCGCAATAACCTGATTTATCAGACGATTCCGCAGAACTTCCGTTTTGAGCCAGGGGAGACTTACCAGGTATCCTTTGACTATCAGATGGGCGGCGACAGAGTATACGAGCTGCGTCTGGGTGATGGAACGAACCGTAATGTAAAGAGCTGGGATATGTCAGCAGCAATCGGCAAGACCAAGCGTTTTAGCACAACTTTTACAGCAGGCGAGAGCGGAAATAACTGGATTGGTATCTTCTCTACCTCAAATGCGCCGCAGACTGGCGGTTATAAAGGCAACATCTTTAATTTTGCAGGTTATGCTGATTTCGTCCTTGATAATTTGAGGATTGAAAAAGTAGAAAAAGGCACAGGCATTTCCCTAAAAGAGACTTATGTAGTAGGAAATAGTGAAAAGGTAACAGAGCCCATTCAACTGGAAGTAGAATTCCCAGAAGGCGTAGATAAGAACACTGACGTAGTATGGACTTCCCTGGATGAAGACGTAGCTCTGGTAGACAGCAATGGTTTCGTAAGATTTGTAGAGTTCGGAAGCGCTGGAATCCGTGCAACCGCTACGATCAATGGCAAAAAAGTTACTGCAGACGCAATAGTATATCTGGAAGAAATTTATTCCAGCCGCAATGAGGCGAAGAATGTTTGGGTTAACACAGAGGAGACTGCTTCAGAAAATGGCTCAGCTCGGAATGCATTTGATGGAAATTCTAGCACCATTTGGCATTCACAGTATAGTCCGACAAAATTTACAGTTTCCGAAGAGAACCCGGCAATTATCACTGTGGAATATGCGCAAGACGTTACAGCATTTGATACATTAGGAATCATGCAAAGAGGTGGCGGCGGCGTCAATGGTGTTGTTAAGAAATATAAAGTCATCGTTGGTAATGGAATTGACGAAGCAGGCGCTATCACAGATGTAACTTATGCATCAGATGTGATTACATCACAAAAGACAGGCAGCGGCGAAACAGAGCTGTTTGAAGTTCCAAAAGACGTAAAAGGCACTTTCCTCCAGATCCAGGTTCTGGAAGGACATGGAGGATTTGCAGCAATGGCTGAGGTATTAGGAGAAACAGTTCTCAGCTATAGGACGCCAGAGGCTGAAGCAGCTATGAAGTCCTACGAAGAGCAGATGACAGAAAACAAGGAAGTTACCAACGTAGCTCAGAACGACCTTAAAGAAACTCTTACAGAAATGGAAGAGATCTATGCTGGCGGAGAAAGCTTCTATTCTGCTGAGAGCTGGGCAGCGTTCGAGGCAGCATATAATCAAGCGCTCGCCTTAGAGAATTCTTCAAATCTGACAAGACTGCAAGAAGTAAAGCTTGCTTTGGAAAAAGCAAAGAAAAAACTTGTAGAACTGTCAGAGACAGAGAAGAGACTTGAGGTTGGTCTCAAAGCGCTTAACGCAGCACTTGAAATTGCAAAGCCAGTTTATGACAATGGCAAGAATGGATATTCTCAGGCAACCTGGGAGACCTTTAAAGATGCATATGAAGAAGCAAAAGCTAGCCTCAATTCTGCAGATGCAGACAAAGTAGAAACTATGAAAGAGTACCTTGTGAAAGCACAGGATTCTCTGAAGAGTCCTTCTGAAACAGAGAAGAAGATTGAAGCTGCACAGGAGAAATTGAAAGCGTCGATTAGCAAAGCGAAAGCTGCTTATGATGCAGGCAAGAGCAAATATACGCAGGCAAGCTGGGAAACATTCGAAGAAGCATATGTAGAAGCAAACAATGGTGTGAAGTCTGTCGGCATCTCCAAACTGGAGCGTTTGACAAGCCAGCTTGACAATGCGTTCAAGGGTCTTGAGGAGACACTGGCAAATGGAGATAAGATCACCATTAACAATGTACAATACAAAGTAACCAACGCAGCTAAGAAGACAGCAGTTGTTGTAAAGGGAACCAAGAAGAGCGTAACATCTGTTACTATACCTGCTACGATCACCATCAAGGGTGTGACTTGCAACGTTACTTCTATTGAAGCAAAGGCATTTAACAAATTTACAAAGCTGAAGAAAGTTACGATCGGTGACAATGTGACAGCGATCAAGGCTTCCAGCTTCGAGGGATGCTCAGCCTTGACAGAAGTAGTGTTTGGTAAGAAAGTTGCCAATATTGGTAAGAAAGCATTCTATAACTGCAAGAAGCTGGCAAAAGTACAGTATCTTGCAACCGGCATTAAGAAGATTGATACTCAGGCATTCAAGAACACAAGCGCTAAGATGAAAGTTACGCTTCCTAAGGGAACAGCCGCTAAGAAGCGTAACAGCATCAAGACGATGATGACGAAAGCCGGAATGAACAAAAAGGCGACTGTAAAATAAGCCGTCGCAGCTCATTAAGAGATAAGTGAAGTACCGCCTCGCTTTGGATAGCGATATCTGAAGCGGGGCGGTATTTTATATGAAAGGAAATCACTACAAGACGGCTCTTTGCTCATCAAAGCGTGCCGTTCCTCAAAGCCGAGGCAGGGCGTTAAAGTGAGCTTGCCGTTGAAATATGTACTTGTTTTTATATTGCCAGTGAAGTATAATTTTATTGAATATTAAGAAGTAATGCCTGCTTAAAAGATTATATTACTAGAACGTTAAGGAGGAAACGGTATGTACCATTGTCATGTATATGTTTATCTGCTGGGCAGACGGCACAGAGTATTTGAAGTTGTGAAAGATATTGCCCCGCTGGAGCATTTTACCCATGAATATATGGAAAGCAGTGAGAGTGAGAAAGCTTTGGCGTCAAAGGCGGATGTGATCATTGCCAATTTACAGGGGGTGGATGCAAAGGAGACGGTGAGGGAACTTGTTTTATGCAAGGCCAAAGAGGCAGAGCTTATATTGCTGGCAGAAAAAGAACAAGTCAGTGTTCTTGAGAGTGAGTTAGAAGGGATTGATGATCTATGGGTTAGTCCTATGTCAGACGAAGAAATTCGTTTTCGTTACTTAAAATGGCAGCGGGACTGTAAAATGCGCAAAGATTATTGGCAGGTCAGCCAGTACCTGGAAGCCACGATCAACAATGTTCCCAATCTCATCTGGTTTAAGGATAAAAACGGCGTTCATGAGAAAGTTAACGATAGCTTTTGCAAGATGGTGAATAAGACGAAACAGCAGGTGCAAGGACGCAGACATGCTTATATCTGGGATGTAGAACAGGATGATCCTGCCTGCATTGAGTCGGAACGGGAAGTAATGGAGGAACGCAAGACTTGTATTTCCGAGGAGTTAATTCAAACTGGGGCAGGTCAGCGGACGCTTACAACCTATAAATCCCCGTTGTATGACTTGGACGGCAGCGTCATGGGGACTGTGGGAGTGGGCATCGATGTGACAAGGGAACGTGAGTATGAGCGGGAAATCATCCAAAAGAATCGGACGTTGGAAAAGATTTTTACTACCATTGACTGTGGGGTAATGCGTCATACGCAAGATGGAAAGCAAGTGCTGAGCATCAACCGTGCCGCTTTGAAGATTTTGGGCTATGAGACGCAGGAAGAGATGATGGCGGATGGATTTGACATTGTTGCATCAAGCGTCGTGGAGGAGGACAGAGCCAGGATCACAGAATACATAACGGCCCTGGAAAAGGAGAATGAAAATATTAGCGTAGAATACCGGGTGCGGCATAAGAATGGCGAGATTCGGCATGTGATGGGCAATGTCAAGTTATTGTTAGAAGACGGAGAATTGATTTACCAGAGATTTCTTTTGGACTGCACCGCGCAGAAGCTTCAGGCGCAGAGGAATGAGAAGCGGGAGATGGAGCTGATCCAGGCGTTGAGCATCGATTACAGCATTGTCTGTTGCTTTGATTTGGATACGGGGCTTGGAATGCCGTTGCGCAATAATAACGAAGAAGGCCTCGCTTTTAAGCCGAATAATTCTGGCAGGATTATGTTTCAAAATTGTATCGAACGCTATATTCAAGAATTTGTCCATGAGGATGACAGGGAATTAATGGAACAGTCAGTTTCCATGGAAAATCTCAAGAAAGAATTGGCACAGAAAAATCCTCATATCGTTAATTACCGGATTGTTTTGCATGGCGAGACAAAATATTTTCGGTTAAAAGTAGTGCGGGCGGGAGAATGGAAAGAACGGCATGTGGCAGTCCTTGGATTTTGCAGCGTAGACGAGGAGACCCGCAATGAGATGAAGAAGAAAGACTTGTTGGAAAATGCCTTGTCCCAGGCAAACCGGGCGAGCAAAGCCAAAAGCGTTTTTCTCTCTAACATGTCTCACGATATCCGTACGCCGATGAATGCCATTGTGGGATTTACGGCTCTTGCGATTGCACATGTCAACGAAAGAGATCAGGTAGAGGAATATTTGAAGAAAATTATGAACTCAGGAAATCATTTACTGAGCCTGATTAATGACGTGCTGGATATGAGCCGTATTGAAAGCGGCAAGATTCATTTGGACGAAAAGCCTTGCAGCCTGCCAGATATTCTCCATAGTCTGCGCAATATCCTGCTGGCAGACATTCATGCCAAACAGTTGGAATTATATATTGATGCGGTGGATATTGTAAACGAAGAGATTTATTGCGATAAGCTCCGGCTAAATCAGGTTCTGCTGAATTTGTTGGGCAATGCAGTAAAGTACACCAAGGCAGGCGGCATTATCACTTTGCGAATCATTCAAAAACCTGGCGCGCCCTCTGGATACGCAGCTTATGAATTTATCATCAAAGATACTGGAATCGGCATGAGCAAGGAATTCGTATCGAACATCTTTGAACCATTTGAGAGAGAGAAAAGCAGTACGATCAGCGGGATCCAGGGAACCGGGCTGGGCATGGCGATCACTAAGAACATTGTTGACATCATGAATGGCACGATTGAGGTAAAGAGCCAGCAGGGAGTCGGGACAGAAGTAAATGTCTGGTTTACGTTCCGTTTGGATCCAGAGCTAAAGAGGCCCAAAGATATCCCGAAATTGAAGAATTGCAGGGCGTTAGTGGTGGACGATGACTTTAATACCTGCGACAGTGTCACAGACATGTTGGGACAGATTGGGATGCGCGCGGAATGGACCTTATCAGGAAAAGAGGCATTATTGCGCACTCGTCAGGCGGTTTCCAGAGGAGACGTCTATACGGTATATGTCATTGACTGGATGCTGCCAGATATGAACGGCGTGGAAGTCACGCGCAGGGTCCGCAAGGAAATGGGGGAGGATGTGCCGATCATCCTTTTGACGGCGTATGACTGGCTGGAGATCGAGGAAGAGGCAAAGGAGGCCGGAGTTACAGCTTTTTGCAGTAAGCCGTTGTTTGCCTCTGAACTGAGGGACTGCCTGTATTCGATTGTGGACGGCAGAGAGAAAGAAACAGATTACAGTGTTAAAAAACGTCATACTGGGCGCATTCTGCTGTCGGAAGACAATGAGCTCAATCAAGAGATTGCGATTGCAATTTTAGAAGACGCAGGTTTTTCTGTGGAAGTGGCAGGAAACGGGCAGATTGCCGTAGAGATGTTGAAAAAATCTCAACCCGGGTATTATCAGCTTATACTGATGGATGTGAGGATGCCCGTGATGAACGGCTATGAGGCTACCAAGGCAATCCGTAGCCTTGAAAATAGAGAATTGTCATCGATCCCCATTCTGGCAATGACTGCCAATGCCTTTGAGGAAGACCGTCAGGAGGCGTTAAAGAGCGGTATGAACGGTCATCTGGCGAAGCCGATCAATGTGGAAATGCTGTTTGATACATTGAGTAAAATATTGTCATAAGCGTTCCGTGAGGGCAAACGCCTGCAGTGAGAAAGGGGCTGTTGCACGAATGTATTTACCCGTTTAAAAGGTTTCCATTGCAAAGCAATGCAAACAAAATGCACAAAGATTATCTTGGGAAGCTAGCTTCCCAGAATAATTTTGTGCATTCTGTCTTTGCCGCATCAGCGGCAAGACCTTTTGAACAAGCAAATACATTCGTGCAACAGCCCCTTTTCGTTACAGGCGTTTTTACCATAGAATTAAAACAATATGCGCAGGGTCTGCCCCAGTAAAGCGAGAATGGGATTTGAAGAGAGCTTGTATGTTATAAAATGATAATGTTATTGCATTTCATATCTTTGCCTAAATCGTATATTTTTCCAGATTCAATGCCCACGACTTTAGGCCTTAGGATATAGCCCGAATTGTTTTCCACGACTTTTGCCTGCTCTCCGTTGCTGAGCTGGACAATGGAGTCCACCGGATAGAGAATCATACTTTCCATAAAACTTTTCATTACAGCCCAATCCAGTTCCTGCGTCATCGACATGATCATTTCTACAGCGTCTCTCTGAGAAAAAGCTTTCTTGTAAGGGCGGGCAGTGACAAGCGCGTCGTAAATGTCTACCACAGAAAGGATCTTTGCAAAAGGATGCATTTGCTTGTCCGATACACCCATCGGGTATCCGGCGCCATTGACTTTCTCATGGTGTTGCAGGACGCCAAGCAGCACCTGGTTTGAGACGCTATCTTTTTCTTTTAATATTTTATAGCCATATACGGAGTGCTGTTTCATGACTTCAAATTCTTCCTCAGTGAGCCGTGCTGGCTTGTTTAAAATCTCATTGGGAATTTTAGATTTGCCTAGGTCGTGGAGGAGGCCTGCGACGCCGATTTCAAAAATCTGATTCTCTTTTAGTCCATGCTGCTTGGCTACGATCATAGACATCGTTGCCACGTCTACGCTGTGCTTAAACGTATATTCGTCGCTGATCTTGAGCGCCCCGATATCAACGGCAATGGCGTCATTATCTGAAATGGCGCGCATCAGATCATTGGCAATATTATTAGTAGTATCGGTAAAGTCTTGGGATTCCGTGTTGTTATAGAGATATTGTATGCCCTGTGCCACTCGTTGCTTCACGCTTTCGGATAATTTTACCTTGGCATGGTCGTCCACGCGTACTTTTTCAATGACGCTTTGCGCCAGAGGGGATATCTCGATGTCCTCTGGATCTTCTTCTCCTTCCCGGATATAAATGCTGGTTATGCCAAGTTTTAATAAAGAGTCTATTAAATAATCGTTCAAAACGGCGCCCCGGGCAATGAGGATGCGCCCCATCCGGTCTATGATAGCCTGATCAATCTTCATGCCTTCTTTTACAGACCTCGTTCTGACAAAGGTTCTTTTAATCAAAATGTTACCCCTTTCTTGATGGCGGAAAAGCTTTCCGGGCTGATGACGTGCTCAATCCGGCAGGCGTCTTCTGTGGCAATTTTCTCGTCTACGCCGAGGCTGACCAGCCAGGAAGAGAGAAACTGATGGCGTTCATAGATGATTTCGGCGATTTCTTTTCCCGTCGCTGTGAGCGTAATGTATCCCGCTTCTGATACCACAATATGTCCGTTCTCTCTAAGATGCTTCATGGCGACGCTGACGCTCGATTTTTTAAAGCCGAGGGCAGCGGCGATGTCTATGGAGCGGACTGCGGGGAGCTTTTGGCTCAAAATAAGAATAGTCTCCAGATAATTTTCAGAAGATTCCGTGCTTTTCATGGCAAAACCTCCTATCTCTCTAGCAGGATGCAATCGCTGCTAAAATCAGAGTGCATTGTTATATTTAGTATACTGAAAGACTTAAAAAATAGCAAATGATTTTTGTCAAACTGTATAAAAATAGGAAAATTCTGTAACAGTTATGAGCGCAGTAATTGCTTAATGGCATGGGTTCGTGTAAGAAAGAATCTAAGAAAACAGCAGGATTATTTTCTGGATTGCAGGGCATACTTAAAAAAAGCGATAAGTAAATATGGATAGTGGCATGACGGCAAGCCTGATGCGAAAGCCATATAATTTATTGCGGCAGAAAAGGAGTGTGTGAAATGAATCGTTATTTATGTGAACCATGCGGTTATGTATATGATCCCGAAGTCGGAGATCCAGACCATGATATTCCAGCAGGGACGGCATTTGAAGATTTGCCAGACGATTGGGTATGCCCCTGGTGCGGTCTTGGCAAAGAAGTTTTCGTAAAAGAATAAAAAGGAAATGCCTCTAAACTGAGAACTTGCTTAAGGCAGATGGTTTAGAGGCGTTTTTATTACTTTTGATGATGCAAAATTTGAAATTCCCCATTTTGCAACTCATAGTGCCAAAGGGTGTCGCACGAAGATATTTACTTGTTCAAAAGGTTTCCATTGCAAAGCAATGCAAACAAAATACA
>OFGG01000827.1_pt1 | contig 23484 bp, 18 predicted proteins | sample 1521701 | NCBI WGS metagenome assembly OFGG01 (sample SAMEA3504081, study PRJEB24116) | mouse gut metagenome | biome: mouse gut; feature: mouse-associated habitat; material: faeces | place: Denmark | collected 2011
TAATCAGAACCACCGGCTTAGCCGGTGGTTTGTTCACGCCCTGTAAGGGCTCATTACCGGCTCCGGAGTCTAAAGACCCATCGAAAGTTCGCCAGCCGCAACATCATTCTCTACAAAGTCCTATCGGACTTTTACTATTTGTTCTTTTTTACCGGCTCACCCGTAAACGGGTCAATATACTCTTTGAGCGTTATCTGATCATATTCATAATCTTCTTTTAATTGATTCTGAATATATTCTTGTATTTTCTTCGCATTCTTGCCCACTGTATCCACATAGTATCCTCTACACCAGAAATGCCTGTTCCCAAACTTATATTTCAAGTTCGCATGCCTCTCAAATATCATAAGCGTACTTTTTCCTTTGAGATACCCTGCAAAACCTGAAACACTTATGCCCGGAGGAATTTCTACAAGCATATGGACATGATCACTGCACATCTCTGCTTCTGCTATATGTACCCCCTTTCTTTTACATAGCGTACTTAATATATTCGCTATGTCCTGTTTCAACTGTCCATATATAATTTTCCTTCTAAATTTTGGTGCAGATACAATATGATACTTACAATTCCATTTCGTGTGTGATAAACTGTTACTGTCCATGTGACAACCTCCTTTGATTTTTTCATGCGGTTGGCGAACCTGCATGCATTATATCACTGGAGGTTTTTTACTGTAAGCTAAAGCAATGCTGACTCACCTGCATAGCAGGTGGTTTATTTGTTTTCAAAGTTCCGTTTTTCGGATCACGAAAAACTCCACAATGAAAACAGGGCCATGCCCATACAAAAAGGTGCCGCCAATTCACGAAAACAAGTGAATGAACGGCATCTTGCTTTATTCCTGGTTTATATTATATTCTGAATAACAGTAATCCCTTCCTCACACGTCACCTTCCTGATACACACCATCACTTCCTCATACCGCGGGTGATCCGGATTACAGACATCCAGATTTCTATACTCTTCCTCTGCATACGTCCCCCAGTTCTGAAGCCGGATGATACGAATAGTCTCCGCATGATAGCGCTTCGCCATTTCTACCAGTCCCGGTAATTCCTCATAGTTCTGAAGCTGTATCACAAAATTGAGGCACAACCTCACCTGTGACTTCTGTACAAGCCCACTTATAAACCCTAAATTTTCCTGCAGTCTGTCCCACTTTCCACCTCTGCGCAATATCTCATAGGTCTCCCTGCATGCACCATCAACAGAAATACAAAACTCAACCGGAAATTCGCTCAGATTCTGAAACTCACTCCACTTTTTTTCTGTCAGTAACTGCCCATTTGAGTATAGAATCAGACTCATTTCCGGCTGTTTCTTCCGGTCCAGCCTCTTTAAAAACCGTTGCCCTGCAGCACTCGCAAATATTTCGCCAGAACCTATCATCAGAAGCCTTTTGCACCCTCCTAAAACTGGTTCAATCTTCTCTACCAGCATCTGGTAAATCATGTCTGACTCGTCTTCTGATATGATTTTTATTTTATCCCGACAGGATGGACATATCAGGTTACAGCTTTCATCACATGTAATGGCAATATATTCCGGCGCCTCGCTTTGTATGCACTCCTCCCATGAAGAATACTTTACGCCGGTACTTTCCCTCGGAATAATCGGATTATATTCGATCCCATTCTGAATTCCGGGCTCCCTTCGCAACTCATAACACTTATTATTACAATATTCGAAATCTCCACAGGTTACTGAATATCTCAGCTTCCTTGCCATCTCTGAATTCCAGATTTCGTCCCACTCCTGTTCAAATATATTTCCAATATATGAGCCATTTTTTAACTGCCCTGAACAGCACACATACACCCATCCACCAATATTAATATCAATCTGATTAAATGGATACATGCAGCTGAGCCCACTCCTGTCAGAACCCTCCCATTTTCTCATTACCACTTCATCATGCAATATTTTTGTCTCATGTAATTGAAACTCGAGATAATGTGTATAATTCAAATTCGCCTTTTCTTTATCCTCATATGTTTTACATGATCCAGCCAGTTTTTCTTTTTCCCTGGTCAGTGTATCTATATTCGCATTCAGCGTTTCAACTTCATGTATTAAATCATTTCTGCTTTTATCGGCCTCTTCTTTTTCCCTGACCGCAATACCTAACCATGCCTTCAGCTCATCCCTCTCACGCACCAGCCCGTTTCTTTGCCCTTCCATTAAGTCTTTTTCTTCCTGCAGTGCTTTAATACTTTTTTTCAGTTCTTCAGACTCTCTGAGTATACGGGAGCTTTTACCCCCCCCTCCCAACCTTTTAAACACTATAATACCTCCTCATCAGGACGTTTTCTTTCTTCCCAGGATAAATCTCCACGGATGCCTCAATTTCATTACAAAAGTATTTAGTTTCTCCACTCCGCTCTCTAATTCATCAAGGCGGTTTCTTGTCCATCCATTGTGTTCGTCCAATCTTTCGATACGCTCATCAATAAACTTTACCAGTCTTCCATTCTGTTCATCAAGCATGGCATTCCACCTCTGCCCGCTATCACTGACCAGAGCCCGGAGTTCCATTTCACGCTCTTCCCGGACTCTGTTTGTGTCCTCCAGAATATTACGCATTTCATTGTACTCTCTGCTTTTATCATTAATCATTTCCTTCAATTCTTCAAATAATCTTCTTCTATTTTCCAGTTCACTGGTTATCCAGTAATCCAGTTCATCACTTTTCCGAAGAAAGCTGTTTCTTAAATCATTAATACTGCATATTTCATCAAACGCATCCACGTTCACACCAAGCTTGTCAAAATAGTCCTTAACGTCTTTAAATGTTATGCGATTATCATCAAACTCCCCCTTTAGTTCATTATCCGGCAGCTCGCATTTATTTCTTGACAGAACGGCAAATAATTCGGGTGTCAGTATTTCAGGATTCAGATTATGAGTGATCTGTCTTCCCGCACAAAGGGCTTTCCAGTAAATACTTCTCAGCCTTCTTATCATCTTTCTGTCTGCGTCGTCCCCCGGATATTCTTCAAACGGATATAACCGAACCGTTTCGAACCCTGCCATAGAGATAAGTTGTTCCAGGGTATGCTGAGAATACCCGAAAACATGTGTCAGGTCATTATACCGGTGAAGAAAACTTTCCGCCGACTGGATATTCGGAACCTGAAGAATCAGAATACCCGTATCGCTGAGTGCTCCTTTACAGGCTTTTAAAAATTCCACCGATTCGCTTTGAGGAATATGTTCAAATACATCAAGCAGCGTAATTACCTCATAACAATTCTTATGCTCTTTCAGCCATTCCGCCGAATCCGCAACACATTCACATTCCAGCCCTCTGTTTTTACAATAGTCTGCTACCGACGGGGAAATATCAATCGCACGGCCATTCACATAACCCCATTCCCTTTCGGTTATCAGCAGCTCTCCCAGTCCGGGACCGATGTCCAGCAGTTTCGCAGAAAAATCCTTCGGGAAAAATTTCCTAAAATTCGCATTGTACCATTCCCGCTTCCATGTCAGGGAGTTTTCTTTCGTATTTTCATCAAAGGCGTTATCCGCATATGATTCAAATATTTCATGTATCATATATATTTTTTCCCCTCCTTATTTTAAGGCATCAGGACATCTGCTTCGCTACAATACAGCTCCCGTACTTATCGCAGATGGGTAACAGTGTAACACCATTTTCCGCACAGAATCCATCCACAGCCTTATGTACCCCCAGACACGCAGGGGAATTGTAATCATGCACAAAAATACACCCCCCCCCAGAGAGCTTTGGCCAGAAATAACACAGACCTTCCTTTGTAGGCCTGTACAAATCTGTGTCCAGACTTACAAAACAGAATCTATCATCCACGCCCTCCGCTGATTCCGGAAAATATCCTTTGTATACCCTGCACATTTCCGGTTTTTTCATACGGCTCAGCACATATTCCGGACTTGTGTTCTTAAATCCTGTACCCATTATCCCCGCGAGTTCACTGGAGGCTCCCAGCGCAAGTTCTTCATTTACATCTTTTCCATGAAAACCTTCAAATGTGTCAAAGAGGTATAATACCTTGTCTTCCATACAGTAATTCAGCCACCGTGCAAAATCTCCCTGATACACTCCCACCTCAGCGAGATTTCCTTTTATCCCCTTATTTTTGATCTGATCGATTACCAGCGAAAGTGTGCGAAAGCGGATATAGTCATAATTTACCTCATCCATTCTGATATCGCTGGGAACCGCATCTTCTCCCAACGAATAACACACGATCCCGTTCCTGTATATTTTATGAATAATCTCCGAAAACTTTGATATCTCATCGACTTCCTGACAGGTTACAATCTTTTCGTACGGAACTGCATATTTCAGCAGCTTAATAATCACTTCAGACTTTTCCTGCGACAACACACAGACAACATCCACATCTGAAAAATTTTTTTTGTTCCTGCGGACGTCCTTTGTACTTATATCCAGCATTATCTCACACGCCTGATAGTCGGTATCATTCTGCAGTTTATCGATCATTTTCTGATATAAATCGTCATGATCGCTTATGATAGCGAACCTTGTCATTCACCTGCTCCCCTTTCCTGTATACGTTTTTGTAATAATAAATTTATGGAAGAAACATACAGTTCCTCTTCCGAAAGCCGGAATGCCAGTCTCTCCCTGATCTCATTTGTCATCTCATTTTCCGAAGAACCGTCAATCCAGCCCAGGCGGTTGACCAGTATATTTTCTTTCAATTCAATAATCTGCAGGCCACTCTTCCGGAAGCTGTCTTTCATCTGCCGGATATCAACCCGGTTAATCCAGTTATCGTGGTATACCATTCTGCATATATCTTCTGCCTCCTGCTCTGAACACGTCTTTGCAATATATTCTTTTAACTCCTGTTCTGTCATATACAGATGGCCCCACGGCGGAATCTTTACCACTTCTTCTCTTCTCCAGTTTCTGCAGTGATGTCCGATGATCCCCGACCAGACCGGACCATATTCTGTATAAAATATCCCTCCGGGCTTCAGCACTCTTTTGATCTCTGACAGGCATCTGTCAAGATCCTGTATGTGCTCAAATGTCGCAACTGAAATCACCACGTCAAAACTATTATCGGGAAATTTTATATCAAGCGCATCGCCATTACATATATGCCAGTTCTTTCCATATGCTTCCGTCGAGTTCCGGTTAAAATCGCCCATCGCATACTCGCCTGAAAGCAGAGGTTCTATCCCTGCTATATACCGGGGGCTGTATTCACGGGCAATCTGTTTCAGCAGAGTCCCTTCCCCGCAGCCAATCTCCAGAATCATCTTATCAGTCAGATCTGTTATGGAAGCCAGATTATTTTTAAAATCTTCCTGATAAGCCATCATTTTATGCTCTGAATTCCCCCCCCCACAATTTTTCGCAATTTTCTTATAGGCCTCTTTCAGGAGTTCCACACATACATCACACGAATACTTTTCTTTTAATAGCTGAAAAGCGTTATCCGCGATCCTGCGGCTATACGCCTCATCCTCCAGCAAACGCAGAATATTCTCTGCATACTCCCCGGGCGCATCACTCATACAGATATTTTCTCCATTCACCGCCTCAAGCCCCTCCGGCCCGAACACCGTGGAAGCAACCGGAACTTTTGACGCCCACGCTGTAGGTATTTTAACCCTTGCCCCGGCACCGATAAAGAGGGGTACAACAAATACCCTGGCGCCATGGAAAAACCACTTATCATCCGCCTGCTGTCCCCAGAAAATCACGTCAGGATGCTCATTGACAATTCTGACAAATTCCCCCTTTGGCTTCCCGAAGCCTACAATATGTAACTTCGTTCCAGGGCGTTTCTCTACGACTTTAGGCAGCACATTGTCAATAAACCATAGAAGTCCCTGCGCATTCGGAAACCATTCCATCGTCCCAAGGTAAAGAAGATCATACGGCTTTAAGCGGTTTTCGTCCAAAGGCTCGTACTCCTCCGGATCAATTCCCCCTCCTGTGGGCACTTCATACACATTTTCACATCCGGTTATCTCCCGGAACAGCCTTGTCTCGACCGGAGATACCGTAAAGGCAGCGTCAAACCATTTCCAGCACATTGCCTCCCATGCATACAGTTTTTCATATCTTCCGAAAATCTTTTTGTATTCTTCCGCTTTTGCATACATGCTCCATTTTTCATACACACGGTACTCCGCATTATGCAGATCAAGTACAAATTGAGATTCCGGGCTTTCCTGCTTTAAGTACGGCACAATCCATGCCATCATGGAGTGCTCTATCTGAATGATATCATAAAACTTTTTCTGTACCATTCTGACTGCCGCATCCTTAAGCTCCATTCCCATCGTTCTCCACACATCGCTGCAGAATCCTTCCGGCATTGCACGCTCATCAGACAAATCCAGGTCAGGCTGAACCCCCACCGCCTCATTGATACAGGGATACGCTTCCAGGTATTCCTTTGTCTCTTCCTTTTCAGTATACACGGTATAGAGCATGTCTATTTCCAGTCCGTCCTCCGGTTTCAGGCGCGTAAAAGGCCTCACAATTCTCTGCGCCCCCCCTGATGTCGGCGGAACAATCATATACGAACTGATATCCAGTATTCTTATCTTCCCAGCATTCATAGCAGGAACCTCCCTCTCTCACGATCTCTCGTTTACGCTTTGCCGCGCAGTGCGCGCGCTGGCGTAAGGATAAAGTGAACAGCCTTTGCAAACCGCAGTCCCCATCGCCATGCATTCGAATTCAGTACTTTCTGATGCTCTGTTTCAAGCGCCATATACTGTTCCCTGAGGCCGTCATTTATCTGTTTCTGCTCCTCCAGCTGCGCAAGGCCGTCCAGCCTCTGCCGCTCCATTTCCTGTTCAAGCGACTGTCGCTGCTGAGTCATTTCCTTCTCCAGCGCCTCGCACCTTTCATGTTCACTGAGAAGCCAGTCCAGATCCGGACGATTGATCTCTACAATATTCGGGTCGCCCGGAGGCTGGATTGCCAGATACTCAATCTGATTGTATTTTTCTTTCAGCATACGGTCAATCATCACGATTCTCAGCTGATTGTTTATCAATTCTTTTCTGTATTCCGGATTCTCCATCATATGTGATTCTCCTGTACACCAAAAAACCTTTCCTCCAGCATCAGACACAATGCATGATACACCGGAAGATGCAGTTCCTGTATTTTAAACGTCTCCTTTTCAGGAACGATTACTGAAACATCTGCCATATCTTTCAGTTTACCGCCGCTTCCGCCTGTCAGACCAATTACTTTCATCCCTTTCGCACGGGCCACCGTACATGCATACAAAATATTACGGGAATTCCCGGAAGTCGATATTCCCAGGAATACATCCCCGGCTCTTCCGTATCCATAGGCCTGCTGCGCAAATCCGAGCAGTGGATCCACATCGTTCAGGTAGGCAGTAGAGAGCGCCACATGACCGGAAAGTGCGATCGCGGGAAGCGCTCCCTGCAGTTTCTCAGACAACTCTCTGCCTGATTCTCTATCCACGGAAACCATTTTTTCCGAAAATTCCGCTCCCACCTTTCTCGGTCTGACAAACCCTTTCATCAGTTCACCGACAATATGTTCCGCATCCGCTGCGCTTCCTCCATTTCCCGCGATTAAAAGCTTTCCCTCAGATGCATAGCATGTTTCCAGAATGGAATAGGCCTCCGCGATGTGCTGTTTTTCCCTCTCCAGCGAAGGATACCGCATCATCAGTTCCTCCAGATATGCTTCTACAGATTTTTCCATTTTTCCCTCCGTTCAGGCATTCTTCCGTTCCTGCCCCTGGCTTAGTATATATTGAACAGCTTCCTCCAGATTGCTTTTACAGACAACATCCTCCCTTTGTCCGAGAAGGATACTGGTACATCCCGCTCTTCTTCCTGCCTCCACATCATTCATCCCGTCCCCGACCATAAACGACTTTTCCAGGTCAATATTATATTTCCCAGCCGCCTGCAGAAGCATTCCGGGCTTTGGTTTGCGACAGTCACAGTCAAATTTCAGTTCCGGCCTTTCGCCTTCAAACCCAGCGTCCGTGTGATGCGGACAATAAAAAATATCGTCCACGAACGCACCTTTTTCGCCCAGAAGTGTCTCCAGTTTTTCATGCATCTCTTCCACTTCCTCAAACGTACATTCCCCACGCGCAATCACCGGCTGATTCGTGACAATGATTGCCAGATATCCGCTCTCATTCAGCCTTGCGATCGCCTCCGCTGCCCCGCCGCTCAGTTCAATCTCTTCAATATTTCTGATAAATCCTTTGTATACATTAATTGTCCCGTCACGGTCCAGAAATACGGCTTTCTGCTTCTGTTTTAAATTTTTACTTTTTACAAGACCACTTTCAACATCCCTGATTACCATCTGATAACGCTCCGGCGTCCCCATGTCCTTCACATATTCCGGGGAATCATAGGCGATCAGCTTTCCCTCCGGTATCAGCGCTTTCAGGATATCTCTGTCGAGATCTGTTTTCTTTACCTCATCCAGATACCGGAAGACCTTTGGTGATAATATGTGAAGTCCTGCGTTCACGCGATTCCTGTAAAATACTCTCGGATCTTCTTTGTGAAGCCAGTCAGTGACAACACCTGTCCGGTCTGTTTTGATAATCCCGCTGTCGTAAGGATGATTATTGGGATGTGTCAGGATTGTGACAGTTCCGTTATGTTCTCTGTGGTACTGCAGAAAACGCCTGAAATCCACATCAAAAATAATATCTCCATTTATCAGCAGAAAATCCGCATCTATTTTGTTTTTCAGGTATACAAGCGCCCCCGCTGTGCCGAGCGGCGTCTCCTCCACGATATAATCAATCGTCACGCCGTATCCGCTTCCATCTCCAAAATATTCTGTTATAACCTGACCGAGATGCCCCACAATCAGTGTAATCTGCGTCAGCCCCTGCTCTCTGAGACAGGAAATCTGATGTTCCAGAATCGGTTTCCCACAGACAGGTATCATCGGTTTTGGTATATCGCTGGCCACAGAGGCAATCCGTGTCCCCTTTCCCCCCGCGCCATAATCACTACATGCATTCTTTCTCTCTCTTCCATAGTATAGTCTGTTTTATTCTGCCGGAACATAATCTTCCGGCGTATAATGAATAACCCTTGTTCCGCCGTTTTCGAATTCAAACGGAACGTACAACAGTCTCTCCATTGCCCTGCGCACAGCTTCCTGTTTATCCGGATTCACATAAAACAGCAGAAACCCGCCGCCCCCCGCTCCCAGGAGTTTACCGCCCAGCGCGCCGGCCTGCATCGCAGCCTGATAGAGCCCGTCAATCGAATCTGTCGATATTTTACTGGTTATACCCCTCTTTAGTTTCCATGTGTGATCCAGGAGTCTGCCAAACTCATCCAGATCACTCTCAGACTCCAGTATTCTCCCTGCGTCTTCCACCAGTGCATACATCTCAAGGAGCTCAGCCGTTTTATCCTTCATGGCACTTTCCGTTGACACCTGAATCTCAGAAGAAAATCTGGAAAATCCGGTAAAAAACAGCATAAGATTCTGATTTAATAATTTTTTTCTTTGCGGCGAAATAATAACCGGATCAACCGTATAGCCATCTGCAGAAAAATTAATTCTGTTAAATCCTCCAAAAGAAGCCGCTATCTGATCCTGAACCCCTCCCGATTCCTGGCAGAGCTCCCGTTCCAGATAGATCGCATCATCCGCAAGTTTCCTTTTATCGGCATATTTTCCTTTCAGCGCATAAAACGCATTCAGCATCCCCACGGCAAAAGAACTGCTTGTCCCCAGCCCGCTCCGCGCCGGCAGATCCGCTTCATAGGTGAGCCGGATCTCATGCATGTCCAGATATTTCATAGCTTCCCGGATAGCGGGATGTTCTATCTTCTCTACATCTGTCACCCGCTCTGTTTTCGCATAAGACAATTCTGTGGAATAATCAAAAAACCTGGGCAGATGCCTGACATTGACATAGCAGTATTTGTCAAACGTGGTTGATATAACCGCTCCTCCGTGTTCCCTGTAAAATCCCGGAAAATCAGTCCCTCCGCCAAAAAAAGACATTCGAAATGGTGTCTGTGTGATTATCATAATATCTCCTCCTCTATCCCAAAATCGCCGGCAATTACCCTGACAGCATTCTGCGGTGAAAAATGATTCCGGATATATTCGACGGAATCCCTGCTCATCTGTGAAAGCTTCCGCTCGTCCCGATACAATGCAGAAACTGCTTTTGCAAACCCTTCAGCGTCATCCTCAATCAGCATCAGAGCCTCAGCCCCTGTAATCCCCTCGGCTCCTATGGATGTCGTCGCTACAGGAGTCCCGTATTTCATCGCCTCTATGATCTTGCCTTTAATTCCCGCTCCGTACCGGAGCGGTACGACAGACAGCCTGCATTTGTGATAAAACGCCTCCAGCTCTTCATCAGTAACAAAACCTTCTATGACGAGATTCCGGTTCCCCAGCTTTTTTATCTCCTCCGGCGGATTGGAGCCCAGAACATGCACAACAATATCCGGTATGTCATTGATCAGAACCGGCATAATCTCTGATGCAAGCCATTTCACCGCATCGACATTTGGCGTATGCCCGAAACCGCCGATAAACATCAGATCTTTACGCTCTGCATAATCATACATGCAGTCTTTTACATGATCAAAAAGATACGCGGGTATCGCTTTCACCGGGATACTGTCATCAATTTCATGAATGGCATTTTCTTCCACCGAAGAAGGATAATAGGAAATATCTGCTTTCCGCATCAGCGAAAGTTCTTTTTCTTTCCATTCTTCAGCTGTTTTCAGTAAATCCTCATTCTTTGTCAGATCATATTCCCTCATCTCCCTGAGAAAATGAAGATCATGACCATAATAGATTATGCGCGCTTTTGTCTTTTCACGGATAAAATCAATATATTTCACCGAAATATGCGGCCGGTTCAGAAAAACATACTCGATATGAGGAGCGTTTCCTTCAATCCACTTTTTCCAGTTATTCGCATAAAACGGCCCGTAAAGCACCTCGATTCCCATCTGCTGCAGCACGGTTGTATACGGCTCGTGCTGATAAAAATTATCTCCGATAAATTTCACATTAAATCCCAGAGAGACAAACAGCCGGAGATACTGATATACGGTTCTGCTCCCCGCGTCCCTGTCATACTGTGGTACATAATGATCAATCATCAGAAGCAGCGGCCTGTCTGCGGACCGCTCTCTTGCATGAAACGCATCAACGCCGTTTGCCTGATGTCTCCGGAGTTCCTTCCGCCACTTATGCACAAACTTCCGCTGATTAATAACCTGATACGCTTTCTGCCCCTCAGAAACCTCCGTTCCATTTGATATTCCCTCGAAATGCACGACTTCAGACAAAGGCTGGTATAACACCCTGTACCCCCTGGCTCTGACCGCAAAAGCAAGATCAGAGTCCTCACAATACGCAGGCGTAAAATATTCATCAAAACCGCCGATTTCATTCCACAGCGTCCGGTACAGCATAATCGCAGCACCGGAAATATAATCGGTTTCTTTTACATAATTATACTCTGAAGCGCTCGCATCATCCCCGTTTCCAAAATTCCATGCGCTCCCGTCTTTCCAGATTATGCCTCCCGCTTCCTGAAGTGTGCCATCGGGATATACCAGTTTTGAACCGACCATCCCGATTCTCTCATCGCTTTCGATGAGAGTCACCAGCGGCCTGAGCCAGTTTTCTTTCACCAGCGTATCATTATTCAGAAACAAAAGATATTTTCCCCTGGCAAACTGTGCCGCGTGATTACAGTTTTTAAGAAATCTGAGATTAGTCTGATTTGTTATGAGTTTCACACCGCGGATAATCTCCTCTATATCCGCAGTCAGATCCGTCGAGCAGTCATTCGCTATCAGAATCTCATATGTGACATCCCCGCTGTTGGCAAGGATCGACTCTATGCAGTAGTATGTGAAATGAAACTGATTATACACAGGAATCACAATCGAAACCTGTATATCCTGGAAACATGGCACTTCAAGTACTTTGTATTCGGATTTGTCTTTTGCCAGCGCAGGCGGTATCTGTCCTTTCTTTGTCCCGGTTTCCTTAAAAACTTCCAGCTTCGGAATGTACACCTCGCCTGACCGGCTCTGTTCCATAGTTTTCAGCATTTCCGCTGCACTTTTACAATATTGCCGGTACTGCTCCGAGGGACTGCCTTTTTTTATGGTAAGTACCGGATGGCGCAGAAAATGTACAGCCAGACTGACACAAAATCTTCGTTTACTGCCAAATGGTATCACCGCTTCCCGAACGGCCCTCGGCATCTTTTTCAGTATTTCCCCCAGTCTGTACATCCGTGACGCTTTTACCCGCTCAAGTTCCCGCACCAGCCCGCGCTCTGATTCCAAAAGCAGCTCAATATGTGCTTCTTTATTTTTTAATTCCCATTCCAGCTCTGCAGCTTTCCCAGCCATTTTCAGGCCTGTCAGCCGCTCCGTTGTGGAAGAAATATAATCTTCTCTTTCATTTTTCAGATTCTGTTTCTCCATTTCATCCCCTGTGACCAATCGCATATTTTTTTGTTCCAACTTCCCAGACACGCGGCATATTTACAATTCCAACCTGTCTCTCGTCATCACGCTGTATACGGATTTCGAGAGCACTGTATATATAATGGTACGGCTCCCCTTTCCGGTCCTGCACCGCCACATCAAGAAAATACCTTCCCTGCTGCAGACAATTGTCCAGTGCAAGGTGCACTTCGCCGGTCTCTTCCGACAGGATTATATCCTCATATCCTGAAAGCGCTGTTGTTCCAAAACAATACAAACCGTCATCGCGTGTAATCCCGACGCTGATATCAATGCTTTTTCCAACAGCCTCAGAAAGGCTGTTATACCGGATTTCAAGCGCAACTTTCTCATTTGTGCCGAACATAAGCGTTTCTTTCCCCTCTGAATTGTATATACGGGCATCCACAATCCGGATTTTCATATTCCCTTTCTGGGTTGCGCCCCTGTAGCAGAACGCGGGAAGCATTTTCTGCATCTCCCTGCGCGCCCTCTCTTCCTCCATCTGCTTTTTATGCTCTTCCTCCCTTTTCCTGCACTCTTCCTGTTCCCTGCGCCGCTCCTGCTCTTCTTTCTCCTCCTGTTCCCTGCGCCTCCTGATCTCCTCCTGAAATTCCTGCTCCAGTTTCTGCATCCTCTTCTCTTCCATGGATGCGAGATAATGCTTACCCACAATATCAGGGCGGCCCGCCTCTTTTATCAGGCCATCTTCAATCCAGATTGCCCGGTCACAGATCGACTCAATCTGACTCATAACATGGGAAACTATCACAATCGTTGTGCCCTTTGCCTTGATCTCCTTTAACTTTTCAAAACACTTCGCCTGAAAACTCACATCGCCTACCGCCAGAATCTCGTCAATCAGCAGTACATCTGCATCCACGTTGATTGCAACCGCAAATGCAAGGCGCATATACATCCCGGATGAATACGTGCGGACCGGATTGTCGATAAATTCTTCCAGCTCGGAAAACCGTATGATATCATCCAGCCGCCTGCTGATCTCATCGTGGGACAGTCCGAAAATCGACGCATTGGTATATATATTTTCACGTCCGCTCATATCCGGATGAAACCCCGCCCCAAGTTCAATCAGGCTCGACACCCGGCCTTTTATCTCAATGTTTCCCTCCGTGGGATACATAATACGCGTCAGCATCTTTAATGTAGTACTTTTCCCGCATCCATTCTTTCCGATGAGTCCGACTGCCTCCCCCTTCTTCACCTCAAAACTGATGCCATTTAATACCCAGCGTTCCTCATACCTGTTTCTGCTGCGAAACAGCACCCTTTCCTTCAGACTCTTTCCTTTATCAAAAAAAACTTTAAATCTTTTTTTAATCTCCCGAACCTCAATTGCATTTTCTGAATGATTCATTACAGCTCCTCCACAAATCCCTTCTGCAGTCTGGAAAAAATAATACCTCCCGTGATCAGCGATATGATTCCTATCACAAATGCCTCAGCCAGTGTTGAAATCTGCGGCACTTCTTTAAAATACAGGATCGTATGATAAGCTTCAATCACAGAAGTCATAGGATTAATCTTAAAAACAGGGAGAATATTGTCCGGTATAATATCTATGGAATACATAATCGGTGTCAGATATATCCAGGCCTGAAGAATCACCCCCATGATATGTTCCAAGTCCCTGAAATAAACCGTAAATGCAGAAACGATCATGGCAAACCCCAGCGCAAGGATATATTCCACCAGCATAACCACAGGCAGGCAGATAAGCGCCTGCGGATTTATCCCTTTTCCCGACACCCCGAGTACCAGAAATACAATGACAAAACAGAACAGCATATTGACAAAGCAGCTTGTTACATACGAAACCGGCAGGACCTCCCGCGGAAAATAGATTTTTTTTACGAGATCCTGCTGAGAGACAACACACATCGAGCCTCCCTGTATGGAACTGCTGAAAAACATCCAGGGAATCATTCCGACTGTCAGATATAAATAAAACTGATCAATACCGGTTCTCATGATTGTTGAAAATACCACTGTATAAATAATGATCTGGCATAACGGATTAATAAATGTCCATAAAAAACCCAGCACGGAACTTTTATATCTGCCACGCAATTCTTTTTTCACCAGATTGCGTATCATTTCTCTGTATTCAACTAATTCTCTTAATTTATTCAGCATCTTCTTCCTCACACGTAGTAATAATTTCATTGACTGATATTTCAGACGATTATAACACTGCCTCCGGAAAAACGCAATGTATCAGCCTGCATCTTACTTCTCAGAAATCATCTTTAATGATATTCCACACAGCATCCTTATTATAATGCTGCTGTACATACAGCCGGCTTCTGCGTGACAGCTCCTTAAGCCGTTCCACGTCATGATATATCTCACAGATCACCTGAGCGATCTCCTCCTCATGTTCCCTGACCAGCGCAATATCCTCAATTCCCTCAATCCCTTCCGCTCCAACCGGTGTTGTAATTACAGGAAGACCGTAATAAAGCGCTTCAATGACTTTGCCTTTCACCCCGGCTCCGTATCGCAGCGGCACAACTGCCAGCCTGCAGCTCCCATACAGCTCCTGCAGCTCCTCATCTGAAACGCATCCCTTTACCACCACACCATCCACGGCAATCCGGGCGACCTCCTCCGGTGCCCTGGAACCAACGATATAGAATGGTACCTGTAACTTCTCATGCACCCCCGGATATACTTTCTCCAGAAACCACAGTACGGCGTCCAGATTGGGCGCATGTCCGAATCCTCCCACGAACAAAAGCCCTGAACGCTTTTGGGCCTGATAACTTATCCGCTCTGTCTGATCATAAATATACGCTGTGATCGCTTTTACCGGAATTTCAGGCGCTATCTTTCGGATTTCATCACATTCCACGGCGGAAGGAAAGTAATTCATGTCTGAATTCCGCATAATATACAGCTCCTGACTCTTCCATTTTTCCGCATCTTCCAGCTGTTTTTTCTCCCCTGTCAGCGCATATTCACGCGAAAATCTCAGAAAATGCAGATCATGTCCGTAATATATAATCTTCCCTCCGGCATTCTTCCGGATAAAATCAATATATTTTATCGCAATGTGGGGCCGGTTCAGATAAAAAATATCAAAAAAGTTTATATTACTTTTCAGCCATTCTTTCCAGTTTTCCGCATATTCCGGACCATACAATACCAGTATCCCCAACTGCTGAAGAACTGATGTATACGGTTCACTGCGATAAAAGTTATCTCCCAGAAACGTAATTCTGTACCCTTTTTCCGCCAGCATTTTTAAGTACATAAAAGTCGTGCGGCTGCCCGCATCTTTATCATACTGCGGCACATAATGATCAATTACCAGTACATGCTTTCTTCCTTTTCCGCGGTCCCGCGCCAGAAATACACTGGTGCCATTTTCAAAATGGCTGGCTTTTAATTCTTTCTCCCATTTTTCATAAAAAACTTTCTGATGCTCCTGCTGGTATTTTTTCTGCCCCTGCGAGACATCCGTTCCATTGGAAACCCCCTCAAAATGTACCACCACCGATTCCGGCTGATACAGCACTTTATATCCGAGCTTTCTCACCTGAAATGCCAGATCAGAATCCTCACAATATGCCGGAGCAAAACGTCTGTCGAACCCGCCTGCCTCTCTCCACACGGACGCTCTGATCATTATGGATGCCCCTGAGATATAATCCGCCTCGTGTACATAATTATACTCCGATGAATCCGGATTCTGGCGATTACCATAGTTCCACGCCGATCCATCCTTCCAGATAATGCCTCCCGCTTCCTGGAGATAACCATCCGGATACACCAGTCTGGAACCTGCCATTCCAACGCACGGATCTTCCATGAGCTTCACCAGTGAAGTAAGCCACGCCTGCTGTACCTGTGTGTCGTTATTCAGAAATAAAAGGTATTCTCCCCTGGCCGACCGTGCGGCGTGATTACAGTTCAGAAGAAACCGCAGGTTTTCAGTGTTATTTATAATCGTAATTCCCTTCACTATTTCATCCAGTCTGCCTGTCAGATCCGTGGAGCAGTCATTTGCCACAATCACTTCATAGCTGCAGTCACCGCTATATTTTAGAATTGATTTCAGACAAAGATACGTATAGTCAAACTGATTGTACACAGGTATTATAATGGATACCTGCGGTGCGTCCGGCTGTTTAAAAACTATTTTTTCATATTCTTCTATGCTCCCAGGCGCCTTCGGAATATCGGTAATATCATAATGATTCTTACCTGGCACAACGGTTCTGGACCTTTCATATTCTTCCACAAGCCTGTAGTGATTTATGGCACTGGTCAGATCCTCTTTCCACAAAATAATAAAACAGTTTTTGATCCTTCTGGGGTTAATCATTTTCAGCATCAGACCCGGCTGGCGGAGTGCCTTACGGATAAGCATTAATAAAAAACCTCTTTTGCTGTCAGCCGGTACCAGTCCAGCTGCTATTTTTCTCCGGAAACCAGTCTCTTTTTTTCTACATGCCTTATCTCTCATAATTAATCTCCATAATACAGATGTCTGATAACCCTCTTTTCAGCTCCTATGTAGTATAGCAGACTACTACCCAAATGTCACTGAAAAACTCCCCTTTCCCTTCCATTAATATCCTCTTCCAGGCTCCCGGATACCAGCTGTTCTTCCGGCACATTTACCGGATGATTTTTATCAGTTTCCACTCTTTATTATTTTTGTAAAAAAGAAATAATATAATACCCTCCATGCAAAAAAATGTCCGCAAACCCGGTCAGAATACCGAATTCACGGACACCAGAACGAATATCTGTTCTTCCTTTCAGAAAATTCACCTCAGTTTTTACGTTGTTTTACAATCGCCAGATCACAGATCAGCGTCGCCAGCCGCACTTCCCTCCTGTGTCTCCAGGCATTTCCCAGCACCGCGCCAGATTTTCCTGACCGCAGCGCCTCATACCGGCCCTGCATGGAACGCTGTTTTCTCCAAAGCGCAGCTTTCCCCTCCTCCGTCCGCATGACCTCTTCATCTGAAAAGCAGTTCAGAATCCGCTTATATTCCGCGATTTCTTTTAGTTTTCTTTCTTTTTTCAGCAGTCGCCCGATCCGGTGTTCCTCGCCTCCCGCATTGCTTTCATGACGTCTGTGAAAAGCGAGGCATTCTTCGAGCTGGAAAAATCCGTGTTCTTCCGCCGCACGCGCACAGAGCAGAAAGTCGTGAGGTATTTTATGAACAGATTGTTTCACTTCACTCCGGTACCAGTCATTCCGGTATGCAAGCACCATTCCGGGCCACTCGCATTTATAGAAAACCTGTTCCACGGACACCTGTCTTACTTCCCCGCTGCCCCGCCGGGCCGCCGGCGCCATGACAGTGTGGATTGTCTCATCTGCGCCGTCAATCAGACGAAAAGTGCAGCAAAGGACCCTGATCTCCCTGTACCTGACCATTTTCTCACACATCCGCCCGATTTTGCGAAGATCCCAGAGATCATCCTGATCCGCCAGAAATACGATATCCCCGGTGCACAGACTCATTGCGTGGTAAAAATTGCCCGGATACCCCCTGTTTTCTTCATTCAGAAAAAGTTTCCAGCCTGTGGTGTCCTGATTTTGCTCCAGATACTTCCTCAGGAACTCTCCCGTACCGTCCGTTGAACCGTCGTCACACAGGATCACTTCATCCGGCTTTCTCGTCTGCTTCCGGATACACTCCAGCTGCTGTTCAATAAAACGGATTCCATTATAGATTGCCATACACACTGACACCCGCATCGTTTCTCCCCCTGTCCCGTCCCCTGCCTCATCCGCGCAGCCGGGCCTGTATGACCTCACATCCCCGGCCGGTTATGTGGCGTCGCTTTCCGCCAGAATCTGACGGTACACTTTTTTGTATTCTTCCACCATCCGCTCCACGGAATTCGTCTCACGGATTTTTTCCGCCAGGTCTTCCCCCCGCATCAGACCGCTCTCCGGCGACAACGCCCGCCGGACCGCAGCCGTCAGGGCATCCTGATTTCCCGCTTCCACTGCAATCCCTTTCCTGCCGGTGAGCTGTTCCGGCGTCCCGCCCGCGTCAAATCCGACCACAGGTGTCCCGCAGGCCATCGCTTCCAGCGTAACTGTGGCGTAGTTTTCCGCGAGAGATGAGAGCACGAAGACATCCGCCATGCTGTAATATTCCGCGAGCAGTTCTGTGTCGGGTGTATTTGGCAGCGTACAGAGATTGGAAATTTCCTCCGGCATGGCATTATTTTCCCCATCCCAGCCGATAAGGATGATTTTCGCCTCGCGCGCGAGGGCGCGCGCCAGACCGAGCATGTATTTTGCCCCTTTCCGCTCGTCCCTGTATCCCGCCGCGATCCCGAGCACCAGCTTTTCCCGCAGACCATATCCGTATTTTTTCCGGCAGTATTCTCTCCCGCGCGGAAAAAAGGTGTGCCTCACATCGATTCCGTTGCGTATCGTAATGCATTTATAGTCTTTCAGAAAAGACTGGCGCACCGCGCCCGTGAGCCAGTCGGACGGTGTGACGAGGACCATTCTCCCATGCCCTGTAAACAGCTTTTTCTTCTGCTCCCACATCAGATGATTAAAATCAAAAAACTGGCTGCGCGGGTAACGGCGGATATCCGGGCAGTTCCGGCAGCCGTCTTTCCATTTTTCACATTCAAAAAAATACCCGCAGTTTCCTGCAAATGCATGACAATCGTGAAATGTCCAGACACAGGGAATGTCTTCCCTGTTCAGATAGCCGAACAGGCGCCTGAAATTCATGTAATATCCGTGCAGGGCATGAATGTGCACGACGTCAGGCCGGATCTTTCGGAGCAGGGATATCAGGCGGCCGGCCGCCCTGTAATTCCAGGTACCGTTGAGGCCCGCTATGCGGCAGAGCAGCGCCGAAAGATACACTTCATATCTGCGGTCCACGCAAAACAGATTCTTCTGCTCCGGGGCCGTTCCGCGCCCGTAAGCGACATAGGATTCTTCGCCCTCCGCAAGAAGCTGTTCATGTATACAGGCCACAATTCTCGCCGCGCCGCCCTGATTATAGTGACTGTTTATCTGTAATATTTTCATTGTCCTCACCCCAGCAGAAACTTGGCCGCTTCTATCGCAACGCACTCGGCCAGATACCATCTGCTGTACCCGTTTGCGCGGTAACAATACCGGTAGCGGTCCGATATCCGTTTTAACGCCGCCTTAAGGCTTTTTTTATTGCTCGCTCCCCCCATCCGGAAACCGGCGAGGACCTCCCTGACAATAACCGTTTTCACTTTCATCCGGCGCATTTTCAGATAGAACCCGTAGTCGTCATGAATGCCTTTATTCAGAAACGGATTTTCTTTATACAGCTCTGCGCGCACAAACATGGTCGGGTGATTCCAGTCCCTCGACGTCTGAAACCGCCGCAGACGCGCTTTTTTCACAAAAGAGCTGCCGTCGGTGCGGTATATGCGGATATCGCCGAAGAGCAGCGCGCAGTGCGTTTTCGCAAAGTATTTTTTTACAAGTCCGAGAGTCCCCGGTTCATACCAGTCCCCGCTGTTGAGTATCCCGATCACATCCCCGACCGCCAGGCGTATTCCTTTGTTCATGGCATCGTAAATACCGCCGTCCGGCTCACTGATAATATGATAATCTATGCCCGCGGCTTCCATCCGGGAACGGTAACTTTCCGCCACCGGCACCGTCTGATCCGTACTGTTTCCATCAATTATCCGGTATTCGATGTTTTTCTGCGCCAGCACGGATTCGATCGTGGGGCGGATACTCTCCCCGCTGTTAAACGCCACCGTGATAATGCTTATTTTCATCGCTGCCTCCCCTGCGCACAGGTTCCTGTGCGGCTGTGCCCGGTATCCGGTGTTATCTGCCGCCGGAGCATCCGGCGACGCTTTCCTCCAGGGAATATTTCCGGTATTCCCCTCCCCGGTACACGCTCATCCCTTTTTCATATACCAGGCTCCCGAACGCCTTTCTCACCAGACTGCCGTACTTTCCGGGCAGCACACCCGCGGCTGCAACCGCCGGATTCAGCAGCTTTGTGCAGACAATCTTCTGCCCCCGCGCCCGCGCAATCAGACGCACCAGCCCGGATGTCGACACATATTCCCGGTTCTGCGGAAAAAAAAGCCCTTCGTCCTGATTTTCCACCAGAAGACACAGGAATTCACAAAGGTTTTCAATGTAAAGCATGCTGCGCCGGTTCGGGTAATCGGGAAATACCGGAAGTTTTACCGCCAGTTTTTCGAGCGTCCGGTAATTGCCCCTGCAGCCCGGCCCGTAGACCATCGGCGGGCGCAGAATCGCCAGACGGGCGGGCCGCCCCGCAAACAGCTTTCGCAGTCCCTCCTCCGCCTTCCATTTACTGTCCCCGTAAAAGCTGGTCGGCGCCGGCTTTGTCTGCCGTGTAATAACGACGGGTTTCCGGCTATCTGAACTGTCCCCGTAGACAATAATGCTGCTGAAATAAATATACTGCCCAGCGCCGTCCGCAATCGCCTTTTTTGCCGCGCGGCAGGCAAGCCGGCAATTGACCTCGTAGTATTCCCGCTTTTCTTCCGGCGTCAGTGTGCCAGTGTCGGCGTGCGCCCTGCCGGTAACATTGATGATACTGTCATAGACAGACCAGTCCGTGTGCTTCCAGTCGTCGCCCCGCAGGCTCACGCTGTCCGCGGACAGGCGGTCTTTTGCATATTTTTTTAGATACTCCTGAAATGAGACGCCTATGTAACTGCTGGCGCCCAGTACCAGAATCCTTTTTCCGTCAAAGATTTTTCCCATTGCGCTTTCCTTTCATCCTTCCGGTTCCTCCCTCCACGACGCCGTCCGCTTTCGCCACGGCACCGAACGTGCCGAGGAAGCATCTGACGTCAAACCAGAACGACATCCGGCGCACATACTGTCCGTCCAGGCGTGCCTTTACCGGAATTTCCAGCTCGTCGCGGCCGTTGATCTGCGCCCAGCCCGTAAGTCCGGGAAGGACGTCATTGGCTCCGTAGCGCTCCCGCTCCGCGACCAGATCTTCCTGATTCCAGAGCGCGGGACGCGGACCGACAAAACTCATGTCGCCCTTTAAAATATTGAAAAGCTGGCTGAGTTCATCCAGGGATGTTTTTCGCAGAAATCTTCCGGTTCTGGTCAGAAACGCATCGGGATCTTTCAGCAGATGTGTCGGCATGTCTTTCGGCGTGTCTGTCCGCATGGTGCGGAATTTGTAGATGGTAAAGTAAGTTTTATGGATGCCCACGCGCTTCTGCCGGAAGAAGACGGGGCCCGGGGAATCCAGCCTGATCGCGATGCTGATCCCGAGCAGAACCGGTGAGAGTATCACGGTCGCCGCGGACGCCATGCCCAGATCCAGAATCCTCTTTATTCTTATGTATTTCTGCTGACGTCTGGTCAGCACATGCTTTTTGATAGCCGCCATAATTTTCCTCTTTTCCGCACTGCTTTCCGTGCAAATTCATACAGCCTGCGGAGTCTGCGGATACATTCGGACACAGACTCCGGCTTTCATTATTTTTCTTCTTTCGGGTGATAAGTGGGCACGATCCCCTGGATCCGGTCGCGGATATCGTCGGGCTCTGTGACCACATAGTCCCTGAGCGCATCCAGCTCCTCAAGAAAGCGCTCCTCATCCAGCTCGATCGGGCGGCCGATATGGATCAGCTTATTGCCGGTCTCCTGCATGCCCTCCTCGCGCATAAGCATTTCCTCATAAAGCTTTTCGCCCGGGCGCAGGCCGGTGAAAATAATGGGAATGTCCTCATCCGGCCTGTGTCCCGAGAGGAGAATCAGATTGCGTGCCAGGTCGAGAATGCGGACCGGCTCCCCCATGTCGAGGACGAAAATCTCCCCGCCTTTGGCGTACGCTCCCGCCTGAAGTACCAGGGAAACGGCCTCCGGTATCGTCATAAAATACCGGACAATATCGGGGTGCGTGACAGTCACAGGCCCTCCAAGCTCGATCTGGCGGCGGAAGAGCGGGATCACGCTCCCGTTGCTCCCCAGCACGTTCCCGAAACGCACCGCCACGTATTCCGTTTCGGAGCGTTTGTTATAGGTCTGGATGATCATTTCACAGATGCGCTTGCTTGCGCCCATGATATTGGTCGGATTGACGGCTTTATCAGTCGAGATCATCACAAAACGCTTTACGTGATGGCGGTCTGCGGACTGCACGATTTTTAAGGTGCCGAATACGTTATTTTTAATTGCCTCGTTCGGGCTGTCTTCCATCAGCGGAACATGCTTGTGAGCCGCCGCGTGGTATATAATTTCAGGCTGATATGTCCTGAAAATCTGCTCCATGCGGTTTGTGTTGCGCACAGAGGCAATCAGCACAACCAGATCGAGTTCCGGATAATTCATTTTCAGCTCGTTCTGAATATCATATGTGGTATTTTCATAAATATCCACGATAATCAGCTGGCCCGGCTGATGGCTGGCAATCTGACGGCACAGTTCACTGCCGATGGAACCTCCCCCGCCGGTGACCATAACACGTTTACCTGAAACATACTCCATAATGGAACTCAGATCCACCGAAACCGGCTCGCGCCCCAGAAGGTCATTGACATCGACATCCCGGAGCTTACTGATACTGACCTCTCCGTTTACCAGCTGATAAATTCCCGGCAGACGCTTTAACTCACATCCCGTTTCCTTACAGACATCCAGAATCCCTTTCATCTGCTTCGGCGACGCGGACGGCATGGCGACAATGATCTCATGTACGTGCAGCTCCTGTGCTTTTTCCACAATGCAGCTCCGGTCCCCCACCACTTTGGCGCCATGAATATAATTTCCGACCTTGCCGTTGTCGTCATCTATGACGCCGACGACTTTTTTCCGGACATAGCGGCTGTTATTGATTTCACGGATCAGCTGGTTTCCCGCATCCCCGGCTCCGATGATTAGTACATTCCGCTGATACGCCCCGTTCTGATACATGGCTTTTACTGCCCGGATCCCGCGGTAAGAGTACCGGCAG
>OFGG01000833.1_pt1 | contig 23426 bp, 25 predicted proteins | sample 1521701 | NCBI WGS metagenome assembly OFGG01 (sample SAMEA3504081, study PRJEB24116) | mouse gut metagenome | biome: mouse gut; feature: mouse-associated habitat; material: faeces | place: Denmark | collected 2011
AGCAGTATCGGGTGAATCATAAAAAGGAAATTCCATGTCTGTTACTCCTTTCAAATCTTGATTTTCCAGTATGTCAAACTGGAAGTTGTTTCTTTGTACATTCGCTATTTTATCATATTAGGAATGTATTTTGATGGTTTTGCAATAAATAACAAATATATTCCGCATATCAGTTTAACCATCGCATCTGCAATGCAAATAACTGAAACTGGTATGTCCGGAAAAATATAGCCCATTGTTACGATAACCATACATACAATCCCCAACACTACCATACTCCAACCATGTACAAAAAACCACAAGAAGAAATGTATTGATGTTGCCATCAGTACACCAAGCCATATCTGCCTCCAATGCCATCCGGGGATAAACGGGCCAGCAATACAAAACATTAATATGAACAACGTAGCAATCGAAAAATAAATTATCTTTATCTGCTTTTTAGAAATATCTCCTTGAGAAAGTTTTTCTCTCACTTTTTTGTTTACATTGACTCCAAAAAAGCAGGCATAATAACCTATCAGAAACACAAACGGATTAACAAAAAATTCACCGCCACAAATGACAGCTACTATTAGTACAATTCCAATAAGAATCAACCATAAACCACATTGTTTTTTGTGGTTAAATTCCAATATTTCTTTCATTTCGTTCCTCCTGTAAATTTCGATTTTCCAGTCTAACTTCTTTTTCCAATTATACATGAAAACATGGGATTTTTCAATTCTCAAACTGTCTTTCTATCTTACTGTCTTTGCTTAGGTTTGAATGGGACTGCCGCTTATTACGGAAACGCTGTCATTCACCTATGAATAAATTATATCATTTTCAACAACTTCCCTTACACACGCCAAAATGTTATCAGATGAAAAAAGCAAACGTATTCTTTTAAGTAAAGCAGCTGATCTATACGGAAACGGTGGAAAGGCTCACATTGTTGATTTAACAGGTATCACATATCCAACCCTCATTGCCGGAAAGGCTGATTCGGAAAATGATGAGGTTATTTCCAGCAACAGAATCCGCAGGGAAGGTGCCGGCCGTAAGCCAATAACTGAAATTTACCCTAACATCACAGAGGCAATTGAAAAAATAATTGATGGCAATACATATGGTGATCCTTCTAAGGAACTGCATTGGGTTGCATCAACTCTCAGCCTCCGCAAGATCAGTGATATCCTTGAAGCGGAGTATTCCATAACGATCAGCCATGAAAAGATATCACAACTTTTGACAGATATGGGCTACAGCAAACAAGTGAATCAAAAAATGGAACAGATCGGTATACCAAGCCCGAACCGTAATGAACAGTTTGGATTTATTGACCATACTGCTCATGAGTACCTGGAGAATGGAGAACCAGTTATCTCTGTTGACACAAAGAAAAAAGAGAACATTGGTAAATTCAAAAATGCTGGTGCAGAGTACAGGAAAGAAAAAGATCCCCGCAAGGTGCTGGACCATGATTTTCCGATACCTGAATTAGGCAAAGTAGCCCCGTATGGCGTATATGTCCTCAATAACAATACTGGTTTTGTTAACCTTGGAACAAGCCATGACACATCTGAATTCGCGGTAACCAGTATTTCATGCTGGTGGAATGCCATTGGGAAAAACACCTTTCCTGATGCAAAGCGAATCTACATCACGTGTGACGGTGGCGGGAGCAATGGTTCCCGCAGCCGCAACTGGAAATATGAATTACAGCAGATAGCCAATGATACGGGGCTTGAAATCATGGTTTCCCATTATCCGCCTGGTACATCAAAATGGAACAAGGTAGAACACAGAATGTTTTGTTACATTTCAAAAAACTGGCAAGGACAGCCTCTGATTGATATTGAAACTGTAATCAGCTTAATATCAAACACAACAACGGAAAAGGGACTGACCATTACTTGCCAGCTTGATGAGAAAATATATGAAACTGGCCACAAGATATCTGATGACGAATTAGCGAAAATCAATATTTTTCCTTGTGAAACACTTGGAAAATGGAACTATGTTATCAAGCCCCAAAATTAAAAGTTATTTTTTGACAGTTCCCAAGGTATTCCCACGGCCTGAGCTTGTTTCCCAGATGTTCAAGACGCGTTAGTCCACACTCACCATCATTCTCTATCCTGTCTCGCACAAACTGCCTGAGTCCCATTTTCCAGAATGCCTCATAGGGAAATCCCAGCTTCATGTCACCAAGGACTGCCATCACATTTATTTTGGTTTTTCCCATGCTCTTAAAAGCTGCTGCCGCCGGAATGTACTGCAGGCAGGTGTTTTGAAACAGCCTGCTGATATTCCCTGTATACAGCACGCTCCTCGCGTATCCGTATCCGCCGGAACCATTCAGCCATCCGCCGTGATTGACAGAACCCTCAGTACACCATCTTTTAATCCCGATATTTCGAAAACAGCCCCACTCATAACCTTCTGAATGGATACGCTGGCCTGCCTCCATGATGTCAAAGATCCTCCTGTAAGTCTCCATAGTGAAAATCTCCGGCACATAACCTGCAGACTGCTCCATCGTAATGTCCACCCGAAACTGCCTGTATACGAAGTTTTTCCTGTTCGTACACCTTTGAAGAATGGACACTGCCATGCTCGAATAGACACGTTTTTGTTTTTTCCAGCTCTTATAGGTGGCGCTTATGCCGCACTGGCTGCATTTTCCGGTCATGTTGTGTGTCATATGCCCGAAAAGAGGTATTTTAAGCCGGCAGTGCGTGCAGTACCCCGTCTTTTTTCTTTCTCATAAAAGATACAGTGCTTCGCCGCCCGGTCATTGATAAACTTCATCCAGTCCACTGGCAGCCTGTCCGGCACCGTGTCCATGTATCCGTCAATGACATCCGTGATCAGCCTGTGCCTCTTGGCAAGCTCATCTTTTCGGACTCTCGCCTGAAAGTCGATCACGGCGGTCTCAACGTCCCGTATATACCCGGTTTTTAGATATCCGTTTACCAGCTTGAGCGTCCCCTTTGAGGCATGGTTGCGTCCACGGTATGAATAACGATACCTTCCCATATCTGCCTTCGAAGAACTTCTTTGTATCCTCACAGTCTGCCGGCTGCCTGACCAGCTTTAAAATCTCCTTCCGGCTGTACGCATGGTCATTGACCTTCTCATGCGGCTGTATGAGATTCTTTGACTGCCTCCACCGCCTCCTGCTGCCGGTGCTCTGGCTTACGATCTCCTCCGCTGCCACTCCTGCTTCTTCCATGTCTGCAAGGGAAAGCTGCCCCTCTGTCTGTTTATCCCTGTAATCCTTCAATGCATGCTTGGTAATGTACTTCACAAGTCCCTCTATCCCGTCATGGTTGAATTGAAGCCGCTCTGTCGATGTCATGCCCAGACTCACCGCATTCTTCCCCCGCCCTGTATACCACAGGCTCTCCATCGTGTCACTGTCCAGTCCGCCGCTGATCAATAGGTGGTGGTGCGGTCTGCCCTGTCCGTCAAAGCCTTCATCAACCGCAATCCACCTTGCAGGAGGCAGCCCTTTCTTCTTCCTCATGCTGTTCACCTTCCTGATATAACTGTCAACATATTTACGTCCTGCCTCCAGCGAGTCAGGCAGCCAGTTGTTATCATACGTCAGATCAACCCTGTAGTCATACCCTGTAAAATTACTCTTACATAACTGATGGAGATGCCTCACTGAGTTTTTGAAGTTCAGCCGTTCCTGTTTTGGCAGGCTCGGCTTCCTCTTCTTCCCCCTCTGCCTCGGTGTGTTCTTATACATGGTAATATCAACTTCCCTGTAGTACGTTTTTGTCCCTTTACCACAGTGAATTGTTTTCTGTCTTATCATTTGACTGCCCCCAGTTCGTGCCTAAAGATAATACTATATACAAGCCCTGAAACTTCCTAAAGTCCTATCTGCCTGTTGTGCATCTGAGGATCTCCACCATGTCGGCGGCGCTCACATAGGGCCTGTCTTTATTCCTGTGGATACATTCCCCATGTGCCCTGTGCACCCTGTCCCTGTCAAAAAGTCCCTTTTCATCTGTCTCCTCGGTGTTGGCTGTGCCAAAGAAAAAGTTGATCATGTCACGGTCCATCTCCAAGAACACTGCCACAGACGATGCCGTGTAGTACGCGTACATGGCCCGCTCATATTCCTTTTTTTCAAACAGCTCATTGAACTTCTCGCCAAGGCTGCACAGCTTGTCTATTACTGACGCTTCATCTCTGCATAACATACTAGAGACTCCTTTCTTTTCATGTTTTCTGTGCTCATATTGCTGAAAAAAAGTAAAAAAATAAAAAGACGATGCCGTCTACAGCTTGTCCATATGCCCCCTGCGCGGCACACAGAATATAATATACAATCCTGTGTCCGCTCTATAAAAATATAGGGGAAAAGCTACGGCACACCAGCATATGTGCCGCGCAGGGGGCATGTGTCTATGAACTAAGTTGCACTATCCTCTTTTCCAGTATAACCAAGACACCTTGCCATGCTCTTTGGGTCTGCTGTATCATATTGCTCATCGCCTATCCTGAACTTTATGTCCACATTCTCCTGCTCCGCTTTCAGCTTGATCAGCAACCCCCATACTCTTTTATTCAGTTTTTCTAAAAATTCTGGATGTTCTCCATTTTGTAATTCTGTTAATGTTGGCATTTTCCTCACCTCATTTCATTGTATGCCATACTGTTTGTACAATATTTAGACGTTGTTAGTTATGTAACTGGCGCTTTCGGTTATTATCTTTCTTATTGCTGCTAAAGAGATGACATTGCAGCAATATTTTGTTTTTCCTGCTGTCCTATGCTTTCATTCTTGTCTTTTACTGCCTCCTGACTTATACTGTATATACAGGTCACTGCCATGACCGAGTACATAAGAAAGACATCTCTATATGAATAATAGTACATTAATTGATAAGACTGTCGAAATTACCGTCGCTAAAATGAACAATACCTCCATGTCACCTACTGAAGATGGAGGCAAAAATGTAGCAGCATTTATGCAGGTAATCTATGACAAATTATCTGAACTAAACGCCAAGAAGGATTAGTTCATGGAGGCTCTTGCTACCACCAATGTTGCAAGAGCCTTTGTTTTTTCTTCAATTTCATGCTTGGTCTCTTTTGGGCTCTCGATTGTGTCAATAATATGTATGGCTAACTTCTCAATTAGCTCATCTACTTTCTCCACTTCCTCTCACCCCCTACTTCGCCACCACTTTCTATCAGCTATCATTAATTACACTTTCCTCACCTCTACTTCGCCGCTAGTTCTGATTTCATACCCCACTCAGGCAACAACTGGTCACACTGGTCACTCTGCTGCCTAAGATAAAGTGCCATAATTGTTGTATGTACGATCAACAATTCTCTGCTGCCCATAACTGACAGTTTCTCGTTAATCTGATTAATTTTCTGCTCTTTGTCCAGCAAAGTCATATAATCACCTCTTTTCTGTCCTTTATATGGACATTGTAGTCCATTAAATTGATTTTATCAATAGTTTTTGTTCACTTAATGGACTTTTTTATTGACATGTATTTTCTCAAATGTTATTCTTTGTTTATGGAGGTGAAAAAATGACGGTACATGAACGAGTTAGAGAAATACGAAAATCAGAAAAACTTACTCTTGAAAAATTTGGTGAAAAACTAGGTGTTGGCAAAACAGCAATCAGCTCTATTGAACATGGCATTAATGGAGTTACAGAACAAATGATCAAATCAATTTGCCGCGAATTTGGATACCGTGAGGAATGGCTCCGTGATGGAATAGAACCTAAGCAGCCTCCGAAATTAGAGGAGGATGAACTTGCTGAATACATAGAAGATCTGCTATCAACCGAAAGCCCCACCTATACGTTAATCAAAAGCATTCTGAACGTATACTGCAAACTGGATGATAAATCAAGACAGATCGCTGACAGCATTATAGACAAAATAATTGTTGAAATCAAAAAGGAAACAACAGATAGCGAAAAACCAATATAAAAAAGGAGACCCTATGAGCAATTTTCTAATGAAACCCAAAATTGACTTCGCATTCAAAGAAATCATGAATGACGAAAAAGCCCGCACCGGTTTTCTGTCTGCCGTCCTGAAGCTGGACCCGGCAGACATCAAATCAACCCGCATACTCAACCCTTACCTGCGCCAGACACATGCAGATGACAAACTTGGCATCCTTGATGTTCGGATTCTCATGAACGACGACACGGAGATTGACACTGAAATCCAGCTCTCTGAACTAATGGTATGGTCTGACCGCTCCCTGTTCTATGCTGCCAAAATGTATACCGACCAGATCAAACCGGGACAGAAATATAACATATTCAAAAAATGCGTAAGCATCAGCATTCTTGACTTTGTACTGTTTGAAGGCGAAAACGATTTTTACTCCTGCTTCCATATCTTAGAGGACACACGCCACTTCAAGTACACAGACAAAATGGAGTTCCATGTAATAGAACTGCCTAAGCTTCCCACGGAGCTCCAAGAAAACAGCAGCCGTGTTGAGCTGTGGGCTAAATTTATCAATGCCGAAGAAACGGAGGAATTTAACATGATCGCTGAAAAAGACCCCTATATCAAAAGTGCCTATGATCAATTACAGATCATCAGTCAGGATGAACAGAAACGTCTTGAATACGAAGCCCGTGAAAAAGCTATCTTAGATTACAATCAAGGTATCTATGAAGCAGAGCTGCGCGGCAAACAATACGGAGAGCAACGTATTCGTAACACCGCCCAAAAGCTCCTCTCGCTAGGTGTCGATATCAATATTATTGCAGAATCAACCAATTTATCTATTACAGAAATCGAAGCATTGAAAAATGATATCATTTAAGCCTTGATGAACGGAAGGGCATAGCCGAAAGGTTACGCCCTTATATTTCACTCGCACTTTCTTTTTCTTATGTAATGCCGCATCATCGTATAGATCTGCTTCAAAAATTTTAAATCTTTCTTTCCCAGCAACCAAGTCATTTCGACAATCTGTTTGATATAATCTTTTTCTGACACTTGATCACTCCTCTCCATTCACATCTCCAAAAATTTATTTCTAAAATGGTCTTCTCTCTAAAAATATGCTACCACACTACAAGCAATAAAATCCACCCTCGTATTTTCATATCTTATATTTCCTGCAAACTTTGTCAGATACTTACAAGATACAAACCATCATTTTTTATAGTTTCTTGCAATATGTATAATTCATTGCGACTTTTCGACAAAGTACTATTATTTTCCAGAAATTTCCTGTATACTTAATATCAAAAACAGCGAAAAGAGGGAGCACCTATGGACTTTTTAGAAAAACTAACAAATTTCTCTAACAGAATTGATCGCATAAAAGGAAGTATCCTGACGGAAGAAGCCACGAAAACTTCTATCATTCTGCCGTTCTTCCAACTCTTAGGCTATGATGTATTTAATCCCTATGAGTTTGTCCCCGAATATATTGCCGATGTTGGCATTAAAAAAGGTGAAAAAGTTGACTATGCCATTATGTCAAACAATGAACCGTTGATCTTAATTGAAGCCAAACCAGTCAATACAGAACTTTCCATCAAACATATCAATCAGTTAATTCGGTATTTTTCCGTCACCAAGGCAAAGTTTGGCATCTTGACAAACGGTATTGTATATCAGTTCTATTCTGACTTAGAAGAACACAACAAAATGGATACCGTCCCATTCCTTGAGTTTAATCTCTGCAATCTCAAAAAAGAGACAGTGCAGGAACTCAAACGCTTTCAAAAAGAGGCTTTTAATCTCAAAGATATTCTGAGCAGTGCCTCAAACTTAAAATACATGACCATGGTAAAAAAGGAAATTGCAGAGCAGTTTCAGTCCCCCTCTGACCAGTTGGTAAAAGTACTAATCAGCAAAAATATATACAGCGGTACAAAAACACAGGCAGTCATAGATAAATTCAAAGGAATTATCCAAAAATCATTTGCCGAATACATCAATGATATTCTTGCAGAACGCCTAAGTACTGTCATTTTGCCCGATCCTGCTATTTCGAATGCAGTACCCGAAAAGAATGATGCTGTCTTAACTCAGGACGAACTGGAAATTTTAGATTATATCAAGAACCTATTGAACACGAACCAGAACATTCTCTATAAAAAGACTTCCAGATATACCTGTATGCAGCTTGGAGAGACATCTACCAAATGGATTTGCCGCGTATATATCAGAAAAGAACAACATTTATTTACGCTGCATAAATTTGAAAATACAGACTATGAGTGTGAATATTTCTTTGATGAAGTCGAGCAGCTTGAAATGATACAAGATGTAATCAGAGATACTTTCGAAAAATGCTGTAACTTATGATTCGAAAAATATCAAAAAAAGATAAGAAACGAGGAAACTATCTATGGCAATTACAGATGTATTTAAAACACGGCAATTTAAAAACGACATCGAACGCCTCACCGCCGAAAATAACTACCTGAACTCCCTCCTGACACCCGAGATGAGACAGGCCGTCTCCATAAATGCCGAAATCCAACGGCTAAATGCCGAGAGACAATCCGTTCAGGCATCAGTTGAGGCATTGACACAGCAAGTACAGACACTAAACAATGAAATCCAACAAAAAAAGGCTTTCATTATCTTTATGGACGATGAAATCTTATATCAGGATTTTGGTCTTTACACCCCCGTCTATAATCTGATGAACTCCGAAATGTACAAAGATAAACTAGCAGTTGTGCGCGAGCGGCAAAAAAATATGATAAAAAACAATACCGCGGCATATTTTCCCACCAACTTTACTTACAATAACAGTCTTGCACAAGGCAAAAAGCTCGTGGCGGACAATGTCAAACAAATCCTTCGTGCATTTAACAACGAATGCGAAGCCATTATTGATAAAGTCAAATTCAACAATGTTGAATCCATCCGCAAGAGACTCATCAAATCCTGTGAAGATCTGAATAAATTAAATGCGAAAATGCAGATATCCATCACTCCCTCCTATCTGGATTTGAAATTGCAAGAGCTAAATCTATGTTATGAATATGCCATCAAAAAACAGGAAGAAAAAGAAGAGCAGAAACGCATTCGCGAAGAACAGCGTGAGGCACAAAAACTACAACGGGAAATAGAAGAAGCCCGCCGAACAAGTGAGAAGGAACGAAGCCACTATAGAAATGCACTTCACCGTCTTGAAATCCAAATGCAGTCAGCAAATGAAATAGAGCGAACAATCTTAGAAGAAAGACGTCTCGAAGTGCAGCGCCAGCTTGACAATATCGAAGAAGAAATAAGAAAAATTGATTACAGGGAAGCAAACCAGCGCGCAGGCTATGTGTATATTATTTCAAATATTGGGTCCTTTGGCGAGAACATTTACAAAATCGGTATGACAAGAAGGCTTGAACCTATGGACCGTGTGGACGAGCTTGGAGATGCTTCTGTCCCATTTGCATTTGATGTCCATGCCATGATATTCAGCGATGACGCCCCTGCTCTGGAAGCAGCACTTCACAGGGCATTTGACGACAGAAAAGTAAATATGGTGAATACGAGGAGAGAATTTTTCCATGTAACCCTTGAGGAGATTGAAGCAGTCGTAAAACAAAATTTTGATAAAACGGTTGAATTTACTAAAATCCCTAATGCCGAACAATACCGTGAATCCCAAATGCGGCGACGCCAGTCCGGTCAGGGCGAACTGGTCAGACAAGATGCTGCCGAAACTGTACAAGCCGCCCCTCCCTCTCCTGCTCAAACCACATCGGCCCAGACCGCACCGGCATCTTCCGTTCCACATGTAAGCCAAGCACAGCTTGACCCTTCCAAGCAATACCTCAGAAGCAAATGGGGAATCTACGAAATGCCAAATCCTTATACCGTATGCCTTGTCAAAGGTCCACGCAAAGACCTGAAGCTTGTGGCCACTGTGTAAATATTATGCAGCTTCCAACCAAACAACTGATAAACATACAACAAAACCTCCCTGAGTGTTCATACTCTAGGAGGTTCATTTATTGATCTAATCCCTACTTTTATTCCAAAAATCTTTAAAATCCACTTTTAAATACAAAGTATATAATTTATCCTTACTCAAATCATTATATAGTTTTTTAAAGCCATGCTTCTCATAAAAATTAGAAAACATGCATTCTCTACACTCTAAAATAATTAAATTTCCACCAACTATTCTCGCTGCCATACTAATAGCATTATAGCATTCGTTTAAAATATCAGTACCCGATAATTGTTGGCTAGAAAACGAATCGCTTCTTCCCAATTGCCCTATCAAATAAGCCGGTATAGACTTCAAATTATCCCTTCCGGGATAAGAACCTAGCATTTTTCGCTTTTGCTTATTAGAAATCGCTGATATATCTACGGATTTCTGCGCAATTGTGAAATACGCCATTACTATAAAGCTGCCTTTATCCAATTCCTCTTTATCCAGAATAAGATACGTTTTTCCAAAGTTGGTATTCTCATATAAGATTGCCTTATCTTTCAAAAAGTCCTCCAAATCAGTTTCACGCTGACAAGAGAACTTTTGAAATGACTGCTCTAATTTTTCCTGATCGTACTCTGCATTTAATAATTCTCCCAATGGTATAACTATATACATTATTTTTTTAATGCATCCCGAATACTATTTCTTAATTCAGCATTTTGAGGCAAATGTGCAAGGTTCGTTTTAAAATCTGGCGGCAGCGTGGGAGTCGCTGTCTTTGACATCTCTTGTACAAATTCGGTCGCCTTTTTCCGATCAACAAAAAATTGTTTAGTAAACGTCGATGTTGCCATTTTGCACCTCCTTTTCATATAACAACAAGAAAATTTTCTAATTGTTATGTACAATATAGCATTTCTATGAAAGAAAATCAAGAAACAAATGTTCTTATACCTGTTTTTATACATAGGCGTATATAAACATTGGTGTCTTAATATCAAGATATGAAAAGACAAGGGTAGACTTTACACCCATTTTTATGCTATCATCTGATTACAGATTACAAAATCGAGTAGGAAAGTTTCACCTTCCCTACTCCCGCGCCGAGCACCCGTGTGCAATCGAGTAGGGGAATGACCTTCTCCCCTACTCCCGCGCCGGACGCGGGCAGCTTTTGCTGCTTATTTCCTCTCCGCGTCCGTGTGCATAAAAAATTCTCCCAGAGCCTGCAACACTGGGAGAACATCGATATACAACTGGATGTGCCAGCTACATACCTAACAACGAGATTAGTATAGCACACTTTGGTACATCTTTGCAACCATTTAGTTTGTTTTGGGTGTATTTTTTATACCCTTTTATCATAAATATTATCAAGGAGGACGATCATCATGAGCAAAATTATGAGGTGTGCAATCTACATTCGGGTTTCATCTGCCGAACAAGTCATGCATGGCAAAAGTCTGGAAGCCCAGCTTCGCTTTCTGACCGACTATGCTGTCGGCAAAGGCTGGAAGGTCATCGGCCACTTTGCCGACGAGGGCAAGACTGCCCGCAAAGAATTAAAACGCCGCAAGGCAATCAAAGAGCTGCTAGAGCATGTAAAATGTGATGCGGTTGATGTCATCCTGTTCTGGAAGATGGACAGATGGTTTCGTAATGTCGCTGACTTTTATAAAGTTCAGGACATACTCGACGCGCACAACTGTACATGGGTAGCTGCTGCCGAGCCAAGTATGAATCTTGATACCCGTGAGGGACGCCTGAATGTCAATATTATGCTCTCCATCAATCAGAACGAGACAGACACCACCAGCGAGCGAATCAAATTTGTCAATGAAGCATCTGTCAAACAGGGAAAGGCGATCTTTGGCAACAGCTCTCTTCCCTTTGGCTACAAAGTCGCGCTTGTTGATGATGCCAAGCGCATTGTAAAGGATGAATCTGTAGCGCACATCGTAAATGATGCATTCGAATATTACTTTGCCCACCAGACCAAGACAGGCACAGTCAAATACATCAACACCAAATATGGAAATACCTTTACCATCAATTCCATGCTCAAGATGTGCACTCATACATTTTATTACGGTTCCTACCGCGAAAATGACAGCTATTGCCCTGCATATATCACCAAAGACCAATGGAATCTAATGCAAACAATCAACGAGCGAAACATCAAAGAACACAAAGCCCAAAAATCCTGCGAACCCTTCCTTTTCCCCGGTATTTTTATTTGTCCACTGTGCGGACGCAGACTATCCTCCAATAAACGACTCCGCAAAAGCGGCACCTGCGCCAGATACTACAGATGCCCCAACCACTATTCCAACCGCATATGTGACTATGGCAAGGTCATCAACGAGACTACAGCCGAGACATATCTGCTCGAAAATCTTGACCGGACTCTCGACGAACAACGACAGATTTACATAGACATGCTTGCAGAAAAGAAGAAAGCAGAAAAGAAAGCGCCCGATAAAACCAAATATCAGAAAGAGCTGGACAGACTCAACAATATGTACCAAAAGGGAAGAATCACCGAGGAGAAATACGACAGCGAGTATGACCGCCTAAAGTCCCTGATCGACTCCTGCGAGATGACCGAAAACACTGAAACACGCGTCACCAAAGCCTTCTGCCGCGCAGAACAGATTCTAGTTGAGAACTGGCAGGAGACCTATTGTACACTGCCCCGCATTGCAAGACAGGCTTTTTGGAGAAATCTGATTGAGGGTATTGATGTGAAAGAAGATTGCGGCATGATCAAAGATATTCATTTCATGCTCTGAAACGTGTACTAATCATTGCGCACCATTATGGCAAAGAATAATTGATCCATTCCCCAGATGCTCATTTTGTGTAACCGTCTTTATAATAGACTCTACACCATAATCCTTCCAGTCAAGACTGTCCACATCCCATTGAATAGCATAGTAGTTACACTTCCTTGCAACATGAATCAGCTTCGAATCATAGTCACCATACGGCGGACGAAACAGAAACATATCATATCCTGTGAGTTCCTTCACCTTGTCATGTACAGACATGAGCTCATTTTCCTTTTCAGAATCTGAGATCTGGCTCATGTTCTTATGATTCTGACTGTGATTTCCTAAGTCATGCCCCTCGGCAAGAATCATTTTGACATCATCAGGATAGGCTTCTACCCATCCCCCCGTCATAAAAAATGTCACCTTCACATTATGCTTTTTTAATATTTCCATTATTTTTTTAGTATCATCATTGCCCCAAGCAGCGTCGAATGTCAACGCAATCTTTGGTTCTTCTGTCTGCACACAATAAATTGGCAACTCCCTGCCGCCCACGCTTGAGCTGGTGGGCAAAATCGTTCCCTCCTCCCTGTAGTGTACGCCCAAAAGCCCTGCAAGCACCAGAACCGCTGCTGCCAGTATGGTCGTTTTTTTCGAAATATTAATTTCCTGCAAATATACACTGATCTCCCGCAGATATTGAATCAGTACACCGCTTGTCTGTGCATCGTTAGGATCGTTACTTTTGCCAAGCATAAACTGCCCTCTAAAATTTTTATTAAAATATATTAGCGGCAATCTGATTGTATGACAACGTTTTATTCCTGATTACATAGTCTGTCAAGCACCTCAAAATAAGTCTCAAACGTTTTCCGGCAGCACATTGGATTCAAAATCTCTATTCCAGCCACGCGCAGTCCAACCAGCGAAAACGCCATCGCCATACGGTGATCTTCATATGTTTCTATAACTGCTGGCTTAGGTATTCCGGGATAAATTGTAATAGCCTCCCTCTCCTCTTCACAGCGAATACCAAGACGCCCCAGCTCAGTCACTATAGCGTGAATACGATCCGACTCCTGCAACCGGATATGCCCGATATCCTCGATACGCACCTCGCTGTCTGCAAAGGGTGCAAGCGCCGCAAGAGTCATTGTCTGGTCTGAAAAATCCTTCATATCCACCGTGATTCCCCTAAGTCTGCCCCCCTGTTTCCCGTCTCCTTCAACACCCCTCACTTCAATTCCATCAGGTGTATCATTGACTATACAGCCCATCTGCGACAGCAATTCCAGAAATTTTAAATCTCCCTGCATACAACGCCATGTGACATTCTTTACCACAGCCCTGCCGCCAGTCAGTGCCGCCGCCGCGTAAAAATAACAGGCTGCCGATACATCCGGCTCGATCTGGTAACAGCCGGCTTGATAAGAAAGCCCGCTTTTCATGATATATCTTTCACCATCAAAATCCACCACAGCGCCGAGGCGTTCCATCATTTTTCGCGTAATCCGTATATATGCCCCGTCCTTGCGCGTACTTGTGACCTCGATGCAAAGCCCTTGTTTGATCATGGGCGATACCAGCATCAATGCGCTCAAAAACTGTGTGCTCTCACTGATATCGAGCTTGACACTGCAAGCTTCTTGTGCGGGCAGCCTTCCGCCGATACCTCTGATTCGAACCGGCAGATGCCCCTCCTTTTCAAGACAGACAAGCTCTGCCCCCAACTCTGTCAAGACTTGAAAAAGCGGCTTCATTGGGCGCTTTTTCATCTGTTCTGAAGCATTTACCACAAAGGTGCCCTCCGCCATAGCAAGCATTGCTGTCAGGAATCTCGCGGCAGTGCCGGCACTCCCGACATAGATTTCTCCTGCTGTGACAGGAAGCCTTCCGTTTAAGCCCTCCACAATGACCGTCTTTGCCTGCTCATCTGTCTCTACCCGAAAACCAAGTGACTTTAAGGAACCCAGAAAATTTCTGGAATCCTCACTGAACAGCACCCCCTTTAGTGTCGTTACACCATCTGCCAGCGCCGCCATCAGCAGCGCCCTGTTTGTCATGCTCTTTGAGCCCGGCACCTCCACAACCCAGTCAATCGGTGCTTCTTGTTTTTGTACCTTATAAATTTCCCCCGCCATATTCCGTTTCCTTTCCTCTGTTCATTAACAAGTTTAATTGAATAAAGTCTATCACACTCTGCTATGTTTCACAATATATGACGCATATTTCGCACGGCAAATGCATCAATGAACATTTTAACTACAAAAAGCTTTAAAAAATATCTGCTTCTGCACAACCTTCTATCATTTTTTCCTTCTATATATAATATACGCGAACCGCCATGCCGCAGCTCAAATCCAGATGAAACATGCCGCATTTCAGTCATTTCCCGGTGTGAGATTTCGTACTTCTCCACAAAGCTGCCTTTGCTATGCATGAAAACTGAAACTGGCACTTAGAAGTCCTTCTTAATGTGGATAACATATGAAATTTTGTATATAATTTCTAAACTAAGTTACCGGCTTTGTACGTAACAAAACAAGAATGATTACCAGAAAATGAGCATTCCAAGGGAGTTCTCAGCATTTCTACAACGATTGGAAAGTGATCAGGGTGAACATTTTTGAGGAGAAATTATTTTATTAAGAACAAAAAACCAGTATATTTCATGTTTTCAGCGTTTCGCAAACGCCTAAAGAACATGTATTTCAGAAAGGAGCCATTTCATATGAAAAAAATTCTAAAAATGACACTGATGTCAGCAAGTCTGTCCCTAAGCCTGCTCTTAACTGGCTGTGACAACACTACTGTCCCAGCTCGCATTGAAAAAAATGCAGATTACGCCAATTTTTCAGCCGAAGCTGTAAACAGTCAAACGACGGCTGCCTCCTCACGCACTGCCGAACTTCAAACTACAAGTAATCCTGATTCTTCCTCCGAAGATAATACTATTTCAGAGCAAACTACGCTGTGCAGCCTGCCGCCCAAGCCTGAAACCACAACTGTTGTCCAAGGCGGACCCTACGGGAAACTCTCCCTGTGCCTTCCCGATGGCTGGCGATACGAGGCTTGCCCGATGGACAGCGAAAAGCTGCAAAATGGTCTGTATGGCATACGCTTCTATCCAGAAGGCGTCGAAAAAGGGAGCATCGAGCTTGCCTACATAGACTCCTTTGGTGTCTGTGGGACAGGACTTTATGAGGAAACCGCCACTGTTGCCGGAAATTTAGCCAACATCGGCACCTATGACAATCATGCGTACTGGGATTTTATTTCTTTCCGAGAGGACTATTCCGGCATTGTCGCCCTCACGTACAACGTGGAAAGCTGGTGGGACGAATATAGCGGACAGGTGATGGACATTCTCAACACACTCTCTTATGATGTGTCTGAAAAAGAGGGCGGCGCATACATTCGTACCCCCGAAGCAGAGCTGGACAAAATTGGACTTAATTTCACACTGGAAAAAATAACCCCGACAGGTGCTACGCTCGTATTTCACCAGTATGATGAAAAAGCGCCCACCGGTGAACTGGAGTACGGGGACGCTTTTGAATTAGAAATTCTGAAAAATAATCAATGGGAAAAAGTTCCTGATGTCGTCAACGGAGAATATGGCTTTCACCAGATTGCATACACCATTCCCAAGCGGGCTTCTACAGAGTGCGCGCTAAACTGGGAATGGTTATATGGAACACTGAAGGCTGGCAGCTACAGACTCAAAAAAGAAATCATGGATTTCAGAGCAAGCGGAGATTTTGACAACTATACGGTTTGTGCACAGTTTATTTTGAACTGATTCATGACACATTCATGTCATTTTTCAAAAGCTGGTACACAGCCGCCGCCAGCGGAACGCCCAGCAGCATACCGCCGACACCGATAACACCGCCGCCCACAGTCACGGCGGCAAGCACCCACACGCCCGGCAAACCAATCGACGAGCCGACCACGCGCGGATAAATCAGATTGCCTTCCAACTGCTGCAAAATCACCAGAAATACAATAAATATAATCGCTTTTACAGGCGCGACCGTAAAAATCATAAATGCGCCGACAATCGCGCCAATGTAGGCGCCTGCAATCGGAATGAGCGCCGTAAAGCCTACCAGACAGCCGATCATCGCGGCATATGGCAGTCTCAGCACCAACATACCGCCCATACAGAGCAGCCCGAGAACCACCGCCTCTGTGCACTGTCCTACGATAAAGCTGTGAAATGACTGGTTCAAAACGTCCATGACATAGTAAAACTTTTTCGTCACCTTCTGCGGAAGATACCGCAGAAACAGCCGCCGGAACTGTCCGCCAAGCTTTTCCTTGCCAACCAGCAGATAAATGGCAAAGACCAGCCCGACTGTCAGGGTGACAACCGTTGAAAATACTGACGAAATAATGCTCGTGGCAGCGCCCATCACGCCGCCAAGACCATTGAGCAGAATGTTTATGACTTTCGTAAACATCTCCTGCCAGTCTGTCTCACTGCCCTGAAATACGTTGTTCTCGGCTGCCAACAATGCACTGATTTGCAGATTGTCCTCCATCCAGATCACAATATTATCCAGTACAGCGGGCAATTCTTCGAGCAGAATTTGCAGACAGCCAATCAACTCTGGCACAATCATCTGGACAATGAATACTGCAATCAGAAAAATACACAAGAATGCAAGCACCATACAGACCGGACGGCACAGCTTCTTTGCCGCTTCTTTTTTACACTTTGGTTCTATATGGCGTTCCAAAAAGTTCATAGGGATATTGACCACATATGCGATGGCACAGCCCCAGATCAAGGGTTTCGCCGCGCCGAGCGCCACGCCTGCCAAACCTGTAAAAGCTGTCCAGTAATGGATTAGCAAAAATAGTAATCCTACCGTGACGCCCGCCCGCAGGCAGGTTTTCCATTTCAATTCCATATCGTTCACCTCATATTCGCGGCGTTTCAATACTACAGCCGCGGGTTTTGTATTCTAATTCTTTTTTGATTTCATATGCATCAGACAGCTTTCGCCACAAAATAACTTGTCCATGAAGTAAAATCTGTTTCCCCAAGCGTCGAGCAGTCAACATGATCAATCAGTTCAAATCCCGTTTGTTTCAAATAATATTCCAGCTCTGGCCGAAAGAAATACCGCATACTATGTGTCTCATGAATCGTTTTTACTGTCATGTCCGCCTTGTCAACTACCAGCACCTCATAGCAAACATCGACTACATTTCTCTTTTCATACATCACCGGCTTTGCAATCCGTATCAAACTATATTTATCATCCTCAACTTTCTTTACGCGGACCACAGGTTTGTCCGTCAATACCCCTGATCCATACCAGACATCAAACAGGAATATGCCGCCTGTATCTAAAGCCCTCCTTGCTGACTCAAATGCTGCGAGGATATCTTCATTACCAGTCTGGTAGCTCATAACGTGAAACAGTGAAATCACTGAATCATAAGTCTCCGTTGGCTGGTAATTCCGCACATCAGCAACTGAAAAATCTATAAGATGCTCTTCCTGTAGCATATGTTTTTTCGCGATATCAATCATGAGCGGACTCAGATCAATACCAGTACAATGATATCCTAATTTGGAAAGTTCTATATCATGCCGCCCTGTCCCGCAGCCATAATTGATTATTTTCTTTATGTTCTGACCATACTTTTGCAACAGCAGATCTATCTGTTTCGCCTCTGCCTTATAGTCCTTGTCCTGATAAAATGCATTATAATAATATGCATAATCCTCAAATACTTCCATTTGGTCCTCCATTCGATGCGTTCATCTATATATTACCTGCTTTTCTGCCCGCATTGTTTCCTATCGCCATAACACATTCAGACATCATATTATAAAATTATTCCTGTTTTGACTGCCTTAGCCCTCAAAAATAACATTTGAAACTAACTATTGTTTCATTATACCAGAATCCATTGAAACTGCAAGAATATTCATATTTATTTCCCAATATTTTAGGAATTGTAGGAAAATAAGTGATGCAGATTGCGTAGGATATTTCTTCGAGGATGCATGACAAAAAACGTAGGCGTAGCGGGCTACGGCGAGGCTTTTGGGCATGCATAATCGGAGAAATAGCCAAGTCAAGATGCGTCAGTTATTTTTCTACAGTTCCTAAGGACTGCTGTTGAAACGTATGGTCCAATTTTATGATTTATTATAACACAGTCGGAGGCAAAAAGAAAACCCTCAGATCTTCCCGTCTTACAGTTTCTAAAAATCTTGTGCTTGACAAAAGTGTAAGACTGTAGTAGTCTTTAATTATAGACGACTACAGTCTTATTACTGTGAGCGTACCTGTTGCTTTGGTAGTATGCATATCGAAACAGGAGTTAGAAGCAATTTATTGGAAGGAGATGGAGGTATAAGAATGGGCGGAGAGAACGATAGGACGAAATTGTTTGATTCTGAATTGAAGGTGATGAATGTCCTCTGGAAAGAGGGGGTTGTACCTGCGAAGCGGGTTGCGGAGGTATTGAATAAAGAACTTGGCTGGAATAAAAACACGACCTATACCTTGATTAAGCGCTGCATGAAAAAGGAGGCCATCGAGCGGAGCGAGCCAAATTTCATGTGCCGTGCGCTGGTTTCGCAGGAGGAAGTGCAGGAGGCAGAGACCAATGAGCTGATTGACAAGGTTTATGACGGTTCTGCTGACAAACTGTTTGCTGCGCTGCTTGGCAGGAAGAAGCTGACAGCCGGACAGATCGAGCGGCTGCGGCAGATTGTCGAGGAGGAAAGTTGAGCGTTGGAACGTATTGATTTCAGAGAGGAGGGGGAAAATGAGTATTTTGCAGATGAGCTTTTCCGGTGCAGTCTTGATTCTGATCATTCTGGTTCTGCGCGCACTGACAATGAACCGGCTGCCAAAGGATACATTTCTTATTTTGTGGGGAATTGTGTTATTTCGTTTGGTTGTGCCGTTTTCAGTGCCGTCGGAACTTAGCGTGTATTCGTGGATTGAGCGGAGTCTTGATCGAACCGTCATAGACAGTGGGATTTCGGAGCAGTCACCGAAAAATAATTTGAATCAAGCACCGTTAGAGAACATTGATCGTGCAGACGAAGTGAATCCGAAACTGATTTTAGAAAATGACACACATGTCATAAATTATACCAAAACAGATCCAAGTCACGCAGCACAGAACGCTGTTCAGGCTATTGAAAGTAAAAGTGACGCGCTAAATACTGACAATCATGTCATATTTTTGGCGACGGCAGAAAAGCTGGCTGCATTTATGAATGATACAGCGTCAATACGTCTTGTTATCTGGTGCGTTGGAATGCTTGCCTGCATGACATATTTCACGCAGTCTTATCTGCGCTGCCGATTTGAATTTCAGACGTCAGTTCCTGTAGAAAATCTGGCAGCGCAGCGCTGGCTTACAAAGCACTGCTGCCGTACAATCTCGATCAGACAATCCGACAGGATTTCTACGCCGCTGACCTACGGCATCTGGCGTCCCGTGATATTGATGCCTAAAGATACGGACTGGGAAAACACGCAGCAGCTACAGTATATCTTGGCACATGAGTACATTCATATTTGCCGCTGTGACGCGCTTACAAAGCTGGTCTGTATTTTTGCACTCTGTATCCACTGGTTCAATCCGCTGGTGTGGATCATGTATGTATTTTTTAACCGGGATGTGGAAATTTCCTGCGACGAGCATGTTGTGCGCCGCTTTGGGGAGAGCGCAAAATCTGTGTATGCCAAAATGTTAATTCAGATGGAGGAAAAGCGCAGCAATGTAATGACATATTTGCCGCTTGGAAATGGGTTTTTGTTCAAAATAGGAAAGAATGCAATGGAAGAGAGGATTACAGCAATTATGAAAATCAAAAAGAAATCACTGCCCGCAACGTTGCTGGCGGCAGTATTGGTTCTGAGCGTGACCGCGGTCTTTGCCTCCTCTGCGGCAGGCAAAACGGCTAAACCGAGAAAAGCAGAAGCAAATTTGACAGCAGAGACAACTTTAACAAAAGAAGAATACGAAAAGCTGCAAGCCTTACAATTCCAAGGTTATGAAGAGCTGTGCATTTCTGACTATCAGAAGAAAGTGTGGGCGCTCACTGACACAAAGGAATACAGGAACTTGTTAGAGCGCATCTCTCAGAATGAAACACTGTATGCAATTTACGAGGGGAACATTGCGGCTGACAAAAATACGAAAGAGCTGCTTACATTTTACTATAATATTCTTGAGCCGCTCACAGCTGAAAGGTGGCAGACCAGAGATTTTAGCGGGGCTGCTGCGACAGATTTTCCGCGTGCATCGGACAATGCCATACTGGAGTATACGGTGACACTTTCGATTCAGGACGCAGACCAATTGACTGTCGATCAATACAATACTGCGCGCCAGTATGTGATGGAGGACTTAAAGCACATTTTTGAAACACGGGAATGGAATCCTGTGGAGCTGCGCGATGAGGAACTTATGCACACAACACTCGATGAGGAGATTGATAGTATCAAATGGAGCTGGGAGAACGAATCGCTTCGGATTACGATTGCCTATCACTATACTCCGCTGGGGGAGCTTCCGATTGACGAGATGGCGGACTGGCAGCAAGAGTCTTTTGATAAGTGGGAGGCCATGCTTGCGCCCTATGTGCCGTTTGGCGTCACCTATCGCTATGATCAGAAGATTGACGAATTTAGGATGTATTTTGAGGGAAAAGAAGTCCGTGCAATTTATGACACAGAGCAATATCAGTTTATTTCTACACATCTTGGAATTGGAGAAGGCATCTACGCCGACGATGCGATTGACCTTTATGCCGAATATGATGACGGAAAAATCACTGGACTGCGCGAAGCTACGCAGGAGGAGATGGCAGAAGCCACAGAGAAACGCTTGGCTGTGACGAACGCATATAAGCGGGGGCAGGAGGAGTACTCTGACCGGCTGCGTGAAGAGCTGCCCGCCACAGAGGAGGACTACCAAAGCTTGTTTACGCTGAAAACGTCAGCGTACCGCGCTAAAACCATCGCGGAATTTAACGAGGAACTCTTAGAATGGACAAATCACAATTTTGATCGGAAAGAGCGGATTGCCGTTGACAATTTTTATGAAGATTATCGTGTCATATTGACAGAGGAGGAGAAGGCATTTGCGGCAGTCACAGCACATTTTTCAGGTATGGAGAATGCAGCGTATGTCAGAAGTATTCAGAAAAATGAACCCGTGCGTGATGTGGTGGAGACGGTTTCTCTGCGCAGTAAGCAGGAAGTTGACCGAGAAAGCGGCCGTTCTGCGTGGTGCTCGCTGCACTATGCCTTTTCGTATCATATTTCGGATAAAGAAACCGTCCGCGTTGGCGAGCGGGACGACTGCCTTGGCGGAATGATGGACAGCATTCGTGGATACTGGGAATCATCGACAGTTGACCAGCTTGTTTCAATGACAGAGGAGGAGATGCTGGAAACACTTCAAGCAATAGCAGAGAAATACAGCAGCCAAAGGATTCGCATCACACTTCTTGAGGATCAAGTTGCTTTTGAGACAATGGACGAGCGAATGCACGATGAGACAGAAAGAATTGATACTGCTGAACAGGCAGGATTACAAGACATAGACACGATCACAATCAATGGCAAAGTGTATTATATGATTGCGACGGAGTCACAGCTTCGTTCGATTCGTGAATGCGGACTTGACAAAAACTATATGCAGCAAAATGATATTGAGATTTCAGAGGACGCATGGCTCCCAATTGGGACTCCAGATAATCCGTTTACCGGTTCCTATAATGGAAATGGGTTTAAAATAATGCGTTTTGCTGACCGGCATAGCCACACTACACTGTTTGGAAGTGCTGAGGGGGCTGATTTGTATAACATCACGTTTTCCAATAAGAATACAGAACGTTTTGATCATAAGGATATTGTCTGTGAATATGAGAAAGACTGTCGGATTTATGATATATTTTTTGAAGTGTGAGAAAGCTTGGGGTAAAAGATGGCGGTGACATATCAAAAAAGTATTGATGCAAAGAATGGCAACAGCATTAGATTTTTACTCGTAAATTTTGATTATATTGACGGAAATGAATATCTTGTCAAGTTATTCGTCGAAGAATATGGTTTTATTGTACAAGAGAAAATTGACGGTTTGTGGTATCATATAATCCGTGTTAGCTTGGGCAGTACCATATATGAATTGCTGTGGCACGAGGACACTGGAAATGAGATTTATTGTATCAATCAAACAGAAAAAGGGAATGAAATGCTGCAACAGAGGCTGGAAAAGATATTGTGTATTCTCAATAGCCGAATGAATTTTTCATGATACTACTCGAGCCGCTTTTTTCAGAAGTATTTTTCAATCGAACTTGTGCGATATTTCCTCATGTATTTGCGATATTCCCTCAACTATGATATCATTACCATAAATACAAAAGCAGTCCACGAGGAGACAAACACATGGGAAAATTGGATATACTTACAAAGGAGTACATGAAGCGCCCGTCTATTTTTGCAGATGTTTTTAACCAATATATATACAAGGGGTGTCAGGTCATTCTTCCTGACAGGCTGGTAGAGCTTGACACTACCGAGATTGTCATACCTTATGGAGGAGGTCAGGCATCTGTTCCAGTGCAGAAGTATCGTGATGTCTCGAAAATGCTGACAGCAATGACAGATGGAAGGGCAGCTTACTGTATTCTAGTACAGCATTTCCTAATCCCTCATACACTTAGCACTCGCTATTTACGCCATC
>OFGG01000834.1_pt1 | contig 23424 bp, 14 predicted proteins | sample 1521701 | NCBI WGS metagenome assembly OFGG01 (sample SAMEA3504081, study PRJEB24116) | mouse gut metagenome | biome: mouse gut; feature: mouse-associated habitat; material: faeces | place: Denmark | collected 2011
GGTACGTAAACGGGATACTTTAGAGCCGTTTTATCCTGTCACACAGCGAACGCCGCATCCCCTGTCCTCTGGCTGACGGAACCTTGCCAACACGGTTCGTTTTTCAAACACGCTTTAACAGAACATATCCGAAAAATATTTTCCAAATATGACAGCTACCTGTCATATTCGATCTGTTATCATTGATTCTGCAATAGAAGGAGCCGCCCCCAATGCAAATAGAACGCTTAATCCAGATGATTTTTTATATCGTCAACCACCGTCACGTTACCGCAAAAGAACTGGCCGATTATTTTCACGTATCCACCCGAACCGTTTATCGGGACATAAACACCTTAACGCTTGCCGGAATACCTGTACTATGCACAAAAGGAGCCGGCGGAGGGATATCTTTAATAGACGGATACACAATTGATCATTCCGTATTGTCAGAAGAAGAACAGCAAAGCATTTATCGCGGCCTGCAGCTGCTGCAGGCTGCAAACTACCCGGACGCGGAAACGGCCCTGCATAAAATCAGTTCCGTTTTCCGCACGGCCTTAGAGCCAAAATGGCTGGATGTTGATTTTTCCTGCTGGGGAAGCAGTGAAACAGAACAGATAAAACTATCCGACTTACAATACGCCATTCTCAACAGACACCGGATCAGATTCCTCTATTACAATACCGAATTAAAAAAATCAGAACGCACCATAGAACCCCTGCGGCTGGTTTTCAAATCACATGCCTGGTATATCATAGGTTACTGCATGGACAGGAAACAAATCCGGACATTCCGTCTCTCGCGAATCAAACGCCTTCTTGTACTGCCGGAAATTTTTGAACGCAGCCTTCCCCCGTCTGACTCGCCGACGCCTGCATGCAGTGAAGAATGCAGCCTTCCCTGTATGAAACTGAAATTTTCTCCCGAAATTGCATACAGGCTCTGCGATGAGTTTTCAGAAAACCAGATATGCCTGCATGAAGACGGATACTATTACGTTACGGTTCCATACGAACCAAACCACTGGACCATCCACTATCTTCTGTCTTTCGGAAAATACGTTGAAGTAATTGAGCCGGAACCGGCGCGCATGATGCTAAAAGAAGCGGCCGCTGCGATTGTGAAACTCTATACGCCATAAAGCCGCTTTACAGGCGCGCGCCAGATACCAAAAAAACCCGATTGGAGGTGAAAATATGGATAAATGGCTCTATGTTATGATCATTAAAAAATCAAAAACATTTAACAAGGTTACAAAAGCCGTAATTACAAGGCATGTAGAAAATCTAAGGCGCCTGGACGCCGACGGGAAAATCGAACTTTGCGGCCCGTTCAAGGGATTTCCCGGAGTTGCCGGCATGGTCATTTTCAAAACACAAAGCTACGAAGAGGCCGACGCCCTGTGTAAAACAGAACCGCTTGTCGCTGAGGGTTATGCAGCATATACGCTCGCATCCCTGCAGGTAGCGGACAAAGAAAACAACTATTTACTGTAACAAAAAAGTATTTGGGGCGTCCTCCTCTACTGCTTCCATCCATTCATTTGACAGATCCGTCCCGGGAACCTCCACAGCCAGATGAGAAAACCAGCTGTCCGGCGCAGCGCCGTGCCAGTGCTTTACACCTGCCGGAACATTGACAACATCTCCCGGCGAAAGCTCCTGCGCCTCCCTGCCCCATTCCTGATAATAACCGCGTCCACCCACACAGATCAAAATCTGCCCTCCACCTGTACCCGCATGATGAATATGCCAGTGGTTGCGGCATCCCGGTTCAAACGTAACATTAAAAATCCCCGCCTGTTCCGTCGAAATCGGATGTAAATAACTTTTCCCGCTAAAATACTCCGCAAACCCGTCATTCGGTTTTCCGATTGAAAAAAGCATACTTTTTTGGTGCGCTTCTTTTGCGCTCTCCGGATTTTTGTCCGTATCTTCACCCCAGACTTCCTTTGCCATCCGAAACGCCGCCCAGGCCTTTGGCCAGCCTGCATAAAACGCCGCATGGGTTAAAATTTCCGCAATCTCCTCCGCTGTAATTCCGCTCTTTTTTGCACTGGCCAGATGATACCGGAACGAAGAATCCAAAAGCCCCTGCGCCATCAGCGATACCACCGTCACAAGAGAACGATCCCGGAACGAAAGCTTCTCTTCCCTGTTCCATACCTCTCCAAATAATATGTCGTCGTTTAACTGCGCAAATTTCGGGGCAAACGCCCCAAGTTCCTCTCTGCCCGCTGTCTGTTTTACCATAACACGCTCTAGTACTGCAGCGAACTTTCCACTGTCGTGACTCCTGACTGCGTTATTAGATACCTGCCCGGTAAAAATTACTCCAAATAACAAAAACAAGAAATCCCCGTAGGACAGCCAAAACCGTAGTCAGTCAGAGGGAAGGGTGTGCGGCCGGGGCCTTGTGACGGGGGTTAGGGGCTCTTAAGCATCCCGTCCGATCCACAGCAATGCCCTGCCACGGATGGCAGGGCAAACCGGAACCGCGCCATGGACGGCGCGTTTCCGGTGGTTGCGTCAGCATGAGAATACCAAAATGAGATGCTTTAGAGCCCCTTAGCCCCTGAACACAGACCCAGCCGCACCCCCTTCCCTCTGACTGACGGCCCCTTTGCCATCCACTCCCTATTGTTCGCTGTAGTACTAGTACTCCATCCGGCGAACGAATCCTTGCCAACCATGTTCACTGTTATAAGCGTTTTATAATTTAAAAAGGGGTTGCCTGACTGACAACCCCTTTTAAACCAAACCTTATTTCTTTTTATAAGTCGCCTTTTTACCGATTCCGGCCTTCTTTAAACTCGTTTTCAGCTTATTAATCTGCTTCGCTGCCATCTTCTTGGGTACTGTAATCTTGCTGTTTGCTACGATCCCTTTGAATGCTTTGCTGTTTATCTTTGAAGCTTTCACAGACTTAAACGTGATATTCTTCAGTTTCTTACAGTTATAGAACGCCTTTGAGCCAATGCTTGTTACATTTGCCCCAATCACAACTGTTTTTAATTCCTTGGCATTCTGGAATGCTTTCTGTGAAATTGCCGTTACCTTAAATGAAACGCCGTCTATCGTTACTGTGGACGGAATGGTAATTTTTGATTTCTTGTTGTCTTTCAATTTGAACGCCGTAACCGTACCATTTGCAGCGTTCGATTTTGTTACTTTATAAGTTACTCCTCCGGATACCTTTGCAGCGCCAACCCCTGGAACCACAGGTGCAGGCGTTACCGGATCCGGCTTTTTGCCGTCGTCTGGGCCAGGGCCTGGAGTAGGCGGAGGCGTCGGCGTAGCCGGCTTTTCTACCAGCTTGGTTTCCTGAAGCGTTTTTAAAACTTCCTGAATCTCTTTCTCTGTCAAATCCGGATTTTTCAGGGCTTTCTTCGCCGCCTGCAATGCCGCCTGAAGCGCCCGGACAGATTCCGGCGTGTAGTTGGCCGTATTTTTAAGGAGCTCCTCCACATCCAAAGAAGTATCTAACAGCTGATTACGCACCGGTTTTTCTGCCAGGTTTGCAGCGGCTTTCTGCAACTGTTCGTATGCATAAATGTAATCATCCCGCGTACTTTCTTTGTAATCCAAAACATTTTGTGCGGCTTTGCATGCGTCCATCAGGGCATTCCAGCTGACAGACGTATAAATGTTCTTATCATAGCCCGCATATTTATCCAATTCCGCTTTTAACTCTGCTGCTCCGAATACCGTCGGCTCGAACAAGTTTAGCTCTGCAATTGTAGCATGAGCTCCCACCTCATTTTCCTGGGCGTCATATACAACCAATTTTACTGTTTTAGCTTCAATTTCAGAAAACTCCGCTGTTTTCCTGCTGCTGTCGTTTTCCCATCTTCCTTTGTCAACCACGGTCTGCGGTGTTCCGTCCGGTTTTGTAACCACAATGCTGTACTGGAAGATTCTGCCGTTTGCGCTATCCTGCCTTGGCAGGTAAGTCAGCTTATTAATCACTTTTGGATTTGCCAGCGTAACCTCAAGCCAATGCGGCTCCTCTTCTGAAATCGTTATATCCGAACTCCAATTCGTGTGCCAGAACGTACCATCGTTGTCGTCAATGGCATACCTTGCGGGACCTTCCGAAGCTGTTTCGGTCGCTTCGGAACAAGCCGTCACGGTCATCTCGCTGTGCGGAATCGCTCCCGGCTCTGCGGAAGCCTTCTTTTCGCCCGTCACTGTTACAGATTCGATCTGTCCCTGGAAACTGTCTGTTTCACTTCCAATCCTGCCAAATGGAACCAGCATCGTAGCAACCATCGCATTCCCTTTTTTGACGCTCATTTCCGTATCCGGATGGTTGGCATAATAAAAATCAGGCGCGTTGTCTACCAGTTCTCCGTCTACATACAAAGCCACCTCGTCTTTTCCGCTGTGGAAGGAAAGTTCCACCCATTGCCCTTTTGGAAGCTCATAATCAAACGAATAGTCATATCCTTCTCTTGAAAATCCGACGTTTCCGGTCTGTTTTACGGCAGCCTTAAACGAATATGTCCCATATGTTCCGAATACATCCTTTGATTCACACAGAATCTGCTCGCTTTCCGGATTTGCGCCTTCGTCCATCTTCACTTTCATGGTCAGCACCGCATTCGAACCAATCTGGTTTAACTGCCCCGGAGTTTCCAGATAACTTTCGCCGCCGTTTAATTGGACCGCTTTTCCCCCGGAACTTGCTACCTGCCTGGCATTTACCGCATTTACAAGATCAAATCCGTTTATACTGGAGTCCTCTGTCAGCGTCTTGTCAAAGGTATAGTCGGCAATCTTCGATGTCGCGTAATCCACTTCCCCCAGAATTGTTGTCCCCGGAGCCGCGCCCGTATTTTTAATTACTTTTATAAAATCCGAATAATTCCTGTCTGCCGCATCGCCCCACAGCTTAGCGCTCATAACCGGAAGCGCGTCAAAAAACCGGTCAAAGGAGTCATACTGAGAAATTCCATTTGCGCGGGTGTCAATATTGTCATGCCATACTGCAAAACAAGCGCCAAGCATCTGATCGGAACTTGCAGGCAGCGTATACGTGCTGAAATTATTCGGCTGCCAGTTGTTGTACAAATTCTGCGTATTCAGATAATCTCCGTAACCGCCTCTGCTTCCCGTCCCGCTTGGCACCATATAAAGAGAGCCGTCCAGCGTATTGATCATGTCGTAGCCCAAATCATACATCGTCTTAGGATTCGAATAACTTGTGTTCCATACATTCAGCTGAACATCTTTCACCGGAACCTCTGTCGTTCCTGATTTGTTGGAAAGGCTTCCCCACATACGGACTGTCCTGCCGGTTCCCTGTACAAAATTGATCATATCCGCTGAAAACTTCCGGAACATTTCATTGCCTTCCTGGCCTGCCGTCCCATGGTATTCATCTGTACCGATATGGATCACGGTCTCCTCGTCAAATACCGGCTCGTCCCCCTCAAAACAGTCGCTCCAAAGGCTCTTGGCAAATTCCGTTGTTTCCGGATTGCTTAAATCCAGTTCGTCAATCAGGTAAGCATGGCTTCCGCCGGTTTCTCTTTTGGTTCTGTACTCCGGAAACGCCCTGGTAAACGGAAGCGCATGCGCCGGCATATCAAATTCCGGCACAATACCTACGCCCATGATCCGGCAATCCTGAATAAAAGTACGGAACTCATCCTTTGTATAAAACATATCTTCCGAAGTCGCAGACTTACCCTCTGTATTCAGTACGCCGGACTCCAGACGGAATCCCGCATATGTCTGTTCTTTCGCTTCCTCTAAACTGCTGTAATCCTCCATAAAAATAAGATTGTCGCTTAAATGCACCTGAAAACTGTTCATCTTGTACCATGCCATATTCTCGGCAAACTGGTACAATGCATCCAGTGAAAACGGCTTTCTTCCTACGTCCAGGCTGAAAGCACGGACTTCATATTTGGGATAATCCCGTACGGTTCCTTTCGGCATGCTTCCACTTGTCTGTTTTAAAATTTGCAAAACCGTCCTGGTCGCCCAATATGCGCCGACAGACTGTTCTGCGCTTATGGCTGCCACATCGTCAATATCAATGATATAGCCCTCCTTACCAAGGCCTTCTTCTTCTGCTGAAAGCGCAAGATAAAAGTCGCCAATCCTCGTATCTGCTTTTGTGCCTGTTATAACAGGGATGTCCAATCCTGTCACATCTTTATAATCCCGGGCAAATTTCTCTGCCACATCAAGAAGCGCGCCGCCGTCCGCAATAATCCTGCTGGATGCAGATACGACAAACTTTCCTGTCTTTCCATACCACTCCTGCAGTTCCGGAATTACAGCCGGTTTTTCATTTGTTCCCATATTAGAGTAAATCCCCGGTACGGTAAATGTAAATTCATTTGTCTTATCAGATGTGTCTCCCTGGGTCACTTCATAAAATCCTTTGACCTCTTTGTCCGTCAACGGCGTATAAATTGTCCCGTCTTCTCCGACGATCTGTTCATAATCCGCGCAAAACCGTACGCTGACTCCATTCGGCGTATCCGGCATGTAAATCTCCTCATCCGAACCGGATACTGAGGGCGCCGTCAATCCGTCAAGGATCTCTTTTGCTTCACCCGATAAGCCTGCAGCTTTTGCTTCCATCGCCGGAAACTGCACCGAACCAACCGCCAAAGTCAATGTGAGCATCCACACCCCCATCTTCCTCAACTTTTTTTGCAACATAATTTTGTCCTCCCTTTTTTAGATTCCGTCAAAATATACATTTTTATTATACTCACATTCAGCAATTTATTCAAGTAAATTTAAAAAAACGGTTTCTTATTGTACATCTTCTATAATACCTTTTGGCCCGTCAGACGTTCCTGGCTTAAAATATTGAAAAATGCCAAAGCCAGCCAAGGCCAAAACTTCTTCCCTGACTGGCTTTTCATATTAAAACCTTATCTCTTATTGTATTTGCAGAAAACAAGATTATTTATTTTTTTATTTTTATATTTCGTACCTTACTGTATGTCCCATATACTTTTTTACCCATGGAATCCAGTTTATACGCCCGGATTTTCACATAATATGTTTTGCCTTTTTTTAGTTTCTTTACTGTAAATGCATTTTTAGACGTTGTTTTCGTTTTCGGCTTCCGCAACTTTTTATTTGCGGCATACCGTACCTGATAGCCTTTGGCTCCGGCAACCTTTTTCCATTTGATCTTCATTTTCCTGCCGCGCAGGTTTTTCGGTTTTTGCAGGGAAACCCGTTTCACCGAAACTTTTGACCAATGCGCATACAACACCGGATCCCATGGAAATTTTATAACGGATTGTTCCGTAATCCGGATTCCGCCTGACCTTTCCGTAAACCAGCCGTCAAAGAGATATCCCTTTTTTACGGCGTTAGGAAGCGTTCCATATACGCCGTTCTCCTCAACCTCAAGACTGCCAATGCCTGACAGCCTGCCGCCGTTTGCATCAAATCTGACTGTTCCCCTGTCGCTTCCTAAGACCCGGAACGGGATTCCCCTCTCTGCCGCAAAGGTTTGGGCAAAGCTTCCCGCCTCTCCCCAAATAGTCAATCCATCGCATCCCTTGAACGCATCCTCGCTGATTTGAACCACACTCGACGGAATCTCTGCACGAACCAAATTTACACAGCCATAAAACGCCAAAGAACCAATTTGCCTCGCTCCCTCAGAAATACGTACCTTTTGTAAATTCGTCAATTTGTTCACCCCTTCCAGATTAAGAGACAAACCAAATTTTTTCAAAGGGTTCATTGTCAGTTCTGTGATTTTCATTAAATCTTCGTCTGTAATTGCATCCATGCTCTTATTTAATTGGTTCGCTAATACCTGCGCTACTCTGTAATCTTTAAAATACCTTGCTACCCTCTCGGATGTAAGCTGCACACGAAACGATATCTTATCTTCAGTGACGGCAAAGTTATCAATTGCAATCCCCGCCTCCTTTCCACTCCGAAGTTTTAAGATAACACTGTCCTCATAGGAAGGGTAATATCTATTCTCAGGCGCTGATTCGGCCACGAACACCTCATCAAACACCAAATTTGCATCATATTTACTGTTACCATGGAATCTCGCGTCAATTCTATAAATCACTAACCCGGAGCCATTTATAACATTTTCATCAAAATATCCCTCCTTTTTCCGAAACTCTAAAACAAAAAACTCATCTCCTGAAAATGGCGTACGAATAACATAACTGTTATTGTTTTTTACTGATGACTTATTTAACGTAAAAGTACCGCTCGTCTCTATTTCCGGAATTTCATCAATCCATCCCCCATACTTGTATTTCATATATGTACTGGTCATTTGCCCCTGGGAAGTAGCCATAATATCCCAATTCCCAACATGATGTTCCTCAGCCTGATTATAATGATACAAATCAGGCGCTCCGTATATGTGGAAAACCTCATGCATCAAAACGTTTGCTCCCCTGGATTTTAATTCATTTTCCATAACGAGTACATACTCGCGCGCCTTTTTTCCATTAATTGTCTCTTTCTCAGTATAGAGCGACCATTTATGCGACCACAACAGTTCGTTCCATCCACAGCTTTCACCTGCTATTACAAAAGTAATACAATCAACATTTCCGTCGTTATCCGCATCAATATTTAAATCTCCCGGAATTGCCCCTTTTACCGCAGCGATCGCTCTTTTTAATAGAGGATGTTCTAAATCCTCCTGTTCAACCTCCGTTCCATTTTCATCAAAATAAGACAGTTCACTTCCTGCTCCCGCCTTAGGTTTCTTTTCATAAAAACTTCGATTGTGGATATCACGATACGCCGCAATGATTGTCCCCGATGATTTTGGATAGAAATTCGAAACAACTTGTGTTTCGCCATAAGACGCTTCATCAAACCATCTTTTTAACGACTTATTATTATTATTAAAGAGCCCTTCATAAAACGCGCTGTCCTGGTTACTGAATGTAACGTCAGGAAAATCGATAAAAATAACGATATTATTGACTTTTTTATTTTTCCATTTATGCGCTTCTCCGCTAAAATCAAGTCCTGTTGTTTTTATAGGCGTATCTTGTTTTAGCGGAGACGATTCATAAATATTTTTCACATACTCATCTGTAATATCGCTAAATTTAATTCGTTCAGCGTTAAAGTTATAAGCCTTCTTTCGACTTGCCTGACCCACAATCTCCTCTCCAGGCGTCAAAGCTTTACCCTGTATTTTTGCATATACATATTCGCCCGTATCATAATTTTTAACAATTATGTTACCATCATTATCGTGTATGTAATTAAAAAACTCGTCTCCGCTCATAAAACATTCTACTTTTTCACCGTCTGGCTGCTCTATTGTATAGGGTATTTTTTCAAGCGGCGCAGCATCTGCATGAAACGTTATTCCAATCACTCCGCAAACAAATATACTTAAAAAAACAATCTTTTTTATTGTCTTGCATACTATATATTTCATATCATTTATCCTTTTTTATCATCTTTATAACATAACATGCATCAGACGGTTCACGTCGTTCGCAGCCAGACGCCTACTCACCCAATCTTCGCATTCTTCCCTATGCCGCCGGTTTTTTTCAGCTTTTTCAAAAGGGCGTCGCGCGTCTTTTTATCCATTTTCTTCGCCTGCACCGTTATCTTAGAAGACGTCTTCCCAAACGCATTCTTTTTAACGGCGGGCGCCTTGTTCCCCTGCAGGACGACCTTTTTTAACTTCCCGCAGTTATAAAACGCTTTCGTTCCGATGCTTTTTACATTCTTGCCAAACGTAACGGCGCTTAAGCCGCTGCAGTTCTGGAAGGCATTTTTCCCGATACGTTTCACATTGCTGCCAAGCGTAACCGTTTTCACCTTCTTACATCCTTTAAAGGCATTGTCCAAAATTCCGGTAACCTTACAGGATACGCCGTTTAATTTTACCGACGCGCCGATTTTTACGGTTTTTGTGTTTTTGCCCTTTACTACTGAAACCTCTTTTTTCTGTGCGTCCGTCATCTGATAGGTATAACCGCCCGCAGAAATCTTTTCTCCCTTTGTAAGCCCTGTCTGATTTCCCGGATCCTGCGTATTCCCTCCCGCCGTATCCGGGATCAGGGAAGCGCCCAGTAAAACGGCAAGCGCGTCGGACAGCTGCGCCAGCGAAGCGTTTTCCTGCCCTAACACCCGTTCTGCATTCAAAACCGCCTGCCGCAGCGCCTCCACGGAAGCCGCCGTATAGCCTGCCGTATTGGAAAGCTTCTGTTTTGCGTCCGCTGCCGCGCGGACAAGTTCATCCCGTTTGGCCGATACCTTTGTCACCGGTTTCGTACCCTGTAAAAGTGCGATCGCCGCTTCTAACTCCCTAACCGTTGCATTTTCTTTTCCAAGCGCCGCCTTTGCCGCAGCGATCGCTTTCTGATAGGCCGCAATAGATTCCGCCGTAAATTCTTCTTTGGAAGGCTTATACTCTTCCGCCGCTTTTACCTGTGCGGCCAGAAGGTACTGCTTTTCTTCCGAAGCGCCAAGCACATCCTTTAACGCCGTAAGCCCCGAAACGGCCCGCTGCAAAAGCCCGCTTGCATAAACGTATTCTTCCGGCGTACTGTCCTGCCTGCCCAGAATGTTCTGTACGGCTTCCTTTGCCTGTTCAAAAAGCGCCCAGCTTGCATCCGTATAATTATCTTTCCGATAAGCCCCCGCCTCCAAAAGCTCCGCCTCCAGTTCCGTCCTGCCAAATACAGAAGGTTCATACAGGTTTAATTCCGCAATCGTGGCATGTACGCCGTCCTCATTCCCCTGCGAATCATAAATAACCAGCTTCACGCGTTTGGCCTCAATCGGTTCAAAAGAAGCCGTTTTCACATGGTTTCCCTGTCCCCATTCCGCTTTGTCCGCAACAAGCTGCACGGTCCCGTCCGGCCTGGTCACTTCAATACTGTACCGGTAAATCATGCCGTTTGTGGAATCCTGGCGGGGCAGATATGTCAGCCTGTCAATGATGTGCGGGGAAGCAAGCGTTACTTCAAAATAGTGGGGATTCTCTTCCGACAAACTGGTATCACTGCTCCAGTCCGTATGCCAGTAAGTATCTTCCCTTTCGTCAATTGCATTCTCAGCCGGACCTTCCCTGCCGTCCGCGCTGGTCTGCGACTGCGAGCAGGCGGATACCGTCATTTCCGAGTGGGGAATTGCGCCCGGCGCCGCAGGCATGGGATTCGTCCCGGTAATCACAATCTCGTCCACCTTCCCCTGAAAGCTGTCCGTTTCGCTTCCGATGCGCCCGAACGGAATCAAAAGCGTATTTACCCGGGAATTGCCCCGCTTTGCGCTCATTTCCGTTTCAGGGTGGTTTTTGTAATAAAATTTCGGGTCCGTATACACCGTTTCGCCGTCCGCATCCTTTACTCGCAGCGAAACATTCTTATTCTCCCCGCTGCAGAAGGACAGTTCCACCCATTCTCCCTCCGGGAGCTTATAATCAAAGGAATAATCATGCCCTTCTCTTGAAAACCCGACGTTTCCGGTCTGCCGGACCGCCGCCTTAATGGCATACGCCCCGTCCGTCCCGAATTTACCCTTGGATTCACACAGAATCTGTTCGCCGTCCGCTCCTTCGTCCAGTTTCACCTTCATTGTAAGGACTGCGCCCGGCTCGAGCATTTCAAACGGGGTATCCACATAGCTTGTCCCACCGTTTAATAAAAGCGCCGTTTTGCCGTTTTCCGCCGCCGTTTTTGCATTTACCGCGCCGCCGAGGGAAAACCCGTTCAGACCGGAATCCGCCTGCAGCGTATCCTCAAACGTATATCTGGCAACCGTATTCGTTATGTATTCCGCCTTTGCCCCAATCACCGTATTCGGAGCGGTTCCCGCGGCTTTTGCATCCTGTGCAAACTCTGTATAGCTTTTCTGCGCCGCACCGTCGCCCCACAGTTTTTCGCCGAATGCCGGAGCCGTATCCAGAAAACGCAAAAACGAATCGTACTGGGAAATGCCGCTGGCGCGCGTGTCGATGTTGTCATGCCAGATGGCAAAGCATGCGCCGAGCATCTGATCGTCCCCGGCAGGCACGGTATAGCCGTACTGGGTATCCTCGTACATGGTATTGACGTTCCATCTGTTGTAAATATCCTCTACCTTTAAGTAATCGTTGTACATCCCTCTGTTGTTTGTCCCGTTCGGAACCATATAAAGCCAGCGATCCACCGTATTGATTAACCCATAGCCCAGATCGTACATTTCCTGCGGCCTGCCGTAATCCACGCTCCAGATATTTGCCTGCACGCCTTCGCTCGCAACCGGGGTATTCCCTTTTTTATTGGTCAGCGATCCCCACATACGAACGGTTCTGCCCTGATCCTGGATATAGGTAATCAGTTCGTTGGAAAATGCCCGGAAATACTCGTTACTCTCTTCTCCGCCGCCATGAAACTCGTCCGTCCCGATATGGACCGTCGTCTCTTCGTCAAAAACCGGATCGTCCCCTTCCATATACTCGCCCCAGATCTCTTTCGCAAACTCAACCGCGCCTTCTTTTGTGAGATCCAGCTCGTCAATTAACGGGCGGTACTGCCCCGTCGCATTGGAATGCTGCTGCATGTTAAACCCTTCCGACATAAACTCCGGAAACGCCTTTGTAAATGCCAGCGCATGCGCCGGGAAATCCAGCTCCGGCACGATATCTACGCCGATTGTGCGGCTGTCTTTGATAAACCGGCGGAACGCATCCTTTGTATAATACACATCCTCCGAAGTCGCCGATTTCCCGTATTCATTTGTAAGCTCCGATTCCAGGCGGTAGCCGGCATACGCCTGTTCTATGGCTTCCTCCCGGGACGCATAGTCTTCCATAAAAATCAGGTTGTCGCTTAAATGTACCTGAAAGCTGTTTAATTTATACCAGGACATATTTTTGGCAAAATCATAGAGCACATCCATCGTAAACGGCTTGCGCGCCACATCCAGGTTTAACCCGCGCACCTCGTATTTCGGGTAATCTCTGGCAGTTCCTTTCGGGATGCTGCCGCCCGTCTGCTTTAAAATCTGCAGAATACTCCTGGTCGCCCAGTAAGCCCCGGCAGCCGCTTCTGCTTCTACCGTTACATAACGCCCGACGTCTAAGGTATAGCCTTCCCTGAACAGGCCCTGCCCTGTGGTAAGCGCCAGATAAAAGTCTCCGATCCTGGCGTCTTTTCTGCCTGCCGAAAGCACCTCAATCTCCATTCCCGTTATGTCCTTATAATCCTTTGCAAATTCTTTGGCTACGGACAGCAGCCCGTCGTTTTCCACTAAAATCCTGCCTGCCGCAGAAACAATAAAACTGCCTTCCCCTCCGTGCCACTCCTGCAGCGACGGGATAACCGTTGGCCTTGGGTTTTCTCCGGCGCCTGCGTACTGCCCCGGAACGGTGAGCGTAAATTCTTCTGTTTTCGCCTCAGAACCGTCCGCCGCAGTGACTTCGTAAAATCCTCTGACCGTTTTCGTTTCAAGCGGCCGGTAAATCGCGCCGTCTTCGCCAATCACCTGTTCGTAATTCGCCAGAAAGCGAACCGATCCTCCATTTCCCGGATCCGGCATGAAAATTTCCGTATCTCCTTCCGTAATTTCAGGCGCTTCGATTGCCGCCGCGATTTCCTCCGCTCCGGTACTGCGGGCCAAATCCGTCGTTTTTGCCGCCGCAGGAACCGGAATCGCACTGCAGAACAGACTAAGCGACAATCCGACAGCGGCTGCTGTCCTTCGTTTTTTCGGTAACATAAAAATACCTCCTCCTGTTTGATAGATCCACTATACATCAAACCGAGAGGAGATTCAATCGGAATCCTTCTCCTTCCCGTTAAACATTTCTCACTTGACAAACCTGTCGTCTGTATGATAACATATTTACATACCAATAGTATGTTTGGGGAGGTGAGAAAACCATGGCCAGAAATAAGCATCCGGAAGAGACCGTGCACTTCATACTGGACGCCGCATTCCGCCTATTTATAGAAAAAGGATATGAGCGCACTTCTATCCAGGACATCATCGATCAGTTAGGCGGCCTGAGCAAAGGCGCTATCTACCATCATTTTAAGTCCAAAGAAGATATTTTAGCCGCCGTGACAGAACGGATGACAGACGAATCCAACCGGACGCTTACCGCCATCTGCAGCCGGACAGACTTAAACGGCAAAGAAAAACTGAAAACTATTTTTAAAGCTTCTATCAACCGCCCCGTACAAAACGATATTTTTACAGTGGCTCCGAATTTCCACAATAATCCAAAGCTGCTGTTTTCCCTTTTACACGATACCATTGAAAACGTAGCGCCAAACTATATTGTACCAATCATCAAACAGGGAATCTCAGACGGTTCGATAGAAACGGACTATCCGGAACAATTAGCGGAACTGATTATATTAACGGCAAATGTCTGGCTGAACCCTATGATATTTGACAACTCCGAAGAAGAATCCTGCCGTAAATTCATGGTATTTAACCAGATGCTGCAGGGTTTTGGACTGGATATCGTAGACGATGAAATCTTAAGCCGGTTAAAGGAACTGACATCCATTTACCGGAACAACAAATAATACCCTGCCCTGCAATATGGGCAGAAATTTTTCAGCAAATACATACCAACGCGCGGTATGAAAAGGAGAATAAAAAATGGACAAAAAACTATTTTCAAAAGATTTTACACTGGTCGTCATAGGGCAAATTATTTCGCTATTCGGCAACGCCACCGTCCGGTTTGCACTTCCGTTATACTTATTAAACCTGACCGGTTCTTCAGCGCTGTTCGGAACTGTTACAGCATGCGCCTTTATCCCAGCCGTACTGCTGTCTCCCATCGGAGGCATTGTCGCAGATCGGACCAATAAACGCAATATTATGGTCATATTGGATTTCTTTACGGCAGCGGTAATTCTAACATTCACCCTGCTCTACAACGGGGACTGTCTGATTTTCCTTTTGACGGCTACTTTGATGCTTCTATATGGCATTGCGGGCGCATATCAGCCGTCCGTACAGGCAAGCATCCCTGCTCTGGTGCGGCAGGAGCATTTTATGGCGGCCAATTCTATTATCAATATGGTCAGTTCTTCTGCATCCTTAACCGGCCCGGTACTTGGAGGGCTTTTATACAGTACGTACGGGTTAGCGCCCGTATTGTGGATCTGCATCCTGTGCTTTATCCTCTCCGCAATCATAGAACTTTTTATTCAAATCCCGTTCCAAAAACAGAAAACCCACGGCCGTGTCTTCCAAACAGCTAAAACGGATTTTTTAGAAAGCGTCCGCTTTATCCGGACAAAAAAACCCGTTATCGGAAAAGCCCTCCTTGTCGTCTGCGGTATGAATCTGTTTTTGTCCGCAATGATTATTGTTGCATTACCGTACCTGATAACAGAAGTATTTGACTTAGGCGCATCACAGGCAAACAGGCTTTACGGCTACGCACAGGGAATTCTTGCGGCAGGCGGGCTTTTGGGCGGGATTTGCGCCGGTATTTTTGCAAAAAGGCTTACAATCCGCAAAGCAGGCAGGCTGTTAATGGCAGCCGCCGCATGTGTATTTCCCACCAGCGCCGCGCTTTTCCTGTTTTCCTCGGGAATGCTTAACTATATCGTTATAACAGCATGCTGCTTTGCCATTATGGTATTTTCGACAATGTTTAGCATACAGATGATGTCCTTTATACAGACAGAGACGCCGCAGAATTTAATCGGGAAGGTAAGTTCTGTCATACTTACAATTGCAATGTGCGCGCAGCCGCTTGGAAACGCCCTCTACGGAATCCTGTTTGAAGCTGCGGACGGCCGGGAATATGCGGTTATTCTATGTTCAGGCGTCATATCCCTTCTGACAGCCGCAGCCGCGCGAACTATTTTTAAGGATTTTTCTGAATAAAACATGATAATTCATCTGCTTCGCACCATTGCGTCGTTAAAATTTGCAGGCGATACCACCACATCGCCGTGGAAAAGCATTTTTCAAACAGGCTCTAAAGCGAACAATGTTGGCAAAGATCCGTCAGCCAGAGGACAGGGGGTGCGTTATTCTCCTTGTGGCAGGATTTTTGCCAACAGCTGCAACTCCAAACGCGTTTTAAAAATCACTCCCGTCCCCCTATCATCATATTCACTTCCGCACAAAGCATCATTATATACATCCCAAAATAAAGCCAGAGCATCAAAAGCACAACTACCGTTAAACTTCCATACATGGAAAACCCGTTGAAATAATCAATATAAACCGAAATCCCCATTGAAAACAGATTCCATGCCACCGCGCACAGCAGCGCCCCGGGAAACTGGTTTTGCAGGGTCAGCCTTCCTTTCTCCATTTCCCTGCCGTTGGGCAGCGTCCGGTACAATACCGTAAATACGCAGCCCATCAGCCCCAGCACAATCAGTCCCCGAAACCGGAAAATAAAATCCGTAGCTGAGGCAAGCAGCGGGACATACCCGATTAGCATCCCATGGATCCGGTTGCCGAATACCAAAAATACCAACGCCGCCACAACTGCAGCCAGAAAAACTGCCATGTACACTACCGCCCAAAACCGCCGGACAAGCCAGTTTCTTGTTTCCCGGATACCGTAGATAACATTCAGCCCCGCCGCCATATGCTGCACGCCCTTCGCCGACGACCAGATTGCCGTTATAGCCGTTACCGAAACAATCCCCACAGGTTTGTGGTAAACCTCATTGATAATGGATATCACAAACGGCGCAATATATTCCGGCATCAAATCATTGACAAACTCAAGCAGCATCGCTTCCGAAACCACCGTATACTGAAGCAGCGAACTAAACAATAACAAAAAAGGAATCAGTGAAATAATCAGAAAAAACGCAGACTGCGCCGCCGATGCGCCGATGTTATCCTTTCTGCATTTCTCTGCGAACCGCTTTATCATTCTTACCCATTCCCAGAACTTCATATTAATTCTCCCCTGAAACTGTAGTCAGTTCTATGCCGGAAAAGAAAAATTTCAAAATATCCTCACATGTTTTTCCTTCCGCCGCCATTGCCCCCGCGCCATTCTGGCTCATGCCAATCCCATGCCCGTATCCTCCGCCGGACATGGCGTATGTACCATTTTCCAGCGGGGTCAGCGTCGTATATGCGCTTGGGAGCAAAACCGAATCCTTTTTGCTTTTGTCCAAAAGAACCAGTTCCGTTACGCCGGCTCCAAGCAAAGCGCGGATATTGTATTCGTTCCCCACCAGAACCGTTCCTTTTTTGTATTTTAATTTCAACTGTAAAATCACGCCGCTTACGCTGCGCTTTGCCACTTTTATACTTTGCAGTTTCCCAAATTTCTTTATATTGTCCGTCTGTTTCTTGTTCCGGTTTAAAAATACAATATCCTGCGGCGTCCTTTCTTTGCGGGCGGTTAAAATATCCCGGATTTTATTCTGCGTTTCTTTGGAAGTATAATCTCCTACCGCGTTCCATCTGAAATACGGCATGGCGCTTTCATATAAAGACGCGTCCGGCGCCGCGATAAATTCGGCGAACGTTTTTTCATCCGACAAGTCCGGCTCCCCGCCGCCTTCTTTTACCAGCCCGTTATGCAGATAGCCGTATTTTGGATCCGCAGTCAGATTCCATGCGTCCCCGTTGCCCGTGACTCCTGCTGACGTGGAAAAATAATAGGCTTCCGCCGTTTCACCCCCAAACGACAATACAATTCCTGCCGTATCCCATACCGCAGCCGTCGTTTTTTCATCCCGATCCTGCTTATTGTACACCTGGTAATTGGTGGAATCATCCACATGTGCGCCAAGCGCCGCATAATCCCCGCGTTCAAGCTGGATATACGCGTAGCTTCTTGCGCATATTGCCTGCGCTTTGAGCGCCTCCGTTTCGAAACGGCTAGGCATTTCACTTGGGACGACCGAACAGAGATATTCTTCGATTGCCAGTTCGCTTACCGCAGTATAACCTTCCGGATACCGGCGCAGTTCCATGCTTCCCTGATAGCCTTTGGATACTGGGTTTCCCTCCGCGTCGCATAAAAACAGTACGCCCGATTCCTCTGCAGGCGTAAGGCAGATAAAACCGGATTCTTCCGTGCCAAGGCATTCGCTTGCTTTTATCATCGTCCCCGCAGGCTGTTCGCTTTCCTGATCCTGTTTTTTCATCCGGACAACGCCGTTTGACCGGATAAAAATATCTTCCCGGTAAGGCCCTGCGTCCTCCGCCAAAAGAAGCACGCGTATCCTGCTCAACTGCGCAGGCTCCGCCAAAAGGATAGCTTCCACCCGTTCTCCTGCCACAACGTATTCCACGCTCATATTTGCGATAACAATATCCGATACGGCTTTTTCTTCCACCGTCCCATAGGTCTTATACACCGGAAGTTCTGCGGAACGGCCTATTTTGCCGTATCCCTCTATTTCAATGGAATCCTCGTTTACAGCAATCAAATCTCCCTGTATCGTATCCGCTTTGGCCTGTACCCTCGCAATGGTTCCGTCTTCCCAGAGCAGGTCGCAGACAAGCCCTTCGGCTTTTTGCGGTTCTTCCATCGCAAGAGCAATAGCGTACTGTTCCCCCTTTGCCAAAAACTCAAGCTGGCCGCTGTCTGCATGTTTAACATAAACATTTGACAAAACGGCGCTTTCACTTTTTAAGCTGTGGACTCCTATGATAGTATTGTCTTTTATGTAAAACCCCATTGCCGTCATAGGCTCTACAGGCAGTTCATCCAATGCCAGTTCATAAGAACCGGATCCGCAGAAAAGCGTTTTCCCCTCCTGCTTTAAAATAACCTCGTCTGTTTTTTGGATGGCCGCGCCTTCATCCAGCAAGTCCAACAACTGCATATAAATTTCATTCCAGCCCGCCCTGTCTATCGTTCTTTTCTCTTTTTCATCATAAGATATATATTCCGTACTTCCGGTCTGTTCCAAAACCCATGCCACTGCTTTTGGCGTTAAAATTTCACCGAAATCCTGTTCTTTTATTTTTTCTTCCCATTCTTTAGAAGTATAATAATAGAAATCAAGCAGCCCGTAAAGTTCTTTGATCTGGACATACTTTTCGGAATATTCATATTTGTCAACGCTCTTTGTCCCGGTTTGCCCCGGGCCGAACAAAAAAAAGCATACCAGGCATATTGTGCCGATTCCCACCAGACATAATTTCATTCTATTCTTCAAAACGCACTCCTTTTTTCAATTAGGATATCGTTGCCTTTCGGGCATACCTTGATGCCTTTCGGCAGTAATAAGGAAACACCCTCCGGGTATACCTTGATGCCTTTCGGCAGTAATAAGGAAAAGAAGCTGCCGTTTCAGCAGCTTCTTTCATTTGTATGTTATCTTTTGTACTTTTATGACTTATCTTTTGTGCGGATTAAATCTTTTGTACATAGATAACATCTTTTGTATACCAGGGTCTTTTGTGTCCTTTGAGTTTGTCTTTTGATACGCCTAAACTACTGTATGGCATATATGCCCAGAGTAATAGGTATCTTCCTGAAAATCCCAAAATGCCGTTTCCTGCAATTTTGAGTCCTAGCCAAAGCCAGGTGGGTAACCGCAGCTTCTCTTCTGCCTTCCGCTGCTTAGTGGCGGCCTGGCATCCAATCGGCAATATAGGGAACCCGTAAAGAAAATGTAGGTTCAAAATAACAGGGTATCGCACACCCCAGGATTCATGTTCCATTCGTCCATAACATTATACCTTACTATTCCACATTTTTCAATGCAAAATACATAAAAAATAAGGGAACCTCATACAAGATTCCCTTATTTTGTAAAATCAATTTAGCAAATCCCGTCAAATGCTACAGCCTGCGCCTTCCGGCGCACACGGCAGCCATATTTGATCTTCCTTACAGAGTCGCAGCTTCTTCTACAATTTTCTTTAATGCGTTCAAAGCTTCATCCGGCAGCTTGTCGTAACCGTCTTTCTTGGTTGCGAAATCTTCCACTGCTTTCACACGGTTTTCCATAGCGCTCTTTAATGCGGCCACATAATCTTTGTCTTCCAGATTTGGCTTGAAGTCGCCTGTCTTGCCGGACCAGTCATACATAATCTCAATATCTTCAAACGGTCCCCATGCTTCAAAATGAGCCTTGCCTTCTACGATAGTTTCCAGTATGCCTAATGTATCGGCCGGCTTTACTTTTGCACCCATGAAGTCGCCTGTGTTTACGATATAACAGTCTACGTTCTTTTCTTCCACTAATTTCTTAAATTTCTCATAATCGTTTACCAGCGGATACGTACGGAACGGATTCGCATACGGTACGATGCGGAGTGCGTTTAAGTCTGTCCCTGCCGCAACACGCTCTGCCGTAGAAGTCTTTGTAGCCAGCGTAGCGCCCATAACGGATGCTAACGCAGAGCCTTTTAATTTTACAACCGGCGGGATGGAAGGATCCTTCATAATCCAGAAAATCGCATTTACCGGAGCGTTGATCTTATCTACGCGGTTTGGAGACCATAATTTTGACTTAATTGCACGGCCGTTTCCGTTACGGATATCTTCGGTAACAAGCTGAATCTTGCCTTCGGAATCAACCGTAGCAGAACAGTTCTGTGCGGATAACAGATATTTGTTGTCTGCGCACCCGGTCGGGTAATCTGCCGTCTTATCAAAATAAGTCGGCTCCAACGCAACCGATGAACAGGTGTCGGAATTGATGATAAACGCATCGTCATGCAGAACGGTAATCGGGTATTTGCCGTCGTGTTTTGCATGCGTCAGGGTGGATTTACCGGATCCTGACAGGCCGAATACGCTCGCTACATATTTAGAGCCATCCTGTAACGTATACTCTTTCTGTCCGCCGTGGCAGGATGCGTAACCGTTGCGGTTTGCAATCGCCCACGCCATAGTCAGGGTACCTTTCTTATGTTCGCCGAAATAACGCATGCCAAGGATGCAAGCGCAGTTCTGATCCGTATCAAAATAACATAAGGTCAGCGGATCGCTTAAGCAGCTGAAGTCAACGTCAGGCCGCTCCTGCGGTACCCACTGCGGATCGGAGAAAATATAGATATCCGGCTCTTTGCCATCTCCAACCGGTTTGGAGTTTTTGTACATTTTTACATATTCGTCAGACATATACTGGAAGTTTAACATCCAGTTATACATGATATTTTCTTCGCCTTCCGGAATCAGCAGATGCGCCTTTACCATAAATTCCGGATCCAGGCCTACAAATACTTCCGCGTGATATAAGGTTTTCCAGCGCGACTCATAAATAGCGTCCATTGCCACTTTGTCCAGCTTCGCAGCGTCTACGCCCGGCTCTCCTTTGATACGGCGTGCCGCAGCATAACGTCCTGTTACCGCACCGTCGTTGAACAGAAGAACCTTTGCGTCTTTGTCAAGGCCAAATTCTTCGCCCCTGTATACGGGCATATCCGTAACGATGGTTCCCGGGGAGTTTTTCGCAAGTTCATAAGCTTCTCTTAATGTGCTTACTTTCACTACGTTATTGCCGTAGAATGCCCCTTCGATAATAGAACGTGTTTTGGAAAAGCCCACTTTTCCGGCGCCAATTTCTTCAATTGGATAATACGCTTTTGTTGCCATGAAAATTTCCTCCTTAAACTTATATGGTGTCTGTTTTATAAAATTTCTGAAAAGATTACATCATACTTAAATATACACGATGGAAATTTTTTGTCAATTGATTTTTCAAAAATTTTATAAATTTTTATTACTGCTTTTTCATAATTGCATTTCTATTCTGCGCCCGGTTTTTCTACCGCTGCAACCGCGTCTTTCTGCATCGGGATGCGGCAGTTTTTGTTGCTTCCAAATTCTACGATTACCGTATCGTCTGAAATGTCAATGATCACGCCGTAAAATCCGCTTGTCGTCAGTACGGTATCCCCGACCGCCAGTTCCGCCAGCATAGCGTTCTTCTTTTTTGTTTCTTTTTGCTGCGGGCGGATCATAAAGAAATACATAAACGCAAATAAGCCGGCCAGCGAAATAAGCATGGGAAGAGAACTGACCGTTCCTGTCCCCGTACCTTCACTTAATAAAATAAACATAATGGTTCCTCCTAATTTCAAAATGCTAAAGCGTGTTTGAAACTGCTTTCTGCCTGGTTTACGGCACGCTCCAGACTATTGTACACAAATCTCATGGAAACGGCAAGGGAATTTGTAATTTTTTTACAAATCCTCATCTCTGTCCCCCTGTTTCATCCCGTACAGCTTTTCTTCTTTATAACTCTGGAAGCGCCCTTCTTCTATGGCGCTGCGTATTTCGGCCATCATGGTATTGTAAAAAGAAAGGTTGTGCAGTACCAGAAGACGCATTCCAAGCATTTCTTTTGCCTTTAGCAAATGCCGGATATAAGCCCTGCCGTATCTACGGCACGCCGCACAGACGCATCCTTCTTCAATGGGACGCGCGTCTTTTTCATATTTTCGGTTAAACAGGTTTAATTTTCCCCGGGAAGTATATGCGTGTCCGTGCCGTCCGTTTCTGCTTGGGTATACGCAGTCAAAAAAGTCCACGCCGCGCCCGACCGCCTCTAAAATATTTTCCGGAGTTCCCACTCCCATCAAATAAGTCGGCTTATTCTCCGGAAGATGCGGCACAACCGCCTCTAATACCCGGTACATTTCTTCATGCGTTTCTCCAACGGCAAGCCCGCCGACGGCATAACCGTCCAGTTCCATCTCCGTAATCTGTTTTGCATGGCTGATACGGATATCTTCATAAACCGCTCCTTGATTGATGCCAAATAAAAGCTGATCTTTGTTAATGGTACCTTCTGACGCATTCAGACGCGCCATCTCCTCCTTGCAGCGCAGAAGCCATCTGGCAGTGCGGTCCACGGAATCCTGTACATATTTACGATCCGCCACGCTGCTTGGGCATTCGTCAAACGCCATTGCAATTGTAGACGCCAGATTGGACTGAATCCGCATGCTTTCCTCCGGCCCCATAAAAATCTTTCTGCCGTCCACATGGGACTGGAAGTATACGCCTTCTTCCTTGATCTTGCGCAACCCGGCCAGGGAAAACACCTGAAAACCTCCGGAATCCGTAAGGATCGGCCTGTCCCAGCCCATAAATTGATGCAGGCCTCCCAATGCGCGGATTAATTCATCCCCCGGCCTGACGTGAAGGTGATACGTATTGGAAAGCTCCACCTGCGTGCCAATCTCTTCCAAATCCTCCGTAGACACCGCGCCTTTAATCGCCGCCGCGGTCCCGACATTCATAAATACCGGCGTTTTAATTAAGCCGTGCACGGTATGAAAATCCGCCCGTTTTGCGCCGCCGTCTTTTTTTATGATTTTATATTCTGCCATAGCTTCCCCTTTCCGCCTTGTCTGTTTCCCCTATCATATCATGTTGCCAGCCTTTTCACAAGAACCGGGTGTTGATTTTTCCTTCACAATCTTCTAAAATAGTTACTGTTCACACCCATGGCGTTCACAGTAACGAATCCGGCCTATTTAAAGCTGCTTTACGGCAAGAGGCCGGATTCTGGCCCCATTACTGTATTGGCCTGTGGCCGTGCA
>OFGG01000837.1_pt1 | contig 23376 bp, 12 predicted proteins | sample 1521701 | NCBI WGS metagenome assembly OFGG01 (sample SAMEA3504081, study PRJEB24116) | mouse gut metagenome | biome: mouse gut; feature: mouse-associated habitat; material: faeces | place: Denmark | collected 2011
TTTTCCCATCTTGCATAGAGGCTGATGCTCTTGCTGGGTTTATAGGTCTCTCCTTCTGTTCCGATAAATACCTGCCTGTCAGTGTACCAGCCCTTGAAAATATAGCCCTCACGCTCTGCAACCGGGAGCTTCACACTGCCGCCCTTTACTACTTTGACGGATACATTCTTTGTTTTTCCACCGTTGGCATCATACTTGATGGTGTAGGTGTTTAAGGTTTCACCGGAATTATCGCCATCCTGCGTATTATCTCCTTCATTTCCTGTATTTCCATTGTCTCCTGTATTGTTATCCTTTGATTTTTCCCACTTTGCATAGAAATCTGTGTCTCTTGTAATACGGTATGTATCATGGTATGCCCCTGCGAACTGCGTCAGGGAATCATCCAGGTACCAGCCTGTAAAATCATATCCCTCACGTTCCGGCATGGGGAGGTAAAGGCTTCCGTCCTTGATAATGGTAAGCTCCTTTGTCTTGATCGTGCCTTTCCCTGCATGGAAGGTCACTTTACAGGTTTCGGGATCAGTGTCAGTATCAGAATCCTTCCCTGCTTCCTTCTCCCAAAGGGCATAAGCTGTCATATCCTTAACCGCTTTCATTTCACTTCCGGGGATTCCAAGTAAGATACCACCGTCTTTTTCTGTATACCAGCCAAGGAAGCTGTAACCTTCTTTTTCAGTCTTCGGCAGACGGATGGTATCACCTTTTGCCGCCTTGATTGATTTAACTTCCTTTCCTCCGTCTGCATCAAAAGTGATCGTTACTTTCTCTGCTTCCTTTTTCTCAAAATGAGCCTTTAATGAAATATCTCCCTGTACCGTAAACTCTTCCCCTGCCTGTCCGATACAGATATTCTCATCAGAAGCTAAGAACCAGCCTAAGAACTCATAGCCTGTCTTACTGCAGGCAGGAAGGATAATTGCGCTGCCTTTCTCTGCAGAAATGCTTTTCCTTGCAATCTCGCCACCGTCAGCGTCAAAGGTAACTGTGCAGATGACCGCTTCATCTTCCTTCTTTTCATAACGTGCTTTCAGGGTAACATCGGCAGAGACAGTGTATTCTTCCCCTGCTTTCCCGATACAGGTATCTCCATCATACCAGCCGATGAATCCGTAGCCTTCCTTCGTGCAGTTTGGAAGAGAGATTGTATCTCCTGCCCTTGCAATGACCGTTCCGCCCTCCATCTTTCCACCGTCCGCATTAAAGGTGATCGTGCAGGTGGCAGCTTCTTTCTTCTCATAACGGGCTATCAAAGTCACATCATCAGAGACAGTGTACTCTTCCCCTGCCTGTCCGGCACAGGTATCTCCGTCATACCAGCCGATAAACTCATAACCTTCCTTCGTGCAGTTTGGAAGCGTGATTGTATCGCCTACTTTGGCAGTAATGTCTCCACCTTCCATCTTTCCGCCGTCTGCGTCAAAGGTGACTGTTGCGTCTGTCTTTTCCCATGCGGCATAATAAGAGGTATCTTTCTGGGGTGCATAATGCTTCTCCCCTGCGTTTCCTGCAAATACTGTCAGATCTTCATCCCCAAACCAGCCTTTAAAGCTGTAGCCATTTCTGGAAGCATCCGGGAAAGCAATGTTTGCCCCGGGGATCACCTGTGCGCTGTCTGTCCTTCCTTCCCCGTCATTATAGATATAGGTAAGGGTGACAGGCTCTTTTGCCTCCCACTTCGCATAGAGGTAAAGGTTCCCTGTAAGGCTTGTCTCCTGCCCCGGCGCATAATCGGTTCCTGTTCCGTCCGGCTCTGTGTTCCACCCGGCAAAGTTATAACCAAACCTTACGATATTTCCCATGAGCGGGAAAAGCGCTTCCTGGTCCATGATGGTCACTGTGTCTTTACTGGTATACTTATTCGGATCGGAACACATATCGCTTGACCCTGTGGGGCTGTTGTTGGCATCATAGCTGACTGAATATGTCCTGGGTACTTCTGCAAGGTAGAGGTTTTCTCCCCGCTTTTCCGTACAGTAATCCGGGCAGTGCCATACGAACTGTTCTGTGCTTGCATTTTTATGGTACAGTGTGCCATCGATCAGCACCCTGCCCGGCTTGATGCTGTCAAAGCCGCCAAGCACGAAAGTTGAGGTGCTTTCGAAATCTTCATCCAACAGGATGGATGCGCCTGTATTGTAAAAATAGTGGATGTCACAGGGTTCATAGCCTATGGAAAGGTTATCTTCCATGACGATATTCCCGGATAAGATGATCCCGGTCTCATTCATGTAGCAGATTGCGCCGCCCGCATGGCTGCGTTCTTCTGAAAGGTTTCCGGTAATAGTGCAGTTTCTGATGACAAGCGGAAGCTCCCCTTCCCCTTTGCCTGTCTGGACCGCACTGCCACGCCCTGCCATGTTCCCGGTAATGGTGCATCCGGTGATATGCGCCAGATGTCCTGTGCCGGTATAGATCCCGCCGCCATCGTAAGCGGAACGGTTGCCCTCGACCAGACAGTCCGTTACCGTCAGGGATGCGCTGCTGGAAATGCCGCCGCCTGTGGAGCCTGCTGCATTTCCTGTGAAAGTCATGTTGGAGAGTTCTGCGCTTCCTCGGAGTTCCACTCCGCCGCCCCATGTTGCATAGCAGTTCCTGATGGTGCCGGATGTGGCTGCCACATGGGAATCTTTCCCTGACTGGATGCCGCCGCCAGCCCCTGCTGTATAACAGTTCTGGATCAGCCCGCCATCCATGGTAAGGCTTCCCCCATGTACGATATGTAACGCCCCTGCTGTGTGGAGCGTCCTGCCGCCGCTGCTGCCATCATCCTCATCTGTATTATAATTATTCTGTAAGACAGTTCCGCTCTCCATAGTGTAAGAGCCATCCACGTAAATCAGGGGGCTGTTCCAGACTTTGCCAGAATTGTTGAAATCACTATCCAATACTGCGCCGCCATCAAAGATGATATCCTGTGTGGTCAGGCTGCCTCCACTGACTGCAAGCAGGACAGTGTCAGTATTCATACCGTAGCTTTTCCCGGCAAATCCATCTTCCCGGCTGATTGTTACCGGGTTCCCTGCATCCTCGCTTTTCAGGGTGATGTTATCAGCAGTAATCTCAAGTGTGCCTGATACCCGGCAGTCTCTAAGGACAGTGATCGTGTCGCCTGCCTGTGCGTTTGCAAAGGCTTCTTCCAGTTCCTCATAACTGGTATCGCCAATCCTTGCCTCATAAATGACCGTAATGTCCTGCTCCTGATTCGGCTTCCAGTTAGCATACAGCCACATATCCCTTTCCGGTGTGTACTCGCTCCCGGCTGTTCCTACAGCCTTGAAGGTATGCACATTTCCACTTTCGGTTACATCCATCCAGCTTTCAAGGTAATGCCCTTCATAAGATGCATCCGGCAGGATAATACTTTCCCCTTTGGGTACAGTGACGCTCCCCGTCTCGCAGGCTCCCTCATAGGCTTCAAACCTGACCGTATAGGTCTCTTCTTCCTCCGCCGCCCTGACAGGCAGTGGAATGCTCCCAAACACTCCTGCGCCAATGGTGGATAACATGGCGGCACACAGGAGAAGTTTTGAAAATCTTCTTTTTCCTCCCATTTTTTCCTTCCTTTCTTTTTTATTTTAATATCCGGCAGGGATGCAGACGGGGATTTCTGTTTCCCCGGACTGCCCTGCCTATAATTTCAGGGGCAGAGCCCCTGTGCTCACAATACGCTGTATCTCAGCGCAGTTTTTCCACACCACCTCCTTCCAGCCAGCCCATGAAAGAACATAACTGCCTGCTGTTATGCGCTTTCATGGAATGGCTGCTTTATTTTGCAGTTTCAAAACACTTTGCTCCTTTGCAGTTTTCCATTTAATAAAAAAAGCCAGTACCCATACGGGATTTTCATTTGCCCAGCCCCCTACTGGCAGGGAGTATGCAGGGCGGGATGGCTGGTCCGCTCCATAGCCCGTAACAGGGAGCGCTTCCTTTTCCCTGCCCGTCCTCCGGCGTGCTGTTCCGGCTGCCCTCACCGGGCAGAAGTATCATTATGGCTCCCCTTAGGGCTTCCTGCCATGGGAAGCCCCGCACCGGATGCCGCTTGCTGCCTTCCTTCTCCTGTTACGGTCTTTCGGTCTACCCCATATGGGGCAGGCAGGTCATGGCGAAGCTCCTTGTCCGGCGCAACTTATTCAAGGGGAAACCTCTTAAAGCCGCTGCATACTGGTATTCAGTTGTCAGGTTTCCTACATTCAGGCGGAAAGCCCCAGGCTCTAAACGTCAGGTTTTTAACCATGTTTGAAAGCCTGTAATAAGCATACCGAATCCCGCTCCATTTTTTTAGGCATAAAGATGCCTATTTGAAGAAATTTTGGATATGTTTGTTCCTATTTTGGTTTTCCGTTTATGAAATGCTCAAATACAGGCAAAAAAAGAACGCTGCCCCTGTTTCAGGACAACGCCCTCCCTAAAATTTAGAGATCGCTTTTGTATATTCAAAACTGGAAACTAAAACTATCCTTTCTATGTGCCGCTCCCTATAGGCACTTCTCATTCCAGATACTGCTTATGTAATTTAAATACGGAATCCACGATCCCGACTGCGTACCTTATCTCCTCATCGGATTTATCCCTGGCCAGCTCATAAAACATCTCCCGGCAGAACAGAGTACTTTCATCCTCCCCCTGTGTATCGGCAAGGCTCCCAAGGGAAACGCCCAAAGTCTCGGCGATCTTAATTACCGTCTCCATGCGGAATCCCTTCTGCCCTCCCTCCATCTTCTGCACCATCTTGAGGGATAAGCCTGCAGCCTCTGCAAGCTCCTCCTGTGTCAGACCTTTCTCCTGCCGGTTCCTGCGGATGCTGCTGCCGATTCTGTAATAGTACACCTCACATGAGACCATCCCCATCTTCCACAGCCCCTTCCTAAACCTTATATGCAGCCACCTGAAGAGTATACAAAACTATCCTTAGGATTGAACGAGGCTTTCCTTTGTTTTTGGTTGGGAAAACCGCAAATTCAGACAATGGGGATGACAAAATCCGCCAAACAGCTTCCATACAGACCATAACCACTGCATCCCCCAATTTTTTTACCCATAAAAAAATACAGCCTGCCATAAACAGGACTGTATCTATAAATTTTTGAAGCTATTCTTCTTCCGGGAGCAGTTCAAAACAATATCCCACACTCCGCACACACCGGATGTTGAAAGATGAGCAGGGCGAGGCAGCGAACAGCTTTTCCTTTAAGTGGCTGATATGGTAGCCAATGGTGTTATTCTCAATATCCTGTACATAATCGCCCCATACATTCTCATAGATCTGCGCATAAGTCATCACCCTGCCCTGGTTGGCGGCAAGAAAAGTAAGGATATCAAATTCCTTGGCTGTCAGGCTGATCTCTCTCCGGTCACGAAATATTTTCCTGCGGTCAGGATAAATTTCAAGCCCCGGAAGACATAATGCCGATTCCATCCTTACCTCATATCTCTTAAAGTCCGGGTGCTTTTTTACCACTTCCATCATTTCATTAAAAATATTTATTTCGCTGTCATTAAATTCCAGTACAAGTATACGCCCGATATTATCACCTCTTCTGTTTCTGATCATATTTTATCTTGCTCGTGCATCTGCTGACAGTTCCCAATAATCTTATGCCTGACCTGACTCTTACATATCCTCCAACTTAATACTTATACAATTCTACATAAAGACATGATGGCACATCACCAAAACTGATCATCATTTGTTCATCCCCGTTTAATGTTCTTGCCGGAATCCATTCCCCTTTTTCAAATTTTCCATCCTGCAGCTTTAAAACAGCGACCTTTCTATTTTCACCCATCATGGCGGAAAAAACTATCCTGCTCATCATTCCGGCAATCAGAAACTGGTTTTCACTCAATTCAAAAATCACACCTGCCGCCAAAGGTTTTGCTGTTACTGTAGGCATATAATCAATAACAGCCTGATAGTTTTTAAACCGGAAATATGTTCCCAAATCCGTTTCCGATTTTTTCACATAACACTGCATACTGCCCGTTCCTCTGTATTTGAGGTACAAAGGTTCCAGGTTCTGCAGAAGGCTGTAAGTTCTGCCCAAATATTCCCTGCCGCCTTCCGTCATAAACACTGCCGGATTAATATTCAAGGCTGCCATTACTTCCGCCGATGGTTTTTCCACTTCTTCCGGCAAAAGCCCCAAGTCTTCAATCCCAAAAGGCGAATAACAAATTGCATGAAACTTCATAAATGCATACAGGCAGTAAGAAGCTGTTGCTGCATCCTTTCTCACTTCCGGAATAAACAGCGGATTGCCCGGATAGCTGTAGGATTCCATAATATCCACTGTATATGGCACATAAATATCAGGAGCCAGCGTAAACAATGAAGGGGCTGCTATCTTCCATATCCGGTGTACGTCTTTCACCGGACCACCGGAAGGATAAGAACCTGCATACCAAGGGTGCTGCTTCAGCCATGCATTGGTATAACAGGGAACAGGATATGCCTCCTGCCCTTTAGAAGTAATCTTCTCCAATGCCGCAGCGAAATAGTATGCCATAAAGTATTCTCCGGCATCTTCCCCGAATGCTTCCGTCCACGTGCCTGTCATTCCATACTCTTCCGCCATTTTTTCCGGTATCTGCATGGCAAATTTTTCTTCTGCCGCCTCACTGTAATCCCGGTTGCTTCCAAGCAGCCCCACCTCATTTTCTACCTGCATGGCAATTACCGTATTATGTCCTTCATCCTGCTCCCGGATATGCCTCATGAGATTTGCAAAAGCTGTTGCATCTTTTTCCACCGCAGCATCACAAAACGGGGAAATCGTATTTAGCTTCTCCTGATTTATTTTCTGCACCCTGAAATAATTCCGGCTGTCCTGTTTCATCCACCCCGGTACATACATGGACTCTCCATTCTTCCACAAACCAAACCATAGAAATACAAGCTTTGTATTCCGCTGCCTTGCCTGTCCAAGCAGACCGTCTATCATCTCATATCGAAACATACCTTCTTCCGGTTCTATCTGCTCCCAATATATGGGAACGAGAAGCGTATTCAGGTGAAGCCCTTCTATTTTATCCCATACACATTTTTCCATATATTCCAGACTGCTGGCAGAGGAATTGTGCACCTCTCCGGCATAAGCAAAAAAAGGTGCGTTTTCCACATATAATGTTGGGATTCCATTTACTATTTTTATCTCGGGTATTCCTCCCGCTTTTTCTATTGCCGACATATAATCCAAACAACCTCCAATTCTAAATTATCTACTGCCTACTTAGCTTTCATGCTTCCATATATATACCGCTCATTACTTTTCTATCATATGCAACAGGCGCATAACAGCTTTCTCCAAATCCTCTCTGGAAACCCTTCCTTCCCGGTATCCCTGCAAAATCTGCCTGATTACCGGAGGTCCTCCGGGCATCACAATATCATTGCCTGCCGCAACAGCATCCGCACCGTCCACCACTACATCCATATCACCCCAGTCTGTGACAACCGCACCTCGATATCCCCATTCCTCTTTTAAAATATGGGTACAAAGGTCTGCATTCCCGGCGGCAAACACACCGTTGATCTTATTAAAGGAAGTCATCAGACAGGCTATGTCCGCTTCTTTTACCAGCATTTCAAAGGGTTTCAGATAAATCTCCCTTGCCGCCCTTTCACTTAAGATGGAATCTGCCGCATCATAATTCTTATTGCTGCTTCCCCGGCGGAAAGTTTCCTGTTCATTCACTGCAAAATGCTTCGGGCATACCAATACCGGATGATTTTCCTGCACCCCTCTTGTTACCTCACAGGCACAGATCCCGGTCAGATAAGGGTCTTCCGAAAAATACTCAAAGTTTCTCCCGCCCAGAGGGTGTCTTAGCAGATTTACAGCAGGTGCCAGCCAGATATCAACCTGCTGCTTTTCACACTCTGCGCCCACAGCGTTACCGAATTCATACCATATACTCTTATTGAATGCACAGGCCATCAGCATTTCCGATGGCCATGCCATTTCCCCAATCCCTGCCGGTCCATCCTTATAGAAAACAGAATAGATCCCCGCATCCTCAATTGCCGGTGATACATAACCATTATATCCGTCCGGATGGCTGTTGGTTGTAACCGGTTTCCCATCCTGATCAAATATTGTCTTCGGATCGCTTCCATCCCCAAAAGCAGCAAAGGGTGTTCCGGGGCCATATCCCACACAAAGCGCCGCAAGCTGTTCCACTGTCAGTTTTTTTATCTTTTCCGGCCTGCTCCCATCAACTGCAGAAGCATCGGCAGAATCTGTTATCCAGATATCCTCCGCAGCCACAACAATCTCCGGCAGATGCAAAGCCCGACCGGCCTCTTCCGGCTTTCTTAAACAAGTCAGAAATTCCAGCTTATCCCTGTTGCACGCCCGAATGCCAAGACGGTTTACGCACTGCTTTATCTGGATATCCTTGCTGACCCTCACCACCGCAGCATCTTTCGTATTTCGTGAAGAATTTCCGGCCAGAATCCGATAATTCCCCTGCCGGATCAGATAAGCCGCCTTCTCTTCCTCATAACTGCCCCATTCTTTCCATGGAACCATAAGACAGATCTGTTCTTCTTCTCCCGGCTGCAGAAGCCCTGTCTTTTCAAACCCTTTTAATTCCTGAAAAGCGTGTTCATATGTACTGCTGTCGTTTGCCAGATATAATTGTACCACCTCTTTACCGGCTGTACTTCCTGTATTGCTTACACAGACCCGGACTTCGATGCCCTCCTGCTTTTGGGCAGCGCCAAGACACCTTATTTCAAATTCCGTATAGGATAGCCCATAGCCAAACGCATACAGCGGCTTCTTTGCAAAGGTATCAAAATACCGGTAGCCTGCATAAATGTCTTCCCAGTAAACAGTGACCGGACTTTTCGCATACCCTGCACTTCCGTTTTCCGCCGCATTTAACCCATAACTTTCGTAGGTAAGCAGGTTTTCTTCCTTTTCCTTATCCCATGAGAAATGTCTGGCTGCCGGATAATCCTCATATTGCTCTGCAATGGTAAATGCCAGCCTGCCGGATGGATTCACGCCGCCGGTAAGGATATCCGCCAGTGCCGCAGCTCCTTCCTCTCCTAAAATCCCGGCAAACAGAATACTCTTGATTTGAGGATATTCTTCCGTCCATGATAAATCCGTCAGCCCATTGGTATTTAAGATCAGCACTACCTTTTCAAAATTTCTGCATATCTGCCCTGCCAGAATTTTTTCCGAATCTGTCAGGTAGTAATCCCCCTGTAAATGTCTGTCACACTCCTCACCGCCGGAATTCCTTCCAAGGACGAAAACGGCTGTATCTGAAAACTGTCTGGCGGCCTCCATCCGTTCTTGCGGGATTTCATATTCTTCTGTTGGCGCATGGTACTTTCCGAAGATTTCATACATGACACCACTGGTAATCACTTTCCCTATATCAGCCCAGTCAAATTCATCTTCCTTTGTTGTCTCTTCCTTTGAAATCTGCTCCCTGTAATACTCTTTCAGACCGGGTTCTGCACTGATACCTCTTTTCTCGCATTCCTCCAATATATTTCTGCATCCCGATTTGTGAGCCGCTCCCGAACCGTTCCCTGAATAAATCGTGTCGATCTGGGCTCTACCAAAAAAAGCTGCTTTCTGCCCTTTAAAAAAAGGAAGAAGCTGTTCCTCATTTTTCAGCAATACGATTGCTTCCTCTGCGATCTTCTTCGCCACTGCCCTGTTGTCCATTCTTACCTCCTTTCGGGTTCCCTGTTGCCATCTGCCATATTCCTCATCCATACGCAGACATTCCGGCTTTCTATCTGACAGCCGCTTTTGCATAAAATGCCCTGTCTCTTCCTTCTATCCATCCGTCATTCTTTACCGTATATTCCCCTGTAAGCCGGATATCCTCAGAAGAACTTCCTATCTCCATGCCGATGCTCCCCTTCTCAACTTTCCAACGCATATCTTTGTCAAGGAATGCCATCTGGCTTGCCAGAACCTCAAACACCACTGTCTTTCTCTCTCCCGGCTTCAACGATATTCTCTTAAATCCGGCCAGTTCTTTTACCGGTCTTGTCATGCTCGCATATCGATCAGTCAGATAAAGCTGAACTACTTCATCCCCTTCATATTCTCCTGTGTTGCATACTGCCGCTTCGATCCGGACGCTCCCCTGTGCGTCTATTTCCTTCTCTGAAATCATCAGGTCTGAATACGCAAATGTAGTATAGGAAAGGCCATGCCCGAAATAATATCTTGGCGTATGGGGCATATCCACATAGTTTACAAATCCGATGCTCTCCCCCTGATGCCATGCCGAGCCATTGGGATGATTATAATAGACAGGAATCTGCCCTGCATGGTAAGCCACAGATACCGGCAGTTTTCCGCCCGGATTGTATTCTCCAAGCAGTGCGCTGACTACCGCTTCCGCACCTGTTTCCGCCGGGCTCCATGCCTCTAATAAAGCATCCAGACAGGCATCTGCCGTATCACTGGAAACAGGTCTTCCGTCAAAGTGGACCCCGATCAGAGGCTTCCCGAATTCTGCCGCTTTCCTGATAAATGCCTCCTGACAGGGTGGAAGATTGATATTACATGCGTCTACGCCTTCCCCCATGGACGCCATAGAGCAGGTTCCATGTTTTCCCCCAATGGTCAGGATGACCACATCTGCTTCTTTTACTGCCAGAAGCGCCTCCTCAAAGCGGGATTCATCTGCACCGGCAATGGGATAACCGTATGCATACCTGATTTCCGTTTCCGGCATCCGGCTCCTCATCTCTTCCAGCAGGCTTCTGCATTCCGGTTTCTGGCGGTGCAGTATTGCGTCAAACTCTTCCGTCTCATCCGACTGGATATTGGTTCCCGGTATTGTTTTGATCTTGTCCGCATCCGCCTGAACTACGCCGCTCACTCCGGCAATGGAATTGGCAATCGCATAAGTGGATTCCATCATGCACATATGGGTATAACCGCCAAAGAATTTCCTTGCACAATCGGCATGAGGCCCGATCAGGGCAATTTTCTTCTTATCCCCCTTTAACGGGAGAACCCCGTTATTTTTAAGCAGCACCAGAGATTCCTTTGCGGACTGCAGGGATATCTCTCTATCTTTCCCTTGGCACACAGCTTCCTTAAGTTCCTCTCCCGCAAGGGCATAGGGATTCTCAAACAATCCCATGCGGAACTTTGCAGTCAGGACACGCAGCACCGCTTTATCAAGCAGCTCCATATCAATTTCGCCGCTTTCAAATTTCCTTTTCAGTTCCTCCCCATAGCCGGTAGTACTGGGCATCTCGATATCCATTCCTGCTTCCATACAAAGAAGCCCTGCATCCGCTTCACTCTCTCCCACATGCTGTACATGATGTACTCCGCTGACAGCGCCATAATCGCTGACACAAAGCCCTTCAAATCCCATCTCATCCCGCAGAAACGTCTTTAAAAGTGTGTATGATGCAGACATTGGCTCCCCGTTGATAGAATTATAACTGGGCATGATCCCTTTCAGACCAGATTCTGCAATGGCTGCCTGAAAGGGTTTCCCATATATCTCCTTTAAAAGACGCACCGGCGTATCAGAGTGGGTTCCATGGATTCCGCCCTGTGAATTATGAAAAGCCAGGAAATGCTTTGCCACACTCTCTGTCTTTCGTCCGGCATTCTCCCCTTTCTGAATTCCTCTGGTATAAGCAGCCCCCATTGCCGAAGCCAGCACAGGGTCTTCCCCATAGGTCTCCCCCTGCCGCCCCATACGGGAATCTCTTGAAATATCCAGCACTGGTGCCAGCACATGGGTAATACCGCAGGCCGCTTCCTGCCTGCTTACGATTTCGGCAATCTTCTCTTCCAGTTCCGGATCAAAGCCGGAACCTCTCCCAATCCCTGCCGGGAAACTGGTGGTATCCTGAATAAATGCTCCGCATAACCCCTCCATATGGAAAATAGCCGGGATGTGATGCGGACTGTTATCCATTACAATCTTCTGCACGCTCCTCTGCCACTGTGCCACCTCTTCCAAAGTCTCTATCCTGCGCATTTCCAAGGTGCTGACTTCCCCGATTCCAAAAGGTGTACCCTCCGCAATCTTGTCCATATCCTTAAAGTTTTCCCCGAAAGGGAAAATGCAGTTGACCTGTGCCATTTTCTCATCAAGACTTAATTCTGCCAAAAGAGCGGCAGCACGTTCCTGTGGTGTTTCATTACAATCCAGATATTGTTTTCCCATATCTCTTATTTCCTTTCTGTCCTTTTAATATTTTTTAAAAAATTTTGAGTTAAAATCTCATGTAATGTTATATCCTGCCAACTATCTGTTTTCTTCTACAGAATCACTTCAACCTCATGTTTCCTGCCATCTTTAAAATCTGGTAAAACTGATCCGGAAACGGCAATGCCATCCACCACGATTTCGGCAGTTCCGTTTTCCAAATGTTTCGGATTTCTGATGACAATATGGTAATCCGCTCCCCTGAAATGCCTTGTCATCTCTGCATGTTCCCAGGCGGAAGGAAAACAAGGCTCTATTCGAAGCCCGTCATAATCATGCTTTACCCCCATGATCCCCTCACACAGCCCCATAAGGCACCATGCAGACGTACCGGTAGTCCATGACTGATAAGATTTCCCATAATATCCCGGATTGGTGGAATAACAGTTGGTAAACACATAGGGTTCCGCCCCTGACTGTATGGAAGGGTTTGTATCACTGTCCGGCATGATCTTCTTTAAGGTTTCCACTGCCTTGCCGCCTCTCCCGGCCTTGCAGTCCATCAGAATCTTAAAGCCTGTGGCATGACAGTACACGCCTCCATTCTCAAACAATCCCGGCAGCATACCCGACATTCTTCCCACATTGGGCGAATATTCGGGATATGGCGGCATATTTAAAGGAAAACCAAAATCATGCTCCATGCTGTCTACTGCCTGCAATACCAGAGGAAGTTTCGATTCGTCCGCCACGTCACCGAGTACCGCCCACGTCTGGGCATTCAAATAAATTTTGCTTCCGCCGCTGTCTTTTGAACCGATGTTCTCCACCGGGCTTAAAGCCCTCATATACCATCCGCCATCCCATGCTTTCTCATTAATGCACTTCTTCAGAGTCTCATATTCTTCTGCAAGCGTCTGTGCATATTCATGTTCGCCATATTTTTTCATCAATAATTCCAGCTCTTTTAATGCAAGACAGAACTGATGGGAGAGCATCACTGATTCCGCTTCCGGATCGGTGGTAACATTCAGCGCATCATTCCAGTCCGCAAAATAAATGCGTACCAGCCCGTTTCTCCCTTTATCGGCAATCAGCCTGTTCACAGCCGCCTTAACGTGTTCCAGCATGGCTGCTTCCCCTCCATCCTGCCATGAAATGGGTTCCTCAAGAAGGGAAAAATCACCGGTTTCTTTGATCAGCCGGCATACTGCCCAGATGATCCAGAAGGGCTGGTCGGAATACCTTGTATCATCATAAGGATACCATGTCAATACCCCATGTCCATCCTGAAACTGATGCCTTAAGCATTCCAGTATTTCCTCTTTTGCCTTATCCTGCCTGTAATTCAATAATGCTGCGGCAATCTGCAGATTATCCCTGACACCCTTTTTCCCGACAATGCAGAAATCCACCTGTTTCTTTACCCAGTTATTCATGATGTGGTTGATCTTTTCATCCGGCGTCTGCACAGACAGAGAACCGTATTTATGGTAATAATAATCCTGCGCTTTCCGGAATTCCTGTTCCACAGCTTCCCTGCTTAAAATACCGGAAACTGCCTGTCTTGCCTCCTGCCGGGATTCACTGATCCCAAATATCAGGTGAATTTCTTTTGATTCACCAGCCTGAAGGGTAATCCTGTGCTGCAATACACCGCCCAAAATAAAAAGCGCCGCCTCGGAGTTCGTACAGTCTCTTCCCCCAACCACCACATCCGGACGCTGGAACAGTGCACAGGCAGAAGCATCCGGCTGTGTGATCGTACTTGTGGAACCGCAGAACTTTGTCAGATCCCCGTCATATGCATATACCGGCTCCGATGAAGCCAGAAAGCCATGATATCTGTCATGGGGTGCAAAGGGATGGGAAGAATCGCAGTAAATCCCATTCAGTTCCCTGTCAAAATCTGTTTTCATACACCGGTACATCTCGTAGTATCTTGGGTAAGAAAATCCTTCCAGATAGAAGCTTACTGCCGGAAAGATGCTTAAAGTCCTCTCCCTTTCACCCGTATTTTGAATACTCAGGCTCCAGATTTCATGAAATCCTTCCTGCGGCACAAAAATCCTCCATGAACTTTGTATCTCATGGTACTTTGACTGTATCAGAGAATACCCGATACTATGCTTACACTGATACTCTTCCACTTCCACATTCAAAGGTCCAAAACCTACATTCCAGCAGGAGCTGTCTTCTTCATCCCGAAGGTATATATATCGTGCATCATCCCGGTTGACCATACACATATCAGCTTTCTCACTGAGATAATAGCTGCGCCCATGACCAATCTGTGAAACCTGTGCGCAATACCGGTTTTCATTCCATAAATAATTATACCAGTATCTGGGTGTCCTTGGCTCTTTTATGATACAGGCATTCCCATCCTGCGAAAATTCATAAATCCTGCTGTTATCAGGACGATTCTTGGTATTTTTCATATTTGCTTCCATGCTCCTTTTTTCTCATATTTCGCAACTTCCCCTAAGTGTGCCTGAATTTGCATCTGTCAACATTAATTATCAAGCATGCTTTATTTTAACAATATAAACATCTTGCGTATTGTAAAATACCATTCTCTATTACAATATTCTATCAACTTGCCCTTTACTCACTATCACCATTTCTCTATTTTCAAACATTCCGGTCACATCGAAATATTTTGATAACCCGATGTGACCGGAATGCCTGTATAACAATATTCATTCCTTTACTTTACGATAATTCAATGCCAGCTTACTGAAAAAATCTTCAAGTATCATCCTGCTGTCAATTCTGCGGTATACTCTGATTTTCCGATAACCAGTATCATGCACATATGTTAATTTCTGATCAAATCTTGGTGCCTCTCTCATTTCATAATTGTATTTATTATCATGGAGAAGTACTCCCACTGTGCAGGAATCACCTAATCCCCATGATTCTCCGGATGTCCAGTGGGCATTGGGGGAATCATTAAACTCTGCAAGCTGCCGGAAAAGATATTCTCCTATCCTGCCACATGGCCGAACTTTATATTCCAGTTCTGCAATTCCCGTAATCACCTCTGTGACACAATCTGCCGGAATCTGCCAAAGCTCCAGATTAGATTCCATAACAATATTGGCAGCAGTGACATCATTTCCCGCATTGAATTCCATACCACCATCCGGATATTTCTCTCCTCCATTCCAGATAACCGTCACACGTCCTTCAATTTCCGGATGCTCCAGCAATGCACACGCTATATCTGTAATCGGCCCCATACAAAGTACATATAAAGGCATCGTATCATCTGACAAAGCCTCACGCACAATCAGCTCGGCTCCCTCTGAATACTCATATTCTGTCGGAGATACAACCGCTTTTTCTGCACCTTTATACACTTTAACGTCTGATTCCATGATATCAACGATTTTGCAACACTCTTCATAACTGTCAAGCATAGAATGCACAGAATGAAAGTTTCCAAAATGTGCCCCAATAATGCCTTTTACAATAAATTTCTGTGTTAATAAAGCATGTACGATTGCAAATTGGTCATCTGCCTCGTTTTTGGCATCTGAATCAATAATAACCCTGATCTTCTTATTCTCCGGGCAATGGTAATGATATTTCACGTCGCTCCTTTATCCTTTCACAGCACCAATCGCTATTCCCTTCACAAAATATTTCTGCAGGAAAGCGTATACAACCATAACGGGAAACACTCCCAGGGCAGTCAAAGCCATCCTTACCGATGTAGAGGGAATACTGGCTGATGAAATACTTCCTCCACTGGCCGCAGTTTGTTTAAGGGCATCCATGTTCCGTTGAATGTTAGTCAATAAAACCTGTACACTGTACAGCTTATCGTCATTGATATAATACAGACCATTAGTCCAGTCATTCCAATACCCCAAACCAACCAGAAGTCCGATTGTCGCCAGAATCGGAAGCGCCATGGGTAAAACAATCCCATACAATATCCTGAATTCATTAGCTCCGTCAATGCGTGCCGCTTCAATCACCGCATCTGGAATATTCGCATTAAAATAGGTGCGCATCATAATGACATTGAAAGCGCTTAATAGCAGATTAGGAATTAATAGTGCGAAAATAGTGTTCTGAATATGAAAAGTCCGGGTCCACATGATATAAGAAGGAACCAACCCACCACTAAACAACATAGTGAAAAACAGAAAGAATGCAAAGAAACTTCTCCCCGGTAAATCCTTTCTGGATAACGGATATGCATAAAGCGTAGTGATCAATAAATTACAAAGTGTACCTGCCACAGTAACAATTGCTGAAATACCATATGCCCTCAACATGGCTGCCGAATCGGACAACAGGTACTTATAAGCATAGGTACTGAATTGTTTCGGGAAAAATGAATATCCATTGATAATAAGTGACTCTTCCTCCGTAAAAGAAGACATCAGCAGCAGGACAAACGGTGCCAAACAGCAAACAACAATAATAATTAATACAAAATGCGCAAATACCTGAAATCCTTTTCCTTTCTCTACCATAACTTCTCCCTCCCTAAAACAGTGAACTGTCGCTGTCAATCTTCCGAACAATCAGATTTGCAGTGAGTACCAGAATACAGCCTACAATAGACTGATATACGCCTGCTGCCGATGACATACCGATATTATTAGTCTGCATAAGCCCACGATACACATAAGTGTCGATGGTATTTGTAGCCTCCAGCAGTGCGCCTGAATTCATGGGAACCTGATAAAACAGCCCGAAATCAGAACGGAAAATATTACCCAGATTCATCAACGTAAGTATAATAATAGTGGATTTAATACTGGGCAGTGTTACATTCTTAATCCGCTGCCAGCGGTTAGCACCATCTACTGCCGCCGCCTCATACAGACTGTTATCAATGCCGCAGATTGTGGCATAATACAGAATACAGTTATACCCCAGTGCTTTCCATACATGGACAAGAATCAACAGAAATGGCCAGTACTTCGCCTGGTTATACCAATCAACAGCATCCATCCCAAATGCAGGAAGAACAGTATTGTTGATAAAACCGTTTCCGTTACTCAGGAAAGCAAACACCAAATAGCTCACAACCACCATTGAAATCAAAAAAGGAATCAATATCACAGTCTGATAAAACTGTTTTGCCTTTTTGCTGACAATCTCGTTCAAAATAATAGCTACAGCAATCGCTAAAACAGCATCCAATACAATAAATGCCAGATTATACAAAATCGTATTACGGGTAATCAACCATGCGTCATTTGTCTTGAACAAAAATTCAAAATTTTTCAGTCCGACATTCGGGCTTTTGTAAATACCATCCCGAACATTATACTGCTTAAAGGCTACCGTAATACCCGCCATGGGGATATAGTTATTAATAACCAGATATACAAAGCCAGGTAACAGCATTATATACATAGGCCAATAACGCACCAGTTTTTTCATATTGTTACTCACAATCTATTCCTCCTCTCTACTTATAAATCGAGCGGATCGAAAATTCTCCAATCCGCCCTCTGAACTCTCTAATTCTGTTCTGCTAAGAACGCATCCAACTGAGACTGCTTTTCGGCAATAATCGTATCAATGCCGGCTGCTTTTAATTCTTCATTAAACTTAGGTAATGCTTCATTCGGATTCAGAACGCCCCAACGCAGTCCTACTTCATATTTACTGATTACATTACTGCATGCCGTAATCTCATTCACTACATTAGTACTGTCAAAACGGAATCCCAGTGCCGGACTGCAATGAGCCTCATCACAAAACTTCTCCAACTGATCCCATTTGTCCAGATCATCTCCTTCAAAAACAGGAGTGATCCGTCCATTAGGCCATGCCCAATCCTGAGAATCATATGTGTTGCCTTCAATAGTTTTGATAACCTTTTTGCTATCATCAGTATAAGTGTAGTTTTTATCAGCAATACCATTAACAAAAAGGTTGGAAATCTCCGGATCAGTATACATCAGATTCCAAAGCTGCATGGCTTTCTCAGGGTGCTCAGATACAGTAGGTATAAAAAAGGAAGAACCTCCTGCATCGGAAGCCACAAAAGGCTCAACCAGACTGATCAGAACTCCTTCTTTGTTCCAGCCTTCACGAAGTTCTTTTTCTTTACCCGGTTTTATATTTTCAAAATCAGCAAAACCAACCGTAGCGCAGGGATTCGCCTCATTGAACGTAGTCGCATCAGGCATGACCAGCCCTTCCTGATTCCACTGATACATCATCTCACAAAATTCTCTGTATGAATCAGTCTCATACAAATTCACAACAGTAGTATCATCATCAAACACATTTTCCAGAACACCACATGCATCCCAAAAACCAGTGCCAAGGGAATCAAAGGCAAAGGTCTTCTGCATACCGCCGCCACCCCATGTTGGAACAATAGGATAAAGATCAGGGCGGCTTTCCTTCACCTGAACAAGAACATCATGTATATCATCAATGGTCTTTATATTAGCAGCATCAATATTCAATTCATCTAAAACATCCTGACGCATAGCCATACCAAATCCACCTGCAAAATCTTTCAGGTTTGGAATAGAATACAACGTACCGTCTATCTTACCGAAAACAAGCAAATCCTCTCCCACAAGTTCCAGAGCATCCTGCCCATACTCCTTAGCCAGATCATCTATTGGCATTGCCATACCGTTATTCACCAAAGCACTCAGTCCTCCCGAATAAGTATGATAATTTACAAGATCAAGCTGTTCACCGGAGGTAAGAGCTAAATTCAGCTTCTCCCCATCACTGTTACGGATAAGCTCTACTTCTACCCCAATCTTATCGCGGGTAATCTCACTGATTGCCTCTGCCACTGCATCACACTCGTCAGAGGTTGCGGTATATCCAAATCCCCACACACGAAGCTTCACCACTTCTCCATTGTCTGCGGTACTTTGATTTTCTTCACCGTCTGAAGCCGTAGCAGCTACACCCTCTCCGTCTACGCCTGTATCTCCTTTGCTGCCGCAGCCTGCCATGGAAGCAACAACCAACGCAGTTGTAAGTAAAAGCGCACATGTCTTCCCTAACTTTTTTCTCATAGTCTTTCTCCTTTCATTCTCACCATTACTCTGCCAACTTCAATGTGTATTATCATTCTACCTTCTCTTTCAGACATTTCTCTACCGCTTATCCTTTACACTTTGTTGAAAATCCAGAAAATCTTGATGCCATTCTTTCAGAATTGTTTAAAACTCGACTTCCCATTGTTGCGTTTCCGACTTCTCAATTCTCAAGCAGCATTCTGTATGATATACTGAATCATAAAAAATATATTTAAAAAGGTGGTGAATACCAAATGCAATCATATATAAAGAAGCATCACGCAGTATCTTTTCAACGGACTGCCCTGCTGATCATGTCAGCCATCGCATTGCCGCTTTTTATTGTAATCATCTTGTTTGAATGGAATACCGCACAATCCTATCAGGCAAGTGTCAATACAGCTTATCAAAGCACTCTCTCGGCCTACCAGACAATGGTAGAGGATTCTCTGGACATGGCACAACGCTACATTGTAGATGCAGCCGCCAACAATATTGATTTCCAGATGATCACCCATGCAAAAAATAAAATTGAAGTATATCTTGCTTCGATAGAAATCGAAAAACAATGTAAACCTCTTTTACAGGCCCATGAACTTATAGGCGGTTTTTATGTATGTTCTTCCGCCTATGACTATTGCCATATTATCAGCGCAGACAGCTATCCTCATGAAGACCTAAGCACGATTCGATCGGCAGTTACAGAAGCTGCCTGTTCAGATAATGCTGTAATCGGCTGGACCCCACTTGTTCTTTCCGACAGAACTGTTTTTTTATATACATTTGTCACACAGGGTAATGTCATTGCAACTATGGTAGATCCAAACCGACAAGTTCATTCAGGATTAGAGCCGGGCAGTAAAATTTTTTTTACATCCATAACCGGAACACCACTTGCCCCAAAAAATGCATTCGGTGATTCTTCCTTTCCAAGCCCTGACAATTGGAGAAAAGTTTTTCAGGATAAATCAAAAGAAAAATATAATTTAATTTATCTGCCATTACCCACTGTTTCCGGATATATCGTATACGCAGTTCCTTACAAAACATTTTTCGGGCAGCTGAATACCATGCAGCGTTTTCTAATGATTATCACGCTATGCCTGTTAATCTCCATACCAATATGTTGGCTGTTGCTTCAAAGTCTGCTCCTACAACCCCTAAACAGCCTGACTGAGACTACTCAGGCAATTAAAACCGGACACACCGATACCCGGGTTCCCCGAGATTCCAATATATACGAGGTAAACGCCATTGCCGAAACTGTTAATACCATGTTAGACACTATTCAGCAGCAAAAAATCGAAGCCTACGAGTGGGAATTGTCTGTGCGTGATTTACGCCTACAGTATCTGCAGTTACAGCTGCGCCCCCATTTTTTCCTAAACTGCCTGAATTTAATCTATTCTCTGGCAGGAGAAAAGAAATACGCCGATTTACAGGAACTTGCACTAAACTTATCCATATACCTTCGCAATAATTTTAAGGACAGTTCCCGATTGGTTACCCTGACCTCTGAAATAAACTCTGTAGAAAGTTATATCCATATTCAGGGAACAGGTATGCAGTTTCCACCTCTGCTTGAGGTTTTTGTGGATTTCAATACTGATGAATTTTTAATTCCGCCTATAAGCGTTCTCACCTTTGTAGAAAACGCAGTTAAACATGCAACCCCGGAAGATGCCGCTCTGGAAATCCATATCAAATGCGAATTGCTTTACAGTGAAGAGGGTAATTATCTGAATATAACAATTTGTGATAACGGCTGCGGTTTCTCACAGGAAAAACTGAAAGAGCTGAATGCACCGGACAACAAAAATTCCAGCAACGGACATATCGGAATTTCAAACATCCGCCACCGTCTGCAATTCCTATACGGTGATCATGCCACAATTTCCTTCCGCAATCGCTCTAACGGTGCTTGTGTGGAACTGTTTATTCCGATAACAAACGATATGACGGGAGGTGTTAAACCTTGACTGTGCTTTTAGTCGATGACCAAATCAGCATACTAAGTGGTCTGATTTCCGGTTTGGACTGGAATTCCTTAGGCATTACAGCCATCCGGACAGCCAGCAGTGCCCGGCAGGCCAGAGAAATTCTGACAAACGAGCATATAGATATCCTGTTATGTGATATTGAAATGCCTGCCGAAAACGGGCTATCCCTGCTTCGCTGGGCACGAAACAAACATATGGATTTTGTATGTGTATTCCTTACCTGCCACGCTGATTTCCTCTATGCAAATGAAGCCATGCAGCTGGAATGCTTTGATTACATTCTACAGCCCGCACGCTATGATGAGATTCAGGCAACCATTGCAAAAGCAATCACCAGAGTAAAAAAGAGCAGAAGCCAAAAGGAATTAGAGCAGTATGGCACTCTGATCCGCAATCACACAGCAAGCATGTTTCAAAATCTTTTTCTTGATTGGAGTGCCGGGAAATCCCTTCCCATCTCAACTTTGTGCTCTGAACTGAATCGCCTGGGTTCAAACGTAACGCCGGAAAGCGACTGTTTTATCATCATAGGCCATCTGTTTCACTGGCATACAGACCCCTGGCCAACACAAGAGTGGAGCTATACGATAAATAACATCATAACCGAAACTTACGAGACAAATCAGTATGGTATTCTATCCTTCTCTATTGACTATATGTCTTTAGGCTGGTTTATTTATGCCCCTTCCCAACACTTTCACTGTCCGGATAATGTGGTGGAGCCTCTGCATAAAATTTACCCTATTGTCTCTGAACACTTTCCCTGCGAATTTGCATTTTATGTTACCCCAGTAATTGCATTGGAACAGATCAATACACAATCTGCTGCTCTGCTAAATGCAAAACGGAATAATATCCTGCAAAAGAGTGGGATATTTTGTCCTGCAAACCAGTCGGACAAATTCCACATTACCAAATTTCTAAATTTCGCACAGCTACGCCGTTGGGAAAAACTGCTTTCCGAAGGACGAGGCGAACCTGTAAATACAGAAGCCTGCCGTTATCTGGCTGCTATCGCCGAAAGTGATAAAATGAACTGGAACACGCTGCGCAGTTTCTGGATTCAGTTCCAGCAAATTGCATTAAACGCTTCCTGGGCATATGGGCTTGCTTCAAAAAATTTTCTGCCCATCTTAGAGAATGGTTTGAATGCTCATTCCTTGAAGGAAATGCAGGTAGCAGTCAAAAGAGTTACGGATTGTTTTACCTCTGGCAGTCAACATATCCCAAATGAAAAAAATCTGATAGAAAAAATCGAATGGTATGTAGAAGATAATATCGACCGGACTATCGGCGTTAGCGATGTAGCTTCCGCTCTTTTTATGAATCCTGATTATCTCTCCCGCCTCTTTAAAAATGAAAAGGGTATTTCCCTGAAGGAATATATCATCCAACAAAAAATGCAGTCTGCACAGGTATTACTTAGAACCACATCACTTCCCGTAAGCATTATCGCTTCTAAGTTAGGCTATGACAATTTCTCTCACTTTTCTCAAGCCTATCGGAAAAAAATGGGAATTTCCCCTACCGATGAGAGAAAACAATCATGATTGCAAAATCTATACTGAAAAGCTCTGAATGAAATCACCGGTAATATCGGTTTTCATTCAGAGCTATTTTCATAACATACTTCAAAGACCAGCGGGTATAATACCTATTCCCTATGTGGACATACCATTTTAAACCACCTTATTTTCCCTGCTGTTTTTCAGCCCTTCTCTCCGCCACTTCCTTGCGCATTGCAGGCAGCTTTTTCTCCAGATCGAATCTGGTAAAGATAAAGAACATCAGCAGATTGATCACCACCGGAAGATAGTTGGAAAATCCGTAAATGGAATATCTCATGGAAGCCGTTGCTTCTGTCAGAGTTGGATCGTAAGACCCCAACACAAGGAACAGGCTGAGCAGAAGAGAGCCAACCCCGCCTCCTACCTTACTTCCAAATCCAATTGCACCACTGGAAGTTGCAACCAGTGTTTTATCATATTTCCATTCATTATAATCAACTGCCATTGCCAGCAGTACGCCATACAGGCACATTAAAGGGATCTGGATAAAACTTCCGACCAAACCCGTTACCATGTAAACCACAAAGTTGGTAGGCATAATACAGCGTACTGCAGCAGGAATCGCCGCACCAAGAAGCCCCACATAAATGGTCTTGGTCACACCCAGCTTTGCAATGA